>Ga0209475_10000172_pt1 | contig 187122 bp, 178 predicted proteins | sample tdDd471_FD_187128 | JGI IMG/M metagenome (GOLD analysis project Ga0209475, IMG submission 187128) | Marine sediment microbial communities from the Atlantic coast under amendment with organic carbon and nitrate - tdDd47.1 (SPAdes)... | ecosystem: Environmental > Aquatic > Marine > Coastal >... | reverse complement strand
TAAGTAACTGTCTCGGAAAATATAAGCAGATCAATCCAGTAAAACTACATCAGTAAAACCAATGCAGTCAGACAAAATCGCCGCCTACATCTCCCTTCCATATCTACAATGTCAAAGAGCCAAAAAAATTACCCTCATTGATCCGTCCATTAGGACCAAATTCAGCAAAATTCCGCTTTATAATAAGCATTCTGCACAACACGACCGTGGCCGAGGCTGTCAACCAGCAGCACAGACGCACTGTATATGCTTCCCCTGCCCCCAATGTCAAGCGCGCAAATCGAAGAAAATTAAAAAAAGAGTCGAGGGCTTGTTTCCGCCATAAATAAAAAACAAAAACAATAGCAGTTGTTGACACTGCACATCTAAAAAAGGCAAGATTCACTTAAGCTTAGCGCGGAATCAACGGAGGGGACGCGCGTCTTAGTAACGGCGGCAAAACATATGAGTAAAAATTCCGAGTATTTTTATGAATCGGTGAGCGCGGGCAACAGCGGCGCTGATCGCGAGATTCGGTCGCTTGGCGGTACTTATCGGAATGCCGAGTCCTTTTCCGCCCCCAATCTATTCAAAAACATTTTAAGCGCCGTGATTGGGGTCACGGCAACGGTCTGGGCGTTTAACAGCCCCCTGCCCAGCGTTGACTCTCAACAATTGGTGGTAGAGGCCGGTCCAGTCGTCCCATTAGCGACACCGACCATCGTCGCCGCCAAGCCATTCGGCCCCATGCTACCGCCGCCGCAAATCATTAACACCAGCATTAAGCGCGGACAGACCCTGATGGACTTATTAATTGCCCATGGCGTGCCCCGAAATGAGGCGCACAAAGCCATCCAGGCCACAGGAGAGCTGGCCAACCTGCGGCGCCTACAAATCGGACAGCAGGTTGAGATCGTGCGGGAAGCACCACTTGGGAATATGAAGCAATCTCCGCTTCAAGAGTTGGCTCTACGTACGGGCTTTGACAATATGGTGCGCGCGCGCCGCACACCAGCGGGCGTCTATACGGCAACACGCGAAGAAATTGCAACGCAGCAAACCAGCAGCTATCGCGCTGGCACCATCGATGACAGTTTATATTTGTCGGCCTCACGCGCGGGCGTGCCAGATGAGATCATTGTCGAATTGATCCGCGCCTTTTCGTTTGAAGTCGACTTTCAACGAGAAATTTGGCCCGGGGATGGTTTTGAAGTTTATTTCGATCAGCGGGTTCTCGACAATGTGAATGAAATCGACAATGGTGACATCCAATATGCGAGCCTGACCCTGAAAGGTAAAACAAAGGCCTATTACCGCCATACACCCAGCGATGATGGTCGAACCGATTATTTCAGCCCAGCCGGACAAAGCGCCCGTCGCGCCCTGATGAAAACGCCTGTGGATGGGGCACGGCTTTCAGGTCGATTTGGTCCGCGTAAGCACCCCGTTTTAGGCTATAATCGTATGCATAAGGGCGTTGATTTCGCGGCTCCTACAGGAACCCCAATCATGGCAGCTGGTGACGGTGTGGTTGAACGGTCCAGTCGATACGGCAGCTTTGGAAACTATGTCCGCATTCGCCACAACTCTTCTTACAAAACCATCTATGCCCACCTCAGTCGATATGGTCGTGGCATCAAAGCTGGTGCGCGGGTCAAACAAGGGCAAATTATCGGCTATGTGGGTGCGACTGGTCGGGTAACGGGTGCCCACCTGCATTACGAGGTGTACAAAGACGGCAAGCAGACAAACCCCTTGAACCTTAGGCTTCCAACGGGTCGGGCATTGTCGGGTGTCGAACTGGAAGCTTTTAACGCGCGGCGCGATGCCATTGATGCCGCGATTGTCAGATCAAAATACACACTTGAAGCTATGGTGGGTCCGCCGATCAAGTCCCCGTTCATGGACGAGGACAACCAAGCGGCACAGATTGGCCGTATCCACCAAGGAGCGCAACAAGGCAGCGAATAGCCAGCTACGTCATCACCACAAAAAAGTCTTATTCGGGGCTTAAAAAAATCACAATCAAGCACATTTAATGAATTGTACCTTCAGCGAGATTAGCTATGATGAGCACCATGCAGGATAAGATCTACTCATCCACTTTGTTTCGTTCCCTGATCATGTTCACACTTGGCGTCAGCGTCGTGAGCATGAGGACCTCTCCTGCGTTGGCAGAGACCCTGCCGGACCGGACCAAAGATTACTTAAAATGTTCCGAAATTGTTGATCTATCGCCGCGCTTGGCCTGCTACGACGCAGTTAGTGCCGCGCTGCAACAAGGCCCCCAGGACCAGGTGGAAACAGCCCCTGCGGCGGAGGCACCTGCGGCGACATCACCTGTGGCAAGCGCTGACACCGCCGAAAGCAATGCGGAATTTCGCGCCAATTTTGGTGCGCAGCATATCGCCCGCGAACCGGAGCAGGAAGAACCTGACGAGATCAGAGTTTTGGTCACCTCTTGGAGCACATCCCCATTGGGCAAGATGATTTTTACAACTGAAGATGGGCAGATTTGGCGGCAATCTGATTCCAACCGTGTCTTTCCCCGTAGCGAACAATTTTCCGCCACCATTAAAAAAGGGATGATGGGTAGCTTTTTTCTTAAAATAGACGGCATCCGGCGGGCCATTCGCGTTAAGCGCGTGCGCTAGCATTGGCCGGCTTGCCTAGGCCCCTTTCGCAATCATCGCTAAAAAGCTGCTGTTAGATCGCAACCACTGACCAAAAAGCCAGCGAAAATATGCCGATCGCTAAAAATGCGCCGACTATAAAAAAGTAGATCCGCTGCAAGACATCAAATTCGTTCTTCATATTAGCTTCCTTTTACAATATGCTCGGTATTGGCCAACATTCCGCGGAACCATATGTCCAGCGAAGCTGCGACCTGTTGCTCCACATTAATTTTGAACGTCTGCTGAAAACCGGCCAGTGATAGCGTCGCGCTTAACATAAAAACCGGTGCCAACAGGCTGCGCACTGCCTCGTTTCGCGGCGCATCAATAAAAACGCCCCGCTCCACGCCCCGCTCCACAAGTCGCATCAAGACCGCATGCACGCGCATGATCACGTGATCCCGGTACCACGCTGCAATATCTGGAAACGCCGCAGCCTCTGCCAACACCAGCTTTGATATACGCGCAGCTCTGGGCGTTGCCATCACCTGCGCCATATCGCCGACGATGAGTTCAATCCCCGCCCTCACACCCATTTCATCCGCTACCGCTGCGCTCCATTTACCCTCGGCATGCAACATTTGCTCCTCCACCTGAGCGCGGATAATGGCGCGAAATAAATCTTCTTTACTGGCAAAATAAAGGTACAGCGTGCCCTTGCTAATGCCCGCCTTATCGGCCACATCTTCCAGTCGCGCCGCCGCAAAGCCATTCGTTGCAAACACAGTTAGCCCGGCGCGCAATATTTCTTGCGGCCGATCCAATTTGCGACGGCGCCATTTCGGCGCGCTTATGGCGCTGACATCCGCCCCCATGTTTCGCCCTGCCCTTCGCTAGCGACATCGTCACTGTATTCTAACTGTATTTTATTTTAATTAATGACCAGTCAGTAAATAATCACATAAAAGACCATATAAAGCAATATATTACAAGTCTTTGGTGTTATGATTGCCATATGGCGAGGGTCCGACCGGGGCCACCCCTGAAATAAGACTTCCATTTTTGCCGCAATCACATGATTATGTGGGCATGAGGAAATACAATGTTTGACTTTCTTAAAAGCAGTGATCAGCCAGAAGACGGGGCAGAAAAGCCTTTTGAATTCCAGCGACCCAAAATTGGCTTGGCGCTGGGGTCTGGCGTTGCCCGCGGCTGGGCCCATATAGGGGTATTGCGGGCCATGGATGCGGCTGGGCTTAAACCCGATGTTATCGCGGGCACATCAATCGGTGCCGTCGTCGGCGGGGCCTGGGTCAGTGGCGCGATGGACCCCATAGAGAATTGGGCACGAAGCCTGGAGAAGACCAGCTTCTTTAGATTTTTGAATTTTAAGTTCACTGGTGGCGGCCTGTTCGGCGGCGACAAATTACACGAATTGATGACCTATAATTTCGGCGACCACAATTTCGAAGATCAAGACACACCTTTCATTGCCGTCAGTTGCGAATTAATGACAGGCCATGAAGTCTGGCTACGTAAGGGCAATATGGTAAACGCGATCATGGCATCCTTTGCCCTGCCCGGCGTGTTTGAACCGCAGCATTTAGATGGCCGTTGGCTGGTGGATGGTGCGCTGGTCAACCCTGTCCCAGTATCCGTCTGCCGGGCCATGGGTGCTGAGCTGGTTATATCTGTCAATCTATCAGAAGATATTTACGGTCGCGCACGGGCTGAACGCGAAGGCTTGATGACGACGGGCAAATACGGTGTGTTTTCGGACTTTTACAGCGATGATTCCGCCATCGCCAAACGGGCAGTTGTGCGCCAACTGTTGCGGCACAAAAAGGGCGCGCCCAGCCTGTTTGCCAACATGGTCGCCAGTTTAAACATTGTGCAAAACCGCCTCAGTCGATCACGGCTGGCAGGCGACCCACCGGATATTTCAATCTCTCCAAAATGTGGCCATATTGGCCTGATGGAATTTAACCGTACAAGTGAATTGATTGACCTAGGCCATAAGGCCTTCGAAGCCCATAAAGATGAAATCATGGACGCCTTTCAAATCATTGGCCTTCGGCGCAATGCAGAATGGGAAGATTGACCCCGCCGCTTTTACCCTGCGATATAAGCTTTTAAATTTTCGGCCTCGGTTTCAGCCTCGGCAATTTTGGCTTTGACCACATCGCCAATACTAATAACTGCGGATAATTTCCCCTCTGCCATCACGGGCAAGTGTCGAATTTTGCGCGACGTCATCAATTCCATAACCGACGCGATGGAATCTGACATCCGGCAGGTAATGACCCCCGATGTCATAATGGACGAAACGGGCATATCCAACAGTGCCGCACCGTGGGTAGGTAGGGACTTAGCCACATCGCGTTCCGATAAAATACCCGCCAATTCCGCACCATCGTCCACGTCATTAATCACCAACAAAGCCCCGATACCATGCTGCGCAAGCAAGCGCACAGCATCCATCACACTGTCATTTTCGTTGACAGAAATGATGGTGACAGATTTTTCCCTAAGAATTTGCGCAACATTCATACGTGTGTCCCTCCTGATTTTGCCCCCTGCGACAACGCAAACAAAATACTATGGCGACCATTCGATATAAAATTGAAGCGCAAGCAGTATGCCTTATTTTTGTGCAAAAGACAAAACCCAACGCAGGTGAACCGAGAAAGCGCGAGTGCATTTGAAATCAGTCTTCGGTTGAAAAATTTCCAGCCAAAGTCCATATTCACGCCTTCAACCGCATTGGAGAAACTATGCAAGACTTTTGGGATATCGTGACCTCCGTCTGGACAGAGGGTTTTATGGGGGTCGATGTTGGAACCATCATGACAGCGCTGCTGATATTCTTTGGTTTCCTCATTTTACGCGGTGTGTTTGCAACGCTTGTCATCCACCAGCTTCGTTTTTGGACCAGTCGCACCGCGACCCAGATTGATGATCAGCTGATTGATGCATTGGCCCCACCAATCAGTTTCATCCCCGTGGCCCTCGGTTTCTTTTTTGCCAGCCAGCAATTCGATATCAATGGCATCGCGACCGACATCATCCTCAGCCTCAATCGCAGCCTTGTGGCCTTTGCCATTTTTTGGGGCTTCTTTCGGCTGATTACGCCATTGGGAAATGCCCTCGAAACAGCTGATAACATCCTAACTTCTGCCATGGTGGAATGGATCGTCAAAGCGCTAAAAGTGGCCATTATTATCATTGGCGCCGCCACAATACTCGAGCTGTGGGGCATCCAGGTCATGCCCCTTATTGCAGGCCTTGGCCTGTTCGGCGTCGCAGTGGCATTGGGCGCGCAGGATCTGTTTAAAAACCTTATTGCAGGGCTATTTGTGATCGGAGAGCGGCGTTTTCACAAGGGCGATTGGATTTTGGTCGATGGCGTGGTCGAAGGCACGGTTGAGCAGATTGGATTTCGCACCACCAAAGTTCGCCGTTTCGACAAGGCCCCCGTTTATGTGCCCAACGCAAAGCTATCTGATAATGCCGTGACCAATTTTTCCGAAATGACCCATCGACGGATCAAATGGCTCATTGGCATCGAATATGCCACAACAAAAGAGCAATTGCGCCAAGTTCGCGATGAGATTGAGGCCTACCTGACCGCCAATGATGCCTTTGCCAAGCCAGACGAAGTGTCCACTTTTGTGCGTATTGATAGCTTTTCCGACAGTAGTATCGATATCCTGCTCTATTGCTTTACCAAGACAACAAATTGGGGGGAGTGGTTAGAGATTAAAGAGAACATGGCACTCAGAATCAAAGAAATTGTCGAGGGCGCAGGCACAGGTTTTGCGTTCCCTTCACGGGCAATTTATTTGAAATCTCAGCCGGATGCGCCAGAAGTTTTCCCGGGCCAGGAAACAGCCCTTCAGACAGGACATGAAAAATGAGCGAATGTTACCGTGATCCCGTTATCCGCACCGCCCCGCAGCCATCCGACATTAATATCAAGGGCCATATTTTTGGTGGCTGGATATTGTCACAGATGGATATTGCCGGGGGCATTACCGCCGCCCGGCGCGCCAAAGGCGGCGTTGCCACTGTTGCCGTGGAGGGCATGATATTTCACACGCCAATACTCGTCGGGGATCTGATCAGTTGCTACACAGAAATCACCAAGGTGGGACGCACCAGTATGCATATTCAGATTGAAGTGATGGCAGACCGCCCCGGCATCGAAGACGATATCAAGGTCACCGAAGGCACCTATATTTTTGTCGCCGTCGACGAAAATGGTCATCCCCGCCCTGTGGACCCCGCATAATTAGTTTATCGCTGTTATTGCGGCGGTTCGCCCATCTGCTGCAACAGATTATTCAATTCGACCACGCAGGCCGCACTGACCTCTTCGATAAAGGACTTGGTCTCAATACTCAGTTCGTTGCGTTCCAACTCGGCCTTTAATTTTTGATAAGCCGTCAAATCCAAATCCGTCTGAAAATGACCAATGCTACAACTGCATAGGGTCTGACACACCAATTCACCACTGCCACTAACCCGGCAATCGCCAAGGCATTCTTGCTTATCTGCATCCAGCAGGGACTGCGGAATCGCCTGCGCCGCAGCCAATTGAACAATGGCAAATCCGGCCAATAAAGCGCCGATGAAAAAATGTCGTGTCGCGTTCGGCATATGGAGCCTCCTGTTGTTATGCCCGCATTAAGCACTTAAAATAAGCGAATGGTCAACAACGACCAGTGACCACCTGCTCAATTCTACTTGCTCCATTAGGCTTATCTGCTTATCAATAGCGCAATAATAATTTGCGGAAATTGGAGCAGCATTATGGCACTGGCAACTTTTGGCGCGGGATGCTTTTGGGGGGTAGAACTCACTTTTCAACAACTTGATGGTGTGATAAGCGCAACATCAGGTTACGAAGGGGGAACCTTAGAAAATCCAACCTACGAAGATGTCTGCACCAACCAAACTGGTCATGCTGAAGTTGTTCAAGTGGACTTTGACCCTACGGTTATCAGTTACGAAGCGCTTTTAGATGTCTTCTGGCGCAGCCATAATCCCACGCATTTGAATCGCCAAGGCGCTGATATTGGCAGCCAATACAGAAGCGTTATTTTTTATCACGATGATGAACAAAAAAATTGCGCCGAAGCATCACGGGACAAGCTGGTATCTTCGGCCAAATACAGCGCGCCCATTGCCACCGTGATCGAGCCCGCCAGTACCTTTTACCCTGCCGAAGACTATCATCAGAAATACCTTGAAAAGCGCGGCTTGAGCGCGTGTCATACCTGAGCGAAAACAGGATGCATCGCGGCGGTTCGACGCCAACTAACGAAAATGAACGGGTGTTAATCTACCGTTCATTCCCATGCGGTTAGACAATCATTCCAGAGTTTAAAAACCCCAATTTTTACTGAGGTCACACCACATTATGATCAGACACTCCAAGCTCACACACGCCCTTTTGAGCAGTACATTTTCAGTCGCTTTGGCGCTGCCTGTTTCCGCGCTCTTGGCGCAGGAATCTGAAGCGACACAAGACGCGCAACACCAGACGAAACGCGCCGACGAACAGCATGGGCGCGGATATCTGGAAGAGGTCGTGGTGACAGCAACCCTCAGTGGGCGTAGCCAGTTTGATATTGTGCAAAGCACGGACGTTTTGTCCGGCGACAAACTCGAAGAAGAAATGAGCGGTAATCTGGGCGAGACGTTGGATCATATTCCAGGCATTTCCAACAGTTATTTTGGCCCTGGCGCTGGACGCCCCATTATTCGGGGGCTTGGTGGTGACCGCATTCGGGTTCTGATCGGCGGCATTGGGTCAATTGATGCGTCCTCGACCAGCCCTGATCATGCAGTCGCAGGCGACCCACTGACAGCGCAAAGTATTGAAATTATTCGCGGGCCTGCGACCTTGCTATATGGGAATAATGCGCTGGGCGGTGTGATCAACATACTTGATGGACGTATTCCCTTTGCGCCGGGCGAGGCAGAAACCACAAGCGGTGCTGGACGCGCCCTGTTGGGCAGCAATGCAGACGAAGTCTCTGTCGGCGGTGCCATGACCATCACCCCGCATGACCGCGCAGCCTTTCATATCGAAGCGACACGACGCAGCGCAGGCGATATCACTATCCCCGGCTTTATGCGGTCCGAAACGGAGCGCTTGGCAGACCCCCTACATGCGGACGAAGGTGAAGAAGAAGTCGAAGGTAAGGCCCCCAATACACATTTAGATTCGCAGAGTTTTTCTGCTGGCGGCAGCTATTTCTTTGACGGCGGGTTCCTGGGGGCGTCGCTCGGCTTTAATACCAATAACTACGGTATCCCCGCTGGTCATGCCGCACATGGCGACGAAGACGAACATGACGAAACTGAAATTGCGTTGGGCGGCGGTGGCGAGGAAGACGTTCGCATTGACCTTGAGCAGATTCGTTTCGATGTTATGGGCGAAACGGCTATGGATTTCTTGGTCTTTGATGCGGCCAAATTCCGGTTTGGCCTTGGTGATTATCAACATGTGGAATTGGAAGGTGATGCCATTGGCACCACATTCCTAAACAATGGCTGGGAAGGGCGCGTTGAGTTAACTCAGAAAAATGACGGCGCACGCAATGGCGCTTTTGGTTTTCAAGGCAAACGTCGCGACTTTGAAGCCATTGGTGACGAAGCCTTTGTACCGCCAAGCACCACCCATCAATTCGGCGTTTTTGGGATGCAGGAATGGGATTGGGAAAACACATCCATTCAGGTTGGCGCGCGCATCGAATTTCAGGACATCTCGGCACAATCCATCAATATGAGCAAAAATTTCACTGGCGTGAGCATTTCTGGTGGGATCAGTCGATATTTCGGGGCCGACAAAGATATCCTGCTTGGCTTGACCGCCCATTCCACAGAACGCGCCCCCAATGCGGAAGAGCTATTTTCTGACGGACCGCATATCGCCACACAGGTTTACGAGTTGGGCAACAACGCTTTGCAGGAAGAAACCGCTCTCGGCGGCGAGGTTACACTGCGTAAGCGCAAGGGTATCATGACAGGCGGCGTCACCTTCTTCATGAACCGATTTGACAATTTCATCTTTGAAGAATTCACAGGCGCAGAAATTGACCACCTTCCTGTTGCTCAATTTGCACAAGCAGACACCATGTTTTATGGCGGTGAGTTTGAAGTTGAAATGGAAGCCTGGCACAATGAAAGGTTCGAATTGTTTGTCGATGCGGCCCTCGATTTTGTTGTTGCTGAGCAAATGGTGAATGATCAGCCCCTGCCCCGCATTCCGCCACGCACCTTTAAGCTAGGCTCGCGTCTGATTAGTGAAAAAGTGGACCTCCGCATAGAAGGTGAATGGGCGGCTGCGCAAAACAGGATCGCCATAATCGAAACCGCAACGGATGGCTATTTCAAGCTGGACGCAGGGATAACCTTCCGGCCATATGGCTCGGCCCGCGACCTATCAGTTGTGCTGCAAGTCCGCAATATAACCAACCAAGATATCCGCTATCACACTTCCTTCCTGAAAGAGCTTCTCCCAGCCCCAGGACGTGATTTCCGCTTAAGCGTGCGGGCAGGCTTCTAGGTTTGCCAATGCCGATAGGTGATGTGACCGTCAGTCTTTGCGCAGCAGATCCAGCGCAGAGGCCACCATGCCGTTGACCCCTGACTTGATCATGGGTTCTTTGTCTGGCGCAAAAAATGGCGAATGCAGGCTCGGTAGGACCTCGCCATTTGCCTGTGCTTTGGCAAATTCCTCTGCATTGACGCCGCCAAGCCAGAAAATCATCGACGGGATTTTATCCTCTGTCCTGCTGTAGCGGGAAAAATCCTCGCCGCCCATTACAGGGCCCGTGACGCTGACATTACCAACACCCGGGGTTTGCCGTAACACGGCCCCGACCCGGTCTGATAAGGCTTCATCATTAAAGGTGGCTGGTGTGTATTCCTTACCTGCCAAGCTTGTCTGCGGCAACATGTCTTCTGGCAAGCCAGCGACACGGCCGGTATTTTCCGCAATGCGTTTGATCGACGCCAATAATTTTTCTCGTGTTGCATCAGAATATGACCGCACCGTAAGCTGCATTTTCACTTCGTTTCCGATGATGTTGTGCTTAAAGCCCCCATGAATAGAGCCGACGGTGACAACTGCGGAATCAAGAGGGGACACCTCGCGCGAGACAATGGTTTGCAGGGCGTTAATGATCTGCGCCGCGATAACAATGGGGTCTTTGGTCGTATGGGGATACGCCCCGTGACCACCAATACCGCGCACTAAAATATCTACGCTATCCACATTGGCGAGCGCCCAACCACGTGCATAGCCGATATCACCTGCTGGCATGCTCGCACTGGAATGCATGGCAAGGTTATAGTCGGGCTTAGGAAAGCGTTCAAATAACCCGTCTTCTAACATCGCCTTTGCGCCGCCGCCACGCTCCTCAGCGGGTTGGGCAATCATAACAAGGGTGCCAGCCCAGTGATCCTTCATCGCCGCCAAACGGCGGGCTGTTCCGACGAAAACGGTCATATGAATATCATGCGCGCACGCATGCATAACGGGGACTTCTGTGCCAGCATCATCAATAGCTGTGGCGCGGCTGGCATAGGCAACACCGGACTGTTCCAATACCGGCAAGCCATCCATATCCGCGCGGATCAACAAGGTCGGGCCTTCGCCATTTTTCATGACACCGACAACGCCGTAGCCGCCCACACCTTCGGTAACATCAAAACCAAGGGTCCGCATTTCCGCCGCCATGCGACGGGAGGTTTCCTTCTCTTGATAAGACAGCTCCGGATTGCGGTGCAAATGCGTATAGAGAGCATCGAGATAGTCATAATCCTGTTCGACCGCGGCCTCGACCCCCTGTAGGGCGTTTTGCGCAGCAACTGGGGTGGCTAAAGCAAGGGCGGTCACAGCAGTTAAAACGGGCGCGCCAATCCGAAATGAAAAGGCCAACAGATTGAAACTATTCGACATTATATCTCTCATCATGATTATGATCTTTCTTCTTATATCCGTCAAAATGGGCTCGCGGGGTGATTTGCGCCCATCTTGCCAGCAACCACGCCAATGTAAAGTGCAAAGCTATGCGGCCCGATTTGCTTGGCAAGCTAGGGGCATGGGCAATGACCTAAGTTTTTTGATATTGATTGGATCGAAATTTTTGTTAAGAACAAGAGTTGGCGAAGATGAAAAACCTGAATGGTTTGGCCACCAGTGCGGCGTTTGGGGTTGAAAACATGTCCGACTTAAAAATACTAACAATTTGTGGAGTGATCATTCTGCTTGGGGCGACCATTAATACTGGCGTGATTCTCACACCGCCGCCTCAAGTTCTGGTAGCCACATATATCACCATGTTCATCACAGGCCTTGTCGCCGCATGGAAATTGGCCACCCTGATTAACAAAGCAACCTATTCGCACCGCATGGCCGTCCAAGCCCGCTGGGGGCAAGCTGGTCTTGCCGCGTTTGAAGCCATGATCTATATGAGTGTGGCCGATGGCGACCTAGCTGATGAAGAGATCAAATTGATCTCCTCCATTTCTCAACGCTTGTTTGGGTCCCCAGCCAGCGAACAGGAAATCCGTACTGCCGCAGGGCAGGTTCTACGCAAAAATATTCCCATCGAAGATACCCTGCGCGGGTTGGACACCCGCCTGAACCTTGAGCAACGTGGCATGATCATCAAAGCAGCGTTTTACGTCCTTAAAGCCGATGGACGCGCCGATCACGCCGAGCGTGCCCTGTTAAGCCGTATGGTGACGTCCCTCAATTATCCCACAGATGAATTGGTCAAAATTACCTCGGACTTTCTGCAGGACCAATAAGACGTCCAGCCCACCCACACGATATAAATATGCCGCGTAAGTCTCAAAAAACGACGCAAGATAAAGGCCAGCGGGTGGCATCAAGCAGCATTATATTCTCCCCCTGATTCCTTCTGATTGGACTTTTCTCGTTTGGCATCCCCTTCGTCCAATCGGCCAACCAAAGTGCGGATCACTTGGCTAATCAAGTCGCGCGTTTGCGGGCATAATTCGTCCTGCGCCTTGCGAATGCTGCGGCTGAGAAATACCAATTTTTCACACGCATCCAAACAATTGGCATATTCGGTATTTCTAGACCGCCAAATGGCCTCCTCGGCGGTCTCTATGATCCGAGCGACATGCGCCAACGCATCGGCGTTCAGAACCAGCGCCGAGGTCCATACCTCTTCTTCTTCAAGACGATCAAGACGCCAACCCATTTGCCCAATCAACCGCTCTATACGCTGCAGATTAATATCCTCAAGCAATTCGCGGGTTGTGACCTCTAGCTGCAAACTATTGACCTTGCCATTGATACGCCCTTCCACAATATTAGGAACATCGATCAACGGCACCTCCATGCCTTGGTCTTTACGTTCGACCTTGCGCCGGTCGGGACCGATATAATCGCTTGTCACCACAAATGGCTTGCGACGGTAGATCATTTCTTCAACGCGGTTTTCAACCCCACGCGCCGATAATGGTGCGAGCACGATTTCATCGACCCCCGCATTAATAAGACCATGAATAAGGGGCATTCTCGGTTCATGCACGATCGCTAGAACCGAAATGAAGGGATTACATTCCAATTCGTTATAGCGCATCTGACGCACGAATTCTGGCACCCTGTCATCCCCAAACGACGTATCTATCACCAGCATATCCGTACGCCCACGCGACAATTCCTTGCGCATATCATCCATGTTATAAACCGTTTCGATTAATCGAAACCCGATGTTTTCCAGAATGGTTTTGATGGGAAATCGCCTGCCGCGACCATCAACTGCCAACAATATCTTTACATGTTCTAATGCCATATTACTCTCCCGCCTTCACTCGTCTAAGGCGATACTGTTTTTACTCATGGCTTTGGGCCTCTTTGGGCCCATTAAAACCTGTGATATGCCTGATTAATGGATCGCGTTGCTGCCCCGGGTCAAATTTGAAATTTCACGCAGCGCAGCATTTTTACCATCACCCTTGAAAGCAGCTTCAAAAGCCTTACCCAATTCAACCAACAAGTCCAAATCACGCTTCGGCGTATTCTCTAGCGTCGTGGCCATGCGCCCGGCCAACTCAGCGAGAGAGTCACATAGATCACTCACGGCCTCATAAGGCGTGTCTGCGAGCCGGGATTGGGATTCGATCGCGACCTCACGCAGGCGCGTGATAAACCCTATAACCTCCTCATCAAGCGCCATGTCTGCAGCCCAAGAAAAACCCGCCATAATCCGCGCCACCAACCAAACCACCTGATGGCCATTGCGATCAATCTTCATCAGATTGACTTGATGCATCGCCCGGGCAATTGTTTTTTGCATTTCGCGGTCATTTAAATCGCCATGCGCCCGCGCCTTAAGCACGTTCGGGACATCAATACGGGGGATTTCTTCGCCTTCCCCACGCCGGGCGCTGGAGCGCCGATCAGGGCCGATATAATCGCTGGTCACCACAAACGGTTTGCGATGATCGACAAGAACCCCGATGCGCTCTAAAAACTGACCGGTCGAATAAGGCTGGATCAACAAATCATCCGCCCCACTATTAATCACACTTGCCACAACTGTCTTTGTCGGGGTCGGGGTCAAGGCGATAAAAGGTAAAAATGGATTGCCACCAAAACGGGCGTGGCGAACATCGCGAATCAAGCCGCAAATGTCCCCGTCGTTGGTGTGCGCCTCAAGAATGACCAAATCCATCCGACGTTGGGCCATATTCCGCTTTAATTCCCGTACCCCATTCGAAAATGAAATTTGGCTGAAGCCCATATTTACCAATATGCTGCGTAGAATCTGCCGCGCCTCTTTTTTCTCTGCCACAAGCTCGACACGAACGTTTTTTGCACCGTCTATTTCGATTTGCACCGCCATTTCAGCATCCCCAACATAGATCATCTTCGCGCAATACACGCAAAACTAGTATATTTGACTCCATGCTGTTTTACATTAATTTGTTTGCGGTGATGTTACAAACCAACCTTTATTAAAATTAAAACGATTCTGATGGGTGTGTAATAATGCCGCAAGCCAATCTTGAAAAAATAAAGGTCATGATTATCGAGGACCAAAAAGAAATGCGGCGTATCATTACCGTTATGCTGCAATCGATTGGAGTCAAAAAAATCACGGAAGCAGACAATGGCGTGGCGGCGTTTAGGCTTCTGCAACACATGAAAGAGTTGCCGCATATTGTCTTTCTCGACCTTCACATGAAAGAGATGGACGGCCTGACCTTTGCGCAAAAAATCAGGCTTTCAAAATCAGAACTTCTCCAAAAAATGCGCCTGATTGTCCTCACCGGGGATAGCGAAATACTTTTAAAAACTGTGTCCGAACAATTGGGTGCCGTCGACGTCCTGCTCAAACCCATTAGTGCGCCAATGCTTGGAAACGCCATTATACAAGCAATTAAAGGTCCTCAAATCCCTGCCCCATAGAAAAAGGGCAGCCCCGGTCGGAGCTGCCCTTCAGCACAACTATGTAACAAATGCGTCTACCAATCAATCTGCGCACGAAGCCCAACCGCATCAACACTGTTGGTGCCGTCTGCGCCATTGGCTGAAACGTCCGTCGCATTCTTGATCGCTGAATGAGAATAGTTCAGCATCAAGCGCGCGTGGCGGTTCAAATACCAATTGACGCCAAGGACATATGTGTTTTGCTCGCCACCAAAGACCTGCTGATCGCTGAGATCAATCCGATCAAAACGCCCGGCCAATTGCCATGCGCCAGTTCCGCCTTCAAAGACTGGATTGTTCACATTGGGGCGCTGGAATGATCCTTTCTTGGCATCATATTTCCGCGCTTCACCAGTTAGGAAAAAACTTGCTTCCACATAACCGCCACTGAAGCTCGGGTCTGCTACGCCAGCAGCGGGTGCCGCAAGGTTCGCCTTAAGGGTTGCCCATTCAGCCTGAATAGCCGCAGACCCCATAACAGCAGCGGCTTCAACAGCATACATGCTATCGCTATCGGCAATACGAGATGTTGCGACAAAACGATCAGACATATGCTGGTGTGGACGCTGGCGGTATCTTAGGTCTGCTTGATCATCCCCATTATCGCGGTAGCGAAACGACGTGCCGACATGTAGCTGCGTATCGCCAAACTTGAAGCCCTTGGTCAAACGTGAGGCAAGCGTTACACCCTCGTCCTCATTATCTACACTATCAGCGCCACGGAAAATGCCTCCATTGAGGGTCCAGTCATCGCCGCCAAAACCAACGCCAAAGCCAATCATCCGTGACAACTCAAAAGCATCGGTAAAGGATGCGCGTTCCATCAATGTGATATAGCGGCTAGAAGTCTGTTCTTGCAGCGAGTTTGGCGTCTTAAACTGGCCAAGGGTGAATTTAGCAGGACCTGACCATTGTAGATAGGCGTCCTTCAGTTCAACTTCGCCGCCTGCGAAGTCAGCTTCAAACTTATATTTAACATCTTTCCAGGCTTTACCTTCGACGCCCAGGCGCGCCGTACGAAATTCGGTGGCCCCAAGGTTCATGCTGTCGTCACTGTCATTCGCCCATGCGGTATCAACAAAGATCCGACCACGGATATTCATCTCAAATCGGCCATCCGGGCTAGAGATTGACGGTGCAGGTTCCCATTTAATTTTTATATCATCAGTCTCAGCAGCGGTAACCGATGCCGCATGAAGGCCTGTTGCAATGATTGCGCCTGCAATGACAAACGCCTTTTGGTTGAATTTCACAATATTTCTCCAATGTTCCTACAAATTGTCTGAGCCCGCGCTTTCCAATAAAATACGCCATCACTCATGGATGCCTTCTAAAAAAAGGCCGTGACGAGAAAGTGACTAACTTGTGACAGCTCTGTGACACGCCCGCGATACAAACGATTTGCCCTTTTGTCGCCGCCGGATCTGGTCTAGATGATTAATATGGAGCACATGGAAGATAACACAGTTCACCTAGAAACACTGCCCCTACCGGCAGTTTATATTGATTCGCGACGCCTTGTCACCGCAGCCAACCAAATGGCGCAAGACGCATTGTCTCCCGTTCCGATGGGCCGAGACCTCGCCCAGTTCATTCGTAACCCACAAGTCCTCGACGCCTGCGAAGCCGTACGCAATGGCGGCGGGGCCATGACCATCAAAGTATGCCTGACATCGCGCGGCAATCGCACATTTGAAATTCGGCTAAGTCCGTTCGGGAAAAACCAACAGACCGGCGATGCAGGCGTCATCATGGTGTTTTTCGAAACAACCGCCGTGGTTGAAGCGCAAAAAATGCGCTCGACCTTTGTTGCTGACGCCAGCCACGAATTGCGCTCGCCGCTGACCACCCTGATCGGTGCGTTAGAAACAATTAGCGGCAAAGCGGGCAACGACGCCGAAACACGCGCCCGCTTCGTCAAGTTAATGCAGTCCGAAGCGGACAGGATGAAAAATCTGATCGACGACCTGTTGCATCTTTCACGGACCGAGGTTCAGCAGCACATCGTCCCCACCAGTATCGCACAGATTGATCGTGTCATCGCCCGGGCGAGCGAACGTATGCAGGACCGCGCGCGGGCAAAAGGTTGCGAAATTGTCATAAACAACACCTGCCCGAATACCACAACCCTGGGTGATGAAGATCAACTGTATCAAGTGTTTCAGAACCTATTGGATAATGCTGTCAAATACGGCGCATCAGACAGCCCCATTACCATATCTATAACCAAGCCAGTCGCAGAAATCCTGGGTGGGCCAGATGGGGTGCAGGTCAGCGTCTGTAACCAAGGCCCCGCCATTGCCCCGGAACACCTGCCGCGCCTAACCGATCGCTTTTACCGCGTTGACGAGGCGCGTTCGCGCCAAGCCGGTGGCACCGGACTTGGACTGGCAATTGTTAAACACATCCTAAACAGACACCGCGCCCGCTTATTGATCCGGAGCGACCAAAAAGATGGCACCTGCTTCAGCGTCGTATTCCCCACTCAAGCAGCAAAATAATGTGAATGAACCTGTCACACAGTTGTAACATTTCTGACCAACTGCGGACTTTCCTGCTGCTTAGTGTCCCCCCATCGCTCAGAGATCATTGGGATACTCTGGGGAGTTTGAAACTCAGATTGAGGTTATAAAATGTATTTGAAATCACTTGTTGCAGGAACCTTGTTGGCAGCTAGTCTAGCGACACCAGCCCTCGCACGTGACGAGATCCGCATCGTTGGGTCTTCGACGGTCTATCCATTCACAACAGTTGTTGCAGAACGTTTTGGACGCACAACCAACCATCCAACACCCGTTGTTGAAAGTACAGGTACAGGCGGCGGAATGAAGCTTTTCTGCGCTGGTGCCAGCGAAGACACACCGGACATTTCCAACGCATCACGGGCGGTTAAATCAACCGAATTGGACCTATGTGCTGCCAATGGTGTGCAGCATGTGATCGAAGTTAAAATTGGCTATGACGGGATCGTACTTGCCAATTCTAAGGCCGGCACACATATCGACTTAAGCACCCGGGAAATCTTTTTAGCCCTGGCCCAAAGGGTCCCCGATGCGAATGGCGCGCTGATCGAAAATCCTTACCGCACGTGGAAGCAGATCAACCAGAGCCTTCCCGCAACACCGATCGAAGTTTTTGGCCCACCCCCCACATCAGGCACACGCGATGCCTTCATGGAATTGGCCATGGAATCGGGTTGTGACAGCTTTGCAAGCATCAAAGCCTTGAAGAAAAGCGACAAGAACGGCCATAAAACCATCTGTCATTCCATGCGCGAAGACGGCGTGTTTGTTGAAGCTGGCGAGAACGACAATCTGATTGTTCAAAAACTGGTTTCCAACCCCAACGCACTTGGCATCTTTGGTTTTAGCTTCCTTGACCAAAACTCCGATAAGGTTCAAGCGGCGAAAATCAACGGTGTGGCTGCAAGTTTTGATGCCATTGCAGATGGCGAATATCCCATTGCACGCCCGCTGTTCTTTTATGTCAAAGGTGAACACCTCGACACAACGCCGGGCCTGAGGGATTTCGTCCTCTCATTCATTTCCGATCAAGCATCTGGTGAAGATGGATATCTTGCTGATCGCGGTCTGATCCCGCTTGCAGGTGTAGAGCGTCGCGAATGGGTCGAAAAGGTTTCCACTTTCCAGTCGATGAGATAAATGAAGCTACGGATACTCTGAACGGGAATATAAAACTATGAGCGCAGTCCAACGAGGACTTCAGGGAAGCACTGCCCGCCCCCTTGAAATGGCCATCAGATTTCTTCTGATGGCCTCTGCCGTGGTTGCCGTATTGGTAACCGTTGGCATCATCTTCTCACTCTTATTCGAATCCATCCGCTTCTTTCAGCAGGTCGGCATTTTCGAATTTTTGTTCGGCACAAACTGGAGCCCACAAATGGCCATGCGGGCCGATCAGGTCGGCTCAACTGGCGGTTTTGGTGCTGTTCCCCTGTTTCTGGGTACAGCCTTGATCAGTGCGATTGCACTGGCAGTCGCGGCACCTCTGGGGATTTATTCGGCGGTCTATTTGGCCGAATACGCAACCCCTAGAACCCGCACCCTTGTCAAACCAGTGCTTGAGATTCTTGCCGGCATCCCCACCGTCGTCTACGGCTTTTTCGCAGTCATTGTGATTGCCCCGGCTCTGCGCGCAGGCGGCAGTTTAATTGGCTTGGACGTTGCATCAGAATCCGCGCTTGCTGCGGGTGTGGTGATGGGGGTTATGATCATACCGCTTATATCTTCGATCTCAGATGACGTGATCAATGCAGTGCCACGCTCGCTACGTGAAGGCTCACTGGGTCTGGGCGCCACACAAGCTGAAACGGTTAAGAAGGTGCTGCTTCCCGCAGCCCTTCCCGGGATTGCTGGTGGACTGCTCTTGGCCGCATCGCGCGCGGTCGGCGAAACAATGATTGTGGTTATGGCCGCCGGCCTTGCCGCGCGCATGAGTGTTAACCCATTGGAAGCCGTGACCACCGTGACGGTACAGATCGTCATGCTGCTAACCGGCGACCAAGAATTTGACAGTGCTAAAACCTTGGCAGCCTTTGCGCTCGGCCTAGTTTTATTTATTGCAACCCTTGGCTTTAATATCTTTGGCAACTGGATCGTTAACAAATACCGAGAACAATATGACTAAGTCAGCATCACAAAACGATAAAGCAAACGGCCAATCGGGCGGTCTAAGCCAAAGCGCTTTGCCCGGTTTGAAAGCTCGTTATTCTGCGGAAAAACGATTCCAGAATATTGGCATTGCCGCCATTGTCGCCAGCTTGGCATTTCTCGCCTTTTTATTGGTGTCTATTGGCTATAAAGGCCACGGTGCATTCTTTTCAGCGCAGGTCCAGATCAGTGTGGAAAAAACATGGCTTGAAGACACCGGCTATTTCAAGGGCGAAGGGGACAGTTTTTCACTGATCCGTAAGGCCGTTGTTGAAAATCTGCCAGAGGTCAACGGGCGAAGCGCACGCCGTGACGCATATGGCCTTGTCGGTGTTGATGCCGAATCCCAGTTAAATACTTGGGCGACAGAGAACCATGCGCTGATGGGGGAACGCGCCGCGATTTGGCTACAAGCGTCTGACGATGTGGACAGTTGGATCAAAGCTGGTCAAGAGCCTGGTTCGGCCAAACTCAGTGATCGCCAAATTGCTTGGTTGCAAACCTTAGACGTAAACGGCCAGATCAAGACCAGCTTTAATTTTGGCTTCTTAACCAATGGCGACAGCCGCGACCCTGAACGCGCGGGCGTGGGTGGTGCGCTTATGGGGTCTATTTTCACCCTGATTGTATGCTTGCTCCTATCATTTGGCATTGGCGTCATGGCGGCTATATACCTCGAAGAATTTGCACCGCAGAACCGTTGGACCTCCTTCCTAGAGGTCAATATCAATAATCTCGCCTCTGTGCCTTCAATCATCTATGGCCTATTGGGGCTTGCTGTTTTGCTCGGTGTGTTTGGTATGCCACGCTCGTCCGCTCTTGCTGGCGGAACTGTACTTGCACTGATGACCCTGCCAACAATTATCATTGCCGCGCGCGTCTCCCTAAAATCCGTGCCCCCATCGATCCGCGAAGCGGCCTTTGGGCTGGGGGCCAGCCGTGTAGAAAGCGTATTTCATCACGTGGTGCCCTTGGCCCTGCCGGGAATGCTGACCGGAACTATCCTTGGCATGGCACGGGCACTGGGTGAAACGGCACCCTTGCTGATGATCGGCATGGTGGCCTTCATCGCCGATGTGCCCTCCTCCTTCCTTGACCCGGCATCGGCACTGCCCGTTCAGGTTTATTTATGGGCAGACAGTCCCGAGCGCGCCTTTGCAGAGAAAACTGCCGGAGCCATCATTGTTTTATTGGTGTTCTTGGTTCTGATGAATTTGGCCGCCATCCTGCTGCGCCGTAAATTTGAGCGCCGCTGGTAGAAGAAAATTGAAAAACGCTATAATATCAAGCTGTTGGAAATATGAATATGCAAGATCAATCGACAAATAAAATAGCCCAACCAAACATCAAACTCTCCGCCAAAGATGTTCATGTGGCCTATAGTGGGCGCCCTGCTCTGCACGGTGTCGACCTTTTAGTACGCTCAAACCTTGTGACCGCGCTCATCGGTCCATCTGGGTGCGGTAAAACCACATTCCTGCGCTGCCTGAACCGCATGAACGACCTGATCAGCGGCTGTGAAGTGAAGGGGGAGATACTGCTGGATGGCGACGATATTTATGGCAAAGGCGTCAGCGTCGAGGTCTTGCGCCGCCGCGTGGGTATGGTGTTCCAAAAACCCAACCCCTTCCCAAAGTCCATCTTTGACAATGTCGCCTATGGTCCACGCATCCACGGCCTGGCCGAAAATGATGAACACCTTGAAGAGATTGTCAGGAAAAGCCTGCGCCGCGCTGGTCTATTGGATGAGGTCGCTGATCGTCTGCAAGAGCCGGGAACAGGTCTGTCGGGCGGGCAACAACAGCGCCTATGTATCGCCCGCGCCATCGCCATTTCGCCAGAATTGATTCTGATGGATGAACCTTGTTCAGCCCTAGACCCCATCGCCACGGCGCGGATCGAAGAATTGATCGACGAATTGAAGGAGCGCTACACCATTGTTATTGTCACCCACTCCATGCAGCAGGCCGCCCGCGTATCGGATCGCACTGCATTTTTCCATCTGGGTGATCTGGTTGAAGAGGGCGAAACCGAAACCATTTTCACAAGCCCAAGCGATGAGCGAACAGAAAGCTATATCACTGGTCGCATCGGATAAGGACCGATCGGTTAAACCGACCCATCAAGAAAGACGAGATTGAACATGCCCAATAAACATATCGTAAAAGCCTATGACGATGAACTGGCAGAACTGGACCGACTGATCGCCGAAATGGGTGGTCGGGTGGAAGCCGCCCTTGCCAAAGCCGCCGAATGTCTGTTGACCTATGACACGGAAGGGGCCAAGGAGGTGCGCGCCGAAGATAAGCTGATTGATCAGTTGGAAATCCAGATTGATCAACATGCCACCCGCATGCTGGCGCTGCGCCAACCCATGGCAGAGGACCTGCGGCTCATCATTGCCTGCCTGAAGATGTCCAACGACCTGGAGCGCATGGGCGACTATGCAAAAAATATCGCCAAGCGCACCATCACCATTTCCCAGGCGCCGCTGATTACCACTTTAGGTCAATCCATCCGCCGCATGGCGCAAATGGTCGAAGCTATGATCAATACTGCCCTTGATGCCTATGTGGCACGTGATGCGCAGCTTGCAGCTTCGGTTGTGCACCGCGACGAAGAGGTGGATCAGTTGCACACCAGCATCTTTCGTGAAATCCTCACATATATGATGGAAGACAATCGCAACATCACCGCCTGTACCCATTTGCTGTTTGTTGCCAAAAATGTCGAACGCATTGGTGACCACACCACAAATGTGGCGGAACAAGTTTATTACCTCATAACGGGCCACCAACTTGAAGAAGGCCGCACCAAGGCGGATAAAGCGGCCAGTGTGAATGTCGGGGACTAAGAAAATAAAATGAGCACCCAAGTTCCATATATCCTGATCGCCGAGGATGAACCCGGCCAAGCCGAGGTCCTGCGCTTTAACCTTGAAGACGAAGACTTCCGGGTCAAGGTCGCATCTGATGGTCAAAAGGCCATGGACATGCTCGAAGACAAACAACCCGACCTGTTGGTTTTAGACTGGATGCTGCCGGAGCTGTCAGGAATTGAGGTACTGAGACGTGTACGCAAGTCAGATCATCTTAAGCACCTCCCCATCATCATGCTGACCGCGCGCGGTGACAGCGATGATAAACTGCGGGGATTTGAAGTCGGCGCGGATGATTATCTGGTCAAACCCTACCAACCCAGCGAGCTGATTGCCCGCATCCACGCCGTATTGCGCCGAGCGCGCCCAGAACTGCACGAAGAAAAGGTCGAATACGGCGACGTGATCATGGACTTGGGCCGCCAACGGGTCACCCGGGATGGCAATATAATCGACCTCTCCAGCACTGAGTTTCGGGTCTTGCGCGCCCTGTTGTCGCGCCCCGGTCGGGTCTTCAGCCGCGATCGACTCATCGATCTGGCATGGGGGTCCGGGACCTATCTTGAAGATCGCACCGTTGACGTTTCCATTCGCCGGCTGCGCGCTGCCCTGAATGAATTTGGCGGTAAGGACGTCATCCGCACCGTGCGCGGCGAGGGCTATGCCATCGATTTTGAAACTTAATTTTCTTTGCTCTCCACCTCTGATTAGCTAATCTATGCCCAAATCCATTGAATTGGGGAGGGGGACCATAATGATTAGAAACCTAAAAATTATTTTTGCGAGCATCTTTGCGCTTTGGGGTATCCTTGGCGGGCTGATGAATTTAGCGGGATATCAAATGGGGTATGGTGCAGTCGAAGCCGTGGTCAGCATGGCCCACATGGACCCAGAGCTTAGACCCGCATGGGCCACTGAAAATGCTGTGATCGTTCATTTGGGCTTTGCACTGATTTGGGGACTTAAACTATTAGGTGGCGTTTTCCTTGCGATCGGCGCCCGCCAAATGTGGCAAGCCCGCACATTAAGCGCGGATCATTTTAACGCCGCCAAAGAAAAAGCCGTGGTTGGCCTCGGGGTTTTGCTGATCATGTTGATCGGTGGCTTTAATCTATTTGCCGCGAATATCTTTGCGATTTGGGCTGGTCCGATCGCAAATGCTTTTGATATATCGTGGGCCTTTGCTGGGGAAATTGGCCTTGTCATGCTGTTCATGCACATGCATGACGATTAACTTTCAAGAAAGCTTCGCTTTATGTCCGCACTAGATATTGTCATTGCGCCCAATCCCATTTTCAAAAAAACCTCTGACCCTGTGGAACGCGTGGATGATGACGTGCGCCAATTGGTCAGCGATATGTTTGATACTCTGGATGCCACTGGCGGGCTGGGCATTGCGGCCAGCATGGTCGGGGTGGCCAAACGAATTATCACCGTGGATCTCAAGGAAAATGGGTCTTCCAATCGTCTTGCCTGCATCAATCCAGAGATCGTCTGGGCATCAGATGAAACGTCCGAATATGAGGAGGCCTCGCTGTCATTTCCCGGTATCGGCGCCAATATCACACGCCCCAGCAAAATCCGCCTCAGGTATCTAGACGAAACCGGAACCCCGCAAGAGCTGGACGCCGAGGTGCCGCTGTCAACCGTCATTCAGCACGAAATGGATTATTTGGATGGACGGACCTATCTCGACCATCTGTCCCGCATGAAGCGCGACAGATTATTGAAAAAAATGCAAAAACTGACCCGGACCCACCAGCTTGGTCACCATCACGCATGCGAAGACCCGGACTGCGGGCACGACCATTAAAGGCGTGAACTTGGTTATTGAGACGGGCGGGAATGAATGAAAATGATAACCGCTGCGAGGATGCCCAATACGGCCAGCAGCAAACCGCCCGTTATTCCTGTAAGCAGCAGGGACAGCCCGCCAACACCGACGATTCCAAAGCTGGCGGCATTTTTTGCGCTTTCAGAAATTTGCCCACGTTCTAGAAAATTCTCGACAATAGGGCCAAAGCGCGGCTCGGCGTAAATCCGCGCCCGCCATTCAGGATGCCCCTTTGCAAACAACCACGCCGCCCCAATCCAGAAAATAGTGGTCGGCAAAAGCGGCAAAAACAGTCCCACAAAGCCAAGCGAAAACAGCGCCATCCCCGCCATTTTACAAAGTTGGGGCTGTACGCCTATTTTCGGGTTCTGGCCCCGGTTATTTTGATCTTCATTCAACATAAGACTCACCTGTATCAACATTTGCATAAACTGGTTAACTGTCATTTAAAAAACTTGAACCATGTCTGTTGTTGATCTCTGTTTAGGGGGACCCTATCGTCTGAGTATAAATGAAACAGTGATGTGGAACACATAATAGCAGGATATAAAGATGACTGAATTAAGCTGGGGTGAATTTCAAAAAATGGACCTTCGGGTCGGCACCGTCATCGAAGCGCGGGAATTTCCAGAAGCGCGTCGCCCTGCTTATATCCTTGTTGTGGATTTTGGCCCAGAGATCGGCACGCGAAAATCCAGCGCGCAAATCACCGAACATTACGCCCTAGATGATCTGGTCGGCAGGCAAGTCATGGCCGTAATCAACTTTCCGCCCAAGCAAATTGGCCCCATCATGTCAGAATGCTTAGTCACCGGCTTTCACGATGAAAATGGCCACGTCATTTTGGCAAGTCCCGCGCAACCAGCGCCCAATGGCGCGCGCCTATGCTAGAAGTAATGAGCAACGGTGAATAGCTGTTGTCTTTTCTATAATCTGCCCTCTAAACTGCATCCATAAGTTCAAAGCGATTGGGGCAAACCAAAACCAACAATAAGATCAATAGAAATTCGGGGGACCAATATGACATTAGAATTTGAAGTTAAGGGCGGCGAGGGCGTAAGCCATAAAATAACCGCCGACCGTGCCGGTGACAACCTGACACTGACATGCGATTGCCCAACGGCTTTTCAGGGTAATATATGCGCGCACAGACTGATCCTCCTGGCTGGCGATACCAGCCTTTTGATGAGCGGCAACCCGGGTGAGGTGGATGAGCTTAAATCAATGATCGCCGGAACCGATGTGGATCAATGTATGCGTGAAATCGCGGACCTCGATTCGAAAATCAGGTCCCTAAGCACCCAATTGGATGATGTGAAGAAAAAACTAGCCATCTCTTTGAACGATTAGCCCAAATCAGACCAAATAAGGAAAACTCCATGACGCGCCTTTTACCCCGGGGCATTATTGCCGCGCTTAGCACCCTGCTCTTCTTTGCCACCATGACGTTCAATGCCCCCCATGCGGGTGCTGCAGAGGACTCTGGCTTGGTATTAGGCATCGATTTGCAGCACCCATTTCACCCCAGCGACAACGTCATGGGCGGCGTCGATCAAGCGCTAGAAAAAGCGGTCGCTGAAGAAAAGCAGTTGCTGGTTATCATCGGTGCAAATTGGTGCCATGACACGCGTGGCCTGTTGAACCGTTTTGCCGAGCCGAGTTTGCAGAACATCCTTGAAGACCATTATATTGTGCATCTCGTTGATGCTGGTCCGCTTTCCGGCGGCATTGACGTTGCCAAACGCTTTGGCCTGCCCATTTATTACGCGACGCCAACAGTCCTAATCATTGACCCCGTAACGCAGCGATTGATGAATGAAGCCGATATGCATCAATGGCGTGACGCAGATAGCCTAAGCTTTGACCACACACAGGCCTATTTCGCCGCCTACCAAACCGGGGGAAACACCCAGGTCGCTGGCCCTCAGGATAACCCCAAACTGGCAGAGCTTGACGCCATGATCGAGGAATTTTTCGTCGCGCAATCCGCGCGCGTTGAACGCGGTTACGGGATTGTAGGCCCTATGGCCGCTATGGCAGCCGACCAACGACCAGATAATTTCGTGGACTTGTGGATGGAATTACGAGACCTGCGCTATCGGCTTCCCGACGATATATCGGCGATGAAGGCCGATGTTCGTACACGGCTGGCAAATGGCGAAACAGGCGTGCAGCCACAATTTCCTGAATACCCCGCATTTAGCTGGGAATAGAAAAAACGGCATTATTTTATACCCTTTGTTCATGACTGCGCCATATTATCCAACCAAATTGGTGGGATATTATGAATCACAATCTAAAAATAAGAGTATGGCCAAAGGGCCCACCTGCGATTGTCACAATGGCAATGGCGGTGTCGATGGTAGTGGCAATGGCAATTCTGTTGCCACTGCAAGCCCTGCAAGCAGCAGAAATACGGGTTGTCGGCACATATTTTGGCGTTCAGGGTATCTTAAACCCACGTACCAAAAACGAACAAACGGGGAAAATTTTTAACTGTTTATTTGCCCCGCTGGGGCAGGACATCGTTTTCCAAGGCCATAGCCGAGATCGGATCAATATATTACGTGACAAAGGGCAGATTGATGTCATATTCCCCTCTGGTAAATTCTCCAGTTGGAACAGCCAAGACACCCTTTGGATCGGCCCCACACATCATATTGAACTCAGCTGGTTCAAACTAGAGAACCACGAAGGCGACGACCTTTTTACAGCTGATATTCCCAAAAGTGCACCTATTGGTGTTGAAAGAAATTCTTATTCGGAAAAATGGCTCCGCCGAAACGGCTATACCAATCTCTTTCTTGTCGACTTAATTGACCGACTATACGTAGGCTTGGTTACAAAGAAATTTGAATTTATATTCACCCTATCCCGCGATTTTTCCTCCTATGACAGTGGCCTCTTGCAGCGTGCCCATATGGTAGAAATAGCCGCCGCAAAAATTCCTGTGGGCATAACCTTGACAAAAAACTTTGTCGATTCTTACCAAGAATTTGTCGCCCAATTAGACGACCAGCTTGCCCAATGCCGCACTGCCATTTACGAGCCCAACTGAGACCGTTTCCCTTGCTTATATTTACAGCAACCTCCACTTATAGTAGCATCACAACTGCTGTAAATTTTTGTAGGAGAGTTGTTATGCAGAACGAGTTAAACACCACCCCTCTTGCCAATCAGGGTAGTGACCCGGCATCAAGCACTTGGAATCTTGACTATCTCATTGATTATATGGCGAAAAAGGGACACAGCCGCGAGTTCCTAGAACAAGGCGTGGACGAGTACAAACGTTATATCAACATCTGTATTGCGCACCCCGATCAAGCATTCCCCATCAGCCGGGCTGTTGATGAGATTTGGCACACACATATCCTATTCACACGCGACTATTTTGCCATGTGTGAAGCCCTGGGAATTTCTTATCTGCACCATTCTCCCTCCACCAGCGAAGAAGACCGACAATCCTATAAGGCGGATTATGCGCTGTTCCGGCGAATTTATGCAGAGACATACGGTGAAGGGGCAAACCCAGAGTTTTGGCCCACGGACCTAGAAAGCGGGGACAGTCGGTGCGCGGATTGTGTACAGGGTACGCCTACCAAAGAATCTCTCGCGAATTAGGCCAGGCGGGATAAGATATAAGCTTTCTAAATAAATCGAATGAGCGGGGCCAGTAGCTGAATTGGGACCCCGCTCATTTCGTATAATGCTCCGCCTAAGGGCGTTCTTCTAGGATTTCACCACTTTGCGCATCCACCAAAACCACAGCGTCATGCAGTGGGATATTGCCGCCTAGGCGAACTTTAACCTCCCACACATCATCATTGCGAAGTGCTTCGCCAACGCGTGCTGTCAGGGTGGATGTGCCCGGTCGGCTATATCCGATGGTACTCAGATATTTACGCGCCAACGTCCGGGCTTGGTATTTATCAAGGCTAACACCCTGGGCCAATGCGTCATGGGCGGCGGCCGTTGTCGGCAACGATGCGGAAACCATCACCAGTGCCAGTATTTTACCGCTATTTAACCAGGTCTTCAGAGGTAAGTATTTCAACATGATCTTTCCTTTCGATGATAATAATATTCATAGGTAGCAGTATATGTACGCGCAGAAATGCCCAATTACCAACGATTAGTAGTCATATTGATATCAGAAAAAATCACAGGTTATGATTTTCTGGCCGAGCCTCAACAAAAAAGGCCGGGCAGCAAACGCCACCCGGCCCTCAATCTATCTTTATGAAGAGTCTTATTGTTTTGGCATCATATCCATCAAAGCATGAACGGTTGCTTCAACCCCAGCCCGAACGGCGGGCTCGGCGTCAATTTTGAACAGCGGGCTGTGATGGCTCGGAACCGGCGTTCCGCCAGCGGCCTCTGCTTCAAACGCCGCCTTAGGCGTCCCGCCAACGCCGAAATAAACGCTGGGGATGTATGGATCCATTGTGAAGAAACCAAAGTCCTCCGCACCCATGCCCTTGCTGCTACTCTCGGTCAAGGCATCCGCGCCCATCTTGGCCTCAATCACCGCTTTCATGCGGCGGGCGAGGGGCGGATCATTGAATGTGGGTGGATAAGCAAATTCACTGACCACCACATCCGGCAGCATGTCCCCGGACAAGCCAGCTGTTGCCGCTGTGCCTTTGGCAATGCGCTCAATCGCTGTCAAAAGCTGATTGCGGACTTCCGGGTTAAGGCTACGCACGGTGAGTTGCAGGTGCGCATTATCACCAATGATATTGTGCTTGGTTCCGGCATGAAACGCCCCCACTGTCACAACGCCCGCATCTCGCGGTGCCAGTTCGCGGCTCACAATGGTCTGCAGGTTCACAACAATCTGCGAACCGATCATAATTGGGTCTTTACCCATATGCGGCGATGCACCATGTGCCCCGACGCCCTTCACATAAATATCCACCGTATCGGCGCCAGCATAGGGGGCCTCTTCTTGGATCACGATCTTGCCAGCCTCTTCGCCTGCACTGACATGAAAGGCAAAGGCATAGTCGGGCTTACCAAAGCGTGCCCAAATATCATCCTTCATCATGGCACTCGCACCGGGGCCGCGCTCTTCGGCGGGTTGACCAATCAACATCAAGGTACCAGACCATTGGTCTTTCATCGCGGCCATACGGCGTGCGGTGCCAACCAAACTGGTGATATGAACATCATGACCACAGGCGTGCATCACCCCGACCACATTGCCGTCCCAGTCTTCCTGCGTGGCTTTCGATTCGTTGGGCAGGCCAGAGTTTTCGACAACTGGCAATCCATCCATATCGGCCCGCATCATGACCATCGGACCGGGACCATTACGCAGAATTGCGACAATACCAGTACCACCAACGCCCTCTGTCACCTCAAAACCAGCCGCACGAATCTCCTCTGCCAATCGAGCCGAGGTCTTGAATTCCTTGAGTGATAATTCCGGATTGCGGTGGAAATGATCCCACAGCGCACCGAGGTGCGTGTCATAATCTTTTGCGACAGCATCGGATAAGTCCGACGCCATAACAGGTGATGCTGTGACGAGCATGGTGCCCGCAATCAATGCAGCAATCGTTTTTCTCATACTAATTCCCCTGATGAATAGTTTGTTGTTTGTTTTTCGGCAAAAAGACTAGCAGCTTTTATCAAGATGCCAAGCTTCTTCACCACCGAGGTCAACTGGCGCTTAGTTGCTGAAAAACGCCCAAGCGATCTACCATCTGCCAATGGCCAGACAGGCGATCGCCTGAAAAACTATAGATCGTCAGTCCAGACATGTGGATCACGCGTCCAGTTGCGGGTATACCCGCAAGTTCGCCAACATGAGTTGCCTGCCATAGCCAAGAGATGGCAATCTTGTCGCCATCTTCCAACATATCTTGAATATCAAAACGCTGATCAGGAAACGGTGCCCGAGAGACCAGCAGACGTTGGCGAAAACCATCTATATCCAGAGTTTTGCCATGCCAAGGGTCACCCGGATCGTGATGAATGACATATTCCGGTGCCAAATATTCGCTCAGCTTATCCTCAAGACCCCGATTCCAGATATCTTCCAAGAAATTGGATAGGATCGTTTTACGCAGACTCATCATGGCGCACCTCCATCACAGGGATCACTTGGCAGGCCAGCGTGGCATATAGCCTGCCCCGTGCCGTGATATCCTTGGGTCGCGCCCAGTCTTTGCCCATGGCCACCCAGTTTTCATCATCTGGATCAAGGCCGAGGGTGCGAATATAATCCTCATCCACAACCAGATATTGGTTCTTATAGGCTAACAAATAACCGCCTTGCACCGCGTGGACGGACTTGGCTTCGTCATAGCTACGGCACCAAATGTTAGCATGAGCACTGCACCGCGGTGGACTAAGCAGGGTACCAAAGTCATCAGACTTATTGCCCTCCAATACTGCCGCGGCGTGGCCCCAGCCGTTAAAGCCCAATTCCCGCGCGACAACTGTCAGACAATGACGCCGTTTCAAGGCAAATTCGCCGTCGGGCAAAATAGCTTGACCCAAACGACGGGTGACACGTGCACGCGCCTCGCGATCGCCTGATATCGCCAGACGATGCAGGATACGCGCGTTCGATTTTAATGTGTTGATCACATCAACCATCTTCGCTTCTCCAGTCTAGATTTTCGTCCCGCTCCGTTCAATCCAGATGAAAAACAAATTGGATGACGTAAATGATAGAATCAGGGTGATACGACTTTCGGCGGGTAAGGCACCCCTGAGCACCTGTCTGGCGGTATAGTTTAAGCTTGGGTCGAACGTCAAGCCCCATAATCATGCTTGTCTATTGCGGTGGACATTTCGACTGCTATAGTGACCCAAATACAATCAATATGGGCAATGCCGTGACCAACAGCAGCGTATATCAAATGATTGCCCCAACGGATACGCAGCGATTGCCCTTGCTGTTGGATTCCCCCCATAGCGGCGATATTTTCCCCCAAGGCTTTTCGCCAACACCACCGCGAGCGGTCTTGCAAACGGCTTGGGACGGCTTCGTAGATGATCTTTGGTCTGGCGTTGTTGGCGATGGCGGCACGCTTGTTCATGCGCTGTTTCCGCGGGTCTATATCGACCCAAACCGCGCCCCCGATGATATTGACCCCGATGACATAAACGGCACGCTGTCATTTCGGCCTGACCCGAGCGTATATAGCGCCCGCGGTATGGGACTTATTCGGCGCATGGCCCTGCCCGACCTGCCGATGTATGAGAAGCCCCCCACTGCCAAGGATGTGGAGCAGCGCATCCAAAATTATTATCGCCCCTATCACCGCCAAATCAGCGACCAACTGGACGATATGCAGCAAACATTCGGCGGCGTGTGGCACATCAATTGCCACTCAATGAAATCACGTGGCAACGCAATGAATATAGACAGCGGCGAAACGCGGGCCGACATCGTGCTTGGCGATCTGTGTGGCACCAGTTGCGAGGCATCTTTTATCGCGACGATCGAACAAGCCTTTCGCGAACGTGGTTACAAGGTTGTTCGCAACACGCCCTATCAAGGCGGCTATATGGTTCGCCTGCATGGCCAACCGAAAGTAAACCGACACAGCCTGCAAATCGAAATTAACCGCGCCATTTACATGAATGAACGCGCGTTTGAAAAAAATGAAAACTACACTTGCGTCAAAAAACACCTTGGCGAAATCTCAGCCTTGATAGCACACTATGTCAAATCCCGCATTTCGGCATAGCACGCCAGAGGCTGCTCCTAGGAAAATAAGCGATGACAGACCCCATCCATGTTGATCTGGACCCTGTAAAAACCGCAAAAATGGCGCGGGATCGTCGCACCAGCAACCCCATCGTTATCCTGCTGGGCATTCTGCTCTTAGCAACGGTTTTGACCTTCATTGTGGACTCCGGTGCCTACCAACGCGATGGCAGACTGGTAGAACCGGGCAGCTACCACGTTTTGGAAAAAGATGTTTCCTTTAGGGCCTTAATTGCAGCTCCGTCCAGTGAACCCGGGCCATCTGCAGCACCCGTGGGACTGATCGGCATGCTCATGAGCATCCCCAAAGGACTAGAGAAGAGCGCTGGCCTTATTTTCATGGTGCTGATCATCGGTGGCATGTTCGGTATTATGAAGGCTTCTGGCACGATTGACGCGGGTCTAGAGCGGGTTTTGGCCATGGTGAAGGGCAATATCTATATTCTCGTCCCCGGATTAATGATCGTCTTTTCCGCGGGTAGTACATTCTTGGGGCTGGCGTCTGAATATCTTCTGATCATTCCGGTCATCGTCGCCATGGCCAACCGTATGGGCTTGGACAGCATCATGGGGCTGGCCATCGTCACCATCGCGGTCAAAATTGGCTATATTGCCAGCGTCACCAATCCCCTGCCCCTGACCATCGCACAGCCGCTGCTTGGCTTGCCGATCTTCAGCGGGGTGGGCTTTCGCCTGTTCAGCTATCTGGTCTTTCTGACGGCGGGCATTGCCTTCATGCTGTATATGATCAAGCGCCGTAAAAACATCCAAGAATTAACGGTAGATTTCAGCTCTGAAAAGCTCGCGCCGCGTCAAACCCTTATGCTCGGCGTGCTTGGCCTGGGGATTGCCTTCCTTGTCTATGCCTCCAGCCAATGGCAATGGAAACACGAAGCCCTCAGCGCCTATTATATCGGCCTCTGTATCCTGCTTGCTGGCCTCAGCGGGCTGGGCGCAAGTGCCGCCGCAGACGCCTTTGTATCAGGCATGAAAAAGATACTGATGGCCAGTTTTCTGATCGGCGTGGCAACCGCAGTTTCAGTGGTGCTGCAAGAAGGGCAAATTCTCGACACCATCGTCTTCAACCTGACCAGTGCCATCGGCAATGATGGCGCGCACATCGCCGCAACGGGCATGTTTTTCTCGCAATTGATGCTCGACTTTCTCATCCCCTCAACATCAGGACAGGCCGCGGTCAGCATGCCTATTTTGGGCCCGATCGGGCAAATCAGCGGGGTGTCCGGCAATACCACTGTCCTGGCGTTTCTCTATGGCAACACCATCACCAATATGTTGACCCCAACGTCGGGAACGCTTTTGGCCTACCTTGCGACGGCGCAGGTGAACTGGACCAGTTGGGCGCGTTTCATTCTGCCGCTATGGGGCATATTTATCGTTATCTCATTGATTTTATTATATATTGCAGTCGCAACAGGATATTAGCCTAGTCTGGAATAACAGCCGTGGCTTCAATCTCAACCTTTGCGCGGTCTTCGATAAGCGCGACCACCTGCACCATGGTCATGGCGGGGAAATGCCTGCCCATGATCACCCGGTAAACCTCACCCATTTCCTTAAGACGCGCTAAATACTCAGCCTTATCAGTAATATACCAGGTCATACGGACGATATGCTCTGGCTGTCCGCCAGCCTCAGCCAGCACCGTCACAACATTGGCGAGCGTCTGGCGCACCTGATCGACAAAATCATCGCTTTCAAAAACCTGATCCCCATTCCAGCCAATATGCCCGCCCAGAAAGACCATGCGACCACGGGCTTCTACGCCATTGGCATAGCCCTTGGCAGGCTTCCAATTTTTCGGGTTCAAGAAGATATGCGGGCTGATATCAGTCATATCAATTCTTTCAATTTTGCGGCCACATCCGTTGGCCAAGGTGCGGACTTGCCCGCACTCAATTCCATCCAAACAATGGTTTGCTTGATGACTAAGCGCTCGGCACCATCTGTTGCGGCGCTGACACGTAAATCAGCGCTCGACCTGCCAACACGCTGAACCGTCAGTTCAAAATTCAATTCGTCGCCCAATCGTCCCGGACGCGTAAAGTCCACATCCAGATGCACTGTGGGGACGCCGTAACCCTCGACCAGATGCATTTGGGCGAAATCTTTGCCGACATGGCGGCTGAACAATTCTTCCACCACACTGTTGAGCATTTCAAAATAGCGCGGATAAAAAACAATCCCCGCTGGGTCGCAGTGACTAAATTCGACCCTTCTGGTGGTGCAGAAGCTCATTCGCCATCTCGCAGTCTAAAGCGCTGTACCTTGCCGGTTTGGGTTTTCGGCAGGGCGTCTATAAACTTAACCGAACGTGGGTATTTATAGGGCGCAATCACCGCCTTCACATGATCCTGCAGGGCCTTTGCGGTGGCCGGGCTGCCCGCGACGCCTTCGGCCAAGACCACATGGGCCTCAACAATCTGACCGCGTTCTTCGTCTGCCACGCCGATGACCCCACATTCCACAACATCAGCGTGCGCCAACAGTGCGGCTTCCACCTCTGGCCCCGCAATATTATAGCCAGACGATATGATCATATCGTCTGTGCGCGCGGCAAAATGGAAATAGCCGTCTTCATCCTTAATGAATGTATCGCCGGTCAGGTTCCAGCCGTCCCTCACATAGCCTTTTTGCCGATCATCCGCCAGATAGCGGCACCCTGTCGGCCCGCGCACAGCCAGTTTACCGGGTTCCCCAACAGGCATATCGTTCATATCGGCATCGACGACACGGGCTTGGTAACCAGAAACGGGCTTGCCCGTGCAGGCCGGACGCGCATCATCCAAACGGTTCGAAATAAAGATATGCAACAGCTCGGTTGCCCCAATACCATCCAGCATGGGTTTATTGGTTTTGGCCCTCCATTCTTCAAATACCGGCGCGGGAAGCGTTTCCCCGGCTGAGACAGCACAGCGCAGCGTGGACAGGTCTGCGCCCTCGTCCATCGCCCGCAGCATGACCCGATAGGCGGTCGGCGCAGTAAAGCAGATGGTGGCCTTATAGGTCTCAATAATTTCGATCATATTGGGGGGCGATGCAGCCTCCAACAAGGTCGCTGTTGCACCAAAGCGCAGGGGAAAAATGGCCAAACCGCCAAGGCCAAAAGTAAAGGCCAGCGGCGGTGAGCCGACAAAAACATCATCCGGCGTCACGTGCAGCACTTCCTTGGCGTAACCATCGGCGATGATCAGCAGGTCACGGTGAAAATGCATGGTCGCTTTCGGTTCACCCGTGGTGCCAGAGGTGAAGCCCAGCAGTGCCACATCATCACGCCCCGTTTTAACTGCGTCGAATTTTACCGATTTGGAAAGGGCAATGCGGTCCAATTCCGCATCATGATTGGCTGTTCCATCGAATGCGACAATGGTCTGCAAAAACGCACTGTCTTTGCCGCAGGCGACCAATTCGTCCATCATGCGGCTGTCACACAGGGCAAGCGAAACCTCGGCCTTATCGACAATTTTACTCAGCTCGACCGCGCGCAGCATAGGCATAGTGTTAATCACCACCGCACCCACCTTGGTCGCTGCCAGCCAACAGGCCACCATAGCCGGATTATTAGCAGAACGGATCAGTACCCGGTTGCCGGGCTGGACACCATAATCTTCCGCCAGAGCATGGGCCAAACGATTGGTCCAATCGGAGAGTTCTTTATAAGTGCGCAGCCGACCATTGCCAATGAGCGCCGTATGGTCGCCAAAGCCACGCGTGACCATTGCGTCCGTCAGTTCGTAACCGGCGTTGAGATATTCAGGGTACTGAAAATCATCCAGTAAAAAATCTGGCTGCTGATCAATAGGCGGCAGATTATCCCGCGCGAATGTATCGGTGTGGCCACTTGGCCCCAATTCAGTTTTCCCTGGCATCTAACTCCCCCAAGCTATGGTCACTCCGCCGTTAAAATTTGTCGCGCGATAATCACTTTCTGCACGTCCGACGCGCCTTCATAAATTCGCAGCGCCCGTATTTCCCGGTAAAGGCTTTCAATAATATGGCCCTTACGCACCCCGTCTCCGCCGTGGATTTGCACCGCCTTATCAATCACGTCTTGCGCTTTATCTGTGGCATGAAGCTTGGCCATGGCGGCTTCGCGACTGACCCGTGCCGCGCCCATATCCTTGGTCCAAGCAGCGCGGTAGACCAGCAATGCGGATGCATCAACATCAAGTGCCATATCGGCCAGATGCCCCTGTACCATTTGCAGATCATGCAGCGGTGCGCCGAACAATTGGCGCTCTTTGGCCCGTTTCAAGCTTTCATCCAAAGCCCGGCGCGCAAAGCCAAGGGCGGCCGCGCCGACAGTTGAGCGAAAAATATCAAGGACACCCATCGCAATCGCAAAGCCCGCACCGCTGTCACCTATGCGGCTGGTGCGGGGAATACGCACATTATCAAATTTCAAATGCGCCAGCGGATGCGGCGCTATAGCCTCCAGCCGCTCAGCGATACTTAAGCCATCGCTATCCGCTGGGACGATAAATGCCGATAGGCCCTTGGCCCCCGGCGCATCGCCGGTCCGGGCAAAGACCGTATAGACATTTGCTATGCCGCCGTTGGAAATCCATGTTTTCTCGCCGTTCAGAACATAGTCATCACCATCAGGTTCCGCTGTCATAGTGATATTGGCAACGTCAGAGCCGCTGCCCGGTTCGGTCAGGGCAAAGGCCGAAATTGCTTTCCCTGTACGGGTTTTATCCAGCCACGCACGTTGCTGGTCGTCGCCAAAAACTGTGAGCGCCCCGGTCCCCAGCCCCTGCATGGCAAAGGCAAAATCCGCCAATCCATCGTGGCGCGCCAAGGTTTCACGGGTCAGGCAAAGCGCGCGCACATCCAAATCACTGGCTTTATCGCCCCCCGTTTGGTTAAGGAAACCTGCCTTACCCAAGTCTGCAACCAATTTGCGGCAAGCGTTATCCACATCCCCATGATCAACGGGCAGGTTGATTTCGCACCAGCTTTCCAATGCGTCCGACAGTTCGCGGTGCTTGGCATCAAAAAAGGGCCAGTTCAAATAGGATTTATCTGCCATCAGTTGCCCTCAAATACGGGTTTGTCTTTACCGACAAAGGCGTTGTAGGCGCGCTTGAAATCCTCGGTTTGCATACACAATGCTTGCGCCTGCGCCTCGGCCTCGATGGCTTGTGCGGGCGTCATATTCCATTCATGGTTCAATTGGGTCTTGGTGATGCCGTGGGCGAATGTGGGGCCAGATGCGATCCGCGCCGCGAGTTTAAGCGCCTCTGCCTCTAAGTCTTCTGGGGCCACCAAACGATTGTAAAAACCCCATCGTTCGCCTTCCTCGCCGTTCATGGAGCGCCCGGTATAGAGCAATTCTGCCGCCCGTCCCTGCCCGATCAAGCGCGGCAAGATAGCACATGCCCCCATATCGCAGCCCGCCAAACCCACACGGGTAAACAGAAATGCCGCCTTAGCATCCGCTGTACCAAGGCGCATATCCGATGCCATGGCGATGATCGCCCCCGCCCCAACACAAACGCCATCAACGGCTGCAATAATCGGCTTAGAACATTCCAGCATGGCTTTCACCAGATCGCCCGTCATGCGGGTAAAGGCCAGCAAGCCCTTCATATCCATTTCGGTCAATGGGCCAATAATGTCATGCACATCGCCGCCGGAACAAAAATTGCCCTCATTTGCCGCAAAAACCACCACATCAATGTCGCTGGCATAGGCCAGGTCGCGGAAGGTATCACGCAATTCCGCATAGCTATCAAACGTCAGCGGATTTTTACGCTCTGGTCGGTCCAGTTGAATAACCGCGACGCGCCCCTCCATCCTCCATTTGAAATGCTTGGGTTTTATATCTGCCATCTTGGTCATACATATTCCTTGCGTATTTTCAAAAGAGTATCGATCACAGCGTCGATTTCGTCATGGTCCAGCCCCTTAAAATGGGCGTCAATCCAATTCTCGTGGTCAGCAGCGAGGCTTTCAAACCAAAGCCGCCCCTTTTTTGTCAATTTGACATGGCGTGCGCGACGATCCCCCTTTTCACTCACCCGCGTGATCATACCATCTTCTGCCAGCCTGCCAACAATCCCTGTGACATTGCCGTTCGAGACCATCAACTGATCGGACAATTCACTCATCCGCAAGCCATCCGGCGTTCGGTGCAACATCGCCATCACGTCAAAGCGCGGCAGGGTCGTTTCATGCGCGGTCCGCAAACGCTCGCGCAGGCCATTTTCCACCTCGCGCGCGGTTTTCAGTAGATAGATCCATAGACGTAATTTGTCCTTGGATGTCACCGCATTCCTCACTTTGTCTGCCCCTCTAGTCGAATACCCGGCCCCTCGCCGCGCTCAGACAGGCGCTTCATCTGATCCGCCCCCGCCAAATATGGCTTGGGCCATTGGCTGGCGTCATCCCCCAGAGCCGCCGCAGCGTGTAGCGTCCAATAGGGATTGGCCAGATGCGGCCGTGCCAAACAGACTAAGTCTGCCCGCCCGGCCATTAGGACCGAGTTGGCGTGATCAGGCTCGTAGATATTTCCCACAGCCATCGTGGCAATGCCCAATTCGTTTTTGATGCGATCAGAAAATGGAACTTGATACATGCGACCATAAACTGGCGATGCCTCGATGGATGTTTGCCCGGTGGAGACATCAATAATATCCGCGCCCGCATCATGAAACATCCGCGCAATCTCTACCGCGTCTTTTGGCGTGACGCCATGATCCCCCACCCAGTCATTGGCGGAAATGCGCACGCTCATTGGTTTAGCCTCTGGCCACGCCGCACGCATGGCACGACAAAGCTCCAACGGATAGCGCATGCGGTTTTCCAGACTTCCGCCATATTCATCAGTTCGGTGATTAGACATGGGTGAGATAAAGCTAGAGATCAAATACCCATGGGCCGCGTGCAATTCGACCATATCAAAACCCGCGTCCAGCGCGCGTTTGGTGGCCGCCACAAAATCATCGCGCACCCGGTCCATATCAACCCGGTCCATGGCCTTGGGCGTGGCATTACCGTCATCCCATGCGATGGCGGTGGGCGCAATCAACCCCCAACTGTCAGCATCCAGCGGCGCGTCCATGCCTTCCCAACCGATTTTGGTCGAGCCCTTGCGACCCGCGTGGCCAATCTGACAGCAGATTTTGGCCTGACTTTCGCAATGGACAAAATCGGTCACACGCCGCCATGCGATCACATGTTCATCATCATAAAGCCCAGGACAGCCGGGCGTAATCCGCCCATCGGCGGAGACACAGGTCATTTCCACATAGACCAATCCGGCGCCGCCCTTCGCGAGTGCCCCGTAATGCACCAAATGCCAGTCGCTGGGGCAGCCGTCTTTCGCCTTATATTGCGCCATGGGTGAGACCACAACGCGGTTGATCAATTCCATATCGCGCAAAGTATAAGGGGCAAACATTGGGGCGCGGTGGCCGCGGCCGCCAGCTTTTTCTTGAAACCATTCCTCGGCCGAGGCCAGCCATTTCGGGTCACGCAGGCGCAGGTTTTCGTGGGAAATACGCTGCGAACGCGTCAGCAATGCGTAATTGAACTGCACCGGGTCAAGATCAAGGTAACGCTCGACCTGTTCGAACCATTCCGTAGAGTTGCGCGCTGCCGATTGCAGGCGCAGGACATCAAGCCTGCGTTCTTCTTGATATTTTTCAAATGCGGCGGCCAAGCTGTCCTCGGTTGTGATATATTGGGCCAGCGCGATCGCGCTTTCCATCCCCAGTTTTGAGCCTGAGCCTATCGAAAAATGTGCGGTAGCTGAGGCATCCCCCAGCAGCACGACATTTTCATGATGCCATTTTTCGCACAGCACCCTTGGGAAATTCATCCAAGCGGAGCCACGAATATGCCGAGAATTGGTCATGAGACTGTGCCCACCAAGGTGGTTCTTAAAAATATCCTCGCACACCCGAACGCATTCATCTTGGTCCATATCGCCAAAGCCAAAAGCATCGAATACGTCCGGTCCACATTCCACAATGAAGGTCGCCGTATCCTTATCAAATTGATAAGCATGGGCCCAAATCCAGCCATGCGGGGTCTTTTCAAAAATGAATGTAAAGGCATCGCCAAATTTTTGATGCGTTCCCAGCCACACAAAGTGGCATTTGCGCACATCAATATCGGGGCGAAAATATTCCTCAAACTCGCGACGGGTGCGTGAGTGAATACCGTCGGATGCGACCACCAAGTCATGGGTATTCATATATTCGCGGGTATTTTGAACATCGGTTTCAAATTCGATCTTCACGCCCAACTCAAGCGCACGAGCCTGCAGGTCCAGCAATAATTGCATCCGTCCAATACCACAGAATCCATGCCCGGTGGATACTGTGCGGTGGCCATCATGAACAACCGCAATATCATCCCAATAAGCAAAATGGGCATGAATGGCATCTGCGCTTTTGGCATCATTGGCCCGCAAATTATCAAGGGTTTCGTCTGATAACACCACACCCCAACCGAATGTGTCATCGGGCTTGTTGCGTTCATACACCGTGATGTCATGGCGCGCGTCCCGCAGCTTTGCGCTGATCGCGAAATACAAACCCGAAGGGCCGCCGCCCAATACCGCAATTTTCATATCCGCCCCCTTTTTCTGCCACCTTTTATTGACCCAATGACTTCTTTATGCCGTGATCAACCTGCGGAGAGAATGACGCAGCGGGAAAATTATTTCAAGCTTAAAATAAAATTCTCGCCAAAGTGCCACCAAACAAGCGCGTCTGCCAATTTTTGGAAAACGGACTGATCCGGTCGTTCTGTTATGGACCCACTTGTCGGCCAAGCGTGTGCTGACTGCGATGAACCGAGTATAAAGCCATATACAAGCTGATATATGCGGCTATAACTCTCATTAATAATAAATACTCCACAAATGATCGGGGACGGGGCATGGGTATATTTGTTCGTTTAAAGGCAGCACAGACTGCCTCAATCGCATTGATTTTATTCTGCGCAGGCGTACCAATTGCAGCCGCCGCGCAAGATACCGCCCAAGACAATAACACGATCACATATGATCAAAATTACTTCGCCCAATACCGCCCGGTGACGCTGGAAGATATGATCCGCAACATTCCCGGCGGTGCAACAGTTATGAGCGACCTGCGCCGCGGTATGGACAACCGCGGATTTGGTTCGTCCGGCGCGCCCATCTTGATCAATGGCCGACGCATGTCCGGCAAGGCCAATGACATGGCAACTTCCTTGGCGCGCATTCAGGCGACGCAGGTCAAATATATCGAACTTATTCGTGGCAATGCCGAAGGGCTGGACATCAAAAACGAAGGCACCTTGTTTAATGTTATTCTGTCCGAAAGCGCGGAAAATTCATCCTCTAACTTTGTAGAAGCGGCAGTGAATTATGTCCGCGAAACCCCCTTGAAGCCAGAGGTATTGCTGTCCCATACCGGACAGCGCAACAGCCTAGAATACGGCATCAGCTACCAGCTCGACACCAAACCCATGATGCTTCATCAAGACGAAAACGTGATCAATCCGGATGGCTCTTTGCGTGAATATCGCCACCAGGCAACCGAAACGGATATCACCAACCATAAATTAACAGGCACATTTGCCTATGCCTTTGATAACGGCAACCAGATCAGACTGAACGGCTTGTATTCCAAAGATGACCAAGCCCGCCAAGCGCTAGAAGATCGCTTTTGGGCGGGTGCTGGCGGCGCGCGCACCTTTTACGCGCTGGATGAGAGCCTCTTTGATTTCGAAAAGGAAAAGTGGGAAATCGGTGGCGACTTTAAAGGAGACGTAGGTTTTCTCGGCTCACTTCAAGCGCTGTTCGTCCTGAACCGGGCCAGTAATCTGGACGCCATTACGCAGGACCTGACCGAGAATGATATCACAGACCGCTACTTCTATTCCGACGCCGATTATGATGAGGGGGAGACCATCATCCGTGTCTCAACCACGACCCCGCTTTTTTCTGGGCAGTCCTTGGAATGGGGGGCCGAAGGCGCATTTAATACGCTGGATCGGACCTATTCTTTTGAAGGAGACCCGGCTGAAAATGCCGTAGTAAAAGAAGACCGCTATGAACTGTTTGGCACCCATTCGCTCTCCATCACAGATGGGTTGCAACTGCAATCTGCGCTGATTGCCGAGTTTTCCAAGATTGCGCAAACGCGCGATACGATCACCAATTCCCGCAGCTTTGATTATCTAAAACCGCGCTTTGAGCTGCGCTATGACTACACAAGTCGCGATCAGATGCGCTTGGTGGCCGAGCGCACCGTCAGCCAATTGAACCTCAATGACTTTGTTGCCAGCCGCAACGAAGAAGACGAGTCGATCAATTTCGGCAACCCAAATCTGGTGCCGGATAAAACGTGGAAATTTACCATCGGTTACGAGCATCGTTTTGCCGACAATGCTGGCTCGTTCAAGGCTGAAGTCTTCTACAAAGACATATCGGATTTGATTGACAAAATAGAAATTTCTGAGCTGTCCTCAGGTGTTGGCAATATAGGCGATGCTAAGGAATTAGGCGCTGAAGTTGAGGCCAGCATACGCTTTGGCGCCATTGGTATTCCAAATGCCCTCTTAACCTTGACCTACAAATATAATGACAGCGAAGCCACAGACCCCTTCACGGGCCGCAAGCGCATCGTACGGTTCACCACGCCGCATTATTGGAATGTTGATTTCCGCCATGACATGCCAGAATGGGATCTGGCTTGGGGGGCCAGCGCGCACAAACGCAGCCGCATGGAACGGCACGACATTGCGGTTCAAGAAACGGCTCTGTTTAAGCGCCACGTCTTTGCCTTTGTCGAATATGCCATCAGCAGCAATATCAAGATACGGATTGACGCCAACCATTTCCTGCGTGATATCAAAATGCACCGCCGCACCTATTACGACGGCCATATCGCCGATGGCAATATCGAACGCATTGACGACCAAGTTCGCAAGGCCAATGTTGACTATATGATTAAACTGCAGGCATCCTTTTAGAAATTCCTAAAGGGGGCATCTATGAACATATTCAAAGCTGGACTTGAGCATCTAGATCAACTCGCCATTTTGTTTGACCAATACCGCCAGTTTTACAAATGTGATCCTGACATCGACGCAGCACGCACGTGGTTGCAAGCGCGAATGAATGCAGGTGACAATATCATCTATGCCGCCGAACGTGGGGGAGAGCTTGTCGGCTTTACCCAAATCTACCCGTCCTTTTGTTCAATTGCGCTCAAACCTGTCTATATCCTTTATGACCTTTACGTCGCGGAGAACGCTCGTAAAGAAGGGGTCGGCGCGCACCTGATGAACAGAGCGAAAGAAGACGCTCGGAAAAATGGCATCGCCCATATCGCACTGGAAACTGCGACCGACAATTTACCGGCGCAAGGTCTTTATGAAAAACTCGGCTATGTGCGGGATGGGGATTATTTTACGTATCACTTAGATCTAACGTCTGCACCCCACCAAGATTAAACGCTAGGAGGCATTGCGTTTAACCTCGAGCTTACCATAGCTCGGCTTCAGTTCGCCCTTACCAAATAGGTAGCCCTGACCACAATCAATCCCCATGCGCGAAAGCATTTGATATTGCTGTTCGGTCTCAACAAATTCGGCGATGGTCTTAATCTCTAAGCGCTTGGTCAGATCAATCATGGACTGAACAAAAGCCGCACTTTGGTCGCCATCAAGCAGCTCTCGGATATAAATACCGTCAATTTTCACGAAATCGACTTTGAATTGACGCAGATATTGATAGCCTGATGCACCGGCCCCAAAATCGTCCAAGCAGACAATAAATCCCATATTCCGCAATTGATCTATGGCCTTGGCGGCAGCATCTAAGTCCATGATTTTTGATGATTCAGTTATTTCCAACGCCAACCATTTTTCAACACGGGACTGAGATTTTAACAGCTTTATCAGATCGCTCATAAAATGCGCGCTCTGAATTGACGCCCCTGATATATTGATGGCAAGCGAGACATAATCGCCCATCTTTTGGCTCTTGCGCAAAAACTCCATCGCGGCGGCAACCATGGTCAAATCAAATTGCTCGCTCAAGCCAACGCTTTCGATAAATTGCACAATGCCGAAGATATCGTCGCGGCGAAAATTCTCCGGCGGGCGGGCCAACACTTCATAATGATGCAGGTCTTTGTTTTTTAGGCCCACAATGGGCTGAAACGCCAAACGGAAGGTCCGCCGCTCAATGGCATATTTTAAGTCATGGATCATGGCCTGCGTTTCTTCAAAGGCCTGCTCATAAGCCGCGCCAAACGTGATATCACCTGACTGCTTGCCGTTCACTTTTAGCTGTTCGATAGTATAGCCGATGGCCTTGACCACCTCTTCTTCGCTTAATTCTACGGCGTCGCCGCTGACCTTTGATACACTCGCACGCAAATCTGCCTGACTGGAAATCGTGGTCAGGGCTTCGGCGACATCTTCTTCGCGGGTGGTCGAATCGCTCAGAATGGCGAATGATTCTTCACCCACTTGCGTTGCCACCTGCCCCTCGACAGAAAGCGCCTGCATCTGGGTTGAAATATTTTTCAGCAGCTTTTTATGTTCAACCGCAGAAGCCGTTTTGGCATGTTCCGCCAACCCATCAAAATGGGCCAAGGTAACCTGAGCGTCTTTGGACGATCTAACAGCTTGGGCTGCCACAGACTTAAAGGTTTCTTCATCGATCAATCCGGTGTCGTGATCACGGCTGCGAGACGATTCGGGCAAGGCAATCGATAAGCCCGCCACCCGCAGGGCCAGATAATAAACATCTAAGCGTTCTGGCAACTGCAACGCATAGAGGCGCATACGTCCCCACAGACCATTATAACCGCCCAACCTAACGCTGATGGGACCCAGACGCCCATGCCGCGCAAGCTTATTTAAGGAGACGTCTAAAAGCGGCTGTTCATCCGGGTGTATAAAGTCCCGTAGTTGTTTTCCCGTGATATCGATTTTATCTGCGCCAAACAAGCGCGCCGAAAACGGAATGCCCGACTGGAATAAAACCTTGCCTTCAGTATCAATCTCTAAAAATGTTTCGGCAGCGGCAAACGCAAACGCAACAAATTTTTTGCGTTCATCATCCTTTCGACTATTCATGGGTGATTTGTCATCCACTACCGATACCTCTGTTCCGACGTGCTAAATCGCGCATCCGCAAATAACGATAAAGACACGTTCCGAAAATAAAAAATAGCAAACGCCCAGTTACACCCATGGTCAAACATGGACTCAAGATCAACAGGATGATCACATAAATCCGTTAATGAAAAGCAAATACGTACTACTAATTGTAAAGCAGTTTAAACACTCTCCATACGAGAGCGTCATTATCTTACAATATTTTAAGTAGCACTATTCTCTTGAGTCTTGCTTGGACGGCTCAGGTCAAGGCACTGGGCTTGTCTGCAAGCGAAATCACAATTCCTTAATTGGGATCAGCAACAGCCATCGCCCGAACAAGTTTAATAAGCTCCGCCACATCCCGCAAATCGGCAACTTCGGCAGGGCCATGGCTATAGCGCCCCGGCCAAGATAACCCTGCATTGGGCGCCCCCCAAAAGCTGAAGGCTGTACCATCAGTACCCCCCTGGGTCAGGCCAATTTGGACATCAATTCCTGCGTCTGCGGCAATCCGGCGATTACGATCCAACTCATCGGGTCGGACCATGCCAGAATTTTCAATAGAGCGCAGTACCGGTCCCTGACCAAGCGGTGCATGAGCAAAATGGGCGGATTCCAAAGGCGTATCAGACGACACAAAGGTATCGATACTATAGATGCGCTGGGTTTCCAGTCCAAACCGTTCGGCCAAAGCACCCGCGCCGAACAAGCCGCCCTCTTCTTGAACCGACCAGGCGAAAATAACCCGGTGCTGCAATTGATCCGGATTTATGCCGCGCAATGCCAGTAGCAATGCCGTTGTCCCGACCCGATCATCCAAACCCCGGGCAGTATAGCGATAACGCCCCATTCGGTGCCCCTCTTTATAGCCTGTCACCCCCATGCCCACTTGCACACCAGCCGAGACCAAGTCGGCGCCATCCATACCAAACCATGCTTCTATTGCCTCGGGGCGCTTGCGATCTGGCATATCTCGCGCGAGAAATACCCCGTTCAATTCTGCAACAGCCCCGGCAGATTGGGAGTCGCGCCCCACATCCAATTGCAGCCGCGCGGGCTGACCTTCCCATGCGAATGACGTCGCCCCTCCAAGGCGTTTTAATTGAACAACCCCATCCGTGCCAATAGATTGAACCTCAAAGCCCACTTCGTCCATATGCGCCATAAACACGGTGGCTTTGCTGGTTTTCGGCCCAACATCAACCCACAGGTTACCAAGTTCGTCCGTCTGCGCAATCGCCGCAGCCCATTCTGGCAGGGCCTGTCGCACGATGGCCCTAACCGGGCCTTCATGACCAAATACGGCGGGTGTTTCTGCCAACTGGTCCAACAGCGCCTCTATCTCAGCCAATGCCGGACCACCGCCGAGACGGCCCGGCTGTGCATTCATCGCAGCCGCCTGTGCTGGGGCGCTGACCTGCCGCACATTCACACCATTTGCCCCGATGAGGGCAGCAAGGGCATCGCGCAATTGATCAACAGCACCACTTTGAATACGCTCCATCAGCGCACCGGGCGCGCTCACCTTTGGGCTTAATAGTTGGATGTTGGCCACCCCCGCATGGCGCAAAACAGCGTCGATCCTGCTGCTTACTCCCTTAATGGGCATGTTAACGGGCTCGCCCTGCCCTTGGCCCAACATGATCAACTGATCAACCTGCCGCAAATCAGCGATGGCACTGCTGAGGCCAATATGACCAAAGGCCGATTGTGTCGCCATGATCCAAGTGGTTTTACCGTCCGGTGACGTCTCAGCTTCTGCCAATTCCGCCAAAACCGCGCAGCCCGCCCGCGCACCCGCGCTCGGCCCTGCTACCTCATCGCCATAAGACCAAGCTGGTAAATGACGAAGAACAGGATCAAGAAGCGCAATGCCCATATCAGCCACATCCGCCGCCGAACGCGCGCCAACATCAAGCCAGAGATCATCAGGGCTGGCGATGGCTTCATCTTGATGCAGATTAATGAAATGTCCGTTGGTTGCAGCTGTGACACCGATCACGGGACCGCTGCGAGTCAGCACACGCAACTGTTGCCCTTGATGCATTTGCGGCCAAAGTGGGTGCGCAGGTACGCGGCCAATCATATGAAGTCGCAGATATCCATCTTCGGTAATTTGAGTAACCGCGAACGCCCGAGCATCCAAGGAGCAAGCAACAACGCGGTGGAAATCCCCATCCCCCACGGTTTTTAGCATATTTCCATGGCGGTCTATGGACCAGTTGTCCAACTGTGCGACAAGGCGCTGGGTTGCCAAATGCTCGTGCCCCGTTGGCGCATCCAAGGCGACCCATGATGCCAGCACACTCAGGTCATTTTCCAGCGGTTGAGCAGAAACGCCGCCAGTCGGCACCAACACCCACAAAGATAGGCTTATTAGTCCAGTGCAAATGCGCATAATGATATTCATTCTACCCCCCCCTAAGGACACGTGTCCTTCGCCATATCCTTGGCATTCATGGTTTTCGCATAATTGATGGCTTCAAGTTTTGTTAACAACGCCCGCGCGGGTGCTTGCGACACCACGATATAGTCATTTTCTGGATTGTCTTTGACCGCTTTGGAGCTCATGCAGATACTTTGAACCAAACGCATCGCCATAAGATCAAATACCACGTCCAATTCAGCGCTCTCCAACGGGAATTCATGGACATATCCGACAACAATCTCGGCCGCTGCCAATTCTATATCCTCCTGCCCCAGTAGCGCATAAGCAAGCGCGATCGCCAAATCATTTACAAGCGTCGCATAAACCATATCGCCAAAATCAATCAGCCCGACAATTCTTGGCGTGCCATCACTGGCGACCAGAAAATTCTGCTCATTGGCGTCGCTATGGATCACCGATTTGCGCAAGCCTGAAAGCCTGGGGCGGACATTGGTTTCATAATGATCAAAAAACCGCGCCATGCGAGCACGGTCATCTTCGCGCAGGACATGGGGTAAGTACGCCTTGCAAGCCAACACATTATCGAGATTCCACAGGTCATCTGGATGGTGCGATCCGGGGTGCGAAAACCCCTGCATCGCCACTGTAAACTGACCCAAAAACCGCCCTATATCACGGTATAGCGCCGGAGTTCGTTTGGCAGATACCAGAATATCGCCCTCGAGATAGGTCAACAGCCTAACCGGAAAACCATCGACCATGGTTATGGCGTCCCCGCTTTTGCATGGGACCACGCGCGCGGTGCCCAGACCGGGCGCGATGCGTGCCAAGCGGACGTGAACCTCGGTCTGCATTTCCAAGCCAGACATCGGCCAACGCTTGTTGGCAATCTTCATTACATAAGTGCCATTGACTGTTTTAATACGCGCGTTCTGATCTTCATAAGACACCAGCGGTGATATTTCCCCCTCAATGCCATACAGTTCCTTTGCGAGTTTTGCGATCTTTGCGTCATCAAACTGGGGGACTTCTTCAATCATAGCTATGGGTCTAACACTCAATTAAAATCACTGAAAATTCTATGCCTATAAAAACGCAAGGTTTATAGTTTTCAAAGCCTTTTCTGAAAACCCATGACAAAATCGAAAGTCAGATATCCATGATCCTCAGTGAACCCTGGTCCAAGAAACACAAAGCCGTCACCAAAGGCACACCATTTAGCTTATCCAATTCATTTGCTGAGCCGCTGAGTAACGCCGAACTCATCGCACGGTCATTGGCCAGAGGCGATCAAGGTCTCGTTGATGACTATCAAAATCACGCGCTTGTCTATACGGAATCTGGCGGCAGTTCCGACCTGCGCGAAGAAATTGCCAAACTGTATGGACCAAATATCGGAGCAGAAAATATCGTGGTTTTTCCCGGCGGACAGGTCGCCCTGCAAATCGCAGCCTTCGCCCTGCTAGATGACAGCAGCCACGCCATCGCTTTCAGCCCCGGCTATCAATCGGTCCAAGCTGCCCCAAGACACGCGGGAGCGCGCGTCACAACCATCCCGCTGCGCCCCGAAACCGGATGGCGGATTAACCCCGCAGAGGTTGAAGCGGCGATCCAGCCCAATACCAAATATTTGGCGCTGAACGAGCCATATAATCCAACTGGCACCCTGATGAGCGCCGAAACCCAAATCCAGTTGCGCGATATTGCCCGAAAGCATGGTCTATATATTCTCTCTGACGAAGTGTACCGTCTGCTTGAACATGACGCAAAGGACCGCCTCCCGGCGATGGCGGACCTTTATGAGAAAGGCCTCAGCGTTGTGACTATGTCAAAGCCTTGGGGCGCGTGCGGGCTGACCATTGGTTGGCTGGCGTTTCAGGACACCCAGCTTCGGCAAACGTTTATAGATGCGCAGTATTTTGGCACCGCCTGCATTGGCCGCGCGAGCGAGCTACAGGCCATCATGGTGCTGCGGGCCAGCAACGATATTCTGGAAAAAAATATGAAGATCATCCGCCGCAATATGGCCTTATTGGATGACTTTATGGGAAAATATAGCGACCTGTTCGACTGGGTTCGACCCCGCGCAGGGGCGGTTGCTTTCGTAAATTTCAAAGGCCCTCTTTCATCAGAGCAACTGGGCAATGAACTGGCTAAAGCTGGGATATCCATCAAACCCGCCTATGTGTTTGGTGAGGATACAAGCTGGTATCGTGATTATTTCCGCATCGGTTACGGTGAAGAAATTATGCCCAAAGCCTTAGAAGCCCTTATTGACTTTGTCGAAACACACAAGGATGAATGGCGCGCAAATTTATGATATAGCTATTGGGCATGATCAAAAAATGGGGCAAAAAATGGCGAACTGTATGATCAAAAGCTTGGTTTCGGTTTTATCCGGGGTGTTCCTGTTTAACGTGGCAGCAATGCCCGCGCACAGCCAAAGCGCGGCCTTTGAATTGGCCAATGGTGAGCACAAAGAACTGGTTGAGAGCATGTGCACATCCTGCCACCGTGCCAATATGATAACGCGGTCATCCGGTTACACATATGAAGGCTGGAAAGAGTTGACCAGCACAATGATCGACCTGTCCACGACGCCCGATGTGCAAGACGATATTCTTGGCTATTTGGCCACCAATTATCCCCCCAACGACACACGCGCATCGGTTCAGGTCTTTGGCGATCAGGAAATCGAGTTTACAGAATGGCAAGTCCCGACACTGGGCCAACGTTCCCGCGACCCTGCCGAAGCACCTGACGGGGCTATCTGGTGGGTCGGCCAAACGGGCAATATCATGGGACGATTGGACCCCGTCACCGGCGCTATGAAAGAATACCCCTTGCCCGACATGGCCATGCCCCACAGTGTCACCATCGATACAATGGGCAATGCTTGGTACACAGGCAACAAGAACGGCACCATCGGCATGTTGGACCCGAAAACGGGCGAAATTACCGAATATAAAATGCCTGACCCAAACGCAAAAGACCCACACACCGCGGTCTTTGATCAGCACGGTATTCTTTGGTTCACCTTACAGCAAAGCAATATGATTGGCCGCTTAGACCCTGCAACAGGTGACATCAAACTGGTTACAGCACCCACGGCCAGATCGCGCCCTTATGGCATCAAAGTCGCGGCGGATGGATCTTTGTGGGTGGCGTGCAACGGCAGCAATTGCTTGATCAATGTTGACCCCGACACTATGGAGCTAACCGAACATAAATTGCCCATACCAGCAACGACTGTGCGGCGTCTAGATATCGCCAGTGATGGTATGATTTGGTATGTCAATTCATCTCAAGGGCGTCTTGGGCGCTTTGACCCCACCACCAACACAGCCAAGGAATGGCCCTCCCCCAGCGGTCCGAAATCGCACCCCTATGGTCTGGTCGTGGTAGATGACATTGTTTGGTATAACGAATCTGGTGTGCGTCCGGATATGCTGGTTAGGTTTGATCCCGTAACAGAGACCTTTCAAAGCTGGCCCGTGCCCACAGGGAATATCCACGCGGGTATCGTTCGGCACATGCGCGCGACACGAAATGGCAACTTATTAATCCACCAAAGCAGCACCAATCGCATTATTCTGGTGAAAATCCTCAGCGCACCATCCAGTGACTAACCCGGCCAGTGACTAACCCGGCCAGTGACTAACCCGGCCAGTGACTAACCCGGCCAGAAATTATTTCAGTCGCCCAACAGGTTTGGGCGCCAGCCCCTTGCTCATTGCGATAAGACAAAGAATATCATGCGCCAACGTGGCCGCCGCCAGCGCGGTAATCTCAGAAACATCATATGCGGGGCTGACCTCGACAACATCTGCACCAACAATGTCCAGCCCCGCCAATTCACGGATAATGCCAAGGGCTTGCGCCGATGAAAGCCCGCCGGGAACAGGGGTGCCCGTTCCCGGTGCATAGGCAGGGTCCAAACAATCAATATCAAATGTCAGATATACCCTGTGATCGCCCACACGTTTTTTAATGGCGTCAACGCACGCATCAATGCCGTTGCGGTGTACCCATGGCGCGGTTAGGATTTCAAATCCATGATCACTATCATTATGGGTACGAATACCGACCTGACAGGACTGATCTACATTGATCAAGCCTTCCCGCTTGGCCCGCAAAAACATAGACCCATGATCGAAACGCTCACCATCATCATCCCACGTGTCACAGTGGGCATCAAAATGTAGAAGCGCAACAGGTCCGTGTTTTTGGGCAATCGCCCGCAATACTGGATAGGTAATAAAATGATCGCCGCCAAAGGTCAACGGCAGGGCATCAGCGTCCAATATGGTTTGGATATGCGTCTCTATGGTCGGGATGACCGTATCAGGGTGATGTGGGTCCACCATACAGTCGCCATAATCAACCACAGCCAACCGATCAAACGGGTCAAAACCAAATGGAAACGCCGCCAATTCGGACAGTTGAACAGACGCCGCACGGATCGCCCGTGGCCCCAAACGACTACCCGGACGGTAAGTCACCGCATTATCATAAGGAATGCCACTGACCGCGACATCGACGCCTGCCAATTCCCGGCTATAGCGTCGGCGCAGAAAACTGAGCGCCCCGCCATAGGTCATTTCCGGCCAGCGCCCATGATCACTCTTTTTCAGAAAAGCCTGATCCCCAGTTTCCGGTTCGTGCGAATTGTCTGACATATTTATCGTTCCACTGAAACATTGATATTGGTGCGATCCTATGCTGCTTCAAAACAGCGTGCAAGATGATCCACGCGCCCAGTTGCCTTAAAAAAAGAATTGGTGTACGCATCGAACATCGCAGCAAGCCATTCACACGGGTCGGAGCACCGCCCAGCTATGGTGCTTTAGGGATAATCAGATGAATCCATGGTCTGTCGAAGACGCCGACGATCTATACCGCATTTCTCAATGGGGCGATGGGTATTTCGGCATCAATCAAGATGGCAATCTAATGGTTCTGCCCATGCAGAATAACCCTGATGTGCATATTTGCATTCAAGAGGTCGTCGATGAATTGCGACAAAAAGGCGTGCAGTTCCCCGCCGTCCTACGATTTCACGATATTTTGCGCCACCGCGTGCAAAGGCTGAACACGGCCTTTGCACAGACCATTCAAGAACAGGACTACAAAGGCGCTTACCGCGGGGTTTACCCAATCAAAGTGAACCAAATGCGCGAGGTGGTCGACGAGATTGTCGATACAGGCGCTGCCTTTCACTATGGATTGGAATCTGGCTCCAAGGCCGAGCTTATGGCGGTTCTCGCCTATACTGTCAGCGAAGAAGCCCTGACCATCTGCAACGGCTACAAGGATGAAGAGTTCCTTCGCTTGGCGCTTCTCGGCAGCAAAATCGGTCGTAAAATGGTGGTCGTGGTTGAAAAATACTCGGAAATTGGGCTGCTTTTGAAATTATCACAAGAGATGGACGTCCGGCCCATTATCGGGCTGCGCGTTAAAATGCGCATTAAAACCGAAGGCCGGTGGAGCGCATCAAGCGGCGAGCGGGCCAAGTTCGGACTGAGTATTTCTGAGTTGCTGAAAGCCGTGCAGGATATTGAAGCCGCAGGATATCAGGACTGTGTCCAGCTTCTGCATTTTCATGTTGGCAGCCAGCTGTCTGATATCCGTTACGTCCGCGAAGCGGTTGAAGAAGCCAGCCGCATTTACGCACGGCTGGTCAAAAGGGGCATTCCACTCGTCTATCTGGATATTGGTGGTGGTCTCGCCGTTGACTATGATGGTAGCCACTCGCGCACCCATTCATCGATGAATTATAATCTGAATGAATATGCCGCCAACGTCGTGGCGAGCGTCAAACAAATCTGCGATTTCGAGGGGGTTCAGCACCCCAACTTGGTCAGCGAAAGCGGCCGTGCCATCACCGCCCACCATTCCTGCGTCATCATGCAGGTCATCGGCGAAATTGCCCCACATACCAACCCGGTGGATACGGCAGCTGCAGCGGGTGAGCATTTTCTCATTACAAATTTACGCCACCAGCTTGACGATTTGATAGAGCGCGAAAACTATCGCGATGCTTTCAACCAAGCGGGCAAAACACTCGAAGACGTTCTGTCTGGCTTTAAACTTGGCGTCATCAGTTTGGAAGAATTTGCCAAGGCTGAGACGCTTTATTGGACCATCATGGCACGGGTGCAGGAACACGCGCTGGCAGCAGATGATCACACAGACGATATGATCGAGCTGGGCGACCTGTTGGCGTCACAATATCTGTGCAATTTTTCCCTGTTCCAATCCGCCGCCGACAGCTGGGCCATCAGTCAAATATTGCCGGTTGCGCCGCTGACCAGATTGAACGAAGAACCAGATCGCCAATGCAGTCTTGCCGACATAACCTGCGATAGCGACGGGAAAATCAGCGCCTTCATCAGCGAGGGCGGTGAAAAATCCACACTGCCGCTGCACCGTCTGCGGCCGAATGAGCCTTATTTTATTGGCCTGTTCATGACAGGTGCCTATCAAGACGTGATGGGCGACATGCACAATTTATTCGGCCGCCTCAGTGAGGCGCATGTTTTTTGCGATGATAATGACCCCAGTGATTTTTATATCGAAGAATTCGTGCAAGGGTCCAGCGCATCGCAGGTTCTGCAAACCATGCAATATAACCCCGCAGCCATGGCGGATACGGTTAAGGCCAAGATTGATGGTGAGGTCAAAAAAGGCACCATCAGATCCCGCGATGGGGTGCAGCTCACAGACTTTTACGAAAACTGCTTGCTCGGCTATACATATTTGCGTCCCTGAGCGGGCCTCGTCATAAAATCGGCGGTCGTCAGGTACCGCAAAAGGTCTGATGCACGCGCTCTGCCGCGGTTGGTGGCGTCTGGTATGGGGTTCTGCCGGCACGGTCTGAATACGGATCACTCAACGCATCCAGAAGATCATAAAGCGGCTGAATATGTCCTGCGGTCGCGGCATCAAGTGCTTGTTCAACTTTGTGGTTTCGCGGAATAACCGCCGGGTTACTGCGCTGCATCAATGACTTAGGGTTCGAATCGGCCGGGTTTTTGTCCAAACGGTCTAGCCAACGCAGATGCCAATACTCAAAAACTTCGTCACCAGTGGGCACGTCTCCGGCACTTAAGCTGCGAAAGGTATTGGTATAATCGGCGCCTGTTCGTTGCATCCAGTCCAACACATCTTTTGCCAATTTTTCGTCCTCTGGCTGCGCGCCAAACAATCCCAACTTGGCGCGCATCATCGCCAGCCATTTTTGCTGAAACAAGTCTGTGAAGCCAAGGATAACCTCTTCAACCCGATCGACCGCTTTGTCGATATCTTCATCCACCAATGGCAGCAGAGCCTCGCCCAAGCGGGCTAAATTCCACTGGGCAATTTTTGGCTGATTGGCAAAGGCATAGCGGCCCCGCATATCAATGGAACTGAACACCTGCTGCGCGTTATAGGCATCCATAAAGGCACAGGGACCATAGTCGATTGTCTCACCCGATAGGGCCATATTATCCGTATTCATGACACCGTGAATAAAGCCAACGCGCATCCAGTTGGCGACCAAGTCAGCTTGGCGTTCCATCACCGCGCGCAGAAAATCCAACGGCCCTGTGACACCGGGATAATGCCGCCCGATTGTATAGTCCAACAGCGCCTTTATCAGGGCTTTATCCTGGTGCGCCGCGGCAAATTCAAAGGTGCCAACGCGGATATGTGACGCCGCCACCCGGGTCATAATCGCGCCGGGTAAAGGGGTGTCGCGAAAAACCTCTTCGCCCGTTGTCACCACCGCCAAACTGCGGGTGGTGGGAATACCAAGCGCGTGCATGGCCTCTGATATGATATATTCCCGCAGCATCGGCCCCAGTGCCGCGCGCCCGTCTCCGCCCCGCGAATAGGGCGTCCGGCCAGAGCCTTTAAATTGAATATCCAACCGCCTGCCATCCGGCGTGATGTGTTCGCCCCAACTGACCGCGCGACCATCGCCCAAATTGGTAAAATTGCCAAACTGATGCCCCGCATAGGCTTGGGCAATGGGCTTTGCACCCGCTGGCGTAACATTCCCCGCAAACATCGCCGCCTGCGCCTGTTCGCTCATCGTAGAAAAGTCCAGCCCCATATCAGCCGCCAAATCATGATTAAGAAGCACCATTTCAGGCGCGCTCACGGGTTCGGCTGGTAATGGGGTAAAAAATATCTCGGGCAAGCTGGCATAGCTATGCGCGAACTTGAAACCGGGGTTTTGCGAATTGGTTGATTCTGACATACACAAAGAATAACCAATTCAGTCTGGTATTGATAGCCAGAATGACATGCCAAAGCCCAGAATGAACGACTTAAAACAGCCCTATGACTTTTCCATATTCTTGCTAAGATTAAACCAACAAAGGGGGAGCTATGAAAATCATTCAATCAATTCTGATCGGTGGCGTCATCATCGCGACACTTGGCGCGTGTGAGCCAGCAGAGACCAACCATAAGGCAAAAAATGGCCAGATAGAGCTGCTGGACCTGCGCCAGCAAGCCGCGATCGAAGATGACTGGCTGGCCAAACGCTTGGATACCATCGTGCCTGCCCTGATGCGTGAATATCAAACCGACATGTGGGTACTCATTGCCCGCGAATATAACGAAGACCCCGTGGTAAAAACCATGCTTCCAGCGCGATGGCTCTCGGCACGGCGGCGCATGATCCTCGTCTTTTCCAGGAACGGGGACGAAGTTGAACGCTTTGCGGTCAGTCGCTACCCGGTGGCTGAATTTTTTGAAACCCGCTGGAACCCCGAAGAACAACCAGACCAATGGCAGGCCCTCGCCGATATTGTGGCGGAAAAGAACCCCACCACTATTACCGTCAATATCAGCGATATGTACGCCCATGCAGATGGCATGACCGTCAGCCAGTATGATGGCATGGCGGCGGCCCTTGGCCCAGACATGATGCGCCGCGTCAAGGGCGATCACCGCCTTGGCGTTGGTTGGCTGGAAACCCGTATCCCTGAAGAAATGGCGCACTACAAACAAGCCGTGGCCAAGGCCCATGAAATCATTGCAGAGGGCTTTACGGGCGGCTTTATTAAACCCGGTATAACCACGCGGAATGACCTTGTCTGGTGGTTTCGCCAGACCATTCGCGACAACAAGTTAACCGCTTGGTTTCATCCCAGCGTCAATATCCAGCGCCCAGACAAGGCGGTGGAAGGCCAGATCGAGACCTTCCAGCCCGGCGAGGATGAGATTATTCAACGCGGCGATCTGCTGCATGTGGATTTCGGCCTTGTCTATATGGGCCTCAATACCGATACCCAGCAACATGCCTATGTGCTGAGGGACGGCGAAACGGACGCGCCTGACGCATTAAAAGCCGCACTCGCCAACAGCAACCGCCTGCAGGATATCTTAACGGCGAATTTTGAAGTGGGTCGCACCGGTAACGCGGCGCTGGCCCTATCCCGCGCGCAAGCGATCACAGAGGGCATCGACCCCAGCATCTACACGCATCCGATAGGGATGCACGGTCACGGCGCAGGGGCCACCATTGGCATGTGGGACAGCCAAGACGGGGTCCCCGGCAGCGGTGATTATCCCATCCGCGCCAATGCCGCGTGGTCGATTGAGCTAAAAACCATGACACCCGTTGCCTCATGGGGCGGCAAGACGGTCAATATCATGCTGGAGGAAGACGCCTTTTTCGATGGTGAGGCCGTCACCTATATCAGTGGTCGCCAGACAGAATTACATATTGTGAAATAAAAAAGGCCCCGCATTACTGCGAGGCCCTTTTCGTCCATAATTGAAAATTCAATTATTTTTGGGTCTGAACGGCTTTGGTGCGGGCAACATATAAGCTGGCCTTACATTTTCCATGCGTGCGCGGCTAAGATAGACGGAGTTGTTAATCGAATACCCTTCCGCACTAAGGGTCGAAGCATAAGGTTTTTGCACGTCCGCGTCCCAACGGCACGCGCCGCCCCACAAGGCATGAACGGCCGCATCCTGTTCAAACAGGACATCGACATTACAGCGCGCCTGTTCATTATTTTCGTTAACAAAAGCATAGCGGGCATATTGCATGCCATTTTCAAGGGCCCCCGCTTCGAATGGCGCCCCCCAGGACTGCACTAACTCGGATTCGCTGGATCCTTTGAGTGTGCCAAGCTTTTCATTGAACTGTGCCTGATAACTGGCACACCCGGACAGCAGAGCCAGAATACTCGGAATCACAAGATAACGCATCATTCCCTCCTCGCATAATAACGTTTGTGCCTATGACTATAGCACAAACTACTATGAATAGAAAATGAACGATATACCACCAGTAAAAGAATTTCACCTTAAACCGCTATCTCGGCAATCAGTCATTACCACCGGATGGGCAGGTGTTGATGCCCAACAGCATATAGGCCGGGCAAATGCCAAGAATCCCGGTCGCCAGTGGCACCACACCGATCCAGCCCCATGGAGTCATCGGCCCAACAAAGACCAGCGAAATCAAACCAAGCCCTACAACAATGCGAATAATACGATCAAGTCCACCTTCGTTTTTCATGTCCGTTTCCTTTCCTGTTGTTGTCACTCTGCCAGTTTACTCCTGCGTACAATTTACTCCTGCGTACAGTTTACTCCTGCGCGCCGCGATAATCCAGCGGTGGCTCGCGGTCACCGACCATAGGCGTATAGGTAAAGTCTGCACCACGACGCTCCGCAAATTCGGCCTTGATGCGGGCAAGCAGGGCTGGGTCACTGATAATCTCCATAGTGGTCAGCGCCATGGTTTTCGCGGCGACGTCCATACCCTTTAGACCGATGGACATGGTGCCAGCGGCCACTGCCTGCCAGCTATGCGCGGGCGTACCCGGCACCCACGTCGCGGCGGACAATACATTGGTCGGCACATTCCATGACACATCCCCCACATCGGTGGAGCCATAAGAGACCTTGGGCTCTTCATGATCAAATGCTTCAACTTCAGCCGCGCTGGCAATGCCATCGTCCGGCGCTTTGAGGGTTTTCTGTAATTCCTCAGCAAAAGCACGCTCGGCGCCATCATAATTCACCCCACCGACCAGACGCAGGGCGCGGTCCGTTGCCTCGGAGAAGGCCATATTCGGCAACAGCGAATAGACCGCGTTGACGATCTCGCTCTCGACGCGGGTTTCAGTTCCCAAAGCTGCGCCTTGTGCCGCTTGCTCAATGCGTTCCCACACGGCCTTGGCTTCTACAGGGTCAGGGTGGCGGGAATAATAATAAACCTCGGCAAAATCAGGCACCACATTGGGCGCTCTGCCGCCCTGAGTAATGATATAGTGAATGCGGGTTTGCTGCGGTACATGCTCGCGCAGGGCATTGACCATAAAGTTCATGGCCTCTACCCCATCAAGGGCTGATCTGCCCTGTTCTGGCGCGCCTGCGGCATGGGCGGATTTGCCATAAAAACGAAACTTGCCGGAATAATTGGCGAGGGTCTTTCGCGGAGAGGCCGCATTTTTCGCCCCCGGATGCCAATTGATCATAGCATCCACCCCGTCCATCGCGCCTGCGCGGGTCAGGTAGACCTTTCCGCCGCCACCTTCTTCGGCGGGGGAGCCAAAGACCTTCAGGGTCGCTTCAACACCATTTTCTTCCAACCAATTCTTAACTGCGATAGCCGCCGATGCCGCGCCGGTTCCGAGCAGGTGATGGCCACAGGCATGCCCCGCATCCAGCCCCTCAACCGCAGAGCGGTGCGGCACCGCGCCCTGGGAGAAGCCCGGCAAGGCATCATATTCCGCGATGAAGCCAATCACGGGACCGGAATTGCCATATGTTGCAACAAAGGCGGTGGGCATACCGCCAACGCCGGATTCAATCTCAAAGCCATTTTCGCCGAGATAATTTTGCAGAATATCGGTACTTTTGGTTTCGCGGTAGCCAATCTCCGCCAAGCCAGCAATTTCCAACGCGACAGTATTCGCCTCGGCTTTTCGCGCTTCAATCTGGTCGATAATAAAGGCTTGATCGGCGGTTAGGTCTTGTGCCGATGCATGGAATGGAATCAAGGCCAACACGCCCACACACAACAAATTTTTCATACAGTCCCCCTTTTGTTTTTTGCTTGTTGGTTCGTGTGGGAATCAGAGCATGAAAGGGGGACGGGTGCAAGGCACTCCTTCCCCCATGCCATAGACCAAGCCTATTTAATCAGGGTGTATCCGACCCGCCACTGACCGGGCAGGTGTTAATGCCCAACAAAGCATAGGCTGGACAAATACCGAGAATGCCCGTCAACAGCGGCACAAGACCAACCCAGCCCCACGGCGTCATCGGCCCCACAAAGACTATAGAAATCAACCCAAGTCCCACAATGATACGAATAATACGATCAAGATTACCTTCGTTTTTCATATCGACAGCCTCCTTAAATTTGGTTCCAAGCGAACTCATGATGGGCTTTAACCCTGCCCGCCTCTGGTCCGACAAACAGATTACGCCTATGGCGATGCCCTGCCAAAAAAAGGGGCGCCCCCTCTTAAAAAAGGAGCGCCCCCTGCTAGATTTTTCTAGAGCAATAAAATGCTAGTTGTTCGCCGGAATATCCGAACCCGGTGTCCACGGCGCACCCGCGGCCAACATAGCATCCTGCAAGGCTGGCAAATCAACGTTACCCAGTTGATCAATCCGCGCGACGGCATCGTCCAACCCAGCCAGACCATAAGCAAATTGCTCGCGGTTTTGCTGTGTGGGTCCGTATGCACCAATCCAGCTAGCCCCCATGATACGATCAGCCGTTGTCACAGGCGTCGCACCCTTTCTTTCACGGCTTTCCAGACCACCCAGTTCGTTTTCCAGTGCGAGCATCTCACCCCGGATCGCAGCATAGCCTGCTTCCAGTGATGCAATGTCACCCGGTGTGCGATCAATGGCCGTTCTGATCAACTCCAATTTGCCTTCCAAGCCATTGAGGATTGCAAACGCCGCAGTCGCCCGGCGCTGTGCCGCGGCAACGTCCGCCAAGTAAGCCTGCGTTTCAGCATGGCTCGGGCCTTGCAAATAAGGCTGACGAATTTCCCGCAGCTCGAAGGATACAGCATCCGCCAACTGAGTGACTGTGCTACCGACACGCTTGTAAAGCGTTGCAGAATATTGACCGGGTGCTGCCATAGCACCACCTCGACCAAAGCCACCGCCGCTGCTCTCTCCGGTAATGGCGCGCTGTGAGGCCAGCCCCATATCCCACGTCACCCGGTGCAAGCCTTTTGAGGTTTTTGCAGAAACACGGTTCACAAATTGACCATTTGCATCTGAAATTTCCAGATAAACGGCTGGTTCTGCTTCTTCGATTTCTGCCTCAATCGACTCCCAAGATGGATACAGCGGATACTTACCACTCTCGATCAGCTCTTTTTCGGCATCCTGACGCTCTGACTTAAGCGTTGGCAAGCTGTCTTTCAGATAATAAGTGAATGTCGCCCCATGATCGGGATTCTTTGCGATATAGGAATCATCGCCTTCCGTGTCGCTATACTGACTGTCCTCGTAATACCATTTGACAGGACGACCCGGTGCAAACAACAAAGCATCCTGCTCAAGAGCGGATTCTGACATGCTTCTTAGCGGCGTATAGTCATCAAGGATATAGATCCCGCGACCAAATGTGCCAGCGACAAGGTCATTTTCACCACGGTGAATTTTCACATCGCGGGTTGAAATGGTTGGCATACCGCCATCAAGCTCGACCCATTTCTTACCCCCATCAACGGTGAAGAACACACCAAACTCAGTCCCGATAAACATCAGGTCCTTATTCACATGATCCTGCACAATGCGCCACACAAGGTGCTTGTCAGGAATACTATCCGCCAGCGATGTCCATGTACGGCCAAGGTTGGTTGATTTGATCAGATAGGGCTTGAAATCACCATCCTTATGATCATCCAACGCCACATAGACGGTGTCACGATCAAAAAGGTCGGCCCGGATATCATTCACATAGGCATTGTCGGGAATCCCGCGAATCTTGCTTAACTCGATTGCCTTCCAATTGGCACCGCCATCTGTTGTCACTTGAATCAAGCCATCGTCAGTACCCACCCAAAGGACATCCTCGTCAATCGGGCTTTCCGAGAAGTTGGCAATGGTGTGGAAGTTGGTCATGGCATACAAGTCCCACCCCGCTTCAACAGACCAAGTACGGCCCATCACGGGCTGGTGCATCCGGTTTCCATTTCTGGTCAAGTCACCAGAGACCGCCGTCCAACTGTCACCGCGATCGTCCGAGCGCCACACACGGTGCGAGGCATGATAGATGCGCTTCGGATCATGAGTGGAGACATTGATCGGTGCGTCCCAGTTAAACCGCTCGGCAGGTTCGCCGGGGGCGGGCTGTGGGCGGATAAAACTAATGTCGCCGGTTGTCGTATCGCGGCGGGTCAGGAAACCCTGCTGCGACTGGGAATACATAACGTTCGGGTTACCATGTTCTGTTGCAGGTTGGTGACCGTCACCACCCTGTGTCAGGAACCAATCGGCATTTGTAATCCCGTCATGCCGCCCAGTGCGACTGGGTCCGCCTTGGGTGCTGTTATCCTGCGTGCCGCCAAATACGTTATAGAATGGCTGCGCCGCATCCACATCGATTTTGTAGAATTGGGTGACGGGCAGATTGCGGATAAAACGCCAGTGCGCCATCCGGTCGTGGGACATATAAATGCCGCCGTCAGACCCCATCAAGACAAAATCTGGATCGGTCGGGTGAAACGCCATTGCGTGGTCATCCACGTGTTTGGCATTGGTACTGATCATCGTCCAGGTTTTCCCGCCATCATCGGACACTTTCGAATTGTTACTGGCGATATAGACGCGGTCCATCTGGTGTTGGTCCGCCCAAATTTCCTGATAGTAATGCGGGCCAGTGCCGCCGCCAACTTCATCAGACAGCTTGGACCAGCTCGCACCCCGATCAGCCGAGCGATAAAAGCCCCCACCGCGATTGTCTGTTTCGATCGTCGCGTACAGGACATCCGGATTAATCGGCGAAATTGCCAAACCAATCTTGCCCATGTTGCCGCTTGGTAAGCCTGTTTTCAGCCTGGTCCACGTCGCCCCACCATCATCTGATGTATGGATGCCGGACCCCTCGCCTGTCCCCACATAGACGCCAATTTTACGCTGGCGCGACCATGTGGCTGCATAAAGCCTGTCTGGGTCACGGGAATCCATAACCAACGAGGTCACGCCCGTCCACTCGTCGGTTTCCAGAACACGGGTCCAAGTTTCGCCGCCATCGGTTGTCTTATAAAGGCCCCGCTCACCGCCGCCGGTCCAAAGCGGCCCCTGTACAGACGCCCAAACGATATCGGAATTGGTCGGGTGAATAATGATGTCAGAGATGCGCTCAGACCCCGCCAAACCCATATTCTTCCATGTTTGGCCGCCATCCACAGATTTATAGATGCCATCACCGAAACTGATATGGCGACCGCCGTTATTTTCGCCGGTACCAACCCAGACAATATTTGAATTGCTTGGATCGATGGTCACATCGCCCGTTGAATAGACGGGCTGATCATCAAACACAGGCGTCCATGTGGTGCCTGCGTTGGTTGTCTTCCATACCCCGCCCGAGGCCACGGCAACAAACCAAGTGTTGGGATTATTCTGATCAACGGCGATGTCAGAGATACGCCCGGACATATAGGCCGGGCCGATATTCCTCAATTCCAATGATTTAAATGTGGCGCTGTTCATTGCGCTGTTGTCACTGTCATCCTTCGCGATTGCGCTATCCGGCGATACGCCAGAAAATAACAGTGACGCTGCCATTGCGGCGGCTAATATGGGTTTCATGCTTCCCTCCCCTGTCGTTGTAAAATCTTCGATCAGGGAGCCTATCAAGATTCAGGAAAGATGCAACGACAAGCGGACGCGTTCAGATGAGCCGAGTGTTTGCGGCGGTGAGTTGAGGGGCCATCAGCAGTTGCGCATGAAAACCGACCGGTAAATTATCCACCCTGCTCTTCCAGTCCCTATCCTTCTTGCCTGTGAATTGTGGTGGTTGTGGGGAACGGAATTTCAATTTTTTCGGCGTCAAAAACTTCTTTGACTTTCTGGTTGATAGCCCACTGTGTGGCGGCAAAATCGGGGCGTGGGATCCACACCCGCACAAGGATATCGACACTGCTGTCATTCAACGCATTAACAGCCACAATTGGCTCTGGGTCTTTCAGGCACTGCGCGTCGCTGGCCAGCACACCAGAAATCAACCCAATTGCTTTTTCAATATCTTCGCCGTAGCCAATGCCAAAAATCATCTGCGCCCGGCGCGTGTCATGATGGCTGAGGTTCATAATCGACGAACCCCAAACAGCATTATTAGGCACAATGATCCGGATGTTATCCGGGCTATCTATTTCGGTTGTGAACAAAGAGATTTCTTTGACTGTACCCTCGTGACCCGCAACGCGAATACTGTCGCCGACCTTGAACGGGCGAAACATCAACAGCATCACACCGGACGCAACATTTGAAAGCGTACCCTGTAACGCCAAGCCAACAGCCAGACCCGCAGCACCAAAGATGGCGATCAAACTTGTTGTTTTGACACCGAACGTATCCAGAATAACCAGAAAAGTGACGGCAAGAATAACGGTCTTTGCCATGCCCGCAAAAAATAGGGCCAGCGTTTTATCAATTTTACCTGTTTTCAGCGCCGTTTTCAGCAACAGGGACTTGATACGCCGGGACAGCCAATAACCAAAAACCAGATAAACAATGGCAAGCAGGACATCCGGCAACAAGCTCTGTGCGAACACGTCCATGGTTTCCAGAAATGAATCGAAATATTGTTTCATTGCTCTTCCCTCTCTTCCAACCGATAGCCTATATACTCCATTTTCGCCGCGAAGAACGCCTTGCCGCTGAAACAAATCACCCCTCTGGCGGGCCGGGAAAATCCGGTCGCATTAAAAAGCCAAAGCCCTCAAAGTCATAAGTCACGGTCCCCTCAAAGGATGGCTGGGACGGGGCCTCGCCCGCCAAGACCTTTTCAAACGCTGCCCTGACCCTCGGCAACACGTCCGGGGCCGCCTTGGGTGTATTATGCGCCGGGAACAACGCCTTTAATTTCGGTGCTAATGCTGCAAGCCGGGCGAGAGAGGCACGATAAGCCGCCACATCAGTCTCTGGCATGAAAAGCCAGATAGGGCCTTCATAGAAACTGTCCCCGGTCCACAGGAAGCCCGCGCTGCGGTCCAGCAAGGCCAACGCATCCGGTGTATGACCGGGTATCTGTAAAACCTCCAGCTCTCGCCCGCCGAGATCAATGACATCGCCATCCGCCACATGGCCGACATTGCCATATGGCTTGATATGGTGGGTTTCGGCTTCTACCCCCTCTGGCAAGCCATGACACAATGCCTCCTCAGACACTTCGATCGCCACCTCGTCATGGGCGTACCCAAAACTGTGGTCAATTGCATAAGGGTGATCGGGGGCCAGAATCCGCTCATATTGATAATTGCCGCCAACATGGTCGTAATGGGAATGAGAGTTCAGGACCGTCACAGGTAAGCCCGTCAACTGGTCCGTGATGGCCCGGATGTTGCCAATACCGTTCCCTGTGTCAAAAAGCAGGGCCCGGTCGCGGCCAATAATCAGGTAGGAAATCACCTCCTGCCACTGGAATGGCTCATAAATAGCGAAAACGCCGGGCGCCACCTCATAAACCTCAAACCAGTCGTTGCTGGCCGGGTGCTTTTCAAACGCCGCATATGCCGGGCGCGGCAGGCGCTCACAGAATGTGGAAAGGTCCTCAGACCGGACAGGCCCCCCATAACCCACCAACACTATCAACACCATGCCCAACAAACAGGACGCGCCGCTTAACTTCACCTTGATGCGGCGCAGCAACTTCAATACCAACGGCTTTATGCCCAAATTCGACACAGCCGAAATGGTCGCCATAACGGTCATCCCGATCAGAGGAATGATAGGCCCGAACGTGAAAACAGCACCCAAAACATGCCCCAGAATACATTCCGACCTATAGATTGGCAGCACCAGACCAGACACCAGCACAGCCAAAGCCAGGTATTTTGTAACGTCCTGATAGCCAAAGGTGAATGCGATAGATTGGGCGACACTGATAACCAGCATCAGAAAAAAGCCGATCAATACCGCGCGAAACGCACGCGCGCCGTTGCCCTGTTCTTCGGATTGTTTCACAAGGCGTTTTTTCACGCGCGTGACCGCAACCCAAGCCAAAAGCGGCAGAATAACGATCGCCCACCAATTCGACATTGCTGGATAATCCGCGCTGGCAAACAAATGATGGCTGCGCACCCCGCCAGTTGAATATTCCCAGAATAGCTGACCCATCACCAATGCGGTCACGATCAACACCAGATAGATGCCGCGTTTGCCAAATCGCTCCTGTGTCATTTTGCCCCCTGATCAAATCCCAGCCCCTGCGACGGTTGGCCAGTGTCCATATGAGTTGACCAATACCTGCGAGGGTTGGAATGAGTGATGAAAACCAACAGCGAAATGTTGTCCTATGCGAATGCTTTTCGCAACCACCGATTTAAAGGGCGGATTTAGATGGAGGGAGGGAGGGGGGGGGATTAGTGAAAACAGGCGTTCCTTCTGTTTTCATCTTCGCTGCGCTCAGACCGGGCTGCGCCCGTCCATCAAAGCTACCTACGTCGCTTCGATGCGAACCTAAAGGTTCATCATCCCTCCGACCGCTATTTAAGAAAAAAACCCGCTAAAAGCGGGGTGTTTCTTAAATGGTAGCGGAGGAACTAAGAAAACCAAAAAAAATCATTTAATTTCAGTCGCTTAAAAAATAAACTGTGCCAAATACGCTCACTGCTGGCACAAATCTGGCACATCGCCACATTGTTCGAATGGTAGGTTTTCTACCATTCAATGAATTGTTCGGCATTTGGGACAATACTTCCACGACAAAGAGAATTACTGGATCATATCTCTGATTGATTTTAAACTTGCGAGATCAATCCAAGCGAGAGAGGCGCAAGATGAGCGATGATAAACGAAAATGGACGGCACAATTCCACGTTAGCACTGACATAATACTAGATGCTGATCATGAAGAAGTAACTTTCGATCACCCGGATGGAATATTTTCGGCTGTGATAAAGCATTACAAACTGCCTCCCGAAGTTGACCAAGCGCTGCTAATAGTCAATGTCTCATTCTATGAAGAAGATATAGACCAAACTGAAATACTTGCTCGCCAGTACCTCGACGAGCTATTGCACCGTTTAGACTTTGCTTGTTCGCAAAGGTTCCGAGTTGAGTGGTTGTCAAGAATTGTCGACACTAGCCCGAATATAGAACAAAGGGATCAACTATACTTTCATCCTGCACCGGATGACGGCCCCTTTCCACATTTGAGTCAGGATATTCTGGACACGGTATCAACTCTTTGTACTTGGAAATCTAGCAAAGCCACCAACGCAGCATTGGAGTGGTTTTCTGCTGCGCTTGGGTCAAAAGTTCTTGAGGTGAAATTCCAGCAATTCTGGTTCGTGATTGAAATCCTCGCAGTAGCGCAAAAAGACCCGGGTAAAGTGCCTGATAAATGCTCAAAATGCCAAGGTGACCTTTTCTGCCCAAGTTGCAACGAAACTCCGACCCATAAGCCTTACCCGAAACAGGCTATCCTGCAGTTAATCAAGAAGACCGTGAACGGATCTCCAGACGAGTTTTTTGCCAAGGTGGACTTCGCACGCAATGCCCTAATGCATGGTCGAACAAAGGAATATATTAACCAAAAACTAGAAGAAGAAGGCTTCCCATTGGACTTTTCCACAATGATTAATCATTTAGGGCACTTAGCTTGGGTCAGTATCTTGAACTCATTTGAAATTCCAGAAGGTAAACATTCCCCCGCATTCATTCAGGCAAACACCTTTCTTCCCATGATGATGAGAGCAGCTGTTCGCGTAACTACTGGTCATGTTGGAAACCAAGATGACCCAGACATAGATCTGCAGCCCGTCCCAGATATTACGATAACCATTCAAGAGTCCAATGAAGCCGAACACGCTGAGCCTCCTACTGAACCATTTCAGGAAGAAGCTGATCAATAGGGCGTATTTCCGCCTCCAGTTCGAATAGTCCTACGGCAACTATTCATCGAACAAAGAATTGAGGAAAACCGGGGCCTTCCGGCAAGTTGTTCTGACACACTCTGCTGACACACTTTGTGATTTTAGGGCTGTAACCCGCAGAAACCTTAGGGTTGAATGGTAGCGGAGGAGGGATTAGTGAAAACAGGCGTTCCTTCTGTTTTCATCTTCGCTTCGCTCAGACCGGGCTGCGCCCGTCGTTCGTGCGCTTTTCTGCGCGCTCTCACGAACCCCCTTCGGGCGTTCAAGCCCCCGCAGGTACCATTAAAAAAGGCCCCTCGTTTGAGGGGCCTTTTTTAATGGTAGCGGAGGAGGGATTTGAACCCCCGACACATGGATTATGATTCCACTGCTCTAACCAACTGAGCTACTCCGCCGCACCATTTCGGTTATCAGCGCGTGACCGCGCCGAAAGAAGGCTTGCATATAAGGGGTGAACAGGGCCTTCGTCAAGCCTGTTTTATGGACTTATTGAGCCAATGATCATGGCTGATAAGAAGAGACCGCAGAGCGGATCCATCCGCCGCCCAGCACTTGTGCGCCATCATAGAAGACAGCCGCCTGCCCCGGCGATACGCCTGCTTGCGGTTCGTCAAAGATAACATTGGCCTTATCACCATCACCCAGCATCACTTTGGCCGCAACGGGGGCCTGCGTATTCCTGAACCGCACACGAACGGGCACGCCCGCGTCGCTGGTATTTTCTGTGCCCAGCCAGTTCACCTCATCCACCTGCATAGAGCCTGTCATCAGCGCTTCATGCGGGCCAACAACTACCTGTTTAGCGTCTGGGCGCAGCGCCACCACATATAAGGGGTCCGAAGTGCCACCAACGCCGATGCCACGGCGCTGACCAATGGTGAAATGAATAATGCCCGGGTGTTCGCCCAAAACACGGCCATCGTCTATATGGACAATCTCTCCGGGTTCGCTGGCACCGGGGCGCAGGCGTTCAATCACGCTGACATATTTGCCTTGCGGCACAAAGCAGATGTCCTGACTGTCCGGCTTATCCGCCACAGGCAGGCCAAAACGACCCGCCAATTCCCGCACGTCATCTTTTTGCAAGCCACCCAAAGGAAAGCGCAGGAATGACAGCTGGTCCCGTGTGGTCGCAAACAAGAAATAAGACTGGTCCTTGCTTTCATCGGCCGCAGACTGCAAATGCCACGTCCCATCCACCAGCACTGATTTAATATAATGCCCGGTCGCCAGACAATCCGCGTCCAAGTCCTTTGCCGCTGTTAACATATCGCGGAACTTTACCGTTTGATTGCAGCGCACACAGGGGATCGGCGTCTCACCACGAATATAACTGTCGGCAAAGTCCTGCATCACACTATCTTGGAACAGGCTTTCATAATTCAACACATAATGCGGAAAGTCGATCATGCCGGCGATCCGCCGCGCATCATGAATATCTTGCCCTGCGCAACAGGCGCCTTTTTTCTGGATCGCTTCGCCGTGATCATAAAGCTGCATAGTCATGCCGATAACGTCAAAGCCAAGCTCCTTAAGCAGCGCCGCAGTGACCGAACTGTCAACACCGCCAGACATCGCCACCACCACACGGGTATCCGCTGGTGCTTTGTCAAAGCCAAGCGCATTGGGCTGGCCGGGTTGCCAGTCTTCCTTAGAGCCGGGGAAATGTTTTTTAAGGTCCAATGTCATCAGGCGTGTCGTCCTTCATAAAGCTGGCCATTCATATATAGCCTATAGGCAGTTTTGCAAGGTTAAACCAGCCCGCAACCAGTCCCTGCCCCACCCGGCAAACATGCACCGGAGGTGTGGACTAAGGGGTAGGAAATACCTGCCGCTCTTACCGCATTATGACCTTAGGGACCCATTTTTGCCGACCCCCGCAGCCCGCACAAAACAAGGGCTAAACAAAAAAATGCAATAAAAACAACGCATTGGAAAAACACTAAAAAACTGGCATCAAGCTTGCTTATAGAAACCGCGAGTTAGTAGGTCCGCATACCATCGGACCAAGTAAACGAGAAATAAACGAGCGAGCTAAAGACAAAAACATGAGCGCAATGGACATCATAACACAGATCGCCGGACAGGGTGCCTCCCCGTCGTCCGGTGGTGTGCAGTCCGGCTCCGCTCCAGCGGGTGCTGGCGCTGGCGCTGCGGCTCTGTTCCAATCCGCGCTTAGCGGTTTCCTCGCCGGGGCCATCAGCGCCGAACAAGCCGCCTCGGCGGGTCTCACCGCACAGGGTGCGAATGGCCTGAATGTCAATGGTCTAAACATCAATGGCCCGGTCATCAGCGCATCAGCGGGCAACGCCGTCGGCGCGCAGCCTAATCTTATCGCGGGTCTCCTTAACCAAAATCCTGCCGCGGGACAAAATGCGGTGGGCATTGCAAAGGGCCAGATTACAGCCGCTGATTTGGAAGCGCTGGCGAGCCTGTCACCGGAAGACCTCGCAAGTGCGCTGATGGCGCAGGGCGTCGCCCCTGAAACCGTCACCGCAGCGGCGCAAAATCTGCAAGCCAATCTGCAACAATTGGCGGCACAAGCCTCAGCGAACAGCCAAGTGGCCGCACAAGCTGGAAATGCTTTAACCCTGACGCCTGCCGATCAAGCAACACTGACAGGTGTGGGGCAAGCCCTTGGCGCTAAAATGGCCGAGACCGCCGCACTTATGCGTTCTGCTAGCACGGCACAAACCGCCAACGGCGGTGCAGTCGATGGGACTGCACAAATTGACCCAGCAATCTCCGACCTTGCAAAAAGCATCGCCAGCCTTGTGAATGGCGGCCTGCTCGGCGCAGGGGCTGCGGGGGCAACCTCACAATCGGCTGACGAAGCAGCAGCTTTGAATCCCCAAGCTTTGGCAGACGCCGTTCAGCGCATGGGTCTTCCTGTTGCAGCGCCGATCAAACCCGGTATCAAACCACAGGTCGCGACCGTGACACCAGCCGCAGGTTCAGGCGCCGATGACGGCAATGGCAACGCCCTGCAATCCGGCAATCCATCGACCAATAATCTCGTTGCTGCGCTGGCTACAAAAGCCACAGGTGCGTCTGCGAATGGTGCTGGTAATCTTGGGGCAAATGCTAGCAATGGCGCCGCAAGCAACGTCAATATTAGCGCCTCTGCTCTGGCGGCGCTGAACGCTCAAAATTCCGCCGATAGTGCGACAATCACATTGGGCAAAGGTGAATTTTCACGCCTGAGCGGACCCATGGCCGATCCATTGTTACAAAATGCGCCCGCGCCCGCACAGGCACACTTACAGCCCACCAGCACCCAGCAAGTGATTGCAGCGGGCCTTGGCACCTTAAGTGGCGATTCCATCACATTGGGTAAAATTGCGCCGCAAATCACAACGCCGCCGCACTATACATCCGCTGGTATTGCCAACAACGTGGGCATGCAAATCTCTAAATCCATGATGGCGGGGCAAACCGAATTTACCATCCGCATCGACCCACCAGAACTGGGTCGGGTGAACGTAAAGATGCATTTTGGCCAAGATGGCACCCTGCGGGCTATGATCCAAACCGATACCCGCGAAGCGATGCAGTTACTGCAGCGCGAACAAGGCGTGCTTGAACGCGCCTTGGAACAAGCGGGTGCAAAACTGGACCAAGGTGGACTGAACTTTTCGCTGAAAGACGGTAAGAACGATGGCCAGCAGGCCCATAATGAGCAAAATTCCTCTGGTGCGAACGATGGTGAATTTAGCAACGCCCTGATGGGTGAAGACGACATTACAGCCGAGGTCATGCCCTATGTGGATGCAGACCGCGCGCTGGATATCAGAATTTAAGTGAGGAACAGACTATGTTGAGCGTGAATAGCATACTTGGAAGCAGCGTCGGTGCCGCCGATAAGGCCGCCGGCGGCTTGGCCGATAATTTCGAGACGTTCCTCAGCTTGCTCACCACGCAGTTGCAGAACCAAGATCCGCTGGACCCGATGGAATCGGGCGAATTTACCAATCAGTTGGTGGCGTTTTCTGGGGTAGAGCAAAGCATTAAACAGAATAAAAACCTTGAAAACCTCGCCACCCTGACCGCCTTTAATGGCATCAATTCAGCGGTTGGTTTCATTGGCAAGGATATCATCGCAGAGCAAAGCGAAGTGAATCTTGAAAATGGGCAAGCCACATGGCTTTACGAGTTGGCGAACAAATCCGTCGATACCAAGCTGGTCATCCGTGACGAGGCTGGCAAAGTGGTTCATCAAGAACCCGGTAATCTTGATGCCGGCGCACATGACTTCGTCTGGGATGGCACGGATGTTAACGGTAATGTCATGGCCCCGGGTCGCTATTCGCTGGCCGTTGTCACAAATGACGGAAATGACGAAGCTGTCGACACGCGCGTCTTTATGCGCGGCAAAGTGGACGGCGTTGATTTCAATGGCGGCGATGCCATGCTGGATGCTGGCGGGTTTGCTGTTCCAATTTCATCGGTACTGTCGGTACGACCCTCTGGCGGGGCGGTTTAGGCAGGCCAAGTTACTGAATTATCCCCACAGAATGGCCGGGGTATATATTGCGCAAGATGCGCTCAAATAATGGGCTTCAGCATAAGCCAGCCCAAAAAACGGAGAAAGAAAATGAGTGTATTTGCCGCATTGTTTAGTGGTGTATCCGGCCTGCAGACTTATGGTGCTGCGCTGGGTATCATGGCTGATAACATCACCAACGTGAACACCGTTGGTTATAAAGAAAGCCGCGCAAGTTTCACCACGCTTGTAACTGAGACATCCTCTTCATCATCCTATTCACCGGGTGGTGTGGGCCTACAGACCCGCGCGTTGATCAGCCGTCAGGGCCTGTTGCAAGCGTCCACATCTGCAACCGACCTTTCCATTGATGGCGCAGGCTTCTTTGTTGTCAAACTGGCCGCCCGCGCTGAAGATGATTCTGGCGAAATTCTGTTCTCGCGCGCGGGGTCCTTTACACCTGACCAAGAAGGCTTCCTGCAAAACACAGCCGGTCACTATCTGATGGGTTGGCCAGTTGATGCAGCAGGTAAAATTCCTGCCAACCTTGGCTCTCTCGACAGCTTGGTGCCCATTAACACCTCGGGCCTGACAGGTACCGCCGAAGCCACGGATACCGTGAAACTTCGCGCCAACCTGCAGTCATCGACTTCGGTTAACCCGCTGGAGGCAACCTATGCCCCCGCGACAAGTGCCAACAACATGGCATCCGGCAACGTGACGCCTGACTTTGAGCGGACCATTCAGGTCTTCGATGGCCAAGGTGGTGCGCATACATTGACAATCAGCATGTTGAAAAGCTCCACCAACAACGAATGGAACGTCGAGGTCTATGCAGACCCGGCATCCGAAGTAACACCAGTGGCACCGTTGGTGGATGGGCAAGTTGCCACAGGCAAGCTGCGCTTTAATACCGATGGTACGCTTGACCTGACCAATACAGATGCCTCGCTGAAGTCAGCCTTTGCGGTTAACTGGACGACGGGTGCTGCCGCTTCCAGCATTGACTTTGATTGGGGTTCCAACGGCGACAGCAACGGCATTACACAGTTTGATAGTGTCTCGGCCCTGATTTCATCCAACGTTAACGGCGCCGTATTCGGTAACGTTACAGGCGTAAGCGTCGGTAAAGACGGTAAAGTTACCGCACTGTTTGATAATGGCCTGAGCCGCAGCGTATTCAAACTGCCGCTGGCGACTTTCCAAAACCCGGACGGTCTTAACCGTCGCCAGGGTAACGCCTACGGTATTTCCGACTTCTCCGGTAACTTCTCGATGGTGGAAGCGGGTACTGGTGGCGGTGGTACAATCGCCCCGGCAACCCTAGAGGCCTCGACCGTCGATTTGGCGGGTGAGTTTACCAACCTGATTACAACGCAACGCGCATTTTCGGCATCAACAAAAGTTATTACAACCGCCGATGAAATGCTCGACGAATTGACACGAATTAAGCGTTAATAACTCGCCTTACTCATTTTCTGACTTTACCCCTGTGCCTCATGGCGCAGGGGTTTTCTTTTGCGCGCTCCAATGTTGGTTAATCGTTAAATGTTATTAACCGTGTTCTTTAGAAATTATTTAAGTGGCGTGCATATAGTTTGGCCAAGGACGATTCGCATATCCCAAAACAAACAAACTGCATAATCAGAAGGCAAAAAACCTAAACGATGACAAACACAGTCAAGAATACGCAAGCCCACAATGGCCGAGTTCATTTTGTCATCGGCCCCACTGGTGAAACCCTAACCAAACGGGACCTGCCCCCATCAAATACAAAACGCTGGGTGGTCCGCCGCAAAGCCGAAGTCGTCGCCGCCGTGCGCGGGGGTCTATTAACCCTCGAAGAGGCATGTACGCGCTACACCCTGTCTGTCGAAGAATTCCTATCATGGCAAACTGCGGTCGAACGCGATGGCTTGCGCGGACTGCGTGTGACCCAATCTGCAAATTACAGAACATCAGAATCTCCCAGCGCTTTAGAGTCCAAACCTGCCGACTTATTATAATTCGAACCAAGCCCAACCATTCACAGACCACGCCCTCTGATCGGGACGTCCTTAGGCATCACGTCTTCAGTCTTCTATTTTACATAGTCCATTGACTCTCAAGGCCTTTGTCTTACTAGAATCATTTTTGCTAAAATTTTAATAAAAATACGCGGCAATAATTGCCTATTAACTTCTTGTTCATCACCTTAAGGCATTTTGTTGAGCAGTTAATGATTATGCGGCGCCCTTAAAAAGGTAAAAACGGCAAAAAATGACCGTTCTAAGCAAAAGGTAGCCAGAATAAAAGGGGGGACAAAGGCGTGTGTCCCTTAAAATAAGGGACAGGAAGAGCGGTGGACGGATTAGTTAGATTCATAAATGCCATGGGCGCAGGCAAGCTGATCACGCTGTTTGCCGTCTTGGCGGGCATGGTGGGGTTCTTCTTCATCGTGTTTTCGCAAATTTCAGAACCGCCAATGGGCTTGTTATATAGTGAATTGGAACTGGGCGAGGCCGCCGAAATTACCGACCGATTGGATGCGCTTCAGGTTCCCTATCGTCTCAGTCAAAATGGCGACGCTGTTTTTGTTCCAAACAACCGGATTACTGATCTGCGAGTCTCGCTTGCAGGGGAAGGCCTAGGCGGCAGTATTGTCGGTTATGAAATTTTCGACCGCTCTGAAGGTCTAGGCACCACAAGTTTCGTCCAAAATATCAACCGCATTCGCGCCGTCGAGGGTGAGCTGTCGCGGACCATTTCTGAAATTGATTCGGTCAGTTCCGCCCGCGTTCACATCGTGGTACCGGAGCGCGGCATCTTTCGCCAAGATGAACGCCGACCAAGTGCTTCTATTGTTCTTAAAACACGTCGCGGTGGGCTTTCACCCGGGCAAGTCCGTGCGATTCAACATCTCGCTGCGGCGGCCGTTGCCGGACTAGATGCGAATGCCATTTCGATCGTCGATCAAAGTGGAACATTATTGGCGCGCGGGGGTGGCGAAGATGGCGCTGGCGGCGCTGGCGCTGGACTGGCCGAGCGGCAACGCGCGCATGAGAACAGACTACGGATGCAAATCGAATCTTTGTTGGAAAATACAGTTGGTGTGGGCAAGGTCCGCGCCGAGGTTTCTGTGCAAATGAACCTGTCAAGGATCACCACCAACTCGGAATCCTTTGACCCGGATGGTCAGGTTATCGTGTCCCAGTCGACTGTTGAAGAATCCACATCCGATCAAGGTGCTTCATCGTCCGGGGCGGTTTCTGTTGGGACCAACCTACCCGACGCCAATGCAACCGAGTCTGGCGCAGGCGGCGGCCCCCTCAACACCACAAGCCGCACCCAAGAAACCGTAAACTTTGAAGTCTCCCGCACCGTCAGTACCGAAACCGTTGAAGCGGGGGAAATACAGAAGATCACCGTGGCCGTGCTGGTTGATGGGAACCGTACCGAAAACGCCGATGGGTCCAGTACTTATACGCCGCGCCCGCCAGCTGAATTAGACCAACTGGCTGCACTGGTGCGTTCTGCGGTGGGCTACGATGCTGACCGCGGCGATGACGTCAATGTTATCAACCTTGAATTCGCCATGACTGAAGACGCCGCCCCCCTGCCCGAGCAGTTTAGCATCATGGGACTTGATACCAACACCCTCAGCACGCTGCTAGAGCGCATCTTCTGGGGTATCGCCGGTATTCTCGTCATCTTCATGGTCATCCGCCCCTTGGTCGGCAAAGTCATTGCCGCCATTCCCGAGGCGACACCGCGACAGCCCATGGCCGTGGCAACACAGGGGGCTATGGCGCAGCTCCCCTCCCCATCCGCTGGGGTCACTCCTGAGCTTGCCGCCGCTGCCGCAGCCGGTGATCAACAGGCCATGGAAATTTTCCGCCAAGCCCGTGAACAGGGCGGCATGGCACAAAATTTGGGTATCGAATCACAAATTGACGTGGCGAGCATTGAAGGCCGCGTTCAAGATTCAGCCCTGAAAAAAGTAGGTGATATTGTTATGCGCCACCCTGACGAATCCGCGGCGATTGTGCGCAGCTGGCTCTATAGCGATTAATTCTAAAGGATAAACGCACATGGCTATTCAAGACCCATTATTGAAAATGAGCGGACCGGACAAAGCCGCCGCCTTCATGCTGGCTATTGGTGATGACTTTGGCAAACCTATTTGGGAGTTGATGACCGAAGAAGAAATTCGCGAGTTAACGGGTCATATGTCTAACCTTGGCGGCATTGAGGCAGACACCGTAGAGCGCCTATTCGTGGAATTCGCGTCAGAGGTTTCCTCCGTTGGTTCGCTGCATGGGTCGTATGATTCCACCGAACGTCTTTTGGCCAAGATCATGCCGCCTGACAAAGTGTCCAACGTGATGGAAGAAATTCGCGGCCCCGCTGGTCGGACCATGTGGGACAAGTTGGGGAATGTGAACGAGGTCGTCCTCGCCAGCTATTTGAAAAACGAGTATCCGCAAACCGTCGCGGTGGTGTTGCAGAAAATCCGCCCCGAACATGCCGCCCGCGTCTTAGGCGTACTGCCAGAAGATTTCGCCATGGAAGTGGTGATGCGGATGTTGCGGATGGAATCCGTACAAAAGGACATCCTTGATAAGGTTGAGCAAACCCTGCGGATCGAATTTATGTCCAATCTGGCGCGGACCAGCCGCAAGGATAGTCACGAAACCATCGCTGAAATTTTCAACTATTTGGACCGCAATACCGAATCGCGTTTTCTTACCGCACTCGAAGACCGCAACCGCGAATCCGCCGAGCGGATCCGTGCATTGATGTTCACGTTCGAGGACTTGAACAAACTCGACCCATCTGGGGTTCAAACCCTGCTCAGAAATGTGGACAAAAACCGTTTGGCACTGGCTATGAAAGGCGCAAGCGACGCCCTGCGCGACCTATTCTTCTCGAATATGTCCGAACGTGCCGCGAAAATCCTGCGTGAAGATATGGAAGCCATGGGTCCTGTACGCCTCAGAGACGTAGACGAGGCTCAGATGGAAATGGTCAATACTGCCAAGGACTTGGCGGAAACTGGCGAAATTGTTCTTGCCGACAGCAAGGGCGAAGACGAATTGATTTACTAGACCGCTTTTGGTCGGCATTGAAGGACGTAAACACACATGGCTATTGCCAAGTTTGAAATAGAAAACTCCTTTTCCACGGGCAAGGAAGGCTATGACCCCGAGCGCGACCAACGGGAGCGACTGATCACCCATGCCCACCAACAAGGTCATGAAGAGGGCTTCAAAGCTGGTCATGCGCAGGCATCTGCCGAAATTGAAGCGCGCACCGCCGCCTTATTGGAACAAATAACGGGCGCGTTGGGCGCGCTGTTTCAAGACCGCACCGCCCTTGAGGCACGATTAGAGGCAGAATCAGCACTGGTCGCTAAAATCATTGGCAGCAAACTTGCCCTTTCACTGTTGAAGGAACGCCCAGAAGCAGAGGTTGAGTCCTTGATCCGCGAATGTTTATTGGCTGGCTATAACCAGCCGAAAATTGTCGCCAGAGTAGCCCCAGGGATGGTCGAATCCATTGAAAGCCGTGTCGAAGAAATGCGCATGGCCGCTGGTTTTGTTGGAGAGTTGCAAATTGTCGCCAACGAGGAAGCCAGTGAACAAGATTGTACCGTTGAATGGCCGAACGGCGGCATGACACGAAATTTTGAAGGCCTGATTCAAGAAATTGATAATCGTATCGCAGCCTATTTAGGCACGCCAATCGAAACGCTGGAAGAATCCTTCTTCCCAGCCGGAGCATTGGAACCAGACACACCCAATAATGATACGCCAGACAACCAATCTGAAGACGCCATTGAGACGTCGGTCCCGGATGAAGAAACACTGGAACCTGCAACGGAAATAGGTCAAGAATTGGTTGCAGATGCGGAAACTGATCAAGATAAAGATTGAAATTGACGACTGCCACCGCCACCGGTGGGGCACCAAGGAGTAAGGCGTATGGCCGATGATGACGACATAATGGACGAAGATGAGATGGACATGGCTGCCGCGATGTCCGGCGATCCAGGTGCTTCTGGCGGTGATGATAATGACGGCGATGCTGAAAATGTAGACTTCCAAGACCTAGGCTCTGGTAAATCGGCAGCGGACTTGGAAGGCGGGGAAGGCGAAACCCATACCGCGCACGATCTTGAACCCGTATTTGACGTTCCGGTCAATGTGCAGGCCGTTCTTGGCAAATCGCATCTAGAGGTCAGTCAGCTTTTGAAACTTGGCCCTGGTGCGGTTATTGAACTGGACCGCAAGGTTGGCGAGGCCATTGATATTTACGTCAATGACCGTCTGGTGGCCCGTGGCGAGGTGGTATTGATTGACGAACATCTCGGCATCACAATGACCGAGATTATTAAAGGCGACAGGATTTAATCCTGAACGTGATAAAGGGGCAAAACATCACATGACCGCGCTTGTTGGCCTTATATCCGCCTTCGCATTGGTGCTAACCGCAATGTGGTTTGGCGGCACTATGAATGCGTTTGTCAATATACCGGGCATGCTGATCGTAATATTCGGTACCATGGCGGTGACCGCCATCAGTTTTTCCGGGGCCGAACTGTCCGACACGCCAAAGACCGTGTGGCGATTGTTGATGCTCAATGTCAAGGACCCAACACAAGCTGCCCATCAGCTATTAGAAATGGCTGAAAAAGCACGCAAAGACGGCATATTGAAGCTTGAAAAGCACGCTGTAAAATCGCGCTTTGATCCATTTTTCACCCAAGGCATTCAATTGATGGTCGATGGATCAAATGTCGAAGACGTGGAAAAAATGATGCGGCGCGAAATTAGCACCATTCAAACCCGCAGTTTGAAAAGCGTTGATGTTTTGCGCCGGGCGGGCGAAGTCGCCCCGGCCATGGGCCTGATTGGAACACTGGTTGGACTTATTCAGATGCTCGGCAATCTGGATGACCCATCCACCATCGGTGCCTCTATGGCGGTGGCGCTTTTAACAACATTTTACGGGGCTCTTTTAGCCCACATGCTTTTTATACCCCTAGCGGCAAGGATCGAGCGCATTTCCAGCGAACAAGCGCTTATTAATTCGGTCTATACGCTCGGGGCCAGTTCTATCGGCCGGGAACAAAACCCGCGGCAATTAGAGGTGGAGTTGAACTCTGTCCTGCCGCCAGAAAAAAAGGTCCGTTATTACGGATAATTGCCACCAAGAATGGGTGGGATATTAAGGGAGACACGAAATGCGTTTGTTGATCGTCGGCACATTGAATGGGCAGCTTGGCACGGCTAGCCAAATGGCAATCGCCCATGGCGCCAAGGTGACCCACACCGAGGATACCGAAAGTGCCCTTGGCGTTCTGCGCTCTAAGGGTGCGGATCTGTTAATGATCGACGTCGGTCAAAATATCAAAGACTTCGTGAAGCAAATCCGGACCGAGCATTTCAGCCTGCCTGTCGTGGCCTGCGGCGTTGGTAATAATGCTGAGCTTGCGGTCGACGCCATTCGCGCTGGCGCCAAAGAATACTTGCCCCTGCCCCCAGAAGCCGAACTGATTGCGGCCGTTTTGATGGCGGTCTGCGCGGACGAACGCCCCTTTATATACAAGGACCCTGCAATGGATAGCGTCGTGCGCCTTGCTGATCAGGTGGCTGGCAGTGATGCCAGTATCCTCATCACCGGTGAAAGCGGGACGGGTAAAGAAGTCATGGCGCGCTATGTCCACGAACGGTCCAATCGCAGCACCAAACCATTTGTCGCTGTGAACTGCGCGGCCATACCAGAAAACCTTCTAGAATCAGAACTGTTTGGTCACGAAAAAGGCGCCTTTACTGGTGCAGTCGCCCGCCGCATTGGTAAGTTTGAAGAAGCCGACGGCGGCACCTTGCTGCTGGATGAGATCAGCGAGATGGACGTGCGTCTTCAGGCCAAATTACTGCGCGCTTTGCAGGAAAAAGAAATCGACCGCGTCGGCGGGTCCAAACCTGTTAAAGTGAACCTGCGCATTATCGGTACATCCAACAGAGACCTGAACGAAGAAGTTAAGAAAGGGAACTTCCGCGAAGATTTGATGTTCCGATTAAACGTTGTAAATCTGCATATTCCGCCCCTGCGTGAACGCCGCGGTGATATTCCGGATTTGGCCGCCCACTTTGCCCGCTATTATGCCTCAGCCAATGAATTGGATGAACGCCCGCTCTCTGCTGGGGCGCTGAACATGCTGAAAAACTATGGCTGGAAGGGCAATGTACGCGAGCTGGAAAACACAATGCACCGCGCGGTCTTGCTGGCCAATGGTGATGAAATTTCAGAAGCCGCGATCCTTCTGCCCGATGGCACCCAACCCGGTGCAATCCATGCTGGCGATGCCGCCGCAAGTAGCAGTACGAGCACCCCCGGGCAGGAAAGCGAACATCCAAACCTCGTTGGTCGGACGGTTGCGGCGGTCGAACAGGATTTGATTATTGACACCCTCAAACATTGTCTCGGCAATCGCACCCATGCGGCAAATATTCTTGGTATTTCAATCCGCACGCTCAGAAACAAGCTGAACCTTTATTCTTCGGATGGCGTGAATGTGCCCCAACCTGGTGAAGGTTCACCACCTTCGGCATCCGCGTAAATTCGCTTTGCGAACGCAAAAGGGCATAAAGCAACCCCTAGAAAGCAATCACTATGAGTGACGCCACTTCAGGAGATGGGTCCCAGCAGGGAATCAGCCTAAAAATTTCAAGCGATGTGACCATGGCACTGGGTGTCATTACCATCATCTTGATGCTGATTTTGCCCATGCCAAGCTGGCTGTTGGATGTCATGCTGGCGGGCTCCATCACATTTTCAGTGCTCATCCTGATGACCGGATTGTTCATTGAAAAACCGCTGGAATTTTCCTCCTTTCCAACCATTCTATTGATTGCCACATTGCTTCGGCTATCGCTGAACTTGGCGTCTACACGGCTGATTTTGGCAGAAGGACACACCGGGCCGGATGCGGCGGGGCGGGTCATCGAAGCCTTTGGCGGCTTTTTGATGAATGGCAATGTGATCCTTGGTTTGATTATATTTGCCATTTTGGTCATTGTGAATTTTGTAGTGATCACCAAGGGTTCTGGCCGTATTGCTGAGGTTGCAGCGCGCTTCTCGTTGGACGCGATGCCCGGCAAACAAATGGCGATTGATGCGGACCTTTCCGCTGGCCTGATCGACGAAGGCCAAGCCCGCAGTCGTCGTAAAGAACTGGAAGACGAAAGTACGTTTTACGGGTCTATGGACGGAGCGGCGAAGTTCGTGCGCGGTGACGCTGTCGCGGGCCTGTTGATCACCTTTATCAATATCATCGGTGGCATCATTATTGGGGTCACAGGCGAAGACATGAGCTTTAGCGGCGCCGCAGATCGATATACGGCGCTGACCATCGGCGATGGCCTTGTGACGCAAATTCCAGCCTTAATTGTGTCAACGGCGGCTGGCCTGCTGGTGACAAAGGCTGGTGTTGCAGGCTCTGCCGATAAAGCCGTATTTGGGCAACTCAGCTATCACCCGAAGGCCATGATTGTTTCATCAGCGCTTTTATTACTGCTGGCTTTGATGCCTGGCCTGCCCTTCCTGCCCTTTTTCCTGCTTGGCGCCATATTGATGGTCACAGGCCTTCAATTGTCAGGGAACCGTAAAGAAAAAGCGCGGCAATTGCTCATTGCCGAACAAACACCAGACGAGGATGAAGGCCCGGTTGAAGAACCCATCACCGCAGCATTGGCCATCGACCAAATCCGGCTGGAACTGGGCTATGGCTTGCTGGCGCTTATCAACGATGACAGCGGGTATCGGCTGACCGACCAAATCAAGGCCCTGCGGCGACAGCTGGCGTCTGACATGGGCTTTATCATGCCATCGGTACGAATCCTCGATAATATGCAGTTGGCGGGCAACAGTTATGCAATTCGCATCAAAGAAGCCAATGTTGGCGCTGGCGACGTACGCCCGGGTATGCTCTTGGTCATGGACCCACGCGGCGAACCCGTCAACCTCGCTGGTGAACAAACCACCGAGCCAGCCTTTGGCCTGCCCGCGACTTGGGTTGATCAATCCCTGAAGGAAGAAGCATCCTTCCGCGGCTATACGGTTGTGGATGCGGCAACGGTGGTGACGACACACCTGACAGAGGCGATCAAGGAAAATATGCCCGAGCTGTTGTCATATGCCGAGACGCAGAAACTGCTTGATGATCTGCCGGCCAATAACCAAAAGCTGATCGACGATATGATCCCCACAAACATCAGCGTTTCCGGGGTTCAGCGCGTCCTGCAATTGTTATTGGGCGAAGGCATATCCATCCGCGATTTGCCCACCATTTTAGAGGGCATATCAGAAGCCACTGGCTATACACAAAATGTGGTCACTATAACCGAACATGTACGGGGACGACTGGCCCGGCAAATTTCGTCATCTGCCACCACTCAGGAAGGCTTTATTCCTATCCTCAGTCTGTCGCCTGAATGGGAACAAGCTTTTGCCGACTCTTTACTTGGCCAAGGCGAAGAACGGCAATTGGCCATGGCCCCAAGCAAATTACAGGAATTTATTCAGGCCGTGCGCATGTCCTATGATCAGCAAGCACAATTGGGACAAGTCCCTGTCCTGTTGACAAGCCCGACCGTGCGCCCATATGTACGTTCGATCATTGAACGGGTGCGGCCATCCACAGTGGTCATGAGCCAAAATGAAATTCACCCCAAAGCCAAGATTAAGACTTTGGGTCAGGTTTAAGGGGAATTGTGGTAGCATGAGGCCCATAAAGGAAACCAAGTTTAAATGCGTTTAAAGTCCTACAGCGCCGCCTCTGTCAAAGAGGCTATGACACTGATCCGCGATGATTTAGGACCAGATGCCATCATTATCCGCACCGAGGAAGGCGTGGGCAATGGTGGAACTGTGCGCATCACAGCGGCCTATGAACCCGCGCGCCCCATTCCTGCCAAGGACCCTGTCGTCCCTGATGTGCATAAAGCCCCTGACATTGCCGGCCTGATCAGCGAAGCCATGGCCGAATTAAATAGGACCGAATTAAGTGGGGCCGAATTGAATAGGGCCAGAATAAATGGGACCGAAAAAAACAGTGCCGCCGCCAGCGGTGCGCGCGATAGTGCAGAGCCCGACTTCGACTTAGACGAGTTGCTTGCAGTTCTGGCGCACCATGGTATCCCCCCGCAAATGGCTCTTATGTTACAGACCGCCGCAACGAGCTTCGCCGCAGACTCGGTCGGCGATGCGATCTCTTCAGCACTAGAAACCAGCTTTCGCTTTTATAATCTGCCCTATGAATCGCGCCGCCCACTTATTCTGGTTGGCCCGACGGGCGCCGGAAAGACCGTTGCCTGCGCCAAACTGGCCGCCGAGGCGGTCCTACAGGGTAAGAAGGTCGAAATCATTACGATTGATACGGTGAAAGCGACAGGATTGGAGCAGTTACAAAAATTCGCCAGTCTGATGAAATGCACAGTCAGTGCCGCCGACACGCCAGAGGGCCTTGCCGAACTGTTGGATAATAGGCCCACAGGTGATGATGCGCCGGATTTAACCTTAATTGATACATTTGGTGTCAACCCATTCGACGCGGCGGAACTAACACAGCTGGCGCGATTCATTAAACAGGGCCAAGCCGAGCCCGTTCTGGTCATGCCAGCGGGTCTTGATCCTGCCGATGCCAGTGAAATCGCACAAATTTTTGCCAGCATGGGCGCGCGCTTATTTGTGCCAACAAAAATGGACGCCGCGCGGCGCTATGCCAGTGTATTAACCGCCGCACAAGCTGGTGGCATGACCATCGCGGCCTTGGGCAATTCGCCCATTGTCGCCGATAAATTAGAACCTGCGTCACCCTTGGTTTTGGGCAGATTGATGTCACGTTTGCCGCAAAAAACAACCGAATCCCAACCCGAAAAGCGAGTAGCGCCATGACAGATCCCATTAATATGGCAGAAAAAGCCACTAACCAGATAGATCTGGAAAGCAAACTGATCACCGTGGCCAGTGGCAAGGGCGGCGTTGGCAAAACATGGCTGTCCGTCACCTTGGCCCATGCGCTGTCGCATGAAGGCCGCCGAGTTCTTTTGTTTGATGGTGATTTGGGCCTCGCCAATGTGGATATCCAACTTGGTTTGGTCCCTGATCGTGATTTGGGTGACGTCATCAACGGCTCCAGCGACCTCGCAGGCATTGTGACCACCTATCAGGACAATTCCAATCCCAGAGGCCAGTTGGACATCATTCCGGGAAGGTCCGGTTCCGGCAACCTTGGAACCCTCGCACGAGAGCGCCTGAAAGGCCTGCGCACAGGATTGATTGCCATGGCGGCCCGCTATGACCATGTGGTTTTGGATTTGTCCGCGGGTGTGGATGCGGCGGTGACGACTTTATCCGACCACCGGGGACGTATTTTTGTCGTGATGACGGGCGACCCCACGTCATTGACCGACGCATATGCTTTTATCAAACTAACAGTTATGCGCGACCCACAGGCCGATATTCAAATTGTCGTAAACAATGTCGCCAGCCGCCAGGATGGCGAGAAAGCATTTAATGCCATTTCACAAGCCTGTAAGAATTTTCTTGGTTTTCAGCCAAAACTTGCCACCATTGTGAAAACCGATGCGAAAGTGATCGATTCTATTCGCAATCAAATACCTATTTTAAGCCGCCATCCCCAGTCGGATGCGGCGAAAGCAGTCGAAGAGCTGGCTGCAAGCATCCCGGCGATGAGTAAGGCAATGGCCGGATAAAAGGGTGAAAGCGCCCCGTTAGGGGAGACAAACATGAGTGACATTGGTTCCGGTTCACCACCCGGCGCGCGACCCGTGGGGCAAGGCCCGCGCCGCGTTACGAGTTCCTTTCGCACGGTCGAAGAAAAGAAACACGATCATCCAAAACACAAAGATAAAGACCACAAAGGCCGCGACGATAAGGACGGAGCAGATCATGGATTTTCCGTTGAAGTTGATCGCAAACTGTCACACCTGAAGGTCGGCCAGATCATCATCGGCGAGATTGCCGCTGTTGACACCGATCATCGCATGGCCGTCCAGAACGCCGATGGGCTGTTTGCGATCGAAGGCGACCTCGGGGCGGCTGGCATCATCCCACAAGTTGGCACAGCGGCCGCCGTCACCATTGATGCCTTGCAGCCAGCCATGCGTGGCACTCTGACCAAACTCGGTGGACACCCCCTTGTCCGTACGCTGCCAGTTTTAATCACCATACTAGAGCTGTACCGCAGCAAGGATCAAAACACCCCCCTGCCCGCAGCGGGCCGTGCTGCAACGCAAAACTATGCCCAACAAGCGCCTGCGGCACGCCCAAAACAACCAGAGAAAACAGAACACGGAGCGCCAAAACCCTTGAGTAGCGCGCGTGACACAAGCCCCATGAGCGCCAATGATCACTCGGCCCTATTTACCCAAAACATCAATCCAAGGAAAACCACGCCCGCGCCACAACCAACTACTGAAAAACCAGCGGCCACAATCAGTCCGAAAATGGTGTTATCGCCGCAGGATATGGCGTCTCTCATCACTGCCAATGAAATCAGCGTCCATGATATTAAGCCCGCAATAGCGCCGGGTCACGGGCCTCAAAGCGACTTTCAAGAGGACACCAATGACCATTGGGCCACGGTGGACCGTTTGCTCAGGCAATACCGAACAGCCTTTCCCGATACAGTGGATGATGTGGAAAAAAATATTCGCGGCACACTTGGGAACATTCCCGATGGCCTCAGCTTATTTTTGGGCGGGCTGATATTTTCATCCCCAGATCACTGGGTTGGGCCCTTGATGGCGGATTATATGGACGAAAGCCCAGCACTAGAGGACTTGCGCAGGGATTTTCTGGAATTGAGAGGAACCCTCTTGGCCGCGAGGGAGACGAACTGGCGTCTGTTTCTTGTCCCCCATCCAGAAGAAGCATTGGACAAAAAACTGGAAATCATTGGCCGACAAAAACAGGTCGTCAATGACCAGAAGGCCATCACGGTGCACACCGTGGCATCCCGTCAGCATTATAAAACCCTTGGCCCCGTGCAAATAGAGTCTGTCATCGCCCCCAATATGATTGATATCTGCATTCATCTGTCAGATGAGGCACCAAAGGCAGAGCAAGAGTCGATAAAACGCCTTGTGGGTCTGTATTTCAGACGCGCAGGATTGGACGGAACGATACGGTTTGAGCCCTTATCCGCCAGCACAATTGCCTATGGTGCGATCACAGATGCGCTAAGGAAGGGTCATCCACCCCCTGCGCCACCAACAGCATAAGACCCCAGATTTTATCACCGCTGATGATAAAATTAATTGCTTGTTTTTTTGCTTTCTTAGGCCAATGGTAAGCAATGAAAAACAGAAATTAGCCATCAGGAAAAAAGCTTTGCTTAATATAGTCTTATTCGCCTCCACGGTGTTGATATGGGGTTCCACTTGGTTTGCAATTACGTTGCAATTGGGCGTCGTTCCCGTGGAATGGTCTTTGGTATACCGCTTCCTTGTGGCTGCTGTGCTTTTATTTGTCTATGCCCGTTTAACCGGTCGCAGGTTAAACTATAATCGGCGCGACCATCTATTTTTTATCGCCCTAGGCGTCCTATTGTTTAGCGTCAATTACTATGGGACTTATATCGGCACAGAGTTGTTGCCATCTGGTATTGTCGCGGTTGTCTTTTCAACCATGACATTGATGAATATCATCAACAGCGCTGTTTTTCTTCGGCGGCCATTAGAAGTGCCGGTATTGATTGCTGCGATGATTGGTCTCGGTGGTATTATCCTGATTTTCCTGCCAGAGGTCGAACATTTCAGCCTCCGTGATGATGCGATGCTTGGATTTTGGGTGACCCTGGGAGCCGCCTATGTGGCATCACTTGGCAATACCACGGTTGCCAGCAAACAGGGCAAATCGCTCAGCGTCGTGGCGATGAATGCATGGGGTATGACCTATGGCACCATCATGCTGGCTATTTTTGCCATCGCCACGGGCAAACCCATGTTGTTCGACTGGTCTGTGCCTTACGTCGGATCGCTTGTTTACCTGTCCGTATTTGGAACAGTGATTGCCTTTACCGCCTACTTGACCCTGATCAGCCGCATTGGCCCAGAACGCGCGGGTTATTTCGCGGTGTTATTCCCGCTGGTCGCGCTGGTGATTTCGACTATATTTGAAGGATATCAATGGACCGACGAAGCAATGGTTGGCCTGATACTGGTATTAAGTGGCAATTTTGTTGTGTTACGGCGGCGCCAAGTCGCCAAAGAACATCATGTGGAGGTAAAGCCCGCCAGTTAGATGATATGGCCCGCTTTTTTACGGCTGTGCATTTTCATACTTATTTCATCCAGCTCCAACTGTTCTTTACGCTTTTCGTCCTCTATGGCGGTGCGCTCGCGGCTCTCGAGCGAAATTTCATACCGTTTTAATTCCTGAAACAGATCGCGCAGGGCATCGGCAATAATCTCGATTTCAGCATCAACGTCTCGAATTTTCTCAAAAAGCTCTTCTTTTTGCGCCTTCACGCGCTGCGTATAAGTCCCGAAATCCGGTGGCGTTGCCATATTGGACGCCAATTGCATTTCCCGCTCAACCTCCGCATCAAGGCTGTTAATCAACTGCAAATACCCCGCACGTTGCCCTTCAAGAACCCCTTGTTCGCGCCGCTTTTGGTCAATCTTCCAATTCTGCAACCGGATAAGTGTTTTAAGGCCTTCGTTCATATGAACTTACTATTCTATTTGCTGTGCTACAGGCTGTGCGGACGCCAGGATTTGCGCCATCTGCGCATAGGATGTCGCCAAATCAGAACGCTCATCCTTATCTTGCCCCAAAAAGGCTTCCATCTTCGGGTGCAATTGAATGGCGACATCAACATCAGGGTTGGTGCCAATTCGGTAAGCCCCAAGCCGGATCATTTCCTCCATATCCGCATATACAGACAGATATTTCTTTGCCTCTTTGACGATATAGTTTTCTTCCCCGCTGTTACACTTAGGCATGGTCCGAGAAACCGATTTCAAAACATTAATAGCGGGGAAGCGACCACGATCAGCAATCGCGCGTTCCATCATGACATGGCCATCCAAAATGCCGCGGACGGCATCGGTGATTGGCTCGTTATGGTCATCACCTTCGACCAAAACGCTGAATAGCCCGGTAATATTTCCGGATCCTTCAAGCCCAGGGCCGGCGCGCTCTAACAATCTTGGTAATTCGCCAAAAACCGAAGGTGTATACCCGCGACTGGCAGGTGGCTCGCCCGAGGCCAGACCAATCTCTCGTTGGGCCATGGCAAAGCGCGTGACGCTGTCCATCAGGCAAAGCACTTCATTATTCTGGTCACGAAAAAATTCAGCAACAGCGGTCGTGAGATACGCAGCCTGACGGCGCATCAGCGCAGACTCGTCAGAGGTCGATACAATGACAACACTGCGCGCCAAACCCTCTTCCCCTAAATCGTCCTGCAAAAATTCCTGCAACTCTCGGCCTCGTTCGCCGATCAGCCCGATGACCGAAATATCAGCGGCCGTATAGCGCGCCAACATGGACATTAAAACCGACTTCCCCACACCAGAACCGGCAAAAATCCCCATACGCTGACCACGGCAGCAACTGACGAATGTATTCAGTGAACGCACCCCAAGGTCCAGCTTTTCACCGACCCGCTGACGATTGTGCGCCGACGGGGGATGGGCGCGCAATGGATAGGAAGCCCCGCCCAATGGCAGCGGTCCCTTACCGTCCAATGGCTCGCCAAGGGCATTGATGACCCTGCCAAGCCAACCCTGCGCGGGATGAACATAACCATCGCCCTCAGCCACATAGACTTTATTGCCGATCCCGATACCTTCGACCGTATCGAAAGACATCAACAGCGCCTTGCCATCACGAAAGCCGATAACCTCTGCCAGCATCCGACGGCCATCATTGCCAACAATGCGAGTGTGCGACCCGATGCTCAAAGCATGGCCCGTACCAACGACCTCGACCAACATGCCCTGCACCCCAGCCACGCGCCCATAGCGCTGCTCTGGCGTCAAACGGTCAATTTCTGTGATCAAACTGCGCAATTTTTGTCCACCACTTCACTTCCAAGAGCCTTCATGAGCCGAATAAGCGACTATTTCCCCATGTATTTTCACTGAACACCGGAAATGCACTTCGATCCGAACTGGGCAAATCATTAGCAAAATCATCGCCTTAATGCGCGGCAGCCTAACACCAAAAGCGTTAAAAGACTGGTAATTTTTGCACTCCGCCCGGCACTTAACTCTTCCCTGACTATGCAAGATTTAACGTTGACGCGCAAAGAATTTGAATTAGTTAACAGAAAAGGTTAAATTTGGTTAACTTGTTACCAAGCGGTTATTGGATCACTATAATAATCGGTAAATATTCCCGAAGGGATACCGCCCAACAGGAATAAGGAGGGGACATGCGGGTTCTGCTGATCGAAGATGACGAAACCACGTCCAGAAGTATCGAGTTGATGCTGGGCGGAGAAGGCTTCAATACATATACCACCGATTTAGGTGAAGAAGGCCTCGATCTTGGGAAATTATATGACTATGATATTATCGTTCTGGATTTGAATCTGCCCGATATGCATGGCTATGACGTGCTCAAGAAGTTGCGCCTATCGAAGGTGAACACGCCGATTCTTATCTTGTCTGGGCTTTCTGAAATGGAAGACAAGGTTCGTGCGTTGGGATTTGGCGCCGATGATTATCTGACGAAACCCTTCCACCGCGAAGAATTGGTCGCACGCATCCATGCCATTATCCGCCGGTCTAAGGGGCATTCGCAGTCTGTAATCCATACTGGACAGTTGGCTGTGAACCTTGATACCAAGACCGTTGAGGTTGGCGGTCAGCGTGTACATTTAACTGGCAAAGAATATGCCATGCTGGAATTATTGAGCCTCCGCAAGGGGACAACATTAACCAAGGAGATGTTTCTCAATCACCTCTATGGCGGCATGGACGAGCCCGAGCTGAAAATCATTGATGTTTTCATATGCAAGTTACGGAAAAAACTGACCGCTGTGACAGAGGGACAGGATTATATTGAAACTGTTTGGGGTCGTGGCTATGTCCTGCGCGAACCAGAGGGAGCCGAAACGCAAGCCGCTGCGAGTTAATCGATAACCCCATATGTTTTAAAAAGGCCGCCGATTTGGCGGCCTTTTATCAAATTCAAGAAATACCCGTGCAGGGTTGCCTTTATCAGACGTCTTCGTACAAATGATCTTCAGATGCAGTCGGTACATAGATTCCGCGTTGACCTTTTACTGGACGGAATTCTTTTGATATACCAAGGACAGTCTCAGCCGCACCTAGGAACAACGCACCGTCATCTCTCATGACTTTGCGGATTTTTGCAAGCGTGTCTGCTTTGGTTTCTGGATCAAAATAGATCAATACGTTGCGACAGAACACAATATCAAACTGTGGTAAAACGCCGAACGTATCCAATAGATTCATATATTCGTATCGGACCATCTTGCGAATTTCATCGCCAATATACCAACCGTCGCCGCGCTGATCGAAATATTTGATCATCATCTGCACCGGCAAGCCGCGCTGTACTTCGAACTGTGAATACCGGCCTTCGCGCGCTTTTTCCAAAATTTTCCGGGAAATATCGGTCCCATAGATATCTATGTTCCAATTTTCCCATTTTGGCATCTGCTCTTTCAGGATCATGGCAATCGAATATGGTTCTTGACCGCTGGACGCTGCTGCACACCATATTTTTAAGGTTCGGCTGGTGCGTTTCTTTTCCAAAATCGGCAGCACATTCTTTTTCAGGATATCAAAGGGTGTATTATCGCGAAAAAAGAACGATTCGTTCGTGGTCATTGCGTCGGTTATTTCTTCGATCAGCTTGGGGTCTTTGGTACGACGCACCGTATCGACCAACGCTTCAAGCCCATCAAGATTATGCGCGCGCGCAACCGGGGTCAGGCGGCTTTCCAACAGATACACTTTGTCGGGCTGCACGATAAGGCCCGACTTCGCCTTCAACAGGCTTCGCATCAATTCAAAATCTTCGGGCTTCACAACTGACCCCCCATAATAAATCTACCAACGGTCGGTCCAAGATCATTCAGCGGCAACACCGCAGAGCACACGCCCGCAACAGCGACGCTTCCCGGCATACCCCAAACAACACTCGATGCTTCGTCTTGGGCAACAACTGTACCGCCAGCCTCGATTATGGCTTTGCTGCCAGCAAGGCCATCATGGCCCATGCCTGTTAATATCACCGTCAGTGCCCGATTGCCGAACACTTCAGAAAGGCTCCGTAACATAGGATCTGCGGCAGGGCGACAGAAATTTTCTGGGGCATCCTGATTTAGTCGAATTCTGACAGTTCCCAATTCTTCGCGAACAGTCATATGATAGTCACCAGGGGCGATATAAATGACGCCCGGCTTTAACCGCTCTCCATCCACTGCTTCGTGCGCATCCATACCGGATGCTTTTCCGATATGACTGGCGAGGATCGACGTAAATGCGGGCGGCATGTGCTGGGTCACCAGCACCGGCAAGCCTGATAGAAAATGCTTGGCCCCAGAAAAGAACGCGACCAAAGCCTGAGGCCCCCCTGTGGAAGAGCCAATACTCAAGACCGCTGGCTTAGTCTTGGATGCGCTCCGTAGGCGAATTTCGTTCGTGGCGCCTTCGACCTGCGTAAAAAGATGAAGACTAGTTGTGCGTAAACTTCCATCTTTGGGCGCAGCAGCGGGGGCCGCACTGGTTTGGGCTGGCCGGCCTAAAGATGGCATGGTTTCCTTGCGCTGTTGGCGACGAGCCCCCGCCAGAGCGCGCACTTTATCAACAATTTCTCGGCGAAAGGCGCTATTACCGGTAACTTCCTTGTTGGTTTCCGGCTTTGGCACATAATCAGCCGCCCCCAAACCCAAAGCCTTCATACTGATCTCAGCGTTGCGGTTGGTCAGTGTCGATGCCATCAATATCTGAATGTCCGGCACCTCGCGCAGCATGCGCGGCAAAGCCGTCAGCCCATCCATGACAGGCATCTCAATATCCAAAACCACAACCTCGGCATCGGAGGAAACAAGGCTATTCAGGGCCATTTGCCCGTTCGATGCGGTCGCGACCACGGCTATAGTGGGATCTTCTTCAAGCCACCTGGAAATCAAACCACGAATGACCGCAGAATCGTCGACCACCAAAACCCGAAACGGGTCCATGGCGCGCTGTGGCTCGTCATTGCTATTTTGCATTATCTGTGTGACCACACTCTAAACCTATAACAAACCAACTTGAGAGAACTTGGATTCAATGATTTCCCGATCAAAGGGCTTCATAATATACTCGTCCGCGCCCGCTTCCATCGCCATTCGGATGTGCGACATATCGTTTTCAGTCGTACAGAAAATTACCCGAGGCTGAGTAACGCCAGGCGTAGCGCGAAGTTTACGTAAAAATTCGATGCCATCCATGACCGGCATATTCCAATCCAGCAGCACCACATCCGGCATATTGACCTGACACTGGTCATAAGCATCCTGTCCATCGACCGCTTCTTGGGCATCGAAGCTGAGCTCTTCCAGAATTCGCCGCGCAACCTTGCGAATAACCTTAGAGTCATCCACCACCAAACAAGACCTCATGGCCATACACTCCAATTCAAGGGATTCAATTTGACCACCTATTAGGCAGCATCTGATGCATTAAACTCTAAGAGAGAATCAACATCCAGCACAACCAGTAATTCCTTTTCCAGACGATAAACACCCTCTGAGACCTCCCGGAGGCGATCATCCAGGGTCACGGGGCTTCTTTCAAAGTCTTTATCTGGTAACGCCAGCACTTCGCCCACGCTGTCGATCAGCAAGCTATATGGCTCACCTTTATGTTCGACCACAACGCTCATGAAGGATTCGTCCTCGGTTCGTGCATCGAAGCCAAGATGCGTGCGCATATCCACCGCAGTCACAATGCGACCACGCAAATTCAACACCCCCGCAATGGACGGCGGAGCCAGCGGAATATGCGTCATCTTCTGTGCGTTCAACACATCATGCACATCCAGAACCGGAATACCCAGCAATTGCCCCATCAAATTAATCGTCACGAATTCGCGCATACCGCTGTCAACAACGGAGATATCGCCGTTAGTCTGCTCGCTCATGCAGCTTCTCCTTTGGACTTGAGTTGCTTATTCAGGCTGTGAAGCAGAGCATCACGATCAAATTTAGCAACATAATCATTGAATCCGGCTTCCTTGCCCCGTGTCATATCTTGATCAGACGTCAGATTGGACAGCGCCACCAACGGCGTTTCTTTCCACGGGCCGTCCATTTTGATATTCTCGGCCAACTCGAAGCCATTCATACCCGGCATTTCGATATCGGAAATGATCAAATCAAACTCTGATCCATTGTCGCGCAGTTTCAACGCGTCATTGCCGTTAACTGCGGTGGTCACATTATATCCGGACGCCACCAATAATGGCTTCAGCATATTGCGGAAGAAGGAACTATCATCCACCAGCAAAACGTCGATTCCCTCGACAGGCGCTGCAGTTGCACGGTTACCTTTCGCACGCGCACGATCAGCAAATGCCTTATCTAGGAAATGCGCGACATCAATCATTTCCGTCGCTTGTCCCTGAACGATGCCTGATCCCATAATGCCCGGCGTATCAGAATCAAGTTCCACTTCTAATTTGTCTTCAACGATATCGAGAATTTCATCAACCGCGAGACCCATGGTGCGATCATTATCAGTGAACACAATCACCGACTGGCGCCCTTCATCCATGCGCAGCTCGCAGTTCTCATTGACCATAACCAACGGCATCAGCGACCCACGATATTGCACAACATGATGCTTGTCGGTTTTCTCAATGCGGTCGCATTCGATATCCTCTAGACGGGCGACAAGGGCAAGCGGCACCGCTTTTTGCGTATTTTCACCAGCACGGAAGATCAGAATCGTTTCCAAACCATCGGAGCCAGAAGCCGCGTTATCCATATCATCCCCCAATTCATCCGCATTGGAAAACGCCGAGTTGGCCAATTCCGCAACACCATTGGGATCAAGGATCATAATAACAGTCCCATCGCCGAGGATTGTATTCCCTGAGTAAATGGACAAATCCTTCAAAATCGGCGCGACTGGCTTGACCACGATTTCCTCGGTGTCAAAGACCTGATCGACAACTATACCAAAGGTAAAATTGCCCACTTGTGTCACCACAATGAAATAATCATTTTCGAAATTGGGATCGCCCGCTTCGCGCTGCGTTTCATACCCCAATACCTGATTTAAGAAGACCAGCGGTAACAGCCTGTTGCGCAATCGCAGGACAGGCGTGCTTTTAATTTTCTCAATCTTGTATTCGGTGCGCGATGACGCACGAACCAATTCAAGCACGCTGATTTGCGGAATGGCAAATCGTTGACCAGAGGCCTGCACAATCATGCCCGAGACAATTGCCAAGGTCAGCGGAATTTTAATGGCCAAGGTGGTGCCCTTGCCTTCGGTAGAGTTCAGATCAATGGTCCCACCAATCTTTTCGATATTGCTGCGCACCACATCCATACCCACGCCGCGACCAGAAACATTGGTCACCTTTGCCGCAGTTGAAAAGCCTGCATGGAATATAAATTTCTGAATTTGGTTATCCGACATCTGCTCAATTTCAGCCGGGCTCGCCAAACCTTTTTCAAGCGCCTTTGCACGCAATTTGGCAACAGGCAAACCCGCACCATCATCAGCGATTTCAATGACAATATGACCGCCTTCGTGGAAGGCATTCAGTTTAATTGTGCCTTTTTCCGGCTTGCCCATGGCAATACGCTGCGCCGGGCTTTCGATACCATGGTCAGCAGAATTGCGCACCATATGGGTCAGCGGGTCCTTAATCAATTCAAGCACCTGTCGGTCCAACTCGGTTTCTGCACCGATCATTTCCAGCTCAATCTTCTTATCCAGATCGACCGCCAGGTCGCGAATAATCCTTGGCAGTTTGGCCCATGCGTTACCGATGGGCTGCATGCGCGTCTTCATCACACTTTCTTGCAACTCGGTCGTGCATTGGCTGAGGCGTTGCAAGGGCACGCCGAATTCACTGTCGTCCATCTGACGCACCATTTGCATCAGCTGGTTGCGGGTCAGAACCAATTCACTGACCATATTCATCAGGTCTTCGAGCAGATCCACACTAACGCGAATGGACTGCACCATACCGCCGCCACTTTTTTCTTTTTTATCGCCAGAAGCCTTTTTGGCATCCGCTTGCGCTGCTGAAGCCTCCACCATCGGGTCCCGCAGAGTACCCAGTGCCGCAATCACCTCATCAGCGGCGTCAGCATCCACACCGACCTCGCCCAAAACTTCCTTCACACCAGCGCTCAGGTCACCAAATTGATCAGGACCAAATCCGGGCGCAGAAATACAGGCGCGCGCAATCGTCGCGCCGCCATCAAGGTCACCATTGGTTATGGCACTGAGCATGCCAAAGAACTTTTCTTTTTCCCCGCTGCAGAACTGACCCAGCGTTTCACTTGCGGATATACGGTTCGCCAGAAGATGGGATGCCACGGAGAGCGAATCTTCACCGCCGCAACGATCAAATAGGCTACCCTGTGCGACAGCAGCAGGTGCCACGTCATCATCATCGTCATCAGGTCCGGGGGCTGCAAGAAACGCGGCTTCCAGCTCCTCCAAACTAACCTCACCCGGGCGCAAATCAGCCTCTGGTTCGGGTTCCGGCTCTGGCTCCGGCGCAATTTCAGCGGCGGGCGCATCAGCGCCGGTAATAATCGCATCCAGACGGGCGATTAGGCTGCTATCATCGCCGTGGGGCTCTTCTTCTGTTTGTTCAAGCCCGTTCAAAATTTCTTTGATTCGATCAAGGCTTTCCAAAATAACTGTGACCGCATCGCCCGTAACATCCAGTGTACCGTCACGAAACTGACCCAACACGTTTTCCCCGGCATGCGCAACTTTTTCCAAGCGCGGCAACCCTAAGAAACCACATGTACCTTTGATGGTATGGACAAGCCGGAAAATGTTATCAAGAACCTCTTTATTGCTTGGGTCCTGTTCCAACACAATCAACTGAGCATCAACCACATCAAGGCTTTCAGTTGTCTCGGTAAGAAATTCGTTTAATAGATCATCCATAATACTGCACCTGATAATTGCCGCTTTTCATTGGCCGTTGGTCTTTAATCGGCCATGGTCCCCAAATCACCTAGCTTTGTATTGCCCAAGCCTAAACGCTCTCGCTTTCAAGCCTGAGAAATCTAACTTACAAGGGCAAGTCCCCCTCAGTCAGACCTAACTAGTCCGAATAAAATTTATATCGACCCTAAACTTGGATAAAAACGGTTAAGAAGCCCTTAAGTAATGATCCACAAACGCTTTTATCCACAAAATCAAATCGCAGAAACACACATCACTGCAACACCATCACAAACAACTGCTCAATTAGACGCCCAATGCGCCTACACTCAAGACAACAGCATTTTCTTCTGGCTGCGCGATCGTTGCCGTCCACCCAAGCCCTGTCGCCACACGAGCCGCCAATAAGGCGGGGGCAAACCTTGGCTCTGGCAGCACATCCGCTGCCCGAAAACATTCGTCACCATCGGTCAGAATGTTTCCGATCAATTCTTGCAAAATATATCTTTCGCCGCGTCCCGTAATCCTGTAACCCGCAGCGTCATCAGGCAAGTCTTCCACTGTCAGAACGCCGCCGCGAATAAGGCCCTCGCCGGCAATCAGCGACAGTGCAAGCACCACGCGGATATGCGGCTTCGCCAGAGCAGGTTGGCCAACACGCCAATCCAGCTCGATTTTCTTATCGCGCATATAGCTCGCCAAAACACGGGAAACGTCATTGGCATCAACCCGTTCGCCCAAGCTGCCACCCGAGCCAAACGCCATGCGGAAAAACTGTAGGCGCGACGAGGTTTGAGCCGCACTTTGATTAAGCAATCCCATCACCTGATCGCGCATCGCCGGGTCTTGCTCCTCGCCGAGGACCTCTAAACCGTTGACCACCGCGCCTGCGGGGCTCACCAGGTCATGGCACAATTTCGAACACAGCAGGGCTGCCAACTGCAGGTCATCAACCGCCATTTTATTTTGATTGGTATCGTCGATGCTCACGGTCATAAAACCCCTTTTCATTACACCTTGGTTAGTTTAATCACAGTTAAATAAATCTTCTAGAAAAAACAGTGCCTTGGCACTTTTGCCGCCACGCGCACTGGCTTCGGAGCCGTTTATGCGACCTGACCTCATCAAAATATTGCCCGACCTTCTGGATGCCACACGCCGCGCTGGCGGCGCGATTATGGAGGTCTACGCCAGTGATTTCGAAGTCATCACAAAAGACGACCAGTCGCCGGTGACCTTTGCCGATAAAAAATCTGAAAACATCATTAAATCCGCCATTATCAGCCTTTGCCCGGACATTCCTTTTGTTGGTGAAGAGGGTGTGGAGGACGGCGATATTCCGAAAATTGATGGTCGCGGTTTTTTCATCGTTGATCCCCTTGATGGCACCAAAGAGTTCGTGCGCCGAAATGGCGCCTTCACCGTGAATATCGGCTTTATCGACGGCAATTACCCCATCTTTGGAATCGTTTACGCACCTGTGATGGATACGCTTTATTACGGTGGTGAAGGCATGGGGGAAAACGGCGAAAGCGCGGCTTTTAAAATTGAAAACTTTTCCAAAACCGCGGGGCAAAATGCCGTGAGAGTGCCGATTTCAACCTGCCATCTGCGCGACGACAACACCCGCATCGTCGCCAGTCGATCGCACCTGAACGAAGAAACACAGGCTTGGATAAGACATTATCCCGATGCCAAAATCGTCAATACGGGCAGTTCACTTAAAATCTGCTTGGTGGCGGAGGGCGAAGCTGACCTTTACCCCCGCTTGGGCCCAACCATGGAATGGGACACCGCCGCAGGGCAAGCCGTTTTGGAAGCCGCAGGCGGTGCCATGCTCGACGTAAATGGCAATAGATTCAGCTATCGCAAAGAAGATTTCCGCAATGGTTATTTTTTCGTCAAAGGTGACAAAGACTATCCCATGCCACTTGCCTAAGAATTAGTCGCAGGTGCTGTCAAAACGGATGGGCTCGCCCGCCGCGCTGCCGATCAGCTCGTCTTCCCACATGACACGATGACCGCGGATTATGGTGCCAACGGGCTTTCCGGTTAGCGTATCCCCCATGAACGGAGACCAACCACACTTGCTTTTGGCCCAATCTTCAGTGACGGTCCATTTTTTCTGCAAGTCGACGATGGTCAAGTCCGCATGACCACCTTCGCGCAGAATTCCCTTGTCCGTCAGGCCAAATATGCGCGCTGCACCCGCACTGGTCAGGTCCACAAGACGTTCTAAACTCAAGCGGCCATGCGCCACATGGTCCAGCATTACTGGCAACAAGGTCTGAACGCCGGGCATCCCAGACGGGCTATTGGGATAGGGCTTTGCTTTTTCTTCGCGGGTGTGCGGCGCATGGTCGGACCCCAGAACGTCAACGGTCAGATTTGTGATCGCGTCCCACAGTCCGGGCATATGCCGGGCGCTGCGGATCGGCGGGTTCATCTGCGCCAATGTGCCGAGCCGTTCATAGCAATCAGGCGCTGACAGACTAAGATGTTGCGGCGTGGTTTCCACACTGACTAGGCCGCCCGCCTCTGCTTTGATTTTGTGCAGCCATTCCATTTCTTCCGCCGTCGTCACATGCAACACATGAATGGGACGGGCTTCTTCCATGGCGATGGTCACAATACGTTTTGTCGCCCTGAGCGCCGTTTCCTCGTCGCGCCAAATTGGGTGACTGGACGGATCGCCCGGCACACGTTCACCCAAACGTTCCTGCATGCGCGGCTCATCCTCGCAGTGAACCGCCACACGGCGCACACCAAATTTCATGACCTCGCGCAGGTTTTCATCGTCATCCACCAACAAGTCCCCGGTGGAGGCCCCCATGAAAATTTTCACGCCCGCGGTCCCCGGCATACGCTCTAATTCAGGTAAATCATGCGCGTTATCTTTGGTTGCGCCCACATAGAATGCATGGTCGCACCACATGCGCCCTTTGGCCCTGTTTAACTTGTCTTCTATGGCCTCAACCGTGGATGTGGTGGGGTTGGTGTTGGGCATTTCAAAGACCGCGGTCACACCGCCCATAACGGCGGCCAGCGATCCTGATGCCAGATCCTCTTTATATTCGTTCCCGGGTTCGCGGAAATGCACCTGAGTATCAATAACGCCCGGCATGATATGCAGGCCCGTTGCGTCGATTTCCTCGCCCCCTGAAGATGACCCAAGGTTGCCGATGGCGGCGATGCGTTCTCCGTCGATGGCGATATCGACCTTAACCTCGCCGACGAGGCTAACCAGTGTTCCACCCCGAATAATTTTGTCGTAATTTACGTTCATTGGGATTCCCGAATAAATTTTGCAGCCAACATCCTTCTCATATGGCTTTCTAACATATTGCCAGTTGCAAGACAGCCATAAAGCACTTAAGTCCCATAGATATAAATTTGAAGGGCAAAAGCAGACTATGAGCCAAACCACCGCCATTAAATTGACCGACCGCGCTGTAATCCGCTTAGAGGGACCAGAAAAAGAGGCGCTGCTTCAAGGCGTTATCACCAATAATATCCATAAGCTTGACGAGGGCGCGCCGCTTTATGCCGCCCTTTTAACCCCGCAGGGGAAATACCTGTTCGACTTTATCCTTTTCAAAAAAGCAAATGCCATCCTTATGGACTGCGAAGCGAACCGCGTGGGCGACCTGTTGCGCCGCCTGATGATGTACAAGCTGCGCGCCGACGTGACCATCACCGATATGAGCAGCGATTATGCGGTCTGGGCCGTTCTGGGCGGGCAAGAAGGTGATGACGACCCGCGGCACGCAGAAATCGGCAAGCGCCTGATCGTGCCTGTGGGGGAAGAACCAACCGGACAGAGCGGCACATTGGCCGATTATGAAAGCCACTTAGCCCGGCTCGGTATCCCCAATGCCAGCCATGACCTAGAGGTAGATAAACGCCCTATTTTGGAAGCCAATCTGGAAGAATTAAACGGCGTTGACTTCACCAAAGGCTGCTATGTGGGCCAAGAAGTCACAGCCCGCATGAAACACCGCGGCGCAGTGCGTAAACGCCTGTTTCCTATGAGGTTTTCCGGTAACGCCCCAGCGGTCGGGGGGAACATCATGGCGGGTGATAAAAAAGCCGGAGTGATCGTGAGTATCCACGGGCAGACCGCTTTTGGCATGATCAAGCTGGACTATTTAGCGGCTGATCTGGCCTGTGGCGATACAGCGCTTGAATTGGTTATTCCAGATTATCTGTCCGATGCGATCACGGCTCTTGACGGAAAGGGTGCGTGATCCCCATACTTGGCTTTAAGGGAGGCAGATATGTCGAAAAAAAAAGCACAACCCAAAGAAACCAAATTACTGGCAGTGCTGGGCGTTGCCGCCATAGCAGTTCTAATCGTTTACTTCATAGGGACCTGATTTTGTTTTTCCGCGAATAGCAGATTGAGCCGCCGCCAAACGCGCAATCGGCACCCGGTAGGGCGAACAAGAGACATAGTCCAATCCCGTCCGATAGCAGAAATCAATGGATTTCGGGTCGCCCCCATGTTCGCCGCAAATACCCAGTTTAATATCTGGCCGCGTTGCTCTACCGCGCTCACAGGCGATTTCGACCAACTCACCCACACCTTTAATGTCAATCGACACAAACGGGTCATCTTCAAAAATGTGCTGACGCATATATTCAGACATGAACTGCTGACTATCATCACGGCTGATGCCAAATGTCGTTTGGGTCAGGTCGTTGGTGCCAAATGAGAAGAAGCTCGCTTCCTTTGCAATATCCCCCGCGCGCAGCGCTGCCCGTGGCAGCTCAATCATGGTCCCAATCATATAGTCCATGCGCTCGCCCTGTTCTTCAAAAACCGTCTCTGCAACGGCCTCAATCTTCTTCTTCAGAATGCGCAACTCTTCACGTTTTGAGACCAGCGGGATCATGACCTCTGGCAACACAGCCGCCCCCGTCGCCCGGTGCGCTTCGATGGCACCTTCAAATAGGGCGCGGGCCTGCATCTCGTAAATTTCCGGGTGGGAAATGCCCAAACGACAACCCCGATGACCCAGCATAGGGTTAGATTCGTGCAATTCACTGGCACGCCGACGCAACTGGGCAACCGAGACGTCCATGGCTTCCGCCACATCGCCAAATTCCTTCTCTTCGCGGGGCATAAATTCGTGCAGGGGCGGGTCCAGCAAGCGAATGGTCACCGGAAGCCCACTCATAATCTCAAAAATCTCGCGGAAGTCCCCGCGCTGCATGGGCAGCAATTTATCAAGCGCTTCTTTACGCCCGTCCTCATCAGCCGCCAAAATCATCTGCCGCACGGCAATGATCCGTTCTGCGTCGAAAAACATATGTTCGGTCCGACACAATCCAATACCCTCGGCACCAAACTCGCGCGCTGTTCGCACATCACCGGGCGTTTCTGCATTGGTGCGCACGGCCATGGTGCGATGCCGATCGGCCCATTCCATCACCGTTGCGAACACGCCTGTCAATTCAGGCTCTTGCATGGTAACCTCACCCAGCATGACCTCGCCCGTGCCGCCATCCAGCGTGATGATATCCCCTTTATTAATCTCAAACCCATTGCAGCGAATGGTGCCCGCTTTTACGTCCACATCCAACTGCCCCGCGCCCGCAACACAGGGGCGACCCATGCCGCGCGCCACAACCGCCGCATGCGATGTCATACCGCCGCGCGATGTCAAAATACCGCGTGCCGCATGCATGCCGTGGATGTCTTCCGGGCTTGTCTCCACCCGCACCAGAATAACCGCTTCGCCGAGCGCCGCTTTATTTTCCGCCTCATCCGCTGTGAAATATACCGCCCCGCTTGCTGCCCCGGGCGATGCCGGAAGACCGCGTGTAATAACGTTTCGCTCGCCGTCTGGGTCAAGGGTCGGGTGCAGCAACTGATCCAGCGCTTTCGGCTCCACCCGCATCACGGCCTCTTGTTCGCTGATCAGTCCCTCTGCCGTCATATCAACGGCGATGCGCAGGGCTGCTTTGGCGGTGCGTTTCCCTGTGCGGGTTTGCAACATCCATAGCTTTCCCGTTTGCACAGTGAATTCAATGTCCTGCATTTCCCGGTAATGCTTTTCCAGTGTCTCAAAAACATCGGCGAGCTGCGCAAAAGTCTCCGGCATGGTGTGTTCCATGCTTGGCAGGGTCGCCCCTGCTGCGACGCGCGCTTTTTCGGTTAGAAACTGCGGCGTTCGGATGCCTGCCACCACGTCTTCACCCTGTGCATTGATCAGATATTCGCCGTAATAGGCGCGCTCGCCCGTTGAGGGGTCGCGGGTAAAGGCCACACCGGTTGCCGATGTTTCGCCCATATTGCCAAAGACCATAGCTTGAACATTGACCGCTGTGCCCCAATCGCTGGGAATGCCATGCAGCCGACGATAGGTCACGGCACGGGGCACGTTCCACGAGCCAAAGACCGCGCCAACAGCGCCCCACAACTGTTCAACCGGATCTTGCGGGAAGGGTTTGCCAAGTTCTTCTTCGGTTTTCGCGATGAAAGACAGGCAAAGCTCCTTCCAGTGCGCGGCCTCCAGTTCAGTGTCTTTAAGAATGCCCAGCTCTTCTTTTTTAATCTCAATCAGGTCTTCAAAATGAAAATGCGCAACGCCCAAGACCACATCCGAATACATTTGGATGAAACGGCGATAGCTGTCCCACGCGAAGCGCTCGTCACCCGATTTTTTCGCCAAGCCCGCCACGGTTTCGTTATTAAGGCCAAGATTAAGAACCGTATCCATCATGCCGGGCATGGACACCCGCGCGCCAGAGCGCACTGACACCAACAGGGGATTATCCGCATCGCCGAATTTTGCGCCTGTGATCTCTTCAACGGCGCGAATAGCCGCCATCACCTGTTCATCAAGGCGATCGGGGTAGGTCTGATTTTCGACAAAATGAGTGCACACTTCGGTGGTGATGGTAAAACCCGGCGGGACTGGCAGGCCGATAGACGCCATTTCCGCCAAATTAGCCCCCTTACCGCCCAAAAGGTTGCGCATGCTTGTGTCGCCATCCGCGCTACCGCCACCAAATCCGTAAACCCATTTTGTCATAATATCATCCGGTTAGATGTTTAAGAATACTCAGCCTTCTATCTTGGAAAAATCTGCAACCGCATTCAAGCTACCACGAATGGCAGATAATAATCGCAATCGATTGGCACGTGTATCGGCATCTTCCGCGTTCACCGTAACGTTTTCGAAAAAGGCATCAATGGGTGCGCGCAGGGCCGCGATGGCCGCCATGGCGTCTTCGAACCGCTCATCCGCCACAGCCGTGTTCACCGCAGCTTGCGCCAATTCGATGGCGTCATGCAAAAGCTTTTCTTCTGCTGCGCTCAACAATTCAGGGTCCACCGCCCCATCATATTGGATCTGGTCTTTTTTCTCTTCGATGCGGACGATGTTAGAGGCCCGTTTGTACCCCGCCAATAGGTTTTCACCGTCATCGGTGGCCAAAAAGGCCTGCAAGGCACTTACACGAGCTAAGAGCCGAACGAGATCATCCCCGCCACCGAGGCTGAATACCGCATCGATCAGGTCATGACGGGTGCCTTTTTCTTTCTGCTGCACCTTCAGTCGGTCTGCAAAAAAGGCCATCAGGTCATCGGAAAAGCCGAGATTAGATTGCAGACCAACACGCAAATCATTTTCGGTGATCAGGCGAATGACGCCCAATGCCGCGCGGCGCAATGCAAATGGGTCTTTGGAGCCTGTTGGTTTCTCATTAATGGCGAAAAAGCCCACCAGACTGTCGATTTTTTCAGCCAATGCCACTGCCACACTTTCTGGGGCCGTGGGACAGGCATCATTTGGCCCCTGTGGGCTGTAATGTTCGCCGATGGCGACGGCAACGGCGGCGTCTTCGCCCTGTGCGGCCGCATAATAACGCCCCATAGTGCCTTGCAGGTCGGGAAATTCACCCACCATGCCGGATACCAGGTCGGCCTTGGATAATTGTGCAGCGCGTTTTGCTTTGTCAGCGTCACAGCCCGGAATATATGCCGCCAGTTCGCTCGCCAGTTTTTCCATACGTGCGACACGGTCCGCCACTGTTCCCAATTGCTTATGGAAAACGATATCTTCCAGTGCCGGGATGAAATCATCCAGCCTTTTCGCCCGGTCTTGGTCCCAGAAAAACTTGGCGTCGGACAAGCGCGCCGACAGAACACGTTCGTTGCCACGGGTGATCGCCGAAGCATCGCCTTCAATATTAGCGACAAATATAAAGTTGGGTGCCAAGTCGCCGGATGCATCCCGGGTGGCAAAATATTTCTGATGATGTTTCATCTCGCTCACCAGAGCCTCTGACGGCACATCCATGAAGCGATCATCGAAACTGCCCATCAAGACCACTGGCCATTCGACCAGACCCGCAACCTCGCCCAGAAGCGCGTCGTCCTCAACCATTTGCAGGCCCTCGGCATCCGCAAGTGCCTTGGCTTTAGTCAAAATCTTTTCGCGACGCTCGGCTGGGTCCAAAACCACATGCGCGGCCAAAAGCCGCGCACGATAGTCGGCAAAATCTTTGACCGCGATCTCGCCTTCGGACATGAAACGATGGCCACGAGTGGCATTGCCACTGACGACACCATCAACATCAAAGTCAACCAAATCACCGTCCAGCAAACAAATAATACTCTGTAATGGGCGCACCCAGCGCATTTTTCCAGCACCCCAGCGCATAGATTTCGGCCATGGGAAAGTCTCAATCACATTCGGCAGGAATGCAGCCAGCGCATCAGAGGCTTTGCCGCCCTTCTTCTCAATCTTAGCGTAATAGAAGATACCTTTTTTCTCTTCGCGTTCCTCCAGCGCTGTGCCTTCGGGAAGGGAACGCTTAAAGCCTTCAACCGCTTGTTCCGGCGCGCTGACACTTGGCCCGCGGCGTTCCTCACTCACGTCAGGCTGCTGCAATGGCAAGCCATCAATCACCAGCGTCAGTCGGCGCGGCGTGGAATAGGTTTTCAAGCTATCAAACGACAGCCCGGCATCTTTCAAGCCAGCCTCGACAAGGCGTGCGAGATCAGTCTCGGCCCGTGCCTGCATCCGCGCGGGGATCTCTTCGGAGAATAATTCCAGCAAAAACTCAGCCATAATTACTTGTCCCACCCGTTATGAGAAATCCACGCCCCACAACAGCCCTTGGCCATGGCCCGCACCCGGCCGATATAAGCTTGGCGTTCGGTCACGCTGATCACACCGCGGGCATCCAACAGATTGAAATAATGCGAGGCCTTCATGCACTGATCATAGGCCGGAAGCGGCAGTTTCGCCGCCAGTAGCGCAGTGCACTCTGCTTCGGCGTCAGCAAAATGCGCGAACAGTTTTTCCGTATTGGCGTGCTCGAAATTATAGGCCGAGAACTGCTTTTCATTTTCCAGAAACACTTCGCCGTATTTCACACCGTCGCGATTATAGGCCAAGTCATAAACATTATCGACGCCCTGTACATACATGGCCAAGCGCTCCAACCCATAGGTCAATTCGCCAGAGGCCGGGCTGCAATCAAAGCCACCCACCTGTTGGAAATAGGTAAATTGGGAAACCTCCATGCCATCGCACCAGACCTCCCAGCCAAGGCCCCACGCCCCAAGTGTTGGGCTTTCCCAGTCGTCTTCTACAAAGCGGATATCATGGGCATTGACGTCAATACCGATGGCTTTCAGACTGCCAAGATAAAGGTCCTGAATATCGTCCGGGCTGGGCTTTAGGATCACTTGAAATTGATAGTAATGCTGCAACCGATTGGGGTTTTCGCCATAACGCCCATCGGTCGGGCGACGACAGGGCTGCACATAGGCGGCCTTCCAATCATCTGGGCCAAGCGCCCGCAAGGTCGTCGCAGGGTGAAAAGTCCCCGCGCCCATTTCCGTATCATAGGGCTGCAGAATCACACAGCCCTGATCCGCCCAATAACTTTGTAGCGTCAGAATAAGGTCTTGAAAAGACGCGCTTTTTATTGGCGCATCCCCTGAATTAGACTGGTTCATGCCGGGCTCCTAGCGGTGCGACCGCCCGTTAATTTCAGACGCACAAAAAAACGCCCTTCCGTTTGGCCGAAACTAGCCGCCAGCCCCCCTAAGGTCAAGGAGACAAGCGGTAAAAACAAGCAGTTTTCAATAGCCGTTGCAAATAAACGGCACCTATGTATGCTTGGCCCTTCAGGCGTTGTTCAAAACACAGCAAAAAACGGGAGAGACCGGTGTCAGGCAAGTTATCCTTTAGGGAGCGATTTGAAGCTCAACTGAAGCAATGCTCAACGGATTTGGAGGAATTGGATAAAAAATCCAAAGAATTCGAAGAGTCGCTGAAACAAAAATTCGAAAAACACGCCCCTGAGTTTCGCTCTTTGTTGCAAGAAGGCCAAAGCAGCTTAAACACAATCAAATCAATGACTGACGATGATGTTGAACGCCTAAAAGGCCATTTCGAATTCACCGCACATGCCCTGAAAGAATCCTTCAATGTTTTCAAAGAAGATTTCGACGAACGTCTAGATAAAAAGCGCGGAAAAAAAGACTAGGCCGTTCTACGAAGGCGTACGCACCAGTAATTTAAGCGCGCGCGGCTGTATTCCAATATCGATCGGCAATTGTCCAATCACTTCACCGTCAGCTTCCACCGTTATGGGCGCGGGGTCAAGCGGGCTAGCCTCAAGTCGCTCCATCGGCACATGATCAATACGGGCGTGGCGCAAATGGGTCCCGCGAAACAAACGTGGCAAGTTCACCAATAGGTCAAACAACCCGACATCCCCTACGAAAATACCATTCAATTTACCATCCGAAATATTTGCCATGGGGGCCAATTTGACCCCGCCGCCACAACAGCCGCCATTGGCAACCCCCACAAGGGCAACAGTTTCAGAAAACTGGCGGCGACCGTCAATGCTGAAGACAACCCGACGATGAGGGGTCTGGCGGATCGCGCGAATGGCCTCTACTACATAAGAAAATCGTCCGCCAAACAGACCCGTCTTGGCGGATTCTTTTTGGCGCAGGGCGTCCACCCGGCGGATCACTTCCCCCGACAAGCCAAATGTGCACAGATTGATATAGAAGCGGTGGCGGGCGCTGCCATCCTCGCGGTGACACCTTACCGTCCCCAGATCAATGAACTGACTATACCCCGCGAAAATGGTTGCAATCTGGGCATCCAGCGTCTTGCCGATATTCGCAGAGCGGACAAAGTCTGACCCCGTACCCATATTGATAATGCCGAGCGTAGCATTGGCATTGATGCTAATACTGCCTTCAAAGAAACCATTTACGGCCTCGGAAATGCTGCCGTCCCCACCGATAATGATAATGCGGTCCGCGCCGCCCTTCAAGGCGCTGGCGACCAATTCAGTGATATGTCCATGATGGGTGCTGGTGAGAAATTTAAAGCCCTCGCCGGAAATTGCGCCCGACAGTTTGGCCTTCAACATATCACGTTGCGCCCCCGCACTGCCAGCGCCAGCAACTGGATTGAGAATGACACAGGTGGATTTAGGTTTAGTCAAGGATTACAAAAAGCCCTTCAATTAATGACACAACTTATTTTTATCACAGGCCCCAGCGTTCCCAAATGCTGCGCACCTCAATGGTCTGTAAAAGGTCTTCGGACCAGTTTCCTTCATTCGAAGCCGACGACCCCAGCGCCGAAGAGCCTAAGCGCAAATCACGGACAAGCCCGCCCCATTTTGGCCGACGCGGATTAATCATGCGGATGCGCACTCGGTCGCCAAACCTGTCACGCAGGAAAGACCGCATTTCGAAAACACCGTCAATCAGGCCCAGTTTATGGGCCTCTTTGCCAAGCCAAATATCACCAGAAAACAACTTGTTTCGCACACCCTTCAGCCGCTTGCCGCGCCGATCAAGGACAAGGGCCTTGAAATAGTCGTGCATTTCCGTTTGCAGACCCTTCAACTTAATCACATCTTCTTCTTGTTCTGGTCGGAACGGGTCAAGGATGGATTTATGCTCGCCAGCGGTATGGACGCGGCGCTCTATGCCGAGTCGAGAAATCGCATCGGCAAAGCCAAAACTGGCGTGAATCACACCTATGCTGCCCACCAGTGACGTTTCGTGGGCATAAATTTCATCACCTGCCAAGGCCAGCATATAGCCACCAGATGCCGCGACATCTTCGCAGAATGCAAGGACAGGAATGTCTTTTTCCCGCGCCATGTCCCGTATGCGCTGCATGATCAGCGCCGATTGAACCGGGGTACCGCCGGGTGAATTAATCGCCAGCGCCACGGCCTTCACCCCACGAACGCTAAACGCCGTATGGATCAATTGCGATAGCCCTTCAAGATTAAGACTGTTGCGCAATTTGGCCTGCGGGGCGATGGGGCCAGCCAAACGCAGCACTGCAACCACCGGCGGCGGATCACGGCGTAGGCCATATAAAAGGTTCAAAAATTTATCCCACATAATCAAATTTCCATAAAACGTTATGTTGAAAGGTTAATGCTGCGATTAAATCCGATCAAGCTAAAGCGAAGACCCACTAATGGACAATTGCCACGCCCGTCACATGGGCTTGTCGAGCGCCGCGCAAGTCAAGCGCTGCTCCTGCCCGCAAAATTTTCTCGGCCTCTGGCGTGTAGCGGTCTACACATCCATGAAGGGCAAGCCCTTGCGACATACAGGTTACACCGTGCAAGCCTTTGCGGCCCTGAATGATGATGCGCTTGGCCGGGCTACCCGCACGCGGCCACAGCGGACAAATTGTCAACTCACCAACCCGCCCATGGAGCAGATAGATCAGGTCATGCATCCGATCCGCCCGAAACACCACACTCAAACTGCCCTTGTGTTTCAGCATATTAATGGAAAAATTCAACCAGTCATACAGAGTTGCCGTCGAATTCATATGGGCTTTGTCCTTGGTTGCAGTAGGCGATGACAGTGCGGCACCAGGGTCCAGATAAGGCGGGTTGACCATGACATGATCAAACTGACCCTCGCTCAGTATTTCCGGGGGGTTGGTAATGCACCCGCCAAGGATATTGACGCGTTCCGACAAATCATTATAGGCCACATTTTGCCGGGCGATGCGCTCAAGTGCGGGTTGGATTTCCAAACCCGTCACCGCCACACCCGGCATTCGCCGCGCCAGACAAAGCGCCGCCGCCGCTGTCCCCGTCCCCGGCTCCAGCACACGTTCACCCGCGTTTGCAGGCACACTGGCCTGCAACATGATGGTGTCCATAGAAACACGGTAACCCGATTTTGGTTGCAGTAAGTGAATGCCACCCCCAATCATGTCATCGCGGCTGAGCGCCCCCAATTCCACATCACTCAGGTTACCCTCCGCAGAATTAGCAATCGGTGAGGTCACAAGGTTGCTCCTGCAATGCGACAAAAGTCAGTGGTGTCTTTCTCGGTCTTCAACTGAAGATTTAATCCAGCATCGGTCAATGTTTGACGTGCCACGTCCACATCGTCGTCCGCGACCATCAAACGCCGCGGCAAGGCGCCTATGCTGCCCCCGAGGATACTGGCATTTTCGTCGAACACAAATGCGCCAATGCCCTCACCTTGCAACAAGGACGAGGCATAGGAAATCAGAACAACGTCGTTGGTTCGCATGATCTCTTGCATAAAATTTCCAGTTGTTTGCAGCCATGGTGCTTAAATTGGACTACAAATCCTAGCAAATTTGCGCTAACAAGTCATTGTTGGAGTGGTCTAAGCTTAACCCACGCACCGGCTGTAGTGAGCAAGAAACAGAAAAGAACGAGATATGAGCAACATCATACCCATTCGCGATAAGACAAGCGCCTATAAAAAAGACCCTGATACGGGCGCAAGTGCTGGCGCTCTCGAAGCGTTGCAGGCACTGGTTGCAAGCGATATGGGGCTGGTCAATGAAACCATTATCAAACGTATGGATAGCCCCGTTGCACTGATTCCGGAGCTGGCCGGACACTTGATTGCCTCGGGCGGGAAGCGCCTGCGTCCGATGCTGACCATCGCCTCATCTAAACTGGTGGGATATGAAGGCGAGCGGTGTGCGCGGCTTGCGGCTTGCGTTGAATTTATTCACACCGCCACCCTTTTGCATGACGATGTGGTGGATGAAAGCAACCTACGCCGCGGTAAAACATCCGCAAATTCGCTTTGGGGCAATAAACCAAGTGTTCTGGTTGGTGATTTTCTATTTTCCCGCTCGTTCGAGTTGATGGTCGAAGATGGCTCGCTGAGAGTGCTGCGGATTCTATCCGGGGCGTCTTCGATCATTGCCGAGGGCGAAGTGTTACAACTCACCACAGCCAATAATACCGCCACCACGGAGGATAGCTACCTGCAAGTCATTCAAGCGAAAACCGCCGAATTGTTTGCCTCTGCCTGTCAGATCGCAGCTGTTGTGGCCGAACGCAGCGAAGCAGAAGAACAGGCGCTAAGGGACTATGGCATGAACCTTGGGATTGCCTTTCAATTGATTGACGATGCGCTCGATTTTTCCGCCAAACAGGCAACGCTCGGCAAAACCGTCGGCGATGATTTCCGCGAGGGCAAAATCACCCTGCCAATCATTCTCGCCTTCCGCCGCGGTGATGAGGAAGAACAAAGGTTTTGGACCCGCACCTTGGTCGCGCAAAAGCAAGATGAGGGCGACCTTGAGCATGCGCTTAGGCTCATGGAGGCGCACAATACATTAACAGACACCGCAGATCGGGCACGCCATTACGGCGACAAGGCGCGTGATGCGCTCGCCATCTTCCCTGCTGGCCCGGCACGCCACGCGCTGGAGGGGATCGTGGATTTCTGTATTGAACGGGTCTATTAACCGCGACGCGTGATCATGACTGGGAATTCATTTTAAGCACTTGCGAAGCAGAATTTCGGGCGTTATAACATCGCGCTGCCCGCGATCGGCCTTGTGCCTTATCGCGTCAAGCAAACACCCTGACGGGGGGTAGCTCAGCCTGGTAGAGCACTGCGTTCGGGACGCAGGGGCCGGAGGTTCGAATCCTCTCTCCCCGACCAATAAAAGGGGCCGTGGTCTTAACTGATCGCGGCCCCTTCTTTTTTGCCCTGAAGGCCCCTGCCGCAACGCCAGTTGCGCGGCCTCCGGCCGCCCGCGCGGAGCCGAGAGCCCCTATAGGCGAACTGGCGTGAGCGCAGGGAAGCGGCCGGAGGTTCGAATCCTCTCTCCCCGACCAATAAAAGGGGCCGTGGTCTTAACTGATCGCGGCCCCTTCTTTTTTGCCCTGAAGGCCCCTGCCGCAACGCCAGTTGCGCAGTTTGTTTTTCCTGAAAAATATACTTGTCAGATATATTGTTACGATATAACTTGCCTCGAAATATCGACATCACATTGATCTAGGAAAGCTACACACGATTATGAAAAAACGCTCGCAAAAGACTTTGAAACTCGTATCGCTCTTTATTTTTTTAGGGTTAATCGCGGTCGCGACCAAACTTTGGTACGATGAGGCAAACGAGATTCGGGTGACGAGTTTTGTCTATGTTGATAGCGAGACCACACAGTTTCAGCCACAGCAAAAAGAAGCCATCCAAGCCATGACCGCCCACACCATGGCGCGCACTCGTGAACTGTTGCCCGAGTTAAGCCAAGCCATTAAATTTACGGTGGAAATTGTTGATCGAGACCTCTCCATCGTGAATGGCGTCTCTGGCCGCGCTGACGAAACCAACGAAATCCTGATATCTCTATCATCGACCTATCCGGGTGGACTGGATCAAGCTATTGAAGATGGCTTGGCGAGTACATTGTTCCATGAGCTGCACCACACTGTGCGCGGCTGGGTGATCAACGACAATCAGTTTGGCCCGGGGATCGACATCGCAGCCATCAATGAAGGCCTTGCTGATGTATTTGCCGAAATACAGACCGGTCAACGCAGCCACAATTATCCTGATGATGCGGATTTCGATGCGTGGACCAAAGAGATTATGGCTCTGCCGAAGAGCGCCAATTACGGGGAATGGATGTTTGCCCTGCCGGATGGCCGCGAAGCGGTGGGCTATAGAACTGGCGGCTATCTGGTAAAAAGAGCAATGCAACGGTCCGGCATAAGCATATTGGAACTCAGCAAACTCAGCGTTGAGGAAATATATGCGTTAGCAGGTTATTGATCAACTTTCTTCCATATCCTCAATCTGCACATAGGCGAGCATCTGGTTTACGTCGAGGCCATCATGGGACAGAGGCAAAAACATATATTCGCCCATAACCACACGTTCATCGGCACCGTCAGCAGATGCCAAACCAGCGATCGCGCCCTCGCCCCACGCGCCAGCGGCGTCTTTCGCGGCGAAGCGTACCAAGTCGTGCCAACGTGCCAGCAGTCCTTTGAAGGCCATTTCAGAGAAGGGGCGTCCCGTTAACTCGCAGCCGAAAATATCCCGCAGGCCCGTGCCTGCAACACGGCAAAAAATCTTGGAGGAGTCATCTTGCCAACCGGGTTCAAGGTCTAGGAGCAAAACCATATTCAAATGAGCAACCAACTGCGCCAGACTGATGTCCTGGCGCAGGGGCAGCTTGCCCACAGGCGACTGCATCGATTTATACTGAAATAGAAATTTTTCAACCAAGGGGTATCGCGGTTTTGCCTCTGTCAAGGCATGCACGTCACGCTCTGGCACCAAAGGCCCCATATTCGGCAAATCTATATATTGTCCACTTACTCTCGTCACAAAAAAACCTCCAAAAACGCACACAGCAAAATTGCCGTGCAAAGGAGGTTGTTCCGAGAGGATATGCGGGGCTGACATGGCTTATATTTTTATCTCATGCCGAGCTCCTGAACTGATCAGACCATGATCACACGCCCCTTAGCAAGATAAAAATTTAATGAATGTCGAATGAGTAATAAAATTGCCAAAAATGCAAACTATTACAAATATTGTAGCAATTTAGCGCCATTTGATGATTTGCGCATCCCATACCAGCGACACAATACAAACATCAAAACCAGAAGCACCAGCCAAACGCCATAGACCGATGCCAAATCTAAACCATAGGCCTTCGGATAGAGCCACACAGGCACCAACAGGTCGCGAATATGATACCCCTGTAGAAAGGCCACCAACACCGCAATGAGATGGATAAGATACACAACCGCAACGTAGAAAAAAACCACCACCCGGCCAAAGGTCGCTGGAATATTGAGAATGCGGTTTTCTTTACCCTCTAACCACGCGAGCAACATCATGCCCGGCCCCAAGGTCATCAAAAGATAATCGAGCGAGGGTGGAAATTTGCTCGTATTGAGGAAGGAAAGCACCGTGAAGAGAAAACTGTCTCGTGGATACCACGGGTCAGGATCGCCGTAGCCATTGATCCAGCGCAACACCAGAAAAACAAGAACAGCACCGCCACCAACCAAATAGAAAGCGCGTTTTCGCAGGTTAATATCATAACTGTAAAAGCGCCCCATTGCGTAGCCCAGGGCCATCACCCCCACCCATGGCACAATCGGGTAAAGGACAAACATCGAATGCCCCATCAATTTTACCCGCCCATACCCATGCAGAAGAACCGCGAACAGGCCTTGATGGTGCGATGCCGCGGTATTGCTCGTGGCATCAAACAAATTATGGCCACCGATCAGCACCAAACCCAAAACCGGTGCCACCCAAAATGGCAATAAAACCAACCCGCCAAGCAACATCATGGACGCCCCCAACACCCACAACACCTGTAGCATGATGGGCATAGAGACACTAAAGGTCCAGCCAAAGCTCACCAAGAAAACATCAATCAAAATCAAAATCAGCCCGCGCACAACCAAGAATTTAGCCAGGTCGGTTTTGCTGACGCCACCAAGAAGGCGCAACTGGGCATATATACCGCCTAGGAAAATCATCATGGGAGCAGCGAAATGTGTCATCCAGCGGGTCATGAAAAACGGAAAATTGGTGTAGCGGAGATCCAGCGGCAAAAACTGCGCTTTTGACAAAAAATCTCGGCTATAATCAAGCGCGAGAAGCATCAAGACCAAACCCATTAAGACATCAACAGAAAAAACGCGCCTAACCGATGTGGCCGAAGCGGTCGACACGTCTTGACGCTGTGCCTCAATAGGCTGTGTCCCTCGGGACTGTGTTTCGCTTGTCATCATCTCTTACCCTGTCTATGACTTTACCCACCTATTGCAATCATGTCTCACAATTTGGCGCAAAAACTATGCAGACTATCGAAAAAAAACCACCCCTAGGGGTTATCTTCAAGCTCAGTGCGGCTTTGGGAGTTTTTGCGCTTCTGTTTCTGTCGGTTGCAACGCTGGCGCAACCAAGCGCCAATAATGATGATGACATCATTGTTTTTGCGGCATCCAGCTTGGCGCCGCTGATGGAAACTTTAAGTGCCCGCTATAATGAAGCCCATGTTGGCAAAATGCGCATGGCCTATGGGGCAAGCGGTGGATTAGCCCGGCAAATCGCAGCGGGTGCCCCGGCGCACATCTTTATCACCGCAGATCACAGCTGGCTTGATTGGCTGGCCCGCCGGGGGCAACCGTTGGTGCAAACAACCCCATTTGCCCGCAATAGCCTTGTCCTTGCCTATTGGCCCAGTGATGATCTGCCCAGTAACCCCGGCATTGCTGATATACTCAACGCCAGTGCCACCGCGCGAATTGGCATCGGGTCCCCCAATTCTGTGCCCGTAGGGCATTACGCAAAAGAGGCCCTGCAAAACATGCAGCTATGGAACAGCATCAAAGGACGCATTGCTCCTGTAGGCAGTGCCAGTGCATTGGGCCGCATGCTGCGTTTGAAGGCCGTCCCCATCGGTGTTATCTTTGCCAGTGAAACCATCGACGGCATGGAAACCCTGTCTATACCGCCACAAACCCACAGCCCGATTGTCTATATCATCGGCACGACCCCGCAGGGCAACACCGCGAAGGCGAAGGCGGCTATTGAATTTCTTTTGAGTGAACCAGCGCTGGCGCTGGCACAAGAAATGGGCTTTGATACAAATGTTATGATGACTGCGGCGGAAAAGTAAAATGGCGCATATACCCTTTATTCACGATAGCAAAATGAACCCCGGCCAAGCAGACACGGTTAGCCCCATGGTCCGCCGCGTCTTGGCGGGCAACCCCGGCCCATTTACCTATACAGGTACGCAGACATTCATCATTGGGCACGGAAGTCTTGCGGTCATTGATCCCGGTCCCGCAGACCAAACGCATATAGATGCGATCCTTGCCGCCACCAAAGACGAGACCATCACCCATATTCTGGTCACCCATACGCATATGGATCATTCCCCCGCGGCCAGACCATTGGCAGAGATAACGGGGGCCACAATATTTGCCTATGGCCCACACGGCAGCGGCCGCGAAGGCGGCATGGCGGACGAAATTGTCGAGGCCGGCGCAGATAAAGACTTTGCCCCGGACCAAAACATCCCATCAGGAGAAAGAATATCTGGTGGCACCGCAGAGACCCCATGGACATTCGAAGCCATCCACACGCCGGGGCACACGTCCAACCACATGTGTTTCTATCTTGAAGAAGAAGAAACCCTGTTCACGGGTGATCACATCATGGGCTGGTCAACAACCATTGTGTCGCCACCAGATGGCGACATGGCGCTTTATATGGATAGCCTGCAGGCGCTATTGATGCGCGGCGATAAAATCCTGCGCCCCACCCACGGCCCGGCGATTATTGAGCCGCAATTATTCATTGAATCTCTGATCGCGCATCGCATCGACCGCGAAGACATGGTTATCGCAGCCGTTAAGGGCGGCAAAAACAACGTGCAGGATATCGTCAGCCATATCTATAGCGACGTGCCAAAGGAAATGCACCCAGCAGCGGCGCGCAGCTGTTTATCGCACCTGATTGTGCTGGCAGGAGATGGTCGGATAAAATGCAATGGCGCCCCAACCCTTGAAAGCAACTACTGGGTAGAATAAATATAGAGCTGGTGCTAAAAGCGCACTCTCGCAACGATAAAGCAGGACAACTGTACGTGGACACACAAGTAAGTTTACAGGATCGCATTGATGCACTGGACCCGACGATGGATCTGGTGGCAGAGATATTGCGCCTGAAAAGAGAAAAAAACGCTGTTATTTTGGCCCACTATTATCAAGCAGCAGAAATTCAAGATATCGCAGACTTTGTTGGTGATAGCCTTGATTTGTCACGCAAGGCCGCTGCAACAGATGCCGATGTCATTGCATTTTGCGGCGTGCGCTTTATGGCCGAGGTCGCGAAAATTCTAAGTCCCGAGAAAATTGTTATCCTGCCGGATATGGCTGCAGGGTGCAGCCTTGAAGATAGTTGCCCGCCCGACGAATTTGCCAAGTTCCGCGCCGCACATCCAGATCACATTTCGCTGACCTATATTAACTGTTCGGCGGCGGTCAAAGCACATTCGGACATCATCGTCACCTCGTCCAATGCCGAGGCCATTGTCGCGCAAATTCCGCACGATCAGCCTATCATCTTTGCCCCAGATAAATATCTAGGGGGTTATATCGCCCGCAAAACAGGACGCGAGATGCTGTTGTGGGATGGCAGCTGTATCGTGCACGAGCAATTTTCCGAGCGTGAGCTGATCAAATTGAAAGCCCAGCACCCCCATGCGCCCGTTGCAGCGCACCCTGAATGCCCAGGCCATATTTTGGACCACGCCGACCATATCGGCTCGACATCATCGATCCTGAAATTTGCCCATGATACGGACGCCGACACCATCATTGTCGCGACCGAGCCACACATCATCCATCAGATGGAAAAGGACGCCCCGCACAAAACATTCATTGGTGCCCCGGGGGCGGATGGAAATTGCAACTGCAACAACTGCCCCTTTATGGCACTCAATACCATGCAAAAGCTGTATCTGAGCCTGCGCGATCTGGAGCCACAAATTCACCTAGACGAAGAGACGCGAGTGAAGGCAGAAGTGCCGCTCAAACGCATGCTGGAAATGTCGCCGAAAAAAGCGCAGGCCGCAGAATGAGCAAAGTATAATGACTGATGCTCCACCTAAGCATGCGGCGAAACATCCCAGCGTCGAAGAAGTGGCGCAGATGGCGGCTTTTTTGCTGCGCGAAGACCTCAGCCCAGCTATGGGTGCTGGCGATATTACGTCCACCGCCGTTATTCCCGCTGATGCACTATTAAGTGCCACCATGCGCGCCCGCGAAGATATGGTGCTGGCTGGTGGGACCATGGCGATCTTTATATTCGGCGCGTTGGACCCCACCCTTGCGGTGTCCGACCTGCCTGCTGATGGAACCTTTGTCAAAGCGGGTGGAACCCTGATGAATATATCCGGCAATGCGCGCTCCATTTTATCGGGCGAGCGCACGGCACTTAATCTCATGCAACACCTGTCCGGCATTGCGACACTGACCAAAAAATATGTCGATGCCATCGAAGGCACTGGCGCTGTTCTGCTGGATACCCGCAAAACCACACCAGGCATGCGACGCTTGGAAAAATACGCCACTGCCGTTGGCGGGGCCACTAACCACCGCATGGGCCTATATGATGCCATCATGATCAAGGACAATCATTTGGCCGTGGCCGGTGACCTCAAAACAGCGGTTACGGCAGCCCGCAAAGCGGGACATGAAAGCATTGAAGTGGAATGCGATACGCTGGACCAGGTCAAGGACGCCTTAGCCCTCGGCGTTAGCCGCATTCTTTTAGACAATATGCATGTTCAACAATTGCGCAACGCAGTTGCACTGCGCGATGAGACGCGGCCTGAGTGTGAACTTGAAGCATCTGGCGGTGTCACGCTCGAGTCTATCCACGAGATTGCAAAAACAGGCGTTGATTTCATCTCCGTTGGGCGCATTACGCAATCTGCACCAGCCGTTGATATTGGCCTCGACTACTCAGCGCAGCACTAATATCCCGACCTCTTCCCTATGGCTCTTGGTAATTTAACTCCATTTTAACGAATTTATTTGAATAATAATTACTCAGATGCTATGGATTCGCGCAATCTTACAAAAGATAAGCAATGAAAGCGTGAAACGAGTTATGCAGATGAAACGCCCCATCGGGTTCCAAGCCCGCCCCCCTTGGCTTGAAGATGGCGTGATTATATGAACCCAAAATGACATTGTCGTCTTGACGGCAAATAGAGCCCCCTTCAAACTGCCCTCCAATCGCCCTGATTGGGGGGCAGTTTTCTTATGGAGAATCAAAAATGAAAAAAACAATCCATCTTCTGGGGCTATTATCCGTTGCCTTTATTCTGTTCACCGCCGGCCCCTCCTTTGCGGATGGGCATATCAAAGCACTGGTGGGTGGAACACTCATTGATGGTTTCCGGGATACGCCCATTCAAAACAGTGTTGTTCTGATCGAAGGCGAACGCATTGTCGCCGTTGGCACCATGGATCAAATCAAAATCCCAGACGGTGCTGAGGTTATCTCCACTGAGGGCATGACCGTCCTGCCCGGTTTGTGGGATATGCACGTGCATCTGATGCTGACGGGGCATTCGGACTATGAACATTGGCGCAAGGAATATACAGGCGACCTGCAGGACATCATCATGCCCGCATCGGCGAAGCAATTACTGCTGGCGGGTATTACCTCTGCACGTGATCTCGGCGCGCCGTTAGAGCCATCCATTGTGGTGCGTGACCGCATTGCCAAGGGCGAAATTCCGGGACCGCGTCTGTTCGTCTCCGGCCCTTTCATTCAAAAAGCCCCCTATCCCGGCACCGATTTTTATCGCTGGGGTGTGAATGGTGCGGATGATGCCCGCGCCAAGGTCCGCGAATTGGTCAACGCAGGTGTTGATACCATTAAGCTGATCGACCAAGACCAGATGACCATGGCCGAGCTGGAAGCGGTAGTCGACGAAGCCCATGCGGGTGGCCTGAAGGTCGTCGCACACAGCCATCGCCCCGAAGAAATTCGCCGTGGGCTAACTGTGGGCATTGATAATTTCGAGCACACTGGCCTCGCTACCGCGCCTGAATACCCGGAAGACGTGATGACCATGCTGAAGGAGCGCACGGCGCAGATGAATCTTGGCCCGCTGTTCTGGACACCTACGGTCGAGGGACTGTTCAATTATGACTATCTGAAAAATAATCCGGAAAAGCTGGATACAAGCTGCTGGCACGAAGGCCTGCCGCAACGCATCATTGATGATATCGAAGCCTCCATCACGCATCCAGAACGGCTGAGTTATTTCCAGATCACATCACAGCGCAAACCGACGCTCAAACGCAAAATTGCTCAACTGCGTGAGGCAGGCGTGGTGCTTCTCGCTGGTACGGACTCTGGCATTCCGATGAAATTCCATTGCCAAAGCACGTGGAACGAGCTGGATATTTGGGTGCGAGAAATGGGCATCGACCCCATGGCCGCCATCAAGGGCGCCACCTATTGGCCCAGCGTGATGATGGGCGTGGACGACGAAGTTGGAACCATCACCCCCGGCAAATATGCGGACATCATCGCCGTTAAAGGTGACGTGCTGCGCTATATGAACCTGCTGCAACGTGTGGATATGGTGTTCAAAGGCGGCGAACAGGTGAAATAAGCCTGCGCGGGCAAATCAGTAAAAAGAACGCCGTCAGTATTCATAGCTGGCGGCGTTTTTTTCTTCTTTTTTCTAAATGAACAGGCTGAAGAACACGATATCCATGAACAACGAGATGAGAATCAATGGCACCAAGATAGCGTGAACGACCTTTCTGCTGGATGAAGCCAATACCGCGAAGAAGGCCAACAGCACAGCAGCGGACATATTATCAGCCACCAAGAGCGCATCCCCGAATGCCACTGGCCTGAACAGAGTTGCAACAATGACCACCAAGCCCGCTATGACCCATATCTGACGAAAAACGGAAAAATAATGTTGTTCCAAGTCGCCGCCACTCATCCGCCGTGGAAACAACAAGTGCGCCACCAGATAAAGCCCGATCGGGCCCGCCAAAAACATCAGGACGAACAAAAAACCCCAATGTTCTACAGATTGCAGGCCCCAGCTTTCCCACCACTGTTGTAATAAGCCAAGCAATACAGCAACGACGACCAAGGATTGTAGCCAATAGCCCTCGCAGTCCTTCCCTGCACGGAGTTGGCGCGCGATGTTATTTAACAGGTCAGCGATTCCCAAACCCACGATGATTGAAAACATCACCATGATAAATTCAAAATAGCTCATTCCATTGACCCCGTGCTTGCCCCTTAAATCGTCAACTCGCCTTGCAGCACCAGAACGGCATCTCCCGCGATTTTGACGCGTTCTTGTTCGATGGTGAGCCACAAGTCGCCACCACGCGCGCTGATTTGTCGGGCGAACAGATTGCTCTTGCCCAGCTTTTCCGCCCAATAGGGACCAGACACACAGTGGGCCGAGCCTGTCACAGGGTCCTCGTCAATGTTATAGGCCGGGAAAAAGCCACGACTGACGAAATCATACTCGCCCGAATAGCCCTCGCCCAATGCGGTCGCGATAAAGCCATAAAGGCCACAGCGCTTCAGCTGCGAAAAATTAGGCTTCAGGTCTTTCACCGCCTCGGCACTGTCATAGACATAAAGATAATCCCGCTCGCCCTTCAAAACATCAATGGGCACCGCGCCAGAGCGGGCGCCAATGGCCTCCATCGATCCTTGCGGCGGTTGCACATGGACGGGCTTGCGGCTGGGGAAATCCAGCACCAGCTTATTCGCCATTTTCAAGACGCCAAGGGGACCCGATGCGGACGAAAATCTGATCTGCGGGTCTGCGAACCCCAGCTTGTCATAAATTACTTTGGCGGCGGCAATGGTCGCATGCCCGCACAAGTCAACCTCCACCGCTGGAGTAAACCAACGCAGGTGATAGTCCGTATCCGGCACTCCGTCAGCCTTCACAATAAAGGCGGTTTCGGACAGGTTATTCTCTATGGCAATGTTCAAAAGTGTGCGGTCATCCAGCCATTTGTCTAACACACAGACCGCCGCCGGGTTGCCCTCGAACGGTTGGGTGGCAAAGGCATCCACTTGATAAATCGGAATTTTCATACTGTCAGACTTTCTTTAATCTGCTCGGTGAAGCCAACTGTGATCGCCCTGCCGGTATCAATGACCGGGCGCTTGATGATGGCGGGGTAATCCACCAGCAGGCCCGCAGGATCGCTTTCTGCGCGGGCTTTATCAGCATCCGACAGTTTCCGCCATGTGGTGCCGCGACGATTAATCAGCGCGTCACCCACACCAGCTAAGAACCGCTCCACATCAGCGCGCTCTAGCCCGTCTTTACGAAAATCATGAAAGTCAAACTCAATCCCTGCCTCGCTCAGATACCGCCGCGCTTTGGCCACCGTATCGCAATTGGGAATCCCATAAACCGTGATCATAAAACGCCCTCAGGTTTAATTGGAATTTCTTGATGACCCGGCATGTGGCCTTCCAGCCCCAATGGGTCCACATGGATCAGGATATCTGCGTGGGGAAAGACTTCCCCAACCGTTGCTTCAACCTCGTCCCCTACGCCATGGGCGTCATAGACACTCATTTCCGGGTCAACCTCGATATGCAACTGAATGAAGCTGGACAAGCCGGAGCGCCGCGTCTTCAGATCGTGCATGCCTTTTACATCCGGGTTGCCCATGACCAGATTGAATATTTCTTCACGCTCGGACGGCTCAAATTCCTTATCCATCAACATATCCACAGAGGTGCGAAAAATTTCCGAGGCCGCCCATGCGATATAAAGCGCAATCGCCACCCCGAAAGCACCATCCGCCCAGGTTATTCCGCCAGAGGTCGAAAGCCAGAGTGCCGCGATCACCGCCGCGTTCAACAACAGATCGCCCTTATAGTGCAAGCTGTCAGCTTCAATAGCGACGGAGCCCGTCTGTTTCACCACATGTCTTTGGTATAAAACCAGGCCAAGGGTCAGAAAAATCGCAAAGACCGAGACATAAATGCCCAAATTGCCAGCAGTAACCTGCTCTGGGGACCACAAGCGCCCAAGAGATTCGAGCATTAAAAATGCTGCCGAGCCAATGATAATGGACGCCTGAAACAGCCCGGCGATGGCCTCTGCCTTGCCATGACCGAACCGGTGCTCTTCATCCGGTGGCTCCAACGATGTGCGTACCGCCAGAAAATTGATTACGCTGGCCGCGAGGTCAAGCACACTATCCACGAGCGAGCCAAGCAGCGCCACTGAGCCGGACATGAACCATGCCACAGCCTTTACGACAATAAGTGTGAATGCCACAACCATACTGGCGATGGCCGCGCGCCCCATCATTGGCGCTTTATGTCCGTGATCCCAATTCATCAATATCCTTTATGGAAACAGTCGAGAGACACCCCAGTCCCCTGTGTTTCCTTTTTCATAAACGACCCTTTTGTGCAGACGAAAGGCCCCTTCGGACCAAAACTCCATCCGCCGTGGAACAATGCGAAAGCCAGACCAATGCGGGGGGCGGGGAACAGTGGAGACGCCAAATTTAGCCGCAAACTTGGCAACATTTTTCTCCAAATCCAACTTGCCTGACATGGGCCGCGACTGGTGAGAGGCCCATGCGCCGATCTGGCTATCGCGCGCGCGCGTCGCGAAATAAGCGTCTGCCTCTGCATCACTCACCTGCGTCACGGGACCTTCAATGCGAATCTGTCGCGCCAAGCTTTTCCAGTGAAACAACATGGCAACATTTGGATTTGCCTTTAATTCACCGCCTTTGCGACTTTCAAGGTTGGTATAAAACACAAACCCATTTTGGTCCCACCCTTTTAGGAGCACCATGCGCATGCTCGGCAATCCATCCGCCGTCGAAGTGGCCAAAGCCACCGCATTCGGCTGGTCTGGCTCAGCCTTGCTGGCCTCAGCAAACCATTTACCAAATGTCTCGAACGGTTCCGAAAAATCACTCATCATAGTCAATTACCCATCATGCCCCGTTTTCGCCAAAGTTGCAGCCCAAACTCATATTCAAGCCAGTATTCATACTTAATGCAGTATTCGGTACAGATGCTATAATTATTTAAGGAAGCTGCCAACAATTGGACGCTCCGACTAGGTGAGGAACAGACCATGATGAAAAAATTAATACTCATTCCCTTGTTAAGCTTGACCCTTGTCGCCTGTAGTGGCGAAAACGAAGGTGTCGGCACGGCACTTGGTGCCATTATCGGCGGTCTTGTCGGTAGCGAAGTCTCTGGTGGCGATACCGAAGGCGTTATCATCGGCGCGGCCATCGGCGGCATGGTTGGCAATACGGTTGGTCGCAAACTTGATGAACGCGACCGCCAACGGATGGCGTATGCGTTGCAAGAAGCCATGGAAAACCAGCGCAGCGGATCGACCCAAGAATGGTATAACCCTGACAGCGGCAACCGTGGCACGTTCGTACCCCAGCCCGCTTATCAGACCGACAGTGGCCAATACTGCCGCGAATACCAACAAACCGTGACTATTGGCGGCGAATCCGAACAGATGTACGGTACCGCATGCCGTCAACCAGATGGCAGTTGGAAGGTCAGCAAACTCAATTAAATTTCGCCAACTTGGCGCGATCAACAAGGGGCTGGCGCCAATGCGTCAGCCCCTTTAATTTTGGAAAAATGCCCCCATGTAGTAGCCTGAGAGAATGAAGGGTGTAAATTCCGATCTAACTTGCTAGAATTATTCGGCAAATTGGACCGACACAGGGCTATTTAAAGCAAAAACCCGCAAGAAGAACAAAATCAATATGAAAGACCTTTACGAGATTCTGGGCGTTAAAAAATCGGCGAGCGATGCCGAGGTTAAAGCCGCCTATCGAAAACTTGCAAAAGAACTGCATCCAGACCGCAATCCGGGCGACAACAAAATCGCTGATCGGTTTAAGAATATTTCTGCGGCCTATAGCATTCTGGGCGATAAAGATAAACGGGCGGCCTATGACCGCGGCGAGATTGACAGCTCTGGCGCGCAACAGGGCGGCTTTGGCGGTGGACCCTACAGTCGCGGTGGATACGGCGGTGCCAATCCGCAAGATTTTGAAGACATCCTACGCCAATTTGGTGGTGCTGCAGGCGGCCCCCGTGGTGGACCGCAAGGCGGCCATTATGAATTTCACGCCGGGCCTGATGGCGGGACTGGTGGCCCCGCAGGTGGCGGCGACTTCTTTTCTGACTTATTCCGTGGGTTTGGCAGTAGTGGGCCAAAGAAACCCTCTGGTGGGCACCGTTCCCCCCTGAAAGGCCAAGATATTTTGTACGCCTTAGATATTGAATTTGAAGAAGCCATCAAAGGCGCAACAAAACGCTTAAAACTCAATAATGGCAAAACTGTTGATGTAAAAATTCCGGCTGGTGTCAAAAACAAGCAGCAGATTCGCCTATCCGGCCAGGGTGGCAAAAGCATACCCGGTGCCGCCAAGGGTGATGCCCTCATTGAAGTACGCATTAAACCCCACACCTTTTACCGCCGCGATGGCAACGATATTCACATGGATATCCCGATCACCATTGATGAGGCCATTTTAGGCGCCAGCATTTCCATACCCACGATTTGGGGGACTGTATCGATGAAAATCCCCAAGGGCACATCATCGGGCAAGCGTTTACGCCTGAAAGGTAAGGGGGTTCAGCACGGCAAGGACAAAGGGGACCAGTATGTGAGTCTGAAAATCGTTCTGCCGGAAACGCTGGATGACGAGCTGCGCGAAGCCATAGAAGGTTGGCGCAAGCGGCACAATTACAGAGTTCGTGAAGACTATGGTGTCGACGGCTAATCTGCGGAGCAGCGCCAGATAAATATGCGCACGCCATTGAAGCCTAGATTATTACAGCCAAGGTCGTTGAAGGGGGCGATGGTTTGACCAATATAGCCATTAAAATCGGTGTTGGATTGTGGTCCCCGGTGCTGCGCTATTTCCGCCTTCTAGGTGCAGCGATCCAGCGCTTTAACGCCCATAACAGCATTACACTTGCTGGCAACATGGCTTTTTTGGGCATGTTGTCCTTCTTCCCATTTTTGATCTTCCTTGTGGCCCTGTCTGGATTTTTGGGGCAAACCGAAGTCGGTCAGGAAGCCATTAATTTATTTCTGCAAAATCTACCCAGCGAAGTCGTGGCCATTATTCACCCCCCTATCAAAGGCATTATCCGTAATACGGGGGGTGAAATTCTCACAATTTCTATTCTATTTTCACTCTTTTCCGCCTCTTCGGGTGTCGAGGCTGCCCGCACCGCGATCACCCGCGCCTATGGCGACCGATACACAGCCCCAATGTGGCGACGTCATTTAGAAAGCTTGTTGGTTGTGGTGCTGGCCGCCATCCTTGCGATTGCCAGCATGGGACTGTTAGTGGCTGGGCCACCCTTTATCGCCGCATTCGAGCAATTTTTCAGCATACCCCATGATGTTCGCAGCACGCTAAATTTAGCGCAATATGGTGTCGGCCCGTTTGTCTTATTCACGGCGCTTTGGGTCCTGTATATGGCGCTTTCACCGCACAAACATTTCCGTAAACTTTTTTATGCGCCGGGCGCCTTACTGGCTGTTGCAGTTTGGCTGGCGACGGGCGTCGGCTTCTCAACCTATCTGAAATACGCGCCAAATTTAGACCTCGCATATGGGAGCTTAGCAGGGGTTTTAATTGCGCAAATATTTTTCTTCGTCGTGAGCATTGGATTTATTCTTGGCGCGGAGCTAAATGCCTGTTATTCCCGCAGCCACGCGCAAGAAAAAAAGGATGGTGATGCGTGACGAAATGCTAAAACCAAGCTGCCTGGCAAAGCGCAAACATTGACGCTCTACAGACTTTGTGTAGGATAATTAAACGAACACAACAGACCAACTGTTGTCACGGGGGGATAAGCCAAAATGAGTACAGCCAAAGGCCTGATGGAAGGCAAACGCGGATTAATCATGGGTGTTGCGAATAACCGCTCTCTGGCGTGGGGCATTGCCCAAAAAATTCACGAACACGGCGGCACTTCCGCATTCACTTATCAGGGGGAAGCGCTGGAGCGCCGGGTGCGCCCCCTTGCAGAAAGCATTGGCAGCGATATCATTTTAGAATGCGATGTGACCGATGCCGCCAGCATGGACAATGTGTTCGCTGTCCTCAAAAAAAAATGGGGCAAGATTGATTTCCTGGTCCATGCCATTGGTTTTTCAGACAAGAATGAATTGCGTGGCCGCTATGTGGATACCAGCCCTGAAAACTTTGCCATGACGATGAATATTTCCTGCTTTTCCTTCACCGCGCTTGCGCAGCGGGCGGAAAAACTGATGACTGATGGCGGGTCAATGCTCACGCTCAGTTACCTCGGTGCCGAACGCGTCATTCCCCACTATAATGTGATGGGTGTTGCCAAGTCAGCACTGGAAACCAGTGTCAAATATCTGGCGAAGGATTTAGGTGTGGATGGCATTCGGGTCAACGCGATCTCTGCCGGGCCGATCAAAACACTGGCTGCTTCGGGAATTGGCGATTTCCGCTATATCTTGAAATGGAACGAGTATAATTCAGCCCTTCGCCGCAATATCACCATCGAAGATGTGGGCGGTGCGGCGCTTTATTTGCTCAGCGACCTATCCGCTGGCGTCACCGGTGAAACCCATCATGTGGATGCGGGATATCATATTCAGGGCATGAAAATGGAAGACGCCCCGGACATTGCCGTCGAATAAATTTTTGCCTGAAGCAACTGTGGGGGTGTGAATATGCCAAACCAAACCATCAAGCTGGCGATTTGCCAAAAGCCCCCTGTCTTTTTCAACCGCGATGCCACCTGCGCCCTTGCGCTTGATACGCTGGATGAGGCGTCCGCTGCTGGTGTCGACCTGCTGGCCACCCCGGAAACATGGCTGTCAGGCTATCCGGTTTGGATTGACCATGCCCCGCGCGCCGGACTGTGGGGCGAACCCGGAGCAAAAGCCCTTTACCGCCTATTATGTGAAAGCGCCATATCCAAAGGTGACGCAACCATAACCGCGCTGCAAAACAAGGTCGATGCCACGGGTGTTTCGCTGGTGCTGGGGGCCAACGAATTAGACGGTGGCACGCTTTATAATGTGCAGGTGAGTTTGGTCCCCGGTGGGACACCCTTTTTTCACCGTAAACTTGTGCCAACCTATACCGAGCGCCTGATTTGGGGCATGGGGGATGGCAGCACCATCGGTGTTGTGGACGCGCCTTTCGGTAAGCTGGGCGCGCTGATTTGCTGGGAACATTGGATGCCATTAACCCGCGCTGCCATGCATGACTTGGGTGAAGTGGTTCATGTGGCCAATTGGCCGGGTGCCAGCGAAATGCACCACGTGGCCACACGCCACTATGCCTTTGAAGGTGGCTGTTTTGCCATTGCTGCCGGGACGGTCATTCGCAAGCAAGACCTATTGGATGGACTGAACAGTCTACAAGCCGATGAACCCGACGCCCGCGCCATGTTAGAGGCCCAAGAAACGGATGTTGATGGGTATTTACGTCGCGGCGGCAGCGCGGTTTTTGCACCCGATGGTGGTGTTATACGTGACCCGGTTTATGATAAAATAGAGCTCATTACCGCTGAGGTGGATCTGTCTTGCTTGACCGAAACCAAAATGGCTCTAGATACAAGCGGACACTATTCACGACCAGACGTGTTTAACCTGACAGTCAATACCACCAAGCAACGAAATGTAGATTTTGTAGAATAGACCGCACAAGATGACCGATCGCAATCATCCAACTGACAATCAGCCGGACCATGAATTGGCGGGGCAAAGCTCGGCTGAAAAAGAAATTCTGGCGCGCAAACTGGGTCGGCTGATCAACAACGAACAACCCGGCCCCAAACGAGAGGCCGCCGAACAACTGGCGCGGCACTTGGCCCGAGACGCAACACAATCGGTGCGTCAGGCCTTGGCACGGGAGTTACTCACCTGCCCCTATTTGCCTCAGGACATAGCCAAGCGCATTGCCGACGACGTGGATGATATAGCATCACCGTTCCTGCGCGACGCTGAGATTGACGTGGAAACAATGGAAACGCTGGCCCGTGAGTGTCAGGAGCGCGCCCGCGAACTGCTGGCCGGGCGCAGGGGCGTCCCAGAGTCAGTGAGCTTCGCCATTTCAGAAATTGGCCAAGAGGGCTCTGTCTCTATTTTGATGGACAACCCCACCGCGGAAATGTCCGAGCGTATTTGCGACGCGGTTACCAACCGGTTTGAAGACAATCCCTCGGTTATGGCCAAAATTGCTGCGCGTAAAGATCTGCCGCTCGGGTCTGTTGTTAAACTCATCAAACACATTTCCGACGACCTGGCAGGCAATCTGATAAAAGGCTATGGCCTCGGCGACGACTTAGCCCATTATTTGGCTGGGCAGGTCAAAGTCGGCGCGATTGGCCAAACCATGGCTGAATCCGACGATGAACAACTCTTGGAATATTTCAAGGAATTGAACGAAGCCACACTGCTCAATGATGGCATGTTGTTGCAAATTCTTGAGCAAAGGCAACTGCGCGAATTCACGTATGCTCTCTCGATCCGTGCGGATCTCACCCCGTGGGAAACGCGCCAAATTTTTCAAACAAGAGATCGGGGCGAGTTGTCCAAATTGCTCGAAAAAGCCAATGTCGGCACCATGATGATCAATGTTTTGCGCGCTCAATACGAAACCGCTGTTGCAGGCAATTAATGAAATCGCTCTAGCGCGTAAATTTGGCAATCAACTCAACATGATGCGAAAATAAAAACTGCCCCACGGGCCAAATCTCAACCAATTGATATCCACCATCTACTAGAATTCTGGCATCCCGGGCGAAGGTATTGGGATTGCAGGATACTGCCATCACAACAGGCACCCTAGACAGGGCAATCTCGGCCATTTGCGCCTTGGCACCCGCCCGCGGCGGATCAATAATGATGGCATCAAAATCTGCCATTTCCTGAGGCAACATTGGTCGTCTAAACAGATCACGGTGGACACGCTCCACCTGCAGTTCGCCGGCCGTACGGTTGGCGGCAGCGCCTAAAAGTTCAAGTGCGTTCTTATCCCCTTCGACCGCACACACATGAGCGGCGTTTCCCCCTGCACCCGCCGCGATCGGCAGGGCAAAAGTGCCCAGCCCAGCGAAGAGGTCCAAAACATACCCACAGCCAGATAATTGCCCCGACAGGATATGATTAAGCGCTTGTTCGCCGTCTTTACTTGCCTGCAAAAAACTATCCGGTTTGACATCAACCAATACGGGGTTTTCGGGCGCGCCCATTTTGACCTGCAAAGCTCTGCGCACCGCCACGGGTTCGCGAAAACCGCCAACATCTATCCAAAGTCCAGCCAAATCATGATGTTCAGCAAATTCCGCCAAATCCATACGCGCATCCAAATCAGGCTCGCCCGGCAGACCAATCTGCACCCCAATCCCGGTATCTGCGTCCAGCAATCGGACCCCCGCCCCCTGCCCGGATTTCAGCAAACCCGCCAATAGACTGCGCAGCGGATCAAACAACGCAACCAAGTCTGGTTTCGCCACCAGGCATTCAAGCAAATTGATCAGTTTTGTGCTTTTCTGGGTGTGATAGCCCAGCGCAACCCCGGAGCCGGTTTTCATAGCTTTCAAGTCCAAACGACGACGGCTACCCTGCGGGCTTAACGCGATATCATGGGTGGGGATATCTTCTAATCCATGCTGTGACAGTGCGACACCAATTCTGTCCTTGGCCCAGTCGCTATAAGTTTCCAGCTTCATATGCTGGAGCGCACATCCCCCGCAGGTGCCAAAATGCTGGCAAATTGGCGCGATGCGCACGGGGCTAGGGGTAACGATGGTTTGAATGACCCCGCGCCACGCATTTTTGCCTTCACGCTCTAATGTCGCCTCGACAATATCCCCAGGCAGGCCATAGGCTATATATACGGGTTCGCCTTCATAGCTGGCCATACCGTCACCGCGCGCGCCCAACTCGCTAATGGCCAGTTTTACCACATCATTCTGGCTCATATCGCGCCCCCAATAAAAATTCCACATTGCCTTCGGGGCCTGTGATAGGGCTTTCTTCTATGCCGAGCAAGCGCCAACCTGCTCGGGTGGCCAACCAGTCGGCCATATCATCGCAAACGGCCCTATGCAGCGCGGGGTCCCGCACCACACCCTTTTTGCCCACCTGGTCTTTGCCCACTTCGAATTGCGGTTTGATCAGGGCGACCATATGGGCACCCGGTGCAGCCAGAGCCATCGCCGCAGGCAGAACCGTTTTCAGGGAAATAAAACTGGCATCACAAACGATTAGATCAATGGGCTCGGGGATGTCTTCACGGGTTAGGTGACGGGCGTTGGTACGCTCCATCACAACCACACGCTCATCACTGCGCAATTTCCAATCCAATTGGCCATGACCGACATCAACCGCATAAACCTTTGTCGCACCGTTTGTCAGTGCCACATCGGTAAAGCCCCCTGTGGACGCCCCCACATCTAAAACGACGGCGCCTTCGACTGGGATTTCAAAGGTCTTGAGGCCATGCGCCAGCTTGATACCCCCGCGCGACACCCACGGATGCGCCTGCCCTTTCAAGCTTAGCGGCGTATTCGGGCCAATATTATGCCCTGGCTTATCCAAGCGTTTTGTCTCAGAATACACAAGACCCGCCATAACAAGGGCCTGTGCCTTAGAGCGGGTTTCGACCAGCCCGCGTTCGACAAGTGCTTGATCTAGCCGCATTTTCCCCGGTTTTGCCATTCTACTATTCTCGCCTATTTCTGGCGGTCAAGCACGAAACGGGCAAGACCCTCCAGCAGTAGCGCGCGGGGTCCAAAGTCGCTCAGGTGTTCAATAGCCTGCGTCACCAATATCTCAGCCTGCTGTCGGGCGCGGTCTTCACCTAGGATGGACACAAAGGTGGCTTTGCCGTTTGCCTGATCCTTTCCAACAGCCTTGCCAACCTTTTCTGGGTCCCCAGAGGCATCCAATAAATCGTCAACAATCTGAAACGCCAAGCCAAGGTCCCGGGCATAGGCCTCTAACATATGGCGTTGGTGGTCGCCCGCTTTACCTAAAATCGCGCCCGCCTCAACCGCGTAATGGATTAATGCGCCAGTTTTCAGGTTTTGCAAATGGGTGATTTCGCCCATGCTCAGGTCGCGCCCCTCTGCCATGATATCGGCCATCTGCCCGCCAACCATACCGTGGGCGCCCATAGCTTTTGCCAGCTTTTCAACCAATTCAATCCGCACGCGTGCGTCTTGGTGGGTTTCATCGCTAGACAAAATCTCAAACGCCAAGGCCTGTAGGGCATCGCCGGCGAGTATGGCGGTGGCTTCGTCATATTCCATATGGGTGGTGGGCTGACCGCGGCGGATATCATCGTCGTCCATGGCGGGTAGATCATCGTGGATCAGCGAATAACAATGGACGCATTCAAGCGCCGCCGCCACATTGAGCGCGCGCTTCTTATCCACCCCAAACAAGTCTGCAGTCACCACCACAAGAAAAGGCCGCAACCGCTTACCGCCCGCAAACATAGCATAGCGCATGGCTTCAATCACCGTGCGCTCATCGCCGCCGGTTAGGGGCAAAAAGCGATCAAGCCGCTTTTCAACCGCAATGGAAACCTGTTTCAAAGCCTCTTTCAGGGGGGCGACATATTCGGGCAGATCATCTTTGGCCAAGCCATCAATCCACTTCAAAAGGCTCAACGCCGCTGGCGCTGCCATCTGGAGCGATGGTGATTTTTTCAATGCGCGCCCGTGCATCCGCCAATTTGGCATCGCAATGAGCACGCAACTGGGTGCCACGGGTATAGGTCTCGATCGATTCTTCGAGGCCCACATCGCCACTTTCAAGCTTTCCGACAATCTCTTCAAGCGCCGTCAGCGCTTGTTCAAAGCTCATCTTGGCAACATCATCCGGAATTTGGACTTTGGTATCTGACATAAATTATTCCCCTTCAGGAGCGCATATTCGTAAGCCAAAGACTATCGCCTGTTGAGGACAAGCTCAACAGCATTGCTCTAAACTTGGTCAATTACTGTTTGCTGGCCTCATAGCGGGCTTTTTCTTCGCTCACCAGCTCTTTTTTGGAAAGCTTGCCCACCGGGGTTTTTGGCAATTCTTTTCTAAATTCAATCTCACGCGGGATTTCGTGTTTGCCAATCACCGTGCGCAAATAATCCATCAAGTCTTCGGCATGGGTCTGATCGTGGCCATCCGCCAAAACAATAAACGCTTTTGGACGTTCCCCCGAATAATCATCGGGCACGCCAATAACCGTAACCTCTTTGACCGCAGGATGCTCATAGAGAGCCTCTTCGATCACACTGGGATAAACATTCATACCGCCCACCAACATCATGTCCTTGCAGCGGTCGATGATGAACAAATACCCCTCGTCATCCATATAGCCGATATCACCAGACCGCAAACGCCCGTCGATAATCACATCATCGGTGGCGTCTTGCCGCTGCCAATAGCCGAGCATGACCTGTGGTCCTTTGATACATATCTCGCCCGTTTCGCCGTGGGCGAGGATTTTGCGGGGATCTTCAGGGTCTGTGATCAGAATATCCGTATCTGGCATAGGCAGACCCACACTGCCCGCGCGACCACACCCACCGGGCGGGGTTGCGACCGCCAACGGCCCAGATTCCGTGAGGCCATAGCCTTGACGTATAGGGATGCCGTTCAATAATTTTTCAAATTCAGCCTCTAATTCCAAAGGTAACGGTGCGCCGCCAGACAGGCAGGTGGTAATCCCCAACAGATCATCTGGTCGGCGGCTTGGCTCGTTCATCAGGGCGGTCATCACCGTCGGCACGCAGGGTAGGATTTCTAGCGGGTTATTGCGAATTGCCTTAATTGTTTCAGCGGGGTCAAAGCGCGGTAAAATAATAATCTCGCCGCCCATCATGGTGCAAAAATCCATACAGAGCGCCAGCGCGTAAATATGAAAAAATGGCAAAATACCCAGGGTTGCGCCGCTGCCCGGCGTCAGGTCTATCCGCCATGAAATACCCTGCTGCATATTCACGGTTAAAACCGCGTGGCTCAACATCGCCCCCTTGGGCAAACCCGTTGTGCCACCTGTATATTGTAGCACCGCGATGTCCTTATGAACATCGACAGGACTGGGGGCAAAATCAGGTGTATTTTTCAACAAATCGGAAAACCTGCTGTGGCGATCGTCCCACGCAACCTTGGCGCGGTTTTTCCCCTTGAACAGGGTATAAAGCGCCCGAGTGACGGGGGGCATCGCCTCGCCCATGGTGCAGATAAGCAGGCCCTTCAAGCGCGTCTCATCCAGCAGTACACGCATTTTTGGATAAAGCAGCTCCAGATCCATCGTCACCATATAATCAATCTGGCTGTCTTCAATCTGGGTATGCAGTTCAGATTTGGAATAAAGCGGTGAAAAATTCACAACCGTCCCACCCGCCTTCAGGATAGCGAAATACATCAGCACATATTGCGGACAATTGGGCAGAAAAATACCCACATGAACACCCTTTTTAATACCACGTTTTTGCAAGCCATGGGCCAAACGATTGGCCATGTCATGGGTCTGGGCATAGGTGTATTTGCGGCCAAAAAAATCTAGGTGATTACTAGCGGGCCATTTGGCCGCGGCACGGTCCAGAATTTCATGTACAGGAAAGGGGTCAAACCTTTCATGCCAATTGGCAAAGTCGGGATAATTATCTAGCCATGGTCTAGCAATATCGTCGCTCACATTATCAATCATGGGCACCTACACGAAGAAATCGGGGACAAGAGGCTTGCTGGGGTCGACCGCATATTGGTCAAAGTCGGTGAGCCCCTCGGCCCTCAACACCTCGTCATCAATGAAGAAATTGCCTGTTGCGGTCTTAAAGTCGCGGTTGAATATAGCATAGGCCGCATCGGACATGATCTCGGGCGTACGGCAGCCTTGAATCATTGCATCCCCACCAAGCAGGTTTTTAACCGCCGCCGTGGCAATGGCTGTACGCGGCCACAAGGCATTAAACGCCACTTTTCCGCGAAACTCGCCCGCCATGCCGAGAACGCATTGGCTCATGCCGAACTTGGCCATGGTATAGGCCAGATGGGGGGCAAACCAACGTTCCTCCATATTCAGTGGTGGGGAGATATTCAAGACATGCGGATTGTCCGCCTTCAACAAGTGCGGCAGGCAGGTCTTGGAGCATAAAAACGTACCGCGCGTGTTCACCGAATGCATCAGGTCATAGCGCTTCATTTCCGTTTGCAGGGTGGGCGTCAAGCTGATGGCGCTGGCGTTGTTGACCAAAATATCAATGCCGCCAAACTCGGCGACAGCCTGATCCACGGCGGCTTTTACATTGTCCTCGTCGCGCACATCCACCACAACAGGCAGGGCCTTGCCGCCAGCGGCTTCAATTTCCTCGGCGGCGGTAAAAATGGTGCCTTCCAGTTTGGGGTGTGCCTCGGCCGTTTTGGCCGCGATGACCACATTTGCCCCGTCCTGTGCAGCGCGCAGACCGATGGCTTTACCAATGCCCCGACTGGCACCCGTAATGAACAGTGTTTTTCCCGCTAATGACATATGATCCCCCAATTGACCCTGTTGTTTAAGCTATCCCAATATCGCGCTTTACGTCGTCTTCATCAAATTCACCGATGGTCTGAAATGTGGTCACGTCCCCCTCTATCCGTTCAACCACGCCAATGCTCTCCAGATAATGCAGGTGCGCCAAGCTTTCGCCAAGCCCCATGATCATATCAAAGCCTTTGAGCTTGCGCTTGAACATTGCACCGAAAGCGCCCACGGCTGAACAGGGCACTTGACATTCTGCGGCCACCCGTTTGAGCCGCCGAAAATGACTGAGCAACATCTCATCCACGCGTTTTTTTAGACCCAAAAATGGCTCGTTATGAGCAGGCAGCACGAAAATATCATCGGGCAATTGTTCCAGCATCACAAGACTGGTCATCCAGTCATGCAAGGGATTGGACAGGGGTTCTGTCGGATGCACGCTGATATTGGATGTGATCCGTGGCAAAACCTGATCGCCTGAAATCAACAGTTTTTCTGCGCGTTCATAAAGACAAGCGTGTTCGGGCGAATGACCATTGCCGATAAGAATTTCAAACCTGCGCGCGCCAATTTCAATCACATCGCCGCCACGAATACGTTTATAGGCGAGCGGCAGATCGGACACTCCCTTGGCAAAATTACCAAATCCCAACTGGCGTAAAAAAGTAATCTGGTCTTCATCAAACCCAGCGGTCTCGTAAAATTGAATAGCTTCCTCTGGCACCTCGTCGCGCACATCCAATTTCAGGGTACGCCCCGTCATCATCTCCAACCCGGTCATCCAGATCGGTGCACCCGTGACCTCCGCCAGCCATCCCGCGCAGCCCATATGGTCCGGGTGATAATGGGTGACAATGATTTTGGTGATATTGGCACCTTCCAGATCATCGGCCAGCACCTTTTCCCACATGCCGCGGACCAAGGATGTGTTGATGCCAGTGTCGATAATGGCCCAACCATCGCCGTCCTCGATCAGGTAAAGATTGATGTGGCTCAATTCAAAAGGCAAAGGCATACGCAGCCATTTGATACCCGGTGCAATATCTATTGTTTGGCCTGATTCTGGCGCGCCCTGCACTGGATAGACCAATGGCGCCTCTGCTTCGCGAGAGACCCGATGATCGTCCAGCGCTTCTGTTATTTCCGTTGATGGCACGTCATACTCCCGCTGCTAGCCGCAAGCGATTAGGTTAACGTTAACGTAAAGCAGGCGCAAGGGCAATCGAACTTGACTTTGCTTAGTCGGTCAAAGTCGATCAGCATCAATGGCGTAGAGCAGCTCGTCGCCACACAACGCTGCGGTTTTCAGGCTGAAGACGTCCTGCATGATATGGCAGGCGAAAAACTTCACGGTGGCAACCTTATCCGTCCAAAACGGATCATCATCGCCCGCTGCGATGCGCGCTTTCGCCTCTTCCATACCCTTGGTCAAAAGCCAGCCAGAGACCGTCAGCGCCATCATGCGCAGAAATGGCACCGCACCCGCACCGAGGGCGCCTGGGTTTTCCTGCGCCATGGTCAGTAATTCCTCGGCCGTTTCGCGCGTGACCTCGACCACCTTAAGCAAATTGGGATGATGGTTTTCAACCGCAAAAGCGGCCATTTCATCGAACAGACCGCGCCAATGACTGCCGCCATCCATGGCCAGTTTACGCCCCACCAAATCCAACGCCTGAATGCCATTCGTGCCTTCATAGATGGGGGCAATCCGCGCATCCCGCAGCAACTGCGCCGCACCTGTTTCTTCGATATAGCCCATGCCGCCATGCACCTGCACGCCTAAGGAGGCCACTTCGACGCCCGCATCCGTACAGAACGCCTTGGTCAGTGGTGTCAGCAGTTCTGCCAAGCCGCGAGCAGCATTGCGTTTGTCATCACCTTCTTCGCCAATACTGCGATCCACACAGGCGGCGTTGAAATAAGTCAGTACGCGGGACGCTTCTGTCAGCGCGCGCATATGCATCAACATGCGCCGCACATCCGCATGATGAATGATGGCGTGCGGGCCGGGTGTTTCCATACCCATAGCATTACCCTGCACCCGGTCACGGGCATAGGCTGCGGCCTTCTGCGTGGCGCGTTCGGCGATGGATACGCCCTGCAAGCCCACATTGATGCGGGCGTTATTCATCATGGTAAACATATTGCGCATGCCTTGGTTTTCTTCACCAACCAGCCATCCGATACAATCGTCATTGTCGCCAAAGCTCATAACGCAGGTCGGGCTGGCATGGATGCCAAGTTTATGTTCCACCGACACACATTTCACATCATTGAAGGCATCCGAGTTCCCATCCGCATCAAGCCGGTATTTGGGCACGATAAACATGGAAATACCGCGCGTACCCTCTGGTGCGTCGGGCGTGCGGGCCAAAACCAGATGAATGATATTCTCGGTCATGTCATGGTCGCCAAAGGTGATGAATATCTTGGTGCCGTTGATCTTATAGGTGCCATCCCCAACAGGGGTGGCTTTGGTCTTCAACGCACCAACGTCCGAGCCCGCATTTGGCTCTGTCAGGTTCATGGTGGATGTCCATTCGCCTGCGATCATTTTTTCCAGATAGAGCGCTTTTAATGCGTCGCTGCCATGGTGGGCCAGCGCGTCTGTCGCCCCGTGATTAAGCATCGGGCATAGGGAAAACGACATATTGGCGGCACAGAAATCCTCCTGCACCGCGCAGGCCAGCACAAAGGGAAGCCCCTGCCCGCCAAATGCCGGATCGCTGGCAAGGCCGTTCCAACCCGCGTCCACATAGCTTTGATACGCTTCCTTGAATCCTTTGGCCGTGATGACACCATTCTCACCCAGACGCGCGCCCTCCTCGTCGCCGGGGCGATTAAGCGGTGCGACACTATCGGCGGCTTGGCGACCGGCTTCTTCAAGAATAGCCCCCACCAGGTCGGGGGTCGCCTCGGCGAACCGCGGCAGGGCCGCAAGCCCCGCAATATCAACCACGGTTTCCAAAACAAACCGTTGGTCGCGAACTGGTGCGTGATAATTGCTCATGACCCTACCCCTTGTGTTTTACCACTCTGATGGATTAAATAGGCCCGCAAGGTTAATTAGGCTGCCTGAAAAGGGCAAGGAAAACAGTAGGCTTATGATGGGGCACAGCAAAATTATTGCCGCCGATACAGCGGGGATCGAACGCGCATCGCGGGCGTTGCAGGCGGGCGAGTTGGTTGGGTTGCCAACGGAGACCGTCTATGGGCTTGCCGCCAACGCGCTATCAGATGAGGCCGTCGCCAGCATTTACGCGGCTAAGGGTCGTCCGTCTTTTAATCCGCTGATTGTCCACGTTGGCGGGGCCGATGACGCCACCCAATATGCTGAGGTATCAGAGCTAGCCGCCAAACTGATGGCAGCGTTCTGGCCCGGTCCCCTAACCATAGTTTTGCCCAGACGAAACGCCTGCAAATTATCACCGATTGTCTCTGCTGGGCTGGGGACTGTGGCACTGCGCGTGCCCGGGCACCGGGTGGCGCAGGCGCTTCTAAAGGCCTGCGGGCTACCCCTCGCCGCGCCGAGCGCCAATGTCTCTGGCAGTATATCACCCACGCGGGCGGACCATGTGGCGGAAGGACTGGGCGACAAAGTTGCTTGCGTGTTGGAGGGCGGTGCCTGTGATGTGGGTTTGGAATCAACCATTGTCGGCGTCGAGGGGGACCAGATCATCCTCTTGCGCCCCGGCAGTATTTCCGCCACACAGTTAGAACACGCCACTGGTGTTGTCCCCAAAAAAAAACAAGACGGTGGGATTAGCGCGCCGGGGCAGATGTCTAGCCATTATGCGCCGGAACATCAGGTGCGCACATCTGCATTTCATGCGGATGAAAACGAGGTCATGATCGGCTTTGGCGCCGTGGAGGGTGATTTCAATCTCTCCAACGCTGGGAATGTGGTTGAGGCCGCGAAAAACCTGTTCGAAATGCTGCGCGCCGCTGATAAATTAGCGACTGACCAAGGCAAATTGAGCATTGCCATAGCCCCCATACCGTTCGAAGGTATTGGCATTGCCATCAATGATCGAATAGAGCGCGCCGCCGCGCCCAAATAGGCAAATTGCATCCGCGAATTCTTCTGCTAGTATTTGCCAAACAATAATAAATGGACCCTGTGCAAATGGCAGATACAGCTTCTTCAGATAAATTCGATGGCCTGCGTTCCATATTGGGCGCCAATGGTTATCTGGACAAGGCCGCCGATATGGTGCCCTATGTCACTGACTGGCGGGGCCGTGCATCGGGCAAGGCCGCGTTTGTGGCGCTACCATCCTGCACCGAAGAGGTCGCTAAGGTCGTCAAACACTGCGCCGCCAATCAAATCACCATCATCCCCCAAGGGGGAAATACGGGGCTTGTCCTTGGTGGGGTTCCCACCACCGCGGGTGACGAATTGGTCATCAGTCTGAAACGTATGAACCACGTCACCGAAGTAGACGAGCAATCCTATACGCTGACCTGCGAGGCAGGCTGCATCCTGCAAAATATTCAAAATGCCGCCAGCGATGTGGATCGATTATTTCCGCTATCGCTCGCTGCGGAAGGCTCCTGCACTATTGGCGGTAACATCTCCACCAATGCGGGCGGTATTCATGTCCTACGCTATGGCAATATGCGCGAGCAGGTTTTGGGCCTAGAGGTGGTCATGGCCAATGGCGAGGTGTGGGACGGGTTGAAGGGCCTGCGCAAGGATAACGCTGGCTATGACCTGAAGCAGTTATTCATTGGCGGCGAAGGCACGCTGGGCATTGTCACCAAAGCCTGTCTGAAGCTCTACCCGAAGCCGACGATTATAGAGACCGCCGCGATTGGCCTCGACAGCCCCGAAGCCGCGATCAAGACGCTTGCCGAATTGCGTGCACGCATTGGCGATGCGGTTGTGGCGTTTGAAATATTTCCCCATCAAGGCCTTGAATTTGTGCTTAAACACATTGAGGGTACGCGCCCCATGCTGGAAGGTGAACACCCTTGGTATGCTATCGCCGAGGTTTGGGGGTTTGCTGGCGATGAGCAATTAAAAGACCGTTTCATGGCAACCCTGGCGGGACTGTTAGATGATGGCCAAGCCAGCGATATCGCCTTGGCACAATCCGTTGCCCATCGGCAGGATTTTTGGCGGGTTCGCGAAGAATTTGCCATCGCACTAAAGACTGAGGGGGCGGGTTTTGCCTTTGATGTTTCTGTGCCCGTACGGCGCATTCCAGAATTTATAGAGCGCGCCGCGCCGAAAATGCAAGCCATTCTGCCGGGCATTCGCCCGGTACCGTTCGGCCACGCGGGTGATGGCAATCTGCATTACAATATGGCAGCCCCACTGGACGCCAGCGAAGCAGATGTGCTGGCCAAAAAAGAAGAAATTACCCGCGCGGTACACGACCTCGCAAATGCTATGGATGGGTCCATCGCCGCCGAGCATGGCATGGGCCGTCAAAAAGCCAAAGAGTTCACGCGCTATGCTTCACAGGTCGAGCAGGGCATGAGCCGCGCGATCAAGGCCGCCCTTGATCCATCCGGCTTGTTTTCGCCGGGCCGCATTCTGGAATAACCCCCAAAAAAAACGGGCCGGCCCATCTGTATATGGTCGCCGACCCGCACTTTTATTTGTTTGTGTTTGAGCTTCTATTGACCTGCCACAATAAACGCCCGCACATCCGCCAATAATTTATGCAAGCTGGGATGATGGATATACATCATATGTCCCGCTTCGTAATACTCAAACGTGATGCGCTCATCTGGGATACCTGTACGCTTCAGGCTATATTCCGCGCCAAACATGGGCGTTGCGAAATCATAATAGCCCATCGCGTTAAAGACCCGCAGGCCAGAATTTTCGCGCATGGCGCGGCCAATATAAGGAGCCACATTCAGATAACCGCGGCTGAAGTCGCGGCCTTCCAATGCCCAGTCCCAGCGGCCACCAAGGCCGCCAATGACGCTATATTGACGTTCAATTTCCACACCCAAATCGCCCCGCATATAGCTGTTGAGCGCAGCAGTATAGGCACCATCAATACCATAGAAAGACGGATCAACATCCGGGTATTCACCCGCGTTGTCATAATCAACACCCTGATAGCGGCTATCCAAGCGGCCAACACTTAAGCCCTCGTCGCGCAACAGTTCCTTTTGGAAGCGGCTGTGGTTGACGCGCAGGTCGGCGTCATCAATATAATCTTCACTGATGCCGATAAAGCCCGACAATTTAGCACGAACGGCTGCGCGTTCATCATCGCCCAGATCATTGCCCTTCAACAGCGCCAGCGCGTATTCGCCAATGGCAAACTCTTTGGCGGCGGCAACAAAGCTGGCCAGCGTATGACCCGTTTTATCAACCTTATCATGATACCACGCCGTGGCCGCCAAGGTCGGCATAACGGTGATAAAAGCCACTTCATTGCCGGGGGCCGGGGTATCAATGCTGAAATCCAAAATGGAAGAGATCAGGATGATGCCATTAATGCTGACATCATCAAAGCGGCCCTCCAATTCATTGATCACTGCCGCCGAACGTGTCGTGCCATAGCTTTCACCGCCGATATATTTGGGCGAGTTCCAGCGTTTGTTCTTGTTCAGCCAAATACGTATGAATTCCGCCACCGAACGTGCGTCTTTATTGATGCTGTAGAATTCCTCGCGTTTTGTTTCGCCCAAGGCGCGGGAAAAGCCTGTGCCAACGGGGTCGATAAAAACAATATCCGCAATATCCAGAAATGCGCCGGGGTTGTCGATCACCCGGTAAGGTGCTGCGCCATCGTCACGCGCATCTGATGGGATATCAACCCGCTTTGGGCCAAACACCCCCATGTGCAACCACAAAGAGGCCGACCCCGGCCCACCATTCCACAAGAAGACCACCGGGCGGCTTTCGTTGTTTTTCACGCCGGTGCGAATGTAAGAGGTGGAAAAAATAGACGCTCGTGGCGCGCCATTTTCGTCCTTCAAATATGTCTCGCCCGCTGTCGCTGTATAGCGCACGCGGGTGCCGTTAAATTCCCCCGTGTGTTCGGTGACGAACGTCTCTGGCTCCGGTATTTTCGCTTCATCCGCATAAACCGGTGTCGCCAATGCGATAAACAATATCGCTAGAATCATCTTCTTCATTCTATTTCCCCAAATTTATTATTAACTAAAAGCCTGAATGCCAGTTTGCTCCCGGCCAAGGATCAAGGCGTGAATATCGTGCGTGCCTTCATAAGTGTTCACGGTTTCCAAATTCATCATATGGCGGATCACATGAAACTCATCCGTGATGCCATTGCCGCCGTGCATATCCCGCGCCACACGCGCGATATCAAGCGCTTTACCACAAGCGTTCCGTTTGAGCAGCGATATCGCAGAGGTTGCTAACTTGCCCTTGTCTTTAAGGCGCCCTGCCCGCAAAGCGGCATGCATCCCCAATGTGATCTCAGTCTGCATATCGGCAAGCTTCTTCTGCACCAGTTGGTTAGCTGCCAGCGGCCGTCCAAATTGCTTACGGTCCATGGTATATTGGCGGGCGGCGTGCCAACAAAACTCGGCCGCGCCCCATACCCCCCATGAAATGCCATAGCGGGCGTTTGACAGGCACCCGAACGGACCTTTCAGCCCCTCGACATTGGGCAGCATATTTTCCTCTGGTACAAAGACACCGTCCATCACCACTTCCCCAGTGACAGATGCGCGCAGCGACATTTTACCCTCAATTTTCGGAGTCGATAGCCCGTCCATGCCACGTTCAAGGATAAAGCCACGAATAATGCCATCATCATTCTTCGCCCAAATGACAAATACATCGGCAATCGGCGCGTTCGAAATCCACATTTTTGCGCCCGATAACGCATAACCGCCATCCACTTTTCGCGCACGTGTGATCATCGACCCAGGATCTGAACCTGAATCAGGCTCGGTCAGGCCAAAGCAACCGATATATTCACCCGTGGCCATTTTTGGCAGAAACTTTTGCCGCTGTTCTTCGCTGCCATAGGCATAGATAGGATACATGGAAAGCGATGTTTGCACCGACATGGCGGAGCGATAACCACTATCGACCCGTTCCAATTCCCGGGTGATCAGACCATAGGCCACTGCGCCAACACCGGCGCAGCCATAGCCATCAATCGTACAGCCCAGAAAACCCTGCGCGCCCATTTCGCGCATAATCTCAGCGTCGAATTTTTCGTGACGATAGGCGTTCAAAATACGCGGTGCCAATTTGTCCTGCGCATAAGCCCGCGCACTATCGCGGATCATGCGTTCTTCTTCGGTCAAGTCCTCATCAAATAATAAGGGGTCTTCCCAATTGAAACTGGGCCATTTTGTGGGCTGGGTCACGTTGATCTCCGCAAACGATTATGAATTCCTGATGCAAAATTCCTAGACCTTTTATAGGGCTTTTGCAACCGGACATCACACCAACCCTGACGCAAAAAAAAAGCGGCGGCTTAAAAAAAGCCACCGCACGAGGTATTTTTTACGTGCCGTCCCACTCAGGCAAGGGGTTGGGCACAGTTCTCGGAACAACCTGTCATCCTTCTTAGTTCAGGCACGAATAGGAAGGGGAGACATGGTTGATATATCGCAATGGCCGTGCCAGTTTATAAGGTATAGCAAAATCAATGGGTTAGAATATGAACAGGTTTTATATGGCCCAATATGGGACAGTCTTCCTGCCCCAAAGCGGGACGAATCCCATGAACGCACACACCGCGCAAACAAGACACCATCAGATACTGGCAAGAATCTCTTCAAGGCGCACAATATCCACCTGATCATTATACATATGCGGCGCGATGCGTAGCGATGTGCCACGAACGCTGAGATACACACCATGATCCCGCAGGCTCGCGAGGAACTCTGGGCTAGGCGGCGTGGGGCACGACACCCCCAGCAAATGGTTGGATCGATGCGCCTTGGGCACGGGTCTATACCCGTGACGCTCACAAACCGCTGCGATATCATTGGCAAGCCCGCCAATTGTGTCTTGCATATTGCCAATCCCCCATTGGTGAAACTGTTCCAATGACGCCACAGTCTGTTTCATCAGGTTAAAACTGGCCCGCTCGCCCATATCAAAGCGACGCGCCCCCGGTTGATAGGCGTCTTGATATTGCACCAATCCCGCAAAATTTTCGCTGCCCAAGCGATTGATCCAGTTTTCTTCCAATGGCACCCCGTCATGGTTACGTGGCGCCACATAGAGAAAGCTAATTGAATAGGGGCACATCATCCACTTATACCCAGAAACAATCACATAATCGGGATCGACGTCTTGAACCGAAAAATGCTGTGCTGGAACTGATTGGGTCAAGTCCAACACCAATTTTGCACCAATGGTTTTTGCACGCGCAGAAATCCGCTGCACATCCAACAGTGCACCGCTCGACCAATGACAATGCGGCAAGGTCAGCAGCCCCACCTGTTCGCCATATTCATCAAGCAAGGTCATCACCCCATCGGTCCAATTGCCATCACTAGGGGTCGGCACGTGCTTGATTTGCAAGTCCTGCTCGGCGGCCATACGCTGCCAGCTATAGACATTAGAGGGGAACTGCTCTGCCAACATCACAATGACTTGTCCCTTATCCAGCTTAATATTGCGCGCCGCCACCGCGACGCCATAACTGGCACCCGGTATGATTGCGATATCGTCAGTCTGGGCATCAATTATTGGCGCAAACAACGCGCGCACTGTCTCCACATCAGTGAAGAAATCCTGTTCGCTTATCACCCAAGGATTGGCGCGCCGGTCTATCCCCTCATGGCCCGCTTCCTGCATCTTGATGGTTTGCGGGGTCATATAGGCGGCATTGAGATAACAAATCTCACGCGGGATAGAGAATAAGTGTCGCTGGGTCTCGAGTCTCATGTTTAAATCTCTTTGCTTCAATTTTCGCCTATGCTGACTTAGTCTGTCGACGAACACAATGAAGTATTGCACATCACAGTTTTGAAGATACGAAATGAAAAAGTCTGTCACCATTACCGCCCCGTGGCCGCAATCCGCCATGAACATTATGCAGGACAAGTATGATTTGATCGCACCCGCGCCGGGCGAGCGCTTCACAGGCGATGCCTTGATTGCAGCATTGCAGGGGGCAGATATATTTGCGCCGCTATTTTTTGATGCTGTTGATGCGACCTTGATTTCTGCCCTGCCAGAGCGCACCAAACTCATTGTCAGTTATGGTGTCGGCACCAACCATATTGATATAGCTGCTGCAACGGCACGGGGTATTCAGGTTGCCAATACGCCCGATGTGGTGACTGACGATACTGCTGATCTTGCCATCGGATTGATGATCGCCGCTGGGCGGCGCTTTTACACCCGCGAGCAGCAGTTGCGGCGGGGTCAATGGAATAATCAGGACTATCTAAGCGGCTTGGGCCGCAAAATCACGGGAAAAACGCTAGGCATTGTCGGTATGGGCCGCATAGGCCAGGCCGTTGCGCGCCGCGCCGCCGGTTTCGATATGTCAATCATTTACCATGCGCGCAGCCGAAAACCAAAAGCTGAGAATAGCGTAAATATGAGCTACCGCGCCGATCTAGACAGCCTGCTGCGGGAAGCGGACTTTATCAGCCTGCACACGCCGCTGACAGACGATACCCATCATATGATCGGCGCGCGGGAATTAGACTGTATGAAAAGCACGGCCATATTAATCAACACAGGTCGCGGGCCATTGGTGCATGAGGCTGATTTGGTAACGGCCTTAAAGACGGGTCAGATTGCCGGTGCCGGTCTGGATGTTTATGAGTTTGAACCGCAACTAGCAGAGGGGATGGCAACACTCGAAAATGTCACTATCCTCCCCCATATCGGCACCGCGACCATTGAAACGCGGGACGATATGGCGATGCGGGTCATCGCCAATATCGATCAATTTTGCCACGACGGAACCCTTCTTGATCCCGTAACCAGTTAGATTATTTCCAACCAGCCCGGTCAAATACCCGTTGGGCTTCAGCCTGATTTCGACCAAAGACAGAGACGTTCACCGCATCCATCTTGAAATTACCCAATTCCAACAAGGCTTTGTTTTCAAGAAGTCCCGGCACCGCAGGATATTCATTGTTGCCGCCAGAGAAGTACAACTGGGCTTCGTCGCTGGCCATATATTCCAAGAACTTGATCGCATTTTCCCGGTTCGGTGCCGTGGCCACAAGACCCGCACCAGACACATTGACGTGCGCACCCCGGTCACCCTGATTGGGGAAAATAACGCCCGTGGCCGCAACAGCCGCTTGATCTTCGGGGCGGTCAGACAGCATCAACCGCGCATAATAATAGCTGTTGGCGACACCAATGCCGCACTCGCCACTCGCCACCGCGCGAATTTGATCTGTATCGCCGCCTTGGGGATCACGGGCAAAATGATGCACAATGCTTTTTGCCCATTTTTCAGCCTGCTCTGCACCGTGATGCTCGACCAAGGACGCCATCAAGGACAGGTTGTAAATATTCGACGAGGAACGAATGCAAATCAGCCCGTGCCACTGCGCATTTGCCAAGTCTTCGTAGCTGGCAATGTCGTTCGGATCAACCAGGTCTTTATTATAAACAATCAATCGCGCGCGGGTGGAAAACCCAAACCACAGGCCATCCGGATGCCGTAGGTTGGCGGGAATGCGTTCATCCAGATAATCCGAATGCACAGCACCAAAAACACCGGCCTGTTCTGCCGACCATAAACGCCCCGCATCCACAGAGACAAAAATATCCGCTGGGCTGGCATCGCCTTCGCGTTTAATGCGGGCAATCAGTTCATCACCGCCCGCTTCGATACGATTGACCTTGATACCCGTTTGTTCTGTAAAGCGAGAATATAGCGCCTCATCCGTCTGATAATGTCGGGCGGAATAGATGTTTACCACTTGTTCGTCTTGCGCCATCACCGGGCCCGCCATAGCAACCATCACCAAAGCCATCACGGCCCCGCGAGCGGCCACTCGTATCAACGCGCTCATATGCAACATCTTTCGACTCCTTCATTATTTCGTTTTGTTTCTTAGTTAAGAATCATTCTTAAATGGAATTTTCTTCCGTAGCAAGTGAATTTACATGCTGATCGCCAACCTCTGCGCCGCGGGACCCACCGGCGGAAATCATCCGCGACAATATCAACACGGGCAACAAGCCGACAATTACAATGCTCAGTGCAGGTATTGCGGCTTCGGCTAAGCGTTCATCTGCGGCATAATTATGCGCCGTGACCGCCAATGTGTCGAAGTTAAACGGTCGCATAATCAATGTTGCGGGTAATTCTTTCATGACATCAACAAAAACCATTAAAAAGGCCGTCAGGATACTGCCCCGCAGCAACGGAAGATGAATTTCGCGGAGCACGCGCCCGGCACCCGCCCCCAATGAATATGCAGCACCGTCCATATTCGGCCTTATCCGCGCATAGCCAGCCTCTAAGGTCTGCATGGAAACGCTGAGGAAACGCACCAAATACGCAAAGATCAACGCAACAATACCACCTGTGAGGAACAGCCCCGTGCTGAGGCCGAATTGGGCCTGCATAAAGCTATTCAGCCCCCGATCCATCGCAGCAAAGGGAATCAAGACCCCAACTGCGATGATTGAGCCGGGAATGGCATATCCCACACCCGCAATTCGGGCTGCAAGACGGATCAAAACGCCCCCCGATCGGCCCGCAAATTGGCGCAGAGCAAAGACAACCGTCAACCCAAACATGATAGCCAACAGGGCCGCAATACCGCCAAGGCCGACGGTGTTTAAAACCAGTTCGAAAAAGCGCCCATCCAATACAGTGCCCTCCAAACGCGCAGCCATCAAAGCCAATACAGTTGCGGGCAAAACAAAGCCGAGAAGCAAAGGCAAAGCACAAGCCGTCATCGCCAATAGACCGCGCCCACCGCGGAGTTTAACCCTCGCTTGATCGCGGTGTGTTGAGCGACCAGAATCAAAGCGGCGCTTACCACGGCTCCAACGTTCCAGCGCCAACAGCAACATAACAAAACCAAGTAGCATGGTGGCGAGCTGCGCGGCGGCGACTTGATCACCCAAGGAAAACCACGTTCGGTAAATGCCCGTTGTGAATGTGGGCACGCCAAAAAATGACACCGTCCCGAAATCCGCCAGTGTTTCCATCAGCACTAAAGCCACGCCGGCGGCCAATGCGGGGCGCGCCGCCGGAAATCCGACGCGCAGAAACAAGTCCCGCCCGCTGGAGCCAAGCGTGCGCGCGGCTTCAAGAATACCACCAGACTGCTGCATGAACGCGGCCCGTGCAATGAGATAGACATAGGGATAGAGCGCCGCTGAAAAGACCACAACCGCACCGCCTGAGGAGCGAATATTGGCCAACCGCCAGTCCCGTGCGCCCCAATCCATGACACCGCGCACGAAGGTTTGAAACGGCCCCGAAAACTGAAAAAAGTCAGTATAGGCATAGGCCATGACATAGGCAGGGACCGCGAGGGGCAAAATAAGTGCCCATTCAAAAATACCCCTACCGGGAAAATCATACATCACGACCAGCCAAGCCGTCAGCGCCCCTATGAACAAAGTCACCAAGCCCACACCGACCATAAGATACAGGCTGTTGGCAATATATTGCGGTAAAACTGTTGACGAAAGATGCTGCCAATTATCGCTCGCAGGCTCAAATAAATGCAGGACGACCGCCAAAACCGGCACCGCAAATAACAGGGCCAGGATCAATGTGAACCACTGTGACAAAGTGTATGTTGAAAGCTTACGGCGCACGGTTTACCTCGGGGTCGCTGGACAGCGCATTCATACCTAACGCGACTATGCCCCGCCCGCGACGGGGATACAACCGTTTGCTGCGACAAAGATGCGGTCACCAACATGCAACAACCGCACTGTTGCAGAATCTGAAAAAGAGACTAAGTTGCACCGATGTAGAAGAATATATCAAGGAGTAGATCTGTGAGCATTTCAAGGCGTAATTTGATGATTGGTGCCGCTGGACTGGGGTTTGGTGGCTTGGCGCTATATTGGAAAATGCCGCATTTGTTCGCGCCTGACTTTTCCACGCAATCAACCGGTTATGGCCCGCTCCTCAGTGATCCAGATGGCATCCTTGATCTGCCAAATGGCTTTAGCTATCGCATCATCGCCCGCATAGGCGAAGAGATGAATGATGGCCTGCTAACCCCCGGTCGGCCGGATGGCATGGCCGCCTTTGGCACCGACAACGGTCGGGTGGCACTGGTATGCAACCATGAGAACTGGACCAGTCAAACCGACCTTGGTGCTTTTGGTGAAAACCTAGAGCGATTGACGCCAGATATCCGCGCCAAACTTTATGATGCAGGACTGGATGGTAACCAACCACAAGGCGGCACCACCACCAAAATATACAATCCGATGACCGGCGAGATTGAATTTCAATTCCTCAGCCTCGGTGGAACCACCGTCAACTGTGCTGGCGGCCCAACACCGCGCGACAGCTGGCTCACCTGCGAAGAATGGTTTGTCAACGCTGGCGAAGAGGGTTCGAAATCGCATGGATATGTCTTTGAAGTTCCATCCGCCGCGCGCACATTGGTTCAAGCACATCCCATCAAAGCCATGGGGAAATTCTTTCACGAAGCGACAGCGACCGACCCGCGCACGGGCATCGTTTATATGACTGAGGACAATACCCGGAACGATATGAACAGCATGTTCTATCGCTATCTGCCGAATAATCCCGATGTCCTGCTTGAAGGTGGGCGCTTGCAAGCGCTGGCGATCAAAGGGCACCCCACCGCAGACACATCCAATTCCGGCGCGGGTGCGGCCATCGCGATTGGTGCCCGCATGGACGTGGAATGGATCGACCTAGACGGCATCGACAGCGATGTTTATGACCTGCCTGCGCGCGGTCACGAACAGGGTGCGGCCATCTTCTATCGCGGCGAAGGTATGTGGTTCGGTAGGGATGAATTATATTTCTCTGTCACCGAAGGCGGCCCGAATGGCGTTGGGCAGATTTGGCGCTACATCCCCTCGCCCCACGAAGGGCAAACGGGTGAAACTGATATGGCCGGCCAATTGGAACTGTTTGCCGAACCCAACGACAATAGCCTGATGGAAAAAACCGACAACCTGACAATTTCCCCGCAGGGTCATGTGATTTTCTGTGAAGACGGGGCGGGTACCGATCATATCCGCGGGATCACCCCCGAAGGACAGATATATACAATCGCACAAAACCGCCTATCATCCAGCGAATTGGCCGGGGTGTGTTTCAGCCCCGATGGCCAGACCATGTTTGTGAATATGCAGTCCGATCACATCACAATGGCCATCACAGGGCCTTGGCACGCCCTTCGGTCTTAACCTGATCTGAAGAGAATTCGCATTGAGAAGGAACGGGACTGTTTTAGGAGCAGGAATGCGCCGAGTCCCGAGATGACAACACGCGCCCAGACATAAAGGCCTCAAACATAATAGATTCAAGGCTTTTAATCACTTTAGCTAAGTCGAGAAGATCCATAAAACCAGCCCGCTTGCCACCAGATAAATACTCCATCGCCTGTTCACGGCTGATCCCGGCGCGGACCGCAATCGCAATTTCAAACTGTCGCATACCACCGCCCTGCAACACCCCCAGCAAAACAGCATCACCCAGTTCATGGGCATCGTTGAGGCGCTGAAAATAAGCTTCCAATTCCGAATCTGTTGCAGATTCGCGGGATGCATTCAGCGCAACAACCTTCGCCTGACCCGTCACATAGGCGGCCATGTCTTTGCCTAGGCCATATTGTTTCACCAGTTCGTCAGCAATTTCCTCGGACACCATATTAATGAGATTTTCGATGACGCTCATGGGCAAGTCTACCCGCGCACCCATTTTCGAAAGCACGGCGTCATTTTCTTCAAATCGGGTTATCACTTGCGCGCAAACGCGCTCAGAGATATTTGCGGTCTGATTGTCCATCAAGTTTGCAACCGCCTGTTCCTGTCCCAATTCGGAAATAGCAAAGCTTGCGGGTTCCGGTAAATCCTTGCGCCGCGCTAAAATTTCGCGCGCCTGCTCTTCGCATTCGCGGGCCAGATGTTCCAATGTTTCATCGGACAGACCATCCCCTTCGAGCAGAAAGGGCGAGGCAATCTTTTCCACGTCGTCAGAGATTCTCTTGGCAATGTCTATTGGCAAGTGCGCGCATTTACCCACTTCGCTGGCCAACGCGGCGCGCACGGCATCTGCGGCATCTTTGGCAAGCAACATGGCCAATTGTTCTGTCGCCTCGCGCTCGCCTTGGTCAATTGTCCGTGATAGGAAGCGCCCCACCTTCTGCGCCAATGCCACGCGCTCCTCGACAACGGCATCCTCTGGACTGGGAAATCTAGAAATATTCGTTACCAAGTTGCTGCTCCCGTTTGGGTCAGTGATTACGTATCAGTTTTACTACGGCTTACAACTATACGAAACACAACTTTTCAGAGGGCAATTTATAGATGGCAAACCTTGCAATAAGGTGACCGCCTGCTGTCAATTTTCGCTAATTTTGAGAAAAAGGCCAGCGCAAATATGTGATCCCTTAGATATACACTCAGCGGTGGCAAACTAACAAACCAACCCCGCCAAAAATCGACGCCCGTTTTCAACATAAGCCATTGCCGAAGCGCGGATCATTTGCCGTTCAATATCGGACAGGTCGCGCATGACCCGTGCCGGGGCGCCCAATGCCAAAACGCCCTCTGGAATCTCTTTGCCCTCGGCGACAAAACTATTGGCCCCCACAATACTCCCACTACCGATACGGGCATTGTTCATGATGGTTGACCCCATACCAACAAGACTATGTGCACCGATGTTGCAGCCATGGAGAATCACCTTGTGCCCCACCGTGACGCCTTCACCAACAATCAGCGGCGCGCCCATGTCCGTATGCAGCACCGAGCCGTCTTGAATATTGGCGTTTTCACCAACCTGTATCAGCTCGTTATCACCACGCAATACGGCCTGAAACCAGACGCTTGCATTTTTTTCGAGGCGCACACGACCAATCAAACTGGCATCCGGGGCGACGAAATTTTCGCCGCACAATTCAGGGCTTACCCCATCTAGTGTAAATAGTGCCACATTGCCCCCGTAATACGGTCCTCGGCTCTATTGCCGCATGTCAAGTCCGCGAAATTCCTTAGATCACCACATTAATCATTCGCGTGATGCACGCAAAGTGTTAAATTCGCCACGCGACTCGTCGGGGTGATGCCCTGCGTCCCTCAATTTCACAAAATAATAAAAGCAGTTGAAAAAACTATGACCCAGTACCCAAATTTTGTCACGCATCTGGAATGCGGCCTGACCGGAAAAACATATGAAAAAGGGCAAATTCACGGCCTGTCAGAAGCGGGACGCCCGCTATTGGTGCGCTATGACCTAGACGCCGTCAAACATGCCGTCAGCAAAGCAGACCTGACCGGACGACCCCGCGATATGTGGCGCATCCGCGAATTGCTGCCCGTGGTCGACAGCCAAAACATCGTCAGCCTGGGCGAAATGGAAACGCCCCTGATCGCGATTAACCGCGTGGCGGCAAAACTTGGCGTCAAAGCCGGCAACCTGATCGTTAAAGATGAAGGGCGCCTGCCGACGTCATCGTTCAAGGCACGTGGCCTCGGCATGGCCGTCAGCATGGCCAAAGAACTCGGCATCAGCCGCATTGCCATGCCTACAGCGGGTAATGCGGGCTCGGCTCTGTCGGCCTACTGCACCCATGCCGGTATCGAAAGCTATATCCTTTGCCCCGAAGACGCGCCGGAAATCAATGTGGTTGAAACCTGTATGCAGGGCGGCAAAGTATTTAAGGTCAATGGCTTGATCAACGATTGTGGCAAACTGGTGGGTGATGGCAAGGCACTGATGAACTGGTTTGATCTGTCCACCCTTAAGGAGCCATATAGAATCGAAGGTAAAAAAACCATGGGGCTAGAGCTGGCCGAACAATTGGGCTGGGATGTCCCCGATGTCATTTTTTACCCCACTGGTGGCGGGACTGGGCTGATCGGCATGTGGAAAGCTTTTGCCGAATTAGAGGCCCTGGGCTGGATCGGATCAAAGCGCCCGCGTATGGTTGCGGTACAGGCCGATGGCTGCGCACCGATTGTCAAAGCCTATAACGAAGGCAGCCGCCATGCCGAATTGTTCCCCAACGCCCACACCCACGCCGCTGGCATGCGGGTTCCTATCGCTGTTGGTGATTTTCTCATTCTCGACGCGGTTCGGGAAAGTGGCGGTTTTGCCATCTCGGTATCAGACGAAGCCATGGAAGACGCACGAACCTTGTCTGGACACACGGACGGCTTGCTTTTATCCTTAGAAGGGGCTGCGACACTGGCAGCTTATCAAAGTGCTCTAGAAAAAGGTGATGTCAGTGCCGATGATAAGGCGGTTCTTTATAACTGTGGCAATGGCCTTAAATACCCAATGCCGGACACATCAGCCCGCATCAACAAAGACGTCCCGTTGAGCGTGGATATGTTTCGTTGATCAACTGTCTGGCATAACGAATGGTCGGGCAAAACCATTTAGGTTCGCCTGAAATGGTCTGGCGCGCACTGGAGCCGCCAGACCTGAGTTGGGACGATCACGGCAGCCCCCATTCGACCCGTCACCAAGATATCTATTTTGCGCCTGATGCAGGATTGGATGAAACCCGCGCGGTTTTTCTGAACGGTATTGGCGCGCCCGAAACGTGGCGGAACACAGGGCGCTTTGCCATTGGCGAGACTGGCTTTGGCACTGGCCTAAACTTCCTAGCAACACTCCAGGCGTGGCTCGCGACTACGCCAGAGGATGCCCAATTGGACTATGTGTCCTGTGAACTGCACCCCATGTCCGGGGGGGACTTGGCGCGAGCTTTGGCCGCCTTTAATGCACTCGGCGATTTGCGAGACCAACTCCGCGCGCAATACCCGCCCCCCTATCCGGGGTTTCATCAATTAAAATTTGCCGGAGGGCGCGTTCGCCTGACGCTTCTGTTCGGTGATGCGAGCCAAATGCTTGCCCGTTGCACCGGCCAGATCGACGCTTGGTATCTGGATGGTTTTGCCCCGTCAAAAAACCCCGACATGTGGCAGACGGCGCTTTACCGGGAAATCGCCAGACTGAGCAAGCAAGGTGCGCAATTAGCCACCTTTACCGCCGCTGGTCATGTGCGGCGGGGCCTTCAATCTGCGGGCTTTGATGTCATTAAAACGCCGGGCTTTGCGGGCAAACGCGAACGTATCACCGCACGCTACCAAGGGGCCGTGGAGGATAGCAAACCCCATACAAGGCACACAGCGATCATCGGTGCGGGTATTGCTGGGCTATCTGTCGCTCATGCGCTGCAACAACGTGGGGCTGCCCCGGTCCTCATCGACACCACTGGTGATCTTTTAAAAAAATCATCTGGCAATCCGGCGGCCCTTTTTAGCCCCAAACCAGCGCTGGGCATTGGCCCCTATGATCGCCTGCACATGTTGTCGTGGCTCGATGCCACCCGCTTTTATGACGAGATTGAAGCAAGCGGCCACAAGGTCTGGTTGGAGCCGCGCGGACTACAGATTTTAAGTCAGACACCTAAACAACGCCAACACCAAGCGCAATTGGCTCAAAAATTTAGCTGGCCGGAATGGCTGACTGGTGATGGCGATAAACTGTCGCTGCCCCGCGCCGGCAGTCTGGATACCGCCGCGGTCGGCCGTGCGCTGGCCGGTCAGTGCACAGTGATAAAGGCCACAGTTGGCAGCATAACACACCATGTCGACTGGCAGATATGGGATTCCTCTGGTGACTTGATCGCCACAGCAGACAATGTGGTCTTGGCCAACGGTACAGCGCTTTATGACCTTTTGGATGATATGGACAATATGATCATTCCCGTGCGCGGTCAGGTGGAATTGCTTGCCGCCAATATGTTCGATAACACACTGCCATCCACCAGCTTCGGCAGTTATCTGACAGCACCTGTTGCCAGCAAACATGGCCCTGTCCGTCTCTTGGGGGCCTCCAACAAACGCTATCTGCATGGCCTGCCCGGTGATTGGGCTGATCCCAGCGCGGCAGATCAGCAGCACAGTATGGCAGCGCTCGCCGCGCAGTTTCCGGGGATTGCCAAAACAACCCCTGTGTCCAGCCGTGTGGGGGTCCGCGCAACGACCCATGATCGCATGCCCATCGTCGGCCCCGTACCCGATATGAAGGCGTTAGAGAGCCTACCCACGCACAAACAAAAATTCCGCGCGCATGATTTGTCGACCAATCAATTGCATCAGGGTCTTTTTATGCTGGGTGGCTTGGGCTCACGCGGCTATATGACCGCGCCGTTGCTGGGTGAATATACCGCGGCGTTGATCGAGGGCACGCCCCCGCCCTTGGACCGCGACATCGCCGACGCGATCAGCCCCGCGCGTTATCCGCTATCAACCAAACCCTAAACAGCATCTGGTTGGTTTTCAGGGCGTGCGGCATCAAAGGCGGGGTGCGTATTCAGCCGGTCTACAACAGCGCATATAAGGGGATAGGCAGACACATCGCAGTCCATCCGCCGCGCATTATACATCTGTGGCACCAGTGCGATATCCGCCATGGTGATGGTATCGCCAAAACTGTAGCCACCCGCACTGCCATAGGTAGCGACCTGACGTTCATAAGCATCAAAGCCTTTGGCGATCCAATGCGCGTACCACGCACTAACTGCGGCCGCGTCTTGTGCCAATTCATTTTTCAGATAGCCGAGGACCCGGAGATTATTCAGTGGCTGCATCTCACACGCCACGATTTGGCTCATTGCCCGCACCCGCGCCCGGTCGGCAAGACCGCTTGGCAGTAAAGCTGGTTCTGGATATTTCTCATCAAGATATTCAATGATGGCCAGCGATTGCGTCAGTAAAACGCCGCCATCCTCTAGTGCCGGAACAAGCCCCTGAGGATTTTTTTCCAAATAGGCGTCCGAGCGCTGATCGCCCTGCACCAAATGTACAGGGATTTGCTCATAGTCTTCGCCCTTCAGATTAAGTGCAATGCGCACCCGGTACGAGGCTGAACTGCGGAAATATCCATATAATTGCACCGGGGCCTCCTTAGGTCTAGCTCGGCTTAGTTCGACCAACCCGTCCAGCCCGGCCCGCGGACAACGCGCCCCGGCGTTGCGCCTGTGTGTTCGCCATCCTTTAATACCTGCGTCCCGTTGACAAAAACATGCAAGACCCCGGTCGAATATTGATGCGGTTCGGCAAAGGTCGCATTATCACGGACATTGGCGGGGTCAAACACCACGACATCACCGTAATACCCCTCAGCCAACAGGCCGCGATCACGTAGTTTCAGGTTCGTTGCGGGCAGGTTCGTCAGCTTGCGAATGGCTTCTTCCATGGGCATCAGCCCATCATCACGCACGAACTTGCCGATCACGCGGGTAAAGGTGCCATAGGCGCGCGGATGGGTGCCGGAATTCAGGAAAACCCCCTCGGTGGCGGGAGCACCCGCATCAGAGCCAAAGCTCACCCACGGCAGAACTGCTTTTTTCGCGATATTTTCTGGGTCCATGGAAAAATAGACAACCCCAACACGGCTGTCGTCTTCAAGGATCAGATTGATGGCTGTTTGCTCCGGTGTTTCGCCTCGAATCTCGGCGGCTTCTGTCACAGTTTTACCAATCAGATGGCGCAGGTCAGGGTTTCTAAAACTCACCAGCATTGTCCGATCAGGCCCCACGTCGGTCCACTGATTGCGCGCTGTTTCTGTGCTTTGCATTTCGCGGATCAAACGCGCCTGTATTTCGGGATCGCGCAGACGCGCCATCCATTTTTCATGGCCGCCTTCTTGCACCCACAGTGGCATGGACGCATTAAGCCCCGTTGACGATGCCGGATAGGTATACATATCGGCGGTAATTTTAAGCCCCTCTGCCCGTGCAGCATTCACCCGGTCAATCGCTTGGTCCAACTTGCCCCAGTTGGGAATACCGGATGCCTTCAGATGATAAATCTCCGCAGGGACCCCGGCTTCACGGGCAATGGTGATCAATTCTTCGAGGGCATCCAACAAGCCCGCGCTTTCCGAGCGCATGTGCGAAATATACATGCCATCATATTCTGCAGCGGCTTTATTCAGGGCAATCAATTCGGCCGTATCCGCATAATTTGCAGGGGCATAAATCAGTGATGACCCAACCCCCATGGCACCTTCGCGCATGGCCTCGCGCACGTAATTCTGCATATTGGCAATCTCTTCGGCTGTCGCCGGGCGATCTTCATACCCAATTTGATTGATCCGCAGCGTTGTCGCCCCAACAAAAGAGGCCACATTTGGCGATACACCCTTAGCTTCCAGCGTTTCTAGAAACTGGCCCACCGTGCGCCAAGTCAAATCGAACTTGATATCACCCTGCCGCGCCTGTGCATCTGCTGCCATGTCTTCGCTATAGGGGCCTTCAGACCATCCCTCGCCAAACACTTCTAGCGTTACACCCTGCTTGCTATCAGACATGGCGCGACCATCTTCCATCAAGGTTGTCGGGGCCCACGAAAGCATATTGATAAAGCCCGGTGACACCGCCATGCCCGTGGCATCAATGTAATTATGGGTCACGCCTGTTGGGATATCGCCGATTGCCACGATCCGATCACCGATCATCGCCACATCCCCAACAATAGGGGGATTGCCCGATCCGTCATAGATGGTGCCACCACCAATCACCACATCATATATGGGTGTGTCGGACTCTGATGAACAACTGACAAGGACAGTCGCCACAACAAATGCAGCGACTATATTTTTAAAAACAGCAAATTTTAGCATCGACGCCCCCCTTTAATGACAAGACGAGAGCGTTACAGCAAAGCGCCGAAGCGTCAAGCCTGTAGTCGCGCTCTCCGTCCAATTTTCAGCCGCGTCGATAGTCCATTAGGGTTGATGGCCGGGCCAGCCGGGTCCACGCACAAAACGCCCGGGCATCGCGCCCGTGTGCGCCCCATCTTTCAACACCTGCACCCCGTTGACCACCACATGATCAACACCTGTGGAATATTGATGCGGCTGATCAAAGGTCGAATGGTCCTGTATTGTCGCGGGGTCAAAGACCACAACGTCACCATAATAGCCTTCGGCCAATAGACCGCGGTCCCTGATTTTCAGCCTTGTCGCGGGCAGACTGGTTAGGCGACGAACGGCCTCGCTGATGCTGATAACACCCTCTTCACGCACATATTTCGCGAAAAGGCGGGCAAAGTTTCCATATGTTCTGGGGTGGGCGCCTTGGTCGGAAAATCGCCCGTCAGTGGCAATCGACGCTGCGTCCGAATCAAACGATACCCATGGCTTGGCAATCTGCTTACGAATATTTTCCTCGCTCATTAAAAAATAAACCGTGCCAACGCGGGTTTCATCTTCAAGCACCAGATCGATGATCGTGTCGGCCGGGCTTGTGCCCCTGTCTTCGGCCACCTGAGCAATTGTCCAGCCCACATATTTCTTGAGCGCATCATTCTTAAACTGCACCACCAACATACCCTCTGGCCCGGCACCATAGAACAGGTTTTCCCAATCATCTCCGGGGCGCTGCATCTCGTCAATCACTCTTGCGCGGATGGCTGGGTCGCGCAGACGTGCAAACCAAGCCTCCTGTCCGCCGGCTTGAACCCACGTCGGCATGGCCGCATCTAGGCCGGTGGCGCCCGCCTGATAAGTATACATATTCGCACCAATCTGAAGCCCCTCGGCGCGGGCCGCCTCCACCATTTCAAGGACTTGATCCATTTTCGGCCAATTATCCCGACCACCCGCCTTCAAGTGATAAATCTCGCCGAATGTGTCGGCCTCACGCGCGATAGTGATCAACTCATCAACCGCCTCGATCAAGCGATCGCCCTCGGACCGCATGTGGGAAATATATCCCCCACCATATTCCGCGGCGGCCTTGACCAAGGCAATGAGTTCTGGTGTCTCTGAATAACTGGCGGGTGCATAGATCAGCGAAGACCCCACCCCGACGGCACCTTCACGCATAGCTTCGCGCACCAAATTCTGCATTTCGACGAGCTGTGCGGGCGTGGGGTCCACATCATCCTCGCCCAACACATAAATCCGCACTGTTGTCGCGCCAACGAATGAGGCCACATTGGGCGTAATGCCCGACGCTTCCAATGCCTCCATAAAGCCGCCCATAGTGGTCCAAGTGATCTCCTGCCCTAGGTCCCCGGTCAGCTCCGCCATCAAGCCCGTCATCTTGTCGTTGATGGGGCCATAGGTCCAGCCCTCGCCAAACACCTCAAGTGTTATGCCCTGCTTGGTATCGCTCATACCGCGGCCATCATCCATCAAGGACACAGGCGCCCAACTGAGCATATTGATAAAACCCGGTGACACCGCCTTGCCCGTTGCATCGATATAATTATGACTGACCCCCTTGGGAATATCCCCCACGGCAGCGATGCGGTCACCGATAATCGCGACATCACCCATAATTGGGGCGCTGCCTGAACCGTCATAGATGGTCCCCCCGGCAATGACGAGATCATAAACAGGGGCATCCGATTCCGACGAACAGCTGACCAAGAAAACACCAACAACAAAGGCTGTGGCAATATTTTTGATATGATGAATATGTAAGGTCTGAAATAGCAGCATGTGGCCCCTCCGTTTTTTGAACAGAGAAGCCTTGCAGCAAAGCGGCTAAGCGTCAAGTCAGGTTAAGTCAGGATGCTAAAGGCACCCTGTGCGACCGCGGCAAAACCCACGATATAGATAAAACGCTTAACGATTATTTTTGTTGGGACATGATCCATAGCAAACACTCATACTTTAATAATTGGCAAATATGGTATCTAAATGTACAAACACACTACATATTGAATGTTTATGGCATATTCAGATTTTCTAATCAATAATCAGAATTTATAAAAAAGCCGCAAACCAAAACAGTCAATGAAAGCCATATATCCAAAAAAACAAGCCTCGGGTCAAGACTGAAAATTTGAACTTTTTGTGACGAAGTCGGATTATTTAGGGCTGGCCAAGCTTTTATCCCGGATGGCGCGAAATTCGCTTGTTTCATGCCAATTTGGCCATGTAGAACTGCGCGCAATTTCCAACCCGACATCAAAGAATAATTGTGTATCCAGCACAGCGCCGGACAGGTCCCAAGTCGGGTCGTATTCATCGGCAGGTGTATGATATCGATTGGCCACATAATCCTCGGCCATCTGCATCCCATATTCAAACCCGTGCTCGATATGATCGTACCCCGTCCCCGGGTAAATCATCGGTACACCCTGTTTAGCGAGCGGGAAATGGTCGCTGCGGTAATAATAGCCTTTTTCCGGTTCCGGGTCCGGAGCGACACGGCGCCCCACCAACGCTGTGGCGCGCTCAATATAGGCGTCCAGTTCAGAGGCCCCATAGCCTGTCACCACAATATCATTTGTCGGGCCATAATAGCCAAGACCATCCATGTTTAACCCAGCAACTGTCTGCGCCAGTGGCACCACCGGGTGTTCAGCATAATAAGCCGATCCCAACAGCCCCTGCTCCTCTGCCGTTACCGCTAAAAAAATAACCGAGCGCGCTGGCGCTTCATCCAGACTTGCATAAGCTGCCGCAATTTCAAGGAGGGCCGCAGTGCCCGTTGCATTATCCAAGGCACCATTGAAAATGTTATCCCCTTCCATCTTTGAGTCCGTTCCCAAATGGTCCCAATGTGCCATATAGACAAAATACTCCTCCGGGGTTGCACTGCCGGGCAGGACCGCCACAACATTTCGGCTATTGGCATATTTCAAAACATTGGCAACTGCGCCAGTGGCTTGCAAATTCATCGGTACAGCCTTGAACCCGCGCGTCGCCGCAGCCGTTTTCATCGCCTCCAACTCTAGACCCGCAGCTGTAAACACGGTTTGGGCAACCTCGTCCGTCATCCACCCCTCAATCGCCACCCGCGATGCATTGCCATCTTCCCGCACCAAATCAAACTGCGGTCCTGTCCAACTGCCGCGAACAACGCCCCAACCATAACCAGCAGCGCCAGTATCATGAACAATCAACGCGCCAGCCGCACCCTGACGAGCGGCTTCTTCATATTTATAAGTCCAGCGCCCATAATAGGTCATGGCGAAGCCCCCAAACAGCGTTTCATCTCGCGTTGCATAGCCCGGATCATTCACCAAAATAACAACCGTTTTTCCTTTAACATCAATGCCTTCATAGTCATTCCACCCATATTCAGGCGCATTAATGCCATACCCGACAAAGACCATATCGCTGGCATTGATTGCGGCCCGTGCAACATTGCGCGTGGTACCAATCACCACTTCGTCGCCATAGGAAAATTCGCCTACCTGTGTGCCGTCGGTGCGGGTTATGGTTAGTGATGTATCAGAACTGGCCTCAATTGAAACCAACGGGACATCTTGAAAATAGCTTTCGCCATTGCCGGGCTGCAAACCCATTGCGCGGAACTCGGACGCCAAATACTGCACCGTTTTTTCTTCGCCTTCGCTGAACGGCGCTCGGCCGCCAAATTCATCCGAAGCAAGGGTTGCGATATGCGTCGCCAGTCCATCTTCATCAATGGTATCACGCCCTGTCGAGTTGTTTGAGCCGCCATCACAAGCGACTAACCCCAAGTAGGCGATCATTGCAAATGCGCCGCTCGTTATAGGCGTCAAAGATTTGCTCACAATTTTACTCCACGATATTAGAGAATACTGGTTTTGTTATTGTTGTGCGGCGGCCTCGACCTGCGCCCAAACGCGCAACAGATTTTCGCCGAGGACCTTGACGATGTCATCATCCGAATAGCCGCGGCGCTGTAAGCCCTCAATAAGGTTTGGATACGCGGACACGTCTTTAAGGCCAATGGGCAGGCTATCCCCCACACCGTCATAGTCAGACCCCACTCCGACATGGTCGATCCCCACAAGGTTCACAACATGGTCAAAATGGTCCAGTGTTTCATCCAAGGTTGCATACGGATAAGGGTTTTCCTGGGCATAGGTCGCGCGAAACTGCTCATCCAATTCATCGCTGTCTTCTTGGCTGGTCTCCGCGAGCCACGCCTCATAAGCAGCGTTCCGACGAGAGCCATAGCTATTGGCTTGTTCCGTCAGGAAGGACGAGCCAAAATTGATCTGGATAACCCCGCCTTCACTCGCCAAGCGCTTGATCATTTCGTCATTCATATTACGTTCAAATCCCGGCGTATAATGACGCGCTGATGAATGTGACGCAATTGCAGGCACATCGGTCAACTCCATTACGTCCCAAAATGCATCATCTGACACGTGAGAGATATCAACCATGATCCCCAAGCGGTTCATTTCCATAACCACCTTCTCGCCAAAGGGGCTTAGCCCGCCCCAGCGTTTATTATCATCATAAGAACTATCAGAAATATGATTGGATAGTGAATGGGTCAGGGTCACATAGGTGATCCCGCGCTCCTTAAAATGCGTGAGATTGGCAAGATTCCCGTCAATCGGCGCGCCATTTTCCATTCCCATGGGCAGGGAAATTTTTCCATCCGCAAAATTACGCCGAATGTCGTCAACACTATAAGCCAGTGCGTATTTTTCAGGCGCCGAGGCGACAATGCCTTCGACCAGATCAATCAAATGATCCGCATGAGCAAATGCCGTTCCGTCCTGTTCCATGTGCGCGGGGATATACACCGACATGAACGCCGCGTCTAAACCACCCGCAACGGCGCGGGGGTAATCAAAATCCCCGCCTTCGGTCGCCATGCTGACATCCTCCATTTTATCATAAAGACGATAAGGAACATCGATATGTGTATCTGCAATGATTGCGCTTTTTGCCAGCTCCGCGGCGGGCATATTGGTCATTTCATGGCCAGCATCTTCGCCGCCACCATCACATGCGGCAAGGCCAAGTGAAGACACAACAAAAAGTGAAAGTGCAAGTTTATGATTGCTGAACATAGTGGGCTCCCCATTGAAACTGAAATTCATTTAGGGGACGTTTCCACGTATCGCCCAACGGGTCAAGCCCGTCTATGCGACAGCACGAAATGATGTCGATTAATTACTCGTCGACGTCGCTGTGGACGTCGAGGTGGAGGTGGAGGTGGATGTCGACGTGGAGGTGGAAGTTGATGTGGAGGTGGAGGTGGAGGTGGATGTGGACGTAGATGTACCACCATCACGGTATCCGTCGTCTGTCCCCGCCTCTAAAATCGCTGCCAAAAGGCCGCCGACAACAGCGCTTGTCATAATAGCCGTAGTGCCGAAGCCTATTCCACCTGAATCATTTGCGATCTTAACGGCCTCCGCGCCCGCGGCGGCGCTGCCACCCTCTTCCTGAGCATAGCCAGAAACGGGTGCCGCGATCACGGATGCGGTCAGGGCAACAGCAGGAAGGGTCTTGCTCAATAAATTCAAAATGATGGGCGTCATGAATGACCACTCCGGGAAATGGGCAAGCCACGATGACCAGCCTCCTGTGCGATTTCACTTAAAGCGCACGGCCATAAAATACAAGCTTTCTGTTCAAAATATGGCGAGAGTTTTCTCAAAACCTTACACAGAACAAAGAAAACCCGGCGATAAGGCCGGGTTTTCATCAAAACTGCTAAAACCTAAGTGAAATACTTAGTTGCCTGCAACGGCTGTCGCTGTCGCTGTAACGGTTACTGTCGTCGTAGATGTATTTGTGCCAGTACCTGTAACTGTCGTCACAATCTGCTCAACTTCTACGACTTCTTCACCGGGCTCGGGATCGGGATCGGGATCGGGATCTGGAGCAGGAGCTCCACGGTCTTTGTTCCCATCAGATGCAGCTTCAACCACAGCTGCAACAAGCGCACCTGCCACCGCTGCAGCCGCCACAATACCGGCCATGCCAGCGCCAACGCCGCCAGCAGCGCCTGCGGAGCCTGCAGCGCCTGAACCAGCAGATCCACTGCCCTCTGACCCCTGCTGCTGAGCGTAACTAATTGTCGGTGACAATGTCAGCCCCGCGGAGAGAACCAGCGCTAATACTAATTTCGACTTTGGCATAAAATTACCCTTCTTATTTAATCCACTGAAATCTTATTCCTTAAACAAGCCAGTAGTTTATTAATAAATTCCTTATCCGCTAGCAAAACTGACCACTCCCCCAAAAACCCCAAGCGAATAGCTTTGAGGTTGTTGCTTTAATGTATCAGTAGATACGAACATCGCTTGATAACAAATATAATACCGCCTGACTAGTCTCTATCTAAAATAATACCCTTTTGATTAGGGGTAGTAGCGCTTTAAGACATTGATTTCAATATCATAATTGCCATTTAACAACCTTTGCTGACTGCGCCAAATAAAGCCATCTGTTTGATCAACCCAGAAGATATTTTTAATCTTTTTATCATTGGTTGATTCGCAGACCTCAACCAGGCGGTGCGTATCATGAAAAATATCCAGTATTTCGATGCGCTCTTCGCCATCAAACATCAATTCACACGCTAGACCGACATTTTTCACGGCCCCATCGATATATTCCAGAGACAGATTATATTTTTCTACATTGTCAATATGATGAGGGTTTTGAGAGAGTATATCAAGTTGGCTACTGCCTTGAAATTGTATATCATTCGGCAGCCCAACAGTGCGAACCACACGACCATATTGGGTAACAATGCTTGCGCTGTCACTGGCAATCCACTGCAACTTGTCGCCATCGACATAGCCTAGCACCATAAGACTGGGCACATTATTTTCAATGGTGGCGAGAATTGTCGCATAGGGAATGCCGTTAATTTGCTCACGTGTGTGCGGGTGGTTCTGCCCCCGACCAAAGATTTGGCTCGCCGCCACGTCGCGCGCATTCGCCCAGACCCCATCATTACCGCATGCCGCAAGCATCATGGTCAGGATGCTCAATGTTACAATAGAAACGTACCTATTTCCTCGTTTTGAAAAGATCATTGCCACTCCGTCGCTGTCGCTGATTGGTTTTAATTAAGCTGCCCACCATTTTTCGTGTGGAAGCTATGCGCGAATTACCCGCCTGTCCAATAAAAGTTTCCTAAAATTGCAGAACAAATGCACACAGCCGTCCCCCAGCATGACAGAGTAAATAATCACCATGACAAACCGGACCCACACGGTAATAATGAACTTTGACTTTTATGTGGTAACGGGGGAAATTAAATGAATAACAATATCATGCTAAAAATCATATTGGCTGTGGCTCTGCTGGCAGGGGGATATTATTTCTTGGTCCCCGCGCAAGTGGACATTGTTGAAAACGAACAAGTCAGCGCTGACCAAGTGACCAATGCCCCGCACAATATCTACACAATTTACGAAGGTCGCGCGATTCCCAGTTTAGCCGACCAAGATCAAAATAATGACGAGCAGGATAATGAGCCAATCATTCTTGATGGTGCAGGCAATACATACAAGATGCGTCCTGCCAACCCCTTTCTTGCTGATATGCTGGACGCCACACCTGTCGGGGAAAGCCGAACATTTTCCATCAGCGCCGAGGACATTCCCGAAAGCGCAAGCGGCTTCGAGGCACGCGATTACATCATTGAGCTGCATGTGAAGCAGCGATTGGATGGACTAGAGATTCCCGGACCTGCTGACCATATTCCTGATGATGCCACAATGACGGATAATGGCGTGGGCGTAAAATTCCTGACCCAAAATCCAGCAGGTCAACATCCTACGCTGAATGATGACATCGAGGTGAATTACAATCTGTGGCAAACAGATGGCATCATGTATCATTCCAGCGAACTTGCGGGCGGTGGCACCGATACATTCCCCCTTGGTCGGCTGATCGCCGGGTGGCAAGAAGCCCTGCCCCTGATGCGGACGGGCGAACGAGCGGTGATTTGGATTCCCGGCGCGCTGGCCTATGACCTGCGCGAAGACAGACCCTATGCCCCCAAAGGCATGCTGATCTTTGAAGTGGAACTTGTGTCTATTCCCGGGCCGTCAGTGGCACCCCAAGAATAATCAGAAATAATCAGGAATCAAAGTCCAGAACTACCCTGTCGCTTTGCGGCTTGGACTGACAGGTCAACACATAGCCGGCTTCGAGTTCATCCTGTTCCAGCGCGTAGTTAACCGCCATATCGACCTTGCCTTCGACCAGTTTGGCGCGGCAGGTCCCACAGGCACCCCCTTTGCACGAATAGGGCGCGTCTGCACCCGCGTCTATCGCCGCATCAAGAATGCTGTCTTCATCACCAGCAAATATAAAACTGGACTGCACACCATTGATGGTCACGTTCACCTCAGCGCCTTCAACCGCCGTCTGATTTGCCCGCGCGCTTGCCTCCCCGGGCACATCGTCGGGGCCGGAGATAAACCGTTCTATATGGATAGCCGCGTGATCCACCCCATGCGCCAAAAGGCTAGCCTCCGCCGCGTCCATCATTGGCGCTGGTCCGCAAATAAAAACCTCATCTATGCGACTGACATCAACAAATTTATCCAGCATCAGATCGCATTTTTCACGGTTCAAGAGGCCATTAAAGGCCTCTACTTCGTTCTGCTCTTCTTCCAGCACATGAAAGATGCCTAAGCGATCCATATAGAGGTTTTTCAGCCCTGCCAGCTTTTCCATAAATATGATCGAGGATTTATTGCGGTTACCATAGAAAAGCGTGAAACGACTTTTGGGCTCTTCTTCCAATACGGTTTTGATAATAGAATAGACAGGGGTAATGCCGCTACCGCCGGCAAATCCAACATACGCCTTGGCCGCCCCTGCATCCAGTTCTGTATAGAAATGACCCGCTGGTGGAAACACATCCAGTGTATCGCCCACCTTCAATTCTCGGTTCGCAAAGGTTGAAAAGCGCCCGCCTTTAATCTCCTTCACCGCCACACGCAATTCATCGTCACGGACAGAGGCACAGATAGAATAATTCCGGCGCAAGTCTTCGCCGCCAATTTGGTGGCGCAGGACAATATGCTGACCTTGGATATATGCGTAATCTGCCTTTAGATCCTCTGGCACCGCAAACACAATCGATACAGCGTGTTCGGTTTCGCGGTTAATCTCAGCAATTCCTAATTTATGAAAAGTTTTAGCGGTCACGTTTTTTCCTGTTCAAATACACTTAAAATAATCAAAAGGCTCCAGACAGTCGCTACATTGATAGAGCGCCTTACAGGCTGTTGAGCCAAATTCACTGACCACCTTGGTATTGGTCGAGCCGCATTGTGGGCATTCCACGTCGGTAGGCAAGCCCAAAAGCGCCCCACGCCCCGCGGCTTTACCCATGGGCGGCGCAATACCATAAGCTTTGAGCTTCTCGCGGCCAGCTGCGCTCATCCAATCGGTCGTCCACGCTGGGGATAACTGCATGATCACGCGCACATTTTGGGCGCCAGCACCCAACAAGGCCGACTTGATATTCTCCTGCAACAGCTTGGTCGCCGGGCAACCCGTATAGGTCGGCGTCAAAGCCACCTCTACCGCCCCGTCATCCTTGATATGAACACCGCGCACCATCCCCAAATCCAAAACGGACAAGACCGGGACCTCCGGGTCCAAAACATATTCCAACGCCGCCATATAAGCTGCATGGCGCGACGATGTATCTATCTCAGGTGCGGGAACCATATTACTACCACGATGCTTCGGGATAGGATCGCGGCAGGAATTGCATTTCTGCGAGCAGATGCCCCAAATGTTCTGAATGGTACCCATCATAACGGCCTACGACCAATGTTCTCGGCTCATCAGGGCGGTTTAAGCCGGTTTCTGCCAGAACCTCGTTGATGGCTAAATCCCAGTCTTCACGCAACGCGGCAGCATCCACCGCAATGCCTGCATCAATCAAGGCCTGTTCCTCAGCCGAGACAACGAATAATTCCCCCGTATAGCGCCACAGGTCGTCCAACCCCCGTTGCACATAGCCCTTGCTTTCCAAGGTGCCATCGCCGAGGCGAAACATCCATTCCGTCGAGAAGCGGCGGTGATAGGCAACTTCCTTGGCGGATTTGGCCGCGATCGCCGCAATCGTGGCATCCTTTGATTTGGCCAATTGAGCCAAATAAAGGTCCATGAAGACCGACCACAGGTAAAGACGCACAATTGTCCGCCCCCAGTCTTTGTTCGGTTGTTCCAACAGCAAGTGATTACGGAAATCAAGCACGTCGCGGTGAAAGGCCAGATGGTCCGCATCCCTCGCATCAGCACTTAATTCCGCCGCATAATCGAGATAAAGCTGCGCCGCTCCGATCAGGTCAAGTGACAAGTTGGAGGCCGCAATATCCAGCTCCAACGCGGGTGCATGTCCCAGCCATTCGGACAGGCGCTGGCCGAGAATCAAGCTGCTGTCGCCCAAGCCCAACACGTAATGATAAAGCGCTTTGTTTGCCATGACGCCGCCCCCTTACATATTCTCGATGCCGTCTGGCACCGTATAAAACGTGGGATGGCGATAAATCTTGTCATCTGCTGGGTCAAACAGCGCCTCGGAGTCGGCCGGATCGCTGGCGGCTATTTCCTTGGACGGCACCGCCCAAATGCTGACGCCTTCTGAGCGCCGCGTATATAAATCACGCGCATTTTCAATGGCCATGGCCGCATCCACCGCATGGACACTGCCCACGTGTTTGTGCGCCAAACCATTGCGGGAGCGGATGAAAATCTCGTAGAGGTCCCAATCACCTTTGCTCATTATTTTTTCCTTCATTCCTGTTAGGCAGCGGCGCCGCGTTTTTTCTGTTTGGCAGCATAAGCTTCGGCAGCGGTCCGCACCCATTCGCCATCGCGGTATGCCTCGTTGCGGGCGTCCAGCCGATCACGGTTGCAGCGCCCATCGCCGCGCACCACGGCCCAAAATTCTTCCCAATCTATCTCGCCATATTCCCAGTGACCTGTCTCTTCATTAAATTTCAGGTCAGGGTCAGGAAAGGTCAGGCCAATGGCGTGGGCCTGCGGCACCGTGGCATCAACAAAGCGCTGACGCAGTTCGTCGTTGCTGAAACGCTTAATTTTCCATGCCATCGATTGTGCTGAATGGGTGGACACCTCATCCGGGGGGCCAAACATCATAATGGATGGCCACCACCAACGGTTCATCGCGTCCTGAGCCATGCGCTTTTGCTCATCCGTACCCGCCATCATGGCGGTCATGATCTCGTAACCCTGACGTTGATGAAAACTTTCTTCCTTACAGATGCGGATCATGGCGCGGGCATAAGGGCCGTAAGAACACCGGCAAAGCGGGATTTGGTTGGTCACCGCCGCGCCGTCAACCAGCCAGCCAATGGCCCCAATATCAGCCCAGGTAATCGTGGGATAATTAAAAATGGTTGAATATTTGGCCTTGCCTGTGTGCAACTGATCCAACAAGTCGCCGCGAGAAACGCCGAGGGTTTCAGCAGCGCTATAAAGATATAACCCGTGCCCAGCCTCGTCCTGGATTTTTGCCAGCAAAATCAGTTTGCGGTTTAGGGACGGCGCACGGGTCACCCAATTTCCCTCAGGCAACATACCGACGATTTCCGAATGCGCGTGCTGGGAAATTTGCCGAACCAGCGTATTGCGATAGGCGTCCGGCATATGGTCGCGTGGCTCGATCATCTGATTATCGTCAATGCGGGCCTGAAAAATAGCGTCCTCATCACCTGCTTGGTGCAGGTCCTTCTTGGCGTCCTTGGCTTTTTCGGCCTTGGTTCGCAGATCGGTCGTGTACATTTATTTCTCCCCTAATCGCAAGAGCGTCAAAGAGAGTTTTATAATAATTCGACCGACCGGTCAATTAATTGTCAGTGCGGGTTATGCATCCCAGAAATGGCCGTCCGGATCATCGGGGTATACCCCTAAATGCGCGCCGTGACTTTGATACCCCATCAAACGCCGGATATGATCGGGGTAGCTATCGGCAATTTCTCGCGGGATGGTCAAATACATGTTTTCTTCTTGGCGCAACCAGCCCAGACTATAAGTGGTAATCAGACCCGAGCGCGAACGATCAGACCTATTCGCCCCGCCGCCATGAACAGTCGCGCCCAGATAAAACAAGACGGAGCCTTTCGGCATAACGGCCTGCTCCACATCCTTGTCCTTGATGCCATCAATCTCTCGCATGTCTTGGCTGCCCGGCACCACCCGCGTCGCGCCGTTCTCAACCGTAAAGTCATCAAGCGCCCACATGGCCGAGATTTGAAATTCCACACCGGGTATACGAATTGGATAAAAATCATCATCGCGGTGCAACACCTGCGCGTCTTCGGTGGGGAGAATTTCTATCGCCGTGCTGCTGCCAATCCGGTAACTGGTGCAGTGGCGCTTCAAGACGATATCTGCAACCTGCATCACCAAGGGGTGCGCAATCAGATCGGCAGATGCCCGCGACAGCGCCAATATACCGCTCAGGCGACGGGTCTTATACCCGTTGAAGTCATTCGAAAACTTAAGCCCTTGCGCATCAAACGGGCCGCGCAGATCCTCGGCGATTATATCCATCAAATCCACAGGTGCGCTGTCAGTGACAATCACGCCGCCGTCTTGCAACAGCAATTTTGCGACCTCTTCCGCCGTTGAATTTTTGCCCAATGTGCGCAGCATACCGCCCTACCCCAAACTAAATCCCGATTATACTAACCCTAAATCCTTCAGCTCTGCCAGCAGTTCTTCAGGGATATCATTAGCATCCATGCCGGGGGGCAGGTCGGCGGGGGCGCGCTCACCATCCAAATAGCGCCAGCCCTGAAATGGCCGATGCGCGCGTGGCTCCGTCGCGGTTAAAGGCACGCCGAGAATGAACGCACAGCCCGGCTTACCGCGTTCGGTCACGGCGTCTTCAAACCCCAAAATAGGATTGCGAGCCACGATCCGCCCTTTCACAACCCAGTAAAGCGAGCCTCCATCCAACAATTCGTCCGCACGCTTAGGAAAATTTCGAGTGATATGTTGCACCGCTTGCTGGCCCTTGTAATCAAAGGCCCGGCGACGATGCCAATTGATGACATCATCCAGTGTTTCTGCCCCTACGCAGAGTTTGATCAGTTGTACCCCCACGTGGCTAGTCCTCGATTTCCATCAGACCCTCGGTTGCTGCGTGTTGAAAGCGGGGGTCGGTGGCAAAGCTATCATAAATGCTGAACAGATAGTTCAGGTCTTCAATCCAAGGGAATTCCAGATGCCCAACCGCCGCCACCAAATAATCAGGAAAACGCACCACCGCGCCCAGCGAAGTGCAGGCCTCCAACACCAGATGTGAAAGTCGCCCCAAAAAGAAAATGCGTTCAATCAAGCGCGCGCCATAATGCGGGCCAACATTTGCAACTTCTTCGCTGGCTTGACGGGCCACGGCGATCAGCAATGCCTTTTCCAATCGCACATATTTTTCGATGGGCGGGGACCTACCAAGTTCTTCGTCCTTGGCCAATTTTATGGCCTTGGCGCGAGCTGCCGCGGGTAGACCCTGAAAACCGCTGCCGAGCCAAAACATGACCCGCTGCATCAACACGTCCAACCGCGCGCCCTTGATCAAGAAATCATCACCGCCCGCAAGCAGGCCTTGCCGCAGGACCGAAATATCATCATAGCCGGTAAAGAATAATAGCGGTGCGCGCTTCAACCCCTCTTGGGTGAGTTCGTCACAAAAATCAAAGCCCGTTTTCTCCGGCATTTCCACATCGGACACGATCACCCGTGGGCGGTATTGGCGCGCCATGTCCACGCCCATATCCACATCTGAGGCAACAATGACTTCAACCCCCCGTTTTTCAATCGCGCGGGAATAAAGCTGCGCGGCCACCGGTTCGTCATCAATCAACAAAACCGACGCGCGCGCTTTCTTAATTGAATTGGGCTTATTTGAATTGGGGGCCATCATCGCGCCTTTCTGATTCACATCAGAAAAGTAGCGGCTAGCCCAAGAAAAGCGAGGAAGCCCACAACATCAGTAATGGTTGTTACAAATACCGTCGACGACACAGCCGGGTCAATATTCATACGGTCCAGAACCAATGGCACCATAATGCCCGACAAGCCCGCCACAATCATATTCAAAACCATTGCCGCACCAATTACCAAACCCAAACCGGCACTGGCAAACCAAAACGCCGCAACCACCCCCATAAGCACGGCCAGCAACGCGCCATTGGCAAGGCTTACGAATAATTCCTTGGTCACGATACGCGCCGCGTTTGCTGATGTCAGTTCCCGCGTTGCCAAGGCCCGAACCGCCACTGTCATGGTTTGCGTCCCAGCGTTGCCCCCCATGGACGCGACAATGGGCATCAGGATCGCCAAGGCAACCAACTCTTCGATCGACGCTCCAAACTGGGCAATGACGGCCGACGCTAAAATAGCCGTTAACAAATTGACCAACAGCCAACCAAAGCGCGTCTTGGTAATTTCCCGCACCGAGATATTCACGTCACCTTCACTAACACCAGCAAGGGCGAGGATATCTTCTTCGGCTTCTTCGTCAATAACGTCAACGATATCGTCAATTTTGACCACACCCACCAAACGCCCAGCATTATCAACCACAGCAGCGGAAACCAGATTATACCGCCGGAACCGATCAGCCACTTCTTCTTGGTCCATTTCGACGGGAATCAGGGTCTGTTCGGTCTGCATGATATCCCCCACCAATGTTTCGCGGGGGCGGCGCATGATTTTACTCAGCGCCATCGTGCCAATTGGATGATACTGCGGGTCAACCACAAAAATTTCCCAAAAATCGTCAGCGATTTCATCTTCGGAACGCAAATAATCAAGCACCTGACCCACGTTCCAAAACGGCGCCACAGCAATCAGCTTACGCTCCATCATGCGGCCAGCGGTGTCTTCAGGGTAGGAAAGCAATTCTTCAATCGCAATACGGTCCTGATCCGAGACCTGCTCCAAGACCTCTAACTGCGCGGTTTCGTCCATTTCCTCTAGGACGTAGGCCGCATCATCAGAATCCATCTGGCTCAAGGCGCCAGCGATGTCAGACGATTCCATTTCGCTGATAACATCTTCGAAGGCTTGACCTTCAAGCTCCGGCAGAATGTCGGGGTCCAATTGATCGCCAAGAATATGCACAAGCTCTTTACGATCACCATGGGGCAGCAGTTCAAAAACGTCAGCCAAGTCGGCGGAATGCACGGGTTCCACCAGTTCCGAAACGCGCTCCCCATCGCCTGCACGAACGGCCTCACTCAGATCGCGCACCAATTCAGTCTGTTGCTCCAGCTCCTCTTCCGCTGATTGAACAGCGGACGCAGACGCCTGCACGTCGGCGTCTTCTTCCTCTGGATTCAAATCATTTGGTTGCTGGGACATGGCTCCCCCTTTTGCCCGCTGTCTGCTTTGGCACCTGCTGGAAAATTCAGACAAGATCATACTATGCGTTTGATATTAAAATGAAAAGAACAAGCGGTAGAAATATTTCACAGGCATATGAATGACCGCCTATTGCCCAAACTGGTCATATCTGAAATGCTTGTCAGTTCATGATGAGAAGGATGAGGGGCGATGCAAAAGATATTCATTCTATCCGGCGTCACGCTGCTGTTGGTTTTTATCCTCGGCGGTCAATATATGCGGGACTTCGTCCCCACACTTACGGGCCAGGATGCGTTTGCGCGCATGGCGTGGCGGGCCAATCACATCTATTTGATGTTTGCAGGGCTATTGCACCTTTTCGTGGGATTGTATTGGTCAGCCCCAGACAGCGGCTGGAGTGGCTGGGTCAAGCGCGTGGCGTCGCTGCTTGTCTTCATCGCGGGGCCGCTGCTGGTGTATGCGTGGCTTAACGACCCAAGCCATGGCGGCTATGAGCGGATATGGACAGCATTTGGACTGTTTGCGGTATTTGGCGGGGGACTGCTGCTGGCTGTGGCACGCGTGAAAGAGCTGAAAGACGCACGCCCCTAATCAATATAAACAAGAAACCCCACAAGGCTTAACCTTGCGGGGTTTCAAAATGGTGCGGTCGAGAAGACTCGAACTTCCACGGGATACAATCCCACAGCGACCTCAACGCTGCGCGTCTACCAATTCCGCCACGACCGCAAATTGGATGCTCGACTTAGCAAATGCCGAGGCTCGCATCAAGCCACAAAAGGTATTCCCTGAAAAATAGTATGAAAATTTATTTGATGTGATAAACGGGTGCGCGCTCTTACCGCCACAAATCACCGGAAATCAACCCAGATACTAGCCCATATCCTAACGATGCAATTCCGTGATCGAGACGCCAATTTTTTCACCGATCATCATAATCTCACCGCGACCAATCAGGTTACCATTGGCATAGACCCAACAACTATCTTCATGGGTGGTCGCCAGATCGATCACAGCCCCACGGCCCATCTTCAACAATTGTTTTATGGGCATTTCCGCATTGCCGAGCACGACACTGAGTTCCACGACGACTTTATCTATGGCTGCCATTTCTCTATCCTTTGGGGGAATGACGACGTTATTTTCACGCCTCTCGCCCCTTATTCTGCTTGCAGCATCCCTAAACAGGGTTACTTTTTCATTAATCTTTCGATTAAACCTGTTTTTATCATTATCTACAAAAACTTGGCATTCATCTTAATACGTCTTATGTAGCACGTATGACCGCCACAATAAAATCAGAAAATACACCCGATCATCCGCTTGAATGGCGGATCGCAAGCGCACTTGTCCCCTATGAAGAGGCGCTCGAGACCATGGAATCACGGGTCGCCGCAATTCACGCGGGCGATGCGGGCGAGTTGGTGTGGCTATTGGAGCACCCGCCCCTTTATACCGCTGGCACATCGACCAAGGAACAAGACCTGCTTGATGCGCGCTTTCCCGTGCATAAAATTGGTCGCGGCGGCGAATTGACCTATCATGGCCCCGGTCAGCGCGTTGTTTATTTCATGCTGGATCTGAACAAGCGCGGCCGCGACATACATAAATTCGTGCACAAGCTTGAAGCCCTGATCATTGCTGCGCTGGCCAACTTTGGCGTTAAAGGCGAGATGCGCGATGACCGCATTGGCGTTTGGGTGGTGAACCCGGACGGCTCAGAAAATAAAATCGCCGCCATTGGCGTGCGGGTACGGAAATGGGTCAGTTTTCATGGCATCGCGATCAATGTGACCCCGGACCTGAGCCATTATGGCGGCATTGTCCCCTGCGGCATCCGCGAACACGGTGTCACATCATTGACGGAATTGGGAATTCAGGCAACTATGGCGCAAGTGGACGAGGCGCTGAAAGCGGCGTTTCAATCAGTGTTTGAAAACGAGGAGCACAAATAATGGCGAACGAAGGTTATCATGAACCCATCGGGGAATTGAGCGACGAAACCCGCGATATGCACCGGGCGATCACATCCCTGATGGAGGAATTAGAGGCGGTTGATTGGTACAACCAGCGTGTTGATGCCTGTAAAGACAAAGAGCTTGCCGGCATTTTGGCCCATAACCGCGATGAAGAAATTGAACATGCTGCGATGGTGCTGGAATGGATCAGGCGTCGCAATCCTGTCTTTGATAAGGAACTCAACAACTTCCTCTTCACCGACAAGCCGCTGACCCACAAGTAAATAATTGAGCCATCTAACCCAGCTCATTCTCTGTCCTAAAAGCTATCAAAGCTTGCGCTAAAAGATTCATAATGCTACTAAAAGTGGCAAATATTGAACCATTGCGAGGTAGGTATGAGCCAAGTTAAGATGTCATTGTCTGCCCTTGTTGTGTTGTTATTGACGGGCTGCTCATTTTCCAAAAATATTGAGATTGGCGAGCAATATGTCGCCAACTTTCACCTCCTTTTGAGTAAAGGTCAGATAGACGAAATTATGTTAGGCACTAGCGCCGAGTGGACGGAGCAACATACAAAGGCGGCCCATAATCTCCTGATCAATGTTCAGAGTTTTTTCGGCTTCGTCATCAGTTCTGAACAAGTTGATTGGGGTGCCAAGTCCAGTTTTGGCGGCAAAAGTACGGTAACGCTGATACAAGATACAACCTTTGAGAATGGCTCAGCCAAAGAGACATTCGTTCTTGAGATAGTCGAAGGCACGGCCTTGCTGTACAGCTATAATATTAAACTGGCACCCGAAATATTGAAATTGTATCAGAGTTCCCGCGCTCGCGAAACTTGATGAGTATCCTCAAGCCGTTTTAAGAATCTCGAAGCCCTCGCCTGCGGGCTTTGCACAGTGTCTTGAAGTCACGTCTTTGACCTTGGAGAGGGGCGAGCCGTCCCAGAGGGCGTTCAGCATGTCCTCAACCAGATGTGATGGGCCGGAAAAAACCGCTTCGACATCGCCAGAGCGCAGATTACGCACCCATCCGTGCAAGCCCAAGTCGGATGCTTTTTCGCGCACCCAAGCGCGGTACCAAACCCCCTGCACCCGGCCAGAGACAATGACATGCACGGATTTGGTTTCTTCACTCACACCTGAAATTCCATGATCACATCATCCACGGCCAAGGGGTCGCCCTGCCCGGCGTTAATCCTAGCAATCACGCCGTCTTTTTCGGCGCGCAGGATATTCTCCATCTTCATGGCCTCAACCACACAGAGTGCCTGTCCAGCCTTCACCTCGTCGCCCTCGGCCACATTGACACTGACCATCAAACCCGGCATCGGGCATAGCAGAAGGCTGGACGTGTCCTTTGCAACCTTTTCAGGCATATAGCCATAAAGCGCCGCGGCACGGGGGCTGAGCACGGCCACATCGCGGCTGACACCATCGCTGGTCAGTCTGTAGCCCTTGGGCAGAACGTCGATTTCGATGGAAATATGCCGACCCGCTATCTCTCCTACAAAAACAGGCATCCCCGGCACCCAGTCGCTGACCAATTCAAGATGATCCCCGTTCAACGAAATATCCGCGCCATCATCGTGAAGGACCACGCCGATCTCATATTGTACACCATCAAGGACGACAATATGGACGTCTTCGTCGTCGCCCGTGATGCGCCAGCCATCGACCGCACGCAGATAGGCCGCGGTTGCCACCATGGCCGCCCCGACCTCAGCATTGAGCGTACCACCACTAAAACCGTCCGCATATTCTTCGGCGATAAAGGCCGTGGTTATGCGGCCCGCCTGAAACCGCGGATGCGCCATGACCGCTGACAGAAAGGGAATATTATGGGAAATTCCACGGATATAATAGGCATCCAGCGCATCGCGCATGGTGGCAATGGCCCCGTCCCGCGTCGCTTCCCATGTCACCAGTTTGGCGATCATGGGATCATAAAACATGGTAATCTCGGCGCCTTCATAAACGCCAGTATCGACGCGCACATGGTCATCCTCGGCGGGCGGGACATAACGGGTCAGACGCCCAATGGATGGCAGGAAACCACGAAACGGGTCCTCGGCATAGACCCGGGATTCCATGGCCCAGCCGTTGAGCTTCACGTCCTTTTGCGTGATCGACAGCTTTTCACCATTGGCCACGCGCAGCATCTGTTCCACCAGATCGACGCCGGTGATTTTCTCGGTCACAGGGTGTTCGACCTGTAGGCGGGTGTTCATTTCCAGAAAATAGAAATTGCGGTCTTTATCGACAATAAATTCGACAGTGCCAGCCGAATAATAGCCCACAGCGGCCCCCAGCGCGATGGCCTCGGCGCCCATTTTTTCGCGGGTCGCAGAATCAAGGAATGGGCTTGGTGCTTCTTCGATCACCTTTTGGTGGCGGCGCTGGATCGAACATTCGCGCTCGCCCAGATGAATGATATTGCCGTGCTTGTCCCCTAGGACCTGAATTTCAATATGGCGCGGCTCTTCAATGAATTTCTCAATGAAAATACGGTCATCGGCAAAGCTTGATTTGGCCTCATTACGGGCAGAGGTAAAGCCCTCGCGCGCTTGCGCCCCGTCATAGGCAATGCGCATGCCCTTACCACCACCACCGGCGGATGCCTTGATCATCACGGGATAGCCAATCTGGCTCGCGATTTTTGCGGCCTCGTCCTCGTCCGCGATCAGGCCCATATAGCCGGGTACGGTGCTGACACCCGCGTCGGCTGCAATTTTCTTCGACGTGATTTTATCACCCATGCTGGTGATGGCCTTTTCGCCCGGGCCGATGAAGACCAAGCCCGCCTTTTCAACGGCCTTCAAAAAGCCCGCGTTTTCCGACAAAAAACCATAACCGGGATGGATCGCCTCGGCGCCTGTTTCCTTACAAGCGGCAATAATTTTATCGCCAATCAGATAGCTTTCAGCAGCGGGCGGCGGGCCAATGAAGACCGCCTCGTCCGCCATGGTGACATGCTTGGCGTCCATATCCGCTTCGGAATAGACCGCCACGGTTTTAATACCCATGGCGCGCGCCGTTTTGATCACCCGACAGGCAATTTCACCACGATTGGCTATGAGAATTTTTTTGAACATCTATCAGCCCTCGCCATCATCTTTCTTTTCGCTGTTTGCCTGCGACAAAGCAGCGCCAAAAACGATGCCCATTGCAACCCCCAAGCCGACATTATCCATGGCGGCACCGATGGCTGCGCCGAACGCCACACCAAGACCCACAAACGTGCCTGTCCTTTTTTCCTTATCGTTCATTTTCTGGCCCCCTAAAGCGGCATGTTGGCGTGTTTTTTCCACGGGTTTTCAAGTTGCTTATTCTCGAGCACTTCCAGCCCGCGCGCGATGCGGCGGCGGGTGGAATGGGGCATGATCACATCGTCGATAAAACCTTTGGCGGCAGCAACAAACGGGTTGGCGAATTTTTCTTCATATTCTGCCGTGCGTTCTGCGATTTTCTCCGGATCGTCTTTTTCATTGCGGTAAAGGATTTCCACAGCCCCCGAAGCCCCCATCACGGCAATTTCAGCGGTGGGCCACGCATAATTCAGGTCGCCGCGCAGGTGTTTCGATGCCATCACATCATAGGCGCCGCCATAGGCCTTGCGCGTAATGACGGTGATTTTCGGCACCGTTGCCTCGCCGTAAGCATAAAGCAGCTTCGCCCCATGTTTGATGATGCCGCCATATTCCTGCGCTGTGCCGGGCAGGAATCCGGGCACATCCACCAGCGTAATAATGGGAATGTTGAAACAATCGCAAAAGCGCACAAAGCGCGCCGCTTTTTTCGACGAATTGATATCCAGACACCCCGCCAGAACCATCGGCTGGTTGGCGACAATCCCCACGGAGCGTCCGTCAATACGGGCAAATCCAGTGATGATATTTTTGGCGTGGTCGGGCTGGGTTTCGAAAAAGTCGCCCTCATCGACAATTTTATGCACCACCTCGTGCATATCATAGGGTTTATTGGCATTGGAGGGTACCAGCGTATCCAAGCTGGCCTCGACCCGCTGCGGGTCATCAAAGCTATCGCGGCGGGGTGGTGCCTCGCCATTATTCAGTGGCAAGAAATCATACAGCCTGCGAATCTGCATCAGAGTTTCAATATCATTATCAAAGGCGCCATCAACAACGCCGGACTTGACCGTATGGGTGGATGCGCCGCCCAGTTCTTCTTGAGTCACCACCTCATTGGTGACGGTTTTCACCACATCCGGCCCGGTGACAAACATGTAACTGGTATCGCGCACCATGAAAATGAAATCCGTGAGGGCGGGTGAATACACTGCCCCACCGGCACAAGGCCCCATGATCACGCTGATCTGGGGGATCACGCCCGATGCCAACACATTCTGCTGGAACACGTCCGCATAGCCCGCCAGCGACGCGACACCTTCTTGAATGCGCGCACCGCCCGAATCATTCAGGCCGATCACAGGTGCACCCACCTTCATCGCCATATCCATAATTTTCAGGATCTTTTCCGCGTGGGTCTCCGACAGCGATCCGCCAAAGACTGTGAAGTCTTGGCTGAACACATAAACCAGCCGCCCATTGATGCACCCATTCCCAACAACCACACCGTCGCCGGGTATTTTTTTGTCGCCCATACCAAAATCGGTTGAGCGGTGCTCTTTGAAGGTATCAAATTCTTCGAAACTGCCTTCGTCGAGCAGAACGTCGATACGTTCCCGCGCGGTCAGTTTGCCCTTGGCGTGTTGGGCGTCGATACGCTTTTGCCCGCCACCAAGCGCTGCCTCGGCGCGGCGTTTCTCCAAGTCATGAATCATTTCACGCCCCATATGGGGGGCGCCCATCGACCCGTGATCCCCGGCAAACCATTCCGGCCAGATATCTTCCATCTTTTCCCCAAGATGATCAGCAATGGCCTGATTGGCGCGCGGCACTGGTTGGCGCAAGGCCAAACGCGTGGCGGAATCTGAAAGTCCGGCATCACGGGCAATTGCCGCAAGGGTTGAGCCGGATTTACGTACAGCACCCTTGATATCTTCGGCATGTCGGTTTTTTGGAAACATTGAAAACCCCTGCTAACTGAATGTTCGCGCCCATATACAACCAAATGAGCCAATTAACGAACGTTAGTTAGCATAAGTATTCGATAGTTTCAACAGAAATTAATCTTTATTTACAATGTATTAGATAGATCTAATGTAATGAATAAATTATTCAAGGCGCCCCACTTGCGCAATATTTATGCCCTCGCCGCCCGCATAAAGCGCGTTGCAGCATCAAGGGCCAAAAACTTACTGTCAGAGCTTGCCTTGGCTTCCCCGTCTTCGCCGTATTGTTCATTTTGAAATTCTTCATCCAGCTGAGCAGCCGCCCAAACTGCGGGGGCATCGGCATGTCCTTCGGCCAGTGCCAGCGCCAAAACCAGCGAGCCAGTGAGCTTGGTTGCACTATTGAGCGCCGCAAGCACCATGTCGTTGCACCCATCAACCCGCTTTCTGATGGTTTGCAGGCTATGTTGGGGTTGTTCAACTGGGATGACCCCTTCGGTCAAAACCATGTTCACGCCAAAGCGTTCTTCCGCCCAGTCTATAAATGGGTCCCACATGGTCTTTTGCCGCGTGACCAACTCATCCGGCTCCGCGGCGCGGTAACAGAGCAAATCACTGCCTGCAAAGGCGGCGGTTTCTTCAATAATTTCGTCACGCGCCGCTTTCACACGGTCAATGGCCGCATAGGCGATCGCTGTCAGCGGCATCGCCGCCATATCCAGTTCTTCGCCCTGTGCGTTCCATTCATCCCTGATCAAACCTGCAAGGTCTTCGCTAAAGACCTCCAGCACGCGGCGCGCGGGCGTTTTGATTGGCTGGGCATCCAACACAATCGCAAAGCGCGCACCAGTGCGTTCAATGCGGGCTTCTTTATAAAAGCGTTTCATAAATTACTCTTCATTCTTGGAGGCTTCTAATTTGTTGTCTGGCGTATTGCGCGCCAGTTTGCGCCGCAGGTGGCGCGATTGCTTGCGGCGGGAATGATGTAACTTCTCTTCGGTGCCACTTTCCGACTTATAGACATTAAATGTTGAGGAACTGTCATTGTCGTCACGCGGTTGACCCAATTCGACCCCGCGCCCCAACAGGCGCAAACCAATCCTCGGCACTCTGTAACACAGCAGAAAAAACAAAGCCAAGAGAACCCCCATCGTGATCGAAACAATAAAGGCCTCGTGGCTATAGGTCAGGTCGAACAATTCTTCTTCGAAGACATAAGCCAAAATGGTCAAGAGCATCATAACCGCCGCCAGCACCAAAAACACCGTGAGGCGCTCATGCACGGCGTCAGGGTGATAGATGTCCCGCTCCCCCTCGTCAGTGGAGCACGCCGGGCCTTCTGCTTTTTGTTCGTCCGACATTTGATATTCTGGCGATGCCAGCCCCTAGCCTATCAGGCGTTGGACCAAGCCCTGCACTTGGTCATAATCGTTTGCAACATGATGGGCACCGGCCGCAACCAATTCATCGGCTGGGTGGTAGCCCCAAGAAACGCCAATCGCGGAAGCCCCCGCATTGGTCGCCATCAGCATATCATAACTGGTGTCGCCAATCAGCACTGTGTTTTCTTTTCCAGCCCCTGCTTCTCTCATCGCCTTTTCCAACATTTCCGGGTGCGGCTTGGATGGATTGCCGTCTGCGGTCTGAATGGTCACGAAATAGGGTTCCAAATCATGCAGCTTCAGGGTGTTTCTCAGACCCCGACCGGACTTGCCTGTGGCGATTCCCAACAAATAGCCCGCCTCATCCAAGGCCTCAATCGCCTCTCGCGTGCCGGGATAAAGCGGTTCGTGATTATGATTCTGTCGAAGCTCGCCAAACGCATCGCGGTAATGGGCGACAATTTCTTCCACTGTTGCATCACTGTGGCCGGGCATCAATTGTTTCACTGCATTGAATAGGCTTAAACCCACAACACGCCGCACGGCTTCGTCCTCAGCGGGGGGTAGCCCCATGCGTTCGCAGGCCGCACGCATGCCCTGAAGGATCATGTCCTGACTGTCCACCAGCGTTCCATCGCAATCAAACACCACCAATTTTAGTGCATCACTCATATTTTCAATCTTCTAAACTTATTCATCTTCGACAAAGGCCAATTGACCATCATCTTCGTTAAACCCAAGCAGGTCCCACGTGTCCTTCATATGGCGCGGCAATGGCGCGGTTACAACTAGGTTTCCGCGGGCGCGCGGCAAAGTAATACTGCGGGCATGTAGATGCATTTTTTTCGATACGCTGCCACCAAGAAAGGCCTCCTCGCCGCCATATTTACCATCGCCCACAATCGGGTGACCAATTTCCGCCATATGCAGACGCAATTGATGGGTTCGTCCCGTGACGGGCTTCAAGACCATCCAACTGGCGCGGCGGTTGGCATTATCAATACGGTGATAATCTGTGACCGATGGCTTGCCATCCTCTGTCTCGACCATGCGCTCACCAAGACGACCAGGCAACTTGTCCATCTTCATCTCAATGCGACCACGGGGATGGCGGGGCATACCCACCACCAACGCCCAGTAAATTTTCTCTGTTTCGCGACGACGAAACGCCTCGGTCAATTCCTTGGCAGCCTTAGACGTTCGCGCCAACACGAGAACGCCAGAGGTGTCTTTGTCCAATCTGTGTACCAATTTCGGGCGAGAATCGCCGGGCCTTGCCAATGCACTCAACATCCCATCCAAATGGCGCGTTGTGCCGCTACCGCCCTGCACTGGCAATCCAGCGGGCTTGTTAATGGCAATGAGGTCGTCATCTTCATACAAGACCGCCGCTCGCAGCATCTGGGCATCTGCGTCACTAACACTATGTTCGGTCGGCTGCGCGGCGCTGATCTCGTCTGCGCTCAGATGCAGCGGTGGTACGCGGATTTCCTGCCCCGTATAGACCCGGTCACTGGCCTTTGCCCGCGCGCCAGAAATTCTGATTTGCCCCTTGCGCAGCAATTTCGACAGGTTGCCAAATTTTAACGCCGGATAATGTCGCTTAAACCATTTATCTAAACGGATATCGTGATCGTCTTGGGTCACGATTTTCTTTTCTACGCCACTCATAACCCGGCCCCAAACACCATCTTAGCAAGCCACATGCCCGCGAACAGGCCCAGCACCGACAGCACCAGCGACCCGGCCACATAGAGCGCAGCCGCCGCAAACTGATTACGCTCGACCAGCAGTACGGTTTCCAGTGAAAAGGTAGAAAATGTCGTGAACCCGCCCAACACACCAACGGCCAGAAATGCTCTCAATTCTTCGGACATTTGCAGGCGGACCGCCAAGCCCGCGACCAGCACCCCCATCAGGAACGACCCAATGATATTGACGCCCATGATCCCAACTGGAATACCCAGAACAGACGTATGACCAAAGACCAACGCAATGCGGTGCGCGATAAAATGCCGCGCCACCGCGCCAATCGCACCACCAAGGGCTATTGCAAGAACCATCTGCATTTATAAATCTTCTGCAAAACGCACGATAAAACGGCGGTTTTGCTTGCCTTTATTTTCTATTTTAGAAATGACCACTTGGCCAATCTCTGCCGTGGACTTCACGTGGGTCCCGCCGCAGGGCTGCACGTCAACATCTTCGATCTCTAATAACCGTATCCGGCCTGCCCCGCGTGGCGGCTGCACCGACATGGTGCGCACAAGCCCGGGGTTGGCATCCAAGTCTTCGTCGGTAATCCAGCGGGTGCCAATCTTGTGATTTTCCGCAATGACAGCGTTTAGTTTTTCACTCAATTCTATCTTGTCCGGCGGGCCATCCGGCAGATTAAAATCAAGACGCGCCTTATCAGCAGCCAGATTGCCGCCCGTGACATCCCCATCGATGAGCGAGCACAGCACATGCATACAGGTGTGAAAGCGCATATGACGATAACGTCGGTCCCAATCCAGCACTGCGTGTACCTTGTCGCCAACCGCTGGCAAGATGTCGTCCTCTGCCACGATATGCACCACATCGCCCAGGCTGTCGCCTTTACGGGCCTCTGTAATGCGAATTTCATCGCCACTTTCAAGTTTAAGCACACCGGAATCCCCCGGTTGCCCGCCGCCCGTGGGATAGAACACCGTTCGCGACAAGCGAATACCGTCTTCGCCGACGCTGATCACTTCAGCATCACAAGATTTGAGATAGGCATCATCTTGAAATAACAGGTCCATTGGCTCACCCTAGCTCGCGTCGTCATTATTGTTTCTTGGCAGCTTTTCGCGCAGTCCAGCCCAATAGTCCATTCGTTTTTTCACGTCGCGCTCGAATCCCCGTTCCATAGGCACATAAAATTGCTCACGCCCCATGTCGTCGGGGAAGTAATTCTGTCCGGAAAAGCCATGCTCGGTATTGTGGTCATAGTCATAGCCTTTGCCATAACCTAAATCCTTCATCATCGCCGTCGGCGCATTCAGGATATGTGCAGGCGGGTTCAGGGACCCGGTGGCCTTGGCGGCCCCCTTAGCAGCCTTTTCCGCCACATAAGCCGCGTTGGATTTGGGCGACGTCGCCAAATAAATAACCGCCTGAACAATCGCCAACTCGCCCTCGGGGGAGCCAAGAAATTCAAAAGCGTCTTTCGCGGCAAGGGTCTGTGTCAGCGCTGCTGGGTCGGCGAGACCGATATCTTCCGAGGCAAACCGCACCAATCGGCGCAGGATATAAAGCGGCTCCTCCCCTGCCACAAGCATCCGTGCAAACCAATACAGCGCTGCATTGACGTCTGATCCGCGCAGTGATTTGTGCAGCGCGCTAATCAGATTATAATGACCGTCCCGGTCTTTGTCATACTGCGGCGCCCGGCGTTGCAGCACCCGCCCCATGGACTGCGTATCAAGCAGGTCTTCCCCCGCTATGGAATATAATGTTTCAGCTAAATTCAATAGATAGCGCCCATCCCCATCAGCCATCGCCAGAAGGCTTTGCCGCGCGTTTTCATCCACGGGTAAGGGGCGACCTTCTAGGGCCTCGGCCCGTTTCACAAGCGCCGACAACCCATCTACATCCAGTCGGTGCAACACCATAACCTGCAAGCGTGACAATAAGGCTGCGTTCAATTCAAACGACGGGTTCTCGGTTGTGGCCCCAACCAGAACAATAGTGCCATCTTCCACATGAGGTAAAAACCCATCTTGTTGGCTGCGGTTAAAGCGATGTATTTCATCCACAAATAAAAGCGTACCGCGGCCCGTGCGGCGACGGGTTTTCGCAGCATCGAAAACTTTACGCAAATCAGCGACGCCAGAAAATATCGCGGAGATTTGTACAAATTCCAGACCGCCCACATCAGCCAACAGGCGCGCGATGGTGGTCTTTCCCGTACCCGGTGGCCCCCAAAGAACCATCGACTGCAATCGGCCCGCCGCAACCATCCGACCAAGCGGCGCGTCACTTGCCAATAAATGGCCCTGCCCGACCACATCGCCTAAAGATTTCGGGCGCAAACGGTCGGCCAGCGGCTGGGTTTTATCAGCAGCGGCATTAGGGTCGTCATTGGTCGCAAACAAATCGCTCAATGGATTGCATTCCTAAGGTTTAATTATTGGCGACAACTAAATGACCGCGCCCCAATGATGCCGCACTCATAAACCTGACCATCGCGGCGAAAGCGGTAGGTATAGTCTTCCCGAATATCTTCTAATGCGCGTTCCAAATCATCCACCACAGTTACAGTCTCGCCGTTCAGGCTCAACAAGATATCGCCAGGGCGCACCAACTGTCGCCGCGCCGCAGGACTGCGGCGGTCCACAGAAATAACCATGATCCCGCGCGTTAGCTGGTCCAAGCCCAGCTCCTCAGCATATTTGGGCGATAGATTGGCAACCGTCACCCCCTGAAACAGGTGACGCCCTTCTAACAGGGTGATATCGCGCGCCGGGTCCTCGGGCGGCTCTTCTAGGCGAACTGATACCGTCATGCGGCTATTCCCGCGCAAAAGGGTAAACGCCGTGCGCTCGCCCACAGGCGCGGTCGCAACGCGGAAACTCAAACCCTGCGGGTCAATAACCTCACGCCCTTCGACAGCAATAATAATATCGCCCGCGACAACACCGGCACGGTCTGCGGGGCCACCTTCATAGATATTGTTTACAATGACGCCGCCCGGTCTGGGCAGGCCTAGGCTTTCTGCGATCTCGGCCGAGACCCCCTCGCCCCACGCGCCGAGCCAAGGGCGGATGATTTCGCCATCATTCATCGCCGCAGCGACAACAGATGCCACCATATTGGACGGAATGGCAAAGCTGATGCCGTTATTTTCACCCGCGCGCGAGAAGATGGCGGTATTAATCCCAATCAAACGTCCGTCCACACCCACCAGCGCTCCGCCGGAATTCCCCGGATTGACCGCGGCGTCGGTCTGAATTAAAAACTGAAAATTGGAAATACCCACCTGCGTGCGCGCGGTCGCAGATACAATACCTGATGTCACCGTCTGGCCCACGCCAAAGGGGTTGCCAATGGCCAGAACCAGATCACCAACCTCAACATCATCGCTATCATGCAGTTCCACCGTGGGTAACGCCTCGCCGCGCGGATCGATTTTGAGAATCGCCAGATCCGTGCGCTCATCCGCCAAAATGACGCTGGCTTCAAATTCGCGACGGTCCGCCAGCACCACGCGGATGCTATCTGCCTGACCGATCACATGGTTATTGGTCACGATGACCCCATCCGCGGCCACAATCACGCCAGAACCAAGCGAGCCTTGGACGCGCTCCCGCGGCATGGAAAAGGGGTTGTTTTCACCAAAAAAGCGACGGAAAAACGGGTCGTCAAAAATGGGCGACTGGCGCACTTCGACCACACGCTGGGTATAGATGTTCACCACCGCGGGCGCGACCTGTTTGACCAACGGTGCAAATGACAGGCTGATCTGCGCTTGATTTTGCGGCACCACTTGTTGGGTTTGCGCCGATACCCCGGAAATAACCATTACGGCAATGACAGCAAAGAGTGAAACTATCTTTTTCATCTGATTCAATACCTTTTGAAAAACAGCATGGTTCAATGTTCTATATCTAGCAAACTCAAG
>Ga0209475_10000170_pt1 | contig 187363 bp, 151 predicted proteins | sample tdDd471_FD_187128 | JGI IMG/M metagenome (GOLD analysis project Ga0209475, IMG submission 187128) | Marine sediment microbial communities from the Atlantic coast under amendment with organic carbon and nitrate - tdDd47.1 (SPAdes)... | ecosystem: Environmental > Aquatic > Marine > Coastal >... | reverse complement strand
GTGGGTACTGGGCAATGATCGGTTTAAACAGCGCATCCAAAAGAAATTGGACCGACGGGTAGAGCCGAAGCCCAAAGGCGGTGATAGAAGGTCTGAGAAATACAGAATCAATCGAGTCTGACCCTTTTGTTCATGGACCCTTTTGTTCAACAGAAGGATTTATCTCTTCGAGGCTTATTTTATGGCTAATGTGTACAAATCCGGGGGGCGTTTGAGCGGTAGAGTGGGATTGATGGTTGTCTCGCTTGTCATGGCCGCAACGATAATTGTTGCCGTGACCTATGACCGAAACCAGTACCGCAGTGCCATGCAACAGGCTGCGCACACCCTGGGAAATGATGCCAGGTTACTCAGTGACAAGATTCTCAACCGAATCGAGCACCTCAGATATGATATTGATCTGATCAGTGAAACACCGTCAATTCAGGGCATCATTCGCAGCGAGAATGGTAATGGCGTCGATCCGTTTGATGGTTCAACTACCCGGATATGGCGTGATCGTCTCAGCAAGATTCTGGACATAGTGGCCCGCAAATCTTCCGAATACGACCAGTTGCGCTACATAGGACTTGCGGATGGCGGGCGTGAGATTGTACGTATCAATCGAGTCGGTAAGAGTGTGGAACTGGTCCCGCGTGACAGATTGCAGCGAAAGGCAAATCGCGACTATTTTCAATCGACGATCAAGCTGGCTCCGGACCAGATATACCTGTCGGATATCAACCTGAATCGCGACTTTGGAAAAATCACCAACCCACATTTTCCAACCCTGCGCATTGCCAAACCGGTATTCAGTGAGCGAGGCGTTCTGCACGGGATGGTTGTTCTTAATAAGAAAGTGGAGCCGCTGTTCAGGGAACTTGAGAAACAGTTGCCGCGTGGTGTCGAATTTTATCTCACCAATGAGCAGGGCGACTATCTTTACCACCCCGACAAGGCCAAACGTTTCGGATTCGAGCTTGGCAGACAGTACCGATTACAGGATGATTTTCCGCAACTGGGTGAGTTGCTGGCACGAAAACGCACTGTGTCGGAGTACCAACTGGATATCGATACAGACCAGTCAGAGTACAAATTGCAGTATCTGAAAATTGCCTTTGACCCGTTAAATGAATCACGTTATCTGGGGCTGATACTTACTATCCCGCACGATCAGATACTGGATTTCTATAAGCAGGAATGGCTGCGTAATATTCTATTCATTGTTGCTTTGGGTGTGGTGGTTCTCCTGGCCACTTTTTTACTGTTGCAGCGTATTACCCGCCCCCTGTATAACCTGGCCAGTAGTGCCCAGCGGATTGCCGAGGGGGATTACAATATTCAGATACCGGATACAGGCAGTCTGGAACTGGAGGTGTTGGCCGATGCACTGCGCCATGCGGCTAACGATGTGGGGCAGCGTGAGAGAACGCTCGCTATGCTCAATCAGGAGTTGGAACAGCGGGTTGTGGATCGGACCACCAAACTGCACCAGCGGGAACGCAGTTTGGTGAATGCCCAGCGCATCGCCGGCCTGGGGAGTTGGGAGTGGGATGCTGAGCAAGACCTGCTTCGCTGGTCTGATCAAATGTATCGCATTTTGAAGTTGGAGCCGGAGGTGTGCAAGCCCACTTATTGGGTTTTTCATTCACTCATTCACCCTGAGGACCGTGCTGCTTTTGAAGCGAGGTTCATTGATGCGCTTAAGCATTGGAAAGAGTTTGCGGTAGAGATTCGTTTGATATGCCCTGGAGACGTCGAGTGTGTTATCTCCTGTGAAGGAGAGATCACCCGAGGGGATGATGGTCGGGCTATCCATGTGCAAGGCACGGTATTGGATATTACCGAACGCAAACAAACCGAGACCCGGCTGCGTCTTCTGGCCAGTGTTTTTGCACACAGCCCGGATGGCATCCTGATTACTGATGCCAAGATGAATATTCTTCAGGTTAATCCGGCGTTCAGCACGATAACCGGCTACACACCCAAGGATGCCATAGGAAAAACACCAAAACTACTCAGTTCCGGTTTGCATGACAAGCAGCATTATCAGGAAATATGGCGCAGTCTATCAACGACCGGACATTGGCAAGGTGAGATGGCTGATCGGAAAAAAAATGGTGAAAGTTATACCGAGTGGCTTACCATCAGCAGCGTCCATGATAGCGATGGCAGGTTGGTCAACTATGTGGGTGTTTTTAAGGATATCACCGAGAAAAAAGCCGCTGAGCAACGCATTACCCATCTGGCCTATTATGACTTTCTAACTGAACTCGCCAATCGACGATTGTTTGAAGATCGCCTGGAACAGACACTGCGCCTGGCCCGGCGCAAGGTAAGATCAGTCGCATTGCTCTACATTGACCTGGATCGATTCAAACCCATTAATGACAACTTGGGGCACAAGGCCGGTGATCTTTTGCTGATTCAGGTTGCCAGACGCCTGCAGGAGGGTGTGCGGGAGAGTGATACGGTTGCCCGACTGGGTGGGGATGAATTTGGTATTGTGTTGGATAGTGTTGACCAGGTATCGGTCAGCCACATCGCGCAGAACATTATCAGCCGCATTGGAGAGGCATTCAGCCTGGAAGGTAGTGAAGTATTTATTGGGGCCAGTATTGGCATCAGTATGTATCCCAATGACGGAACGGATCTTAACTCTCTGATGAAGCACGCGGACATTGCAATGTATCGGGCCAAGGAGCAGGGTAGAAACAATTATCAATTCTTCCTGCCGGAGATGAATGCCGGTGCTGAAGAACGGATGTTTCTTGAAAATGCGCTGCGTTACGCGCTCGACCGCGAAGAACTGGAGGTCTATTACCAGCCCCAGGTAAGACTGAATGATGGAAAGATGATTGGTGTCGAGGCACTGCTGCGCTGGCATCATCCGGAACTGGGCACCATATCTCCGGCTCGGTTTATTCCCATTGCCGAAGAGAGCGGCCTGATCAACCGGCTGGGTGAATGGGTGCTGGAGCAGTCTTGCCGGCAGCGACAGGCGTGGCAAGGCGTGGTCGAAGACCACTTCCGGGTGGCGGTTAATCTCTCGGCCCGCCAATTCAACACAAATGTCGTTGGCATGGTCGAGTCTGTGCTGGGACGCACCGGCATGGCTGCTGATAATCTTGAAATAGAGATTACCGAAAGCATGGTCATGCAGGATGCGGACAGCGCGGTCGAACTGCTGAACGCCCTCAGTGCACTGGGTGTACATTTGGCAGTGGATGATTTCGGTACCGGCTATTCATCACTCAGTTATCTCAAGCGTTTCCCGCTGCATAAGCTTAAAATTGATCGTGCATTCGTCTCCGGATTACCTGATGATGATGAGGATGCGGCAATTACCCAGGCGGTAATTGCGATGGCGAAAAGTCTTGGTTTGCGTGTGATAGCAGAAGGTACCGAAACCCTTGAGCAGATTAGTTTCTTGAAAAACATGGGGTGTAATGAAGTGCAGGGTTACTATTGCAGCCGCCCCTTGCCGGCGCATGAACTGACTGGACTGTTGCAAAAGGCAGAGTGTCATCTAGTGCTTGGATGATCCGTTCGGAAAGTCTGGATCACCGGGCAATATTGGCCACTATATGGTTAATGATATGGGATTGCCGCACTGCTTGACTGATGTTGGGAATACATGCTGATAGCTGTGAGTCTGAGCGGTTCAGAAACAGGTAATCCACAAGCAGATTCTAGCGTTCGACACAGGTGCAATGTTGTTGCGCGGTGGAATAATGCGGTATCCCCGTAATATACAGTTTGCACAATCTCTCGGTGATCGGGTGAAGTCACTCTACCGGGTAATACTTCAATCAGGTTCTAATCGTTTAACCCAGGGCTTGTCGTATAATCTGACCGGCAACGCCAGTTCCCTGTGTTGAGCGTTATGTTTTGTTTATCAAGCAAATTGCAATCGGAGTCGTCAAACGTTATGGAACTACCCGCATTGCCCGATACCCATGGTCTCGCCGTACTTCTCCTGGTGGTGGTCGCCCTGGCCCTGTTTACCCGCGAACGTATTCCGCTGGAGACCTCCAGCCTGGCGGTGCTGGTGCTGCTGACCGTCGGGTTCGAGCTTTTTCCCTACGTGGCCGATGGGGAGCAGCTCCATGCCATCGATTTTTTCTCGGGATTCGGCCATGAGGCACTGGTAGCCGTTTGTGCCCTGATGATTGCCGGACAGGCGCTGGTGCGGACCGGCGCATTGGAACCGGTAGGGCGTCAGCTGGCGCGGTTATGGTCGGTTAGCCCCATGCTGTCGCTGCTGTTGACCCTGCTGGTCGGCGCGCTATTGAGTGCCTTTGTGAACAATGTGCCCATTGTGGTGCTGTTGTTGCCCATCCTGGTCAGTGTTTCCTTACGCAACAACCAGTCGGCGTCGCGTATTCTTATGCCGATGGGCTTCGCCACCCTGGTCGGCGGCATGAGCACCACCATCGGTACTTCCACCAATCTGTTGGTGGTCTCGGTGGCATCCGATATGGGGCTGCCGCGCTTCAGCATGTTTCATTTCTTTATCCCGGCGGCGATTGCCGGCGGTCTGGCCATCCTGTTTTTGTGGCTGGTTGCACCGCGTATGCTGCCCAGGCGCGATGCGTTGATGGAGGATACCTCACCGCGTGTTTTCACCGCACAACTGAATGTGGACGAGGAGAGCTTCGCCGCCGGCAAAACCCTGGCCGAGGTGAATGAAGAAATTGGTGGGACGTTAAAGATCATACAGATCCACCGCAATGGCGGGGTCGTACTGACCCCGTTGCCCGATGTCGTCATCAAATCGGGTGACCGGTTGAGTGTGAAGGACACACCGGACAATCTCAAGGAGATGGAGACCGTGCTGGGGGCAAAACTTTACACCGATGATAAACGGGTGGATGAGGAGCATCCGCTGCATGATGAGGATCAGCAGCTGGCGGAGATTGTCGTCACCCAGGGCTCGCCGCTGGAGGGCACAACCTTGTCACGCCTGCGTTTTTCCGATTACTACCAGTTGGTGACACTGGCGCTGCACCGGGTGGGCGCCACTGTCCGCACCCAGCGGGAGGAGGTGGGGAGTGTTCGCCTGAGCGTGGGTGACGTGCTGCTGGTGCAGGGTAGCCGTGAGCGGATCGTGGAGTTGAAGCGCAGCGGTGAGTTGCTGGTGCTCGATGCCACCAGCGACCTGCCCACGACAAAACGCGCGCCCCTGGCGCTGCTGATCATGGCGGCGATCGTGGTGGTGGCGGCTTTCGGTATTCTGCCTATCGCCATCAGCGCCACCTGTGGCGTCCTGCTGATGATTATCACCCGCTGCCTGAGTTGGCGTGATGCGGCGCAGGCGCTCAGCACCCAGGTGATCCTGATCGTGGTGGCCAGCCTTGCCCTGGGTATGGCGCTGTCCAAAACGGGTGGGGCGCACTATCTGGCACAGCTCTTTGTCAGCGTGAGCGCCGGCAGTTCACCCACTGTGATGCTCAGTGGCCTGATGCTGTTGATGGCGGTACTGACCAATATCGTCTCGAATAATGCCGCCGCTGTAATCGGTACCCCTATTGCTGTCAGTATCGCGCAACAACTGGATCTGCCCGCGGAGCCCTTTGTGCTGGCGGTACTGTTCGGCGCCAACATGAGCTACGCTACCCCCATGGCCTACAAGACCAATCTGCTGGTGATGAATGCCGGGGGCTATACGTTTAATGATTTTGTCCGTGTCGGCATTCCGTTGACCCTGATTGTGTGGCTGGCGCTCTCCTGGTTGTTACCGATGATGTATCAGCTATAGCTGTGAACTGACTCTCAGGTTACCTGCAACCTGCGATAGTGGAATTATCAGAATATGTCTGAAATAGAATTCTCCAAAGAAGAAACGGAACTAATAGTTAATCGAATCCAGCTCTATTTCCGGGAAGAGCTGGACCAGGATATCGGCCAGTTTGACGCCCAGTTTCTTTTGGAGTTCTTTGCCAATGAAATAGGTGGCTATTTCTACAATCGTGGATTATACGATGCACAGGCTATTTTGGAACGTCGGGTTGCGGAGATCTCAGAGGTCATATATGAACTGGAAAAAGTCACGGAATTTCATCGGTGATCACGCTATCTTAAATACTTCACTGAGTAGGCAGTATGGCGGAGATCGGAACTACGCAAACTGTCGATCGAAGGCCAGTCTCTCTTCCCGGGTCACGACACCTGATTTCCCGCTTCTTCTCGATTTAGGTCAACGGGCGTAACTGGCAAGCCCTCCCCGGGAGGAGGGATGGGAAGAGGACGTGGGGTAGTCATTGTCCCCTTGTTGCGGGGTGAGTGCAGGCGGCCCGGGGTTAACCACGACCAGTGGATACCCTGTATAGTTGGACTAACCTGGATGGCTATGCTCCATCAACACAGAAAATGCATTGCCGACAAACCCGATGCAAGGAGATATACGTGAGCAAGTTGAGAGAAGATGTTTCTATTGAGCTACTGAACCAGCGTGGAACTGAATATTTGCCTGGATTCCTCGGAATCCAGATGGTGGAGCTTGCAGCCAATAGTCTCCGCAGCCGTATGCCTGTGCAAAAGCTTCACTTTGCACCCAACAACTTTCTGCATGCCGCAAGCGTTGTGGCTCTCGCCGATACCACCTGTGGCTATGCCACCATCGCGCACTTGCCCGATGGAGCGCAATCCTTCACCACCATTGAATTGAAGAGCAACCATCTGGGTACTGTGAAGGACGGAAGCATTGTTTGCCATGCGACTCCTCAGCATCTTGGAAAAAATACCCAGGTGTGGGATGCCATTGTGTCGGATGAGGCAACTGATCGGAAAATTGCCCTGTTCCGCTGTACCCAGATGATTCTATGGCCAAAGGGCTGAGTCTCTCTTTGGCCAGTGAGGGTGGCAAAAAAGGCGTGCCCGTCCTGACGGACTGTATAACATCCACAAGACTGCGGATGGCTATTGGCGAGCAGTTATTGCTGGTTGCTGGTGTAGTTGGTGGAGATGGAAATATTTTGCCCCGAGTGTTACTCAGGTTCCATTGAGTCGTTTTTTACCCCTACCTCCAAGTCTTCCGTTTCGGTGACGCTGACGCTCAAGGTGTTCTTCCCGTTGGCCTTGGCCTTGTACATCGCATCGTCTGCAAGGCGTAATAATGTGTGTGCATCTGTTGCTGATTGTGGGAACAGGCTTATGCCAATGCTGACTCCGACATGACACCGGCAGTCGTTGATTTGGATGGGTTTGCCGGCGACGCCAATCAGCTTCTGTGCAATCAGTGAGGCGTCCTCGGGTGTGTTGAGGTCACCCAGCAAGATGGTGAACTCGTCGCCACCCATGCGGGCCAGGATATCTTCCTTTCGAATGCACGTCCGCATGCGTGCGCTGATGATTTGCAGAAGATGGTCGCCGACTTCGTGGCCACAGTTGTCGTTAACCAGTTTGAACCCGTCCAGATCCATGAACAGCAGCGCCAGCTGACGGCCGTGCCGTTGTGCGTGGTTGATTGCAATATCCAGGTGCTCATTGAACAGGGAACGGTTGGGTAGCCCCGTCAGGGCGTCGTGTGTGGCCAGATGGGTCAACTCCTGTTGTGCCTTGACCCGTTCGTGAATCTCGTGAAGCAACTTTTCATTGGTGCGGGCCAGCTCACCGGTACGTTTCTCTACCCGTTTTTCCAGCTCCTGATTAAACTGCTGCAGTTTCTGTTGGGCCTCCCTTTTCTCAGTTATGTCGCGCACTAGCACGATATAGGCCGATTTATCGTCCAGCTCGAAACTGGAGATATCGATCTCGGCGGGAAAGGTGGTGCCGTTGTTGCGACTACCCGTCACTTCCCGACTCATGCCGAGTTTTTGTTTTTTCCATACTTCGAGATCACGAATAAGGTAACCACTGCTGTCTTCAGTTATGACCTGGGGAAAGAGCCTGTGAGCGCTCTTGCCAATCAGGACGTTGTGGTCGTAGCCGAATATCAAGTTGCAGGCCTTGTTGCATGAAATAATGGTTCCCCGGTCATCCAGAGTGAGAAGGCCATCCATCATATTCTCCCGGATTGTACGTTCCCGAAGTTCGCTGTGACGCAGTTCACTCTCCGACTTATGGCGACGTGCGATTTCGTTGCTGATGCGTCGGTGAATCAGGATGGCGGTGATGATACTGAACAGTACCCCAAAGGTACCGAGAAAGATCATTAAGCTATGGGTTTGTTCAATTTCACGGCTGGTACTCTTCAGGCTGTCGAGGTTTTGTTGCTGTTTCAGGAGGATGAACTCATCCATCAGATCCATGGCGCTTCGTTGGCCGGGTAGTGTGGTGTGAAACAGCAGTTCGCCTGCCGGCTGGTACTCCTGGTCGCGCAGGTGTTGGATGATACGATTTTGTGAAGAGGCGGTCTTTACCGTCTGGGCATGCTGGCGATCCAGTAGTTGCCGTTCTCCGGCGGAGATATCATGAGAAAGCAATTTTTCTCGTGCGGTGACATAACGAGATGCCGCAGCGCTCATCTCCATGGCATATTCGTCCACGGTAAATGGGTCGTTGGCGATCATCGCCGACTGCAGGCTGATGGAACGCTCGCGGGCGACTTGACGCATGGTGTGCATCAGTGTGATCTGTGTATTCCGATCCTGGACGATTTCAGTGAGGCCTGACGAGAGGCGTTGTATACGATGGAGGCCAGTGCCGGTTATTGCTACCAGAACAGTGATAACCAGCAAAAAACCATAGACGATGATGCGTCTTGATGTCCTCTGTGTGGACATATGATCCCCCTGCGCATACTGTATTTTATAATTGTTTTGCTGTTGTTTGCCGGGGCCTCTTTAACGGGCCTGATCTTATACTCGACAAACTGCATTGATCATAACAGCTTAGTTTGGCAGAACGAAGTTCCGTTCGTAACTAATATGAGACCTGTCGGAAGGGAGAGTCAGGATCGGAGCATATTTAATAGTTTTTGCAGTGGTTCTGTTGTCCCGTCAGCGCGCCCCGTCATAGGCCCGAATCAACTGGCAATGGAGGACCGGGGTTGGTTTTCCCGGCGGGGATTTCCACAGCCAGGGCAGGCATATGATTTTTGCTTCCTGCATATTGAGTTGGCGCATGCCGGTCAGCTTCCGGGGGTGAGCGGGTCAGGTTTTCCTACAGTGGGCTGGAGAGCCGTATAAGCGATCATTGTGCAGGGCGTCATAGCGAATCAATAAAGATAAAAAAATACCGATTAATTACTAATAATGGCATTAAGGGTACATAAGTATCTTTTATATGATATTTACACTGCTTGTTGCTCTATTGTACTAATATAGATAATTAATTACTTATTATTGTCATTATTAGTTATCAGTAGGTAAATATATGCCTATTAAAGACGTATATGTCATGAGCGATGAGGCCATTGCCGCTGAAATCGGCCAGCGCATTGAGCAGCTGCGGCTGGAAGCGGATATCACCCAGGAAGCCATCGCGGAAGAGCTGGGCATTACCACCAAGACCTATCGCGCCACGATCAAGGGAAGGGGGAAGTTTTCCACCCTGATCGGTATTCTGCGGGTTCTCGGGCAACTGGAGCTGATGGATCGGTTTATACCGGAAACGCCGTTTAGCCCCATGGCCTTGCTGAAATTACGGGGGCGCCAGCGCCAGCGGGCATCGGGGTTGTCAGGGGTGAAAAAAGAGTCATCCGGTGAGGAGGATCTGGGATGGTGACGCACCAACTTGCCCGGGTGATGCTTTGGGGTGATCTGGTGGGGGCCCTGGCCTATAACGAGGAGAACGGGTTCACCGCTTTTGAATACGCTCCCGGCTGGATACGCAAAGGAATGGAAATTTCACCCATCCGGCTGCCACTTGGTCGGCAAAAGTATCAATTTACCGAGCTTCCCTACGCAACCTACAAAGGGTTGCCGGCCGCCTTTGCCGACACCCTGCCCGATGATTTTGGTAATGCGGTAATCAATGCCTGGCTGGCAAAACAGGGCCGGGACGCGGATTCATTCTCCCCGCTGGAACGTCTCCTCTATACCGGGCGGCGAGGTGTGGGGGCCCTGGAGTATCACCCGGAGTTTGACAGGACCTTGACCCGCGCGACGCCATTACAGATCGATGCACTGGTTGAGATGGCGCAAAGTGTGATCAGTGGGCGTGCCGCCATGCAGTTGTCGATAGCACAACACAAACGGACCAATGGACTGGAGTCGATGTTTCAGGTGGGTACCTCCGCCGGTGGCGCCCGGGCCAAGGCCGTGGTCGCCATTAACCGGCAACGCACTGAACTGCGCAGCGGCCAAGTGGATTGTCCTGACGGCTTTGAGCAGTTCATCCTGAAATTTGATGGGGTGGTGGACAGCAATCAGGCGCACCAGACGTTCGGTGACCCACAAGGGTATGGCCGCATGGAGTATGCCTACTATCTGATGGCCAGGGATGCGGGCATCAATATGTCCCATAGCGAACTGCTGGAAGAGGGCGGGCGAGCCCATTTTATTACCCGGCGGTTCGATCGGATCGGTAATGAGAAGGTGCACTACCAGTCGCTCTGCGCCATGGATCACGCGGACTACAAAAAGCCCGGCCATTATAGCTATGAACAGCTATTTAGCCTGATGCGTGCCCTGCGTCTGGATCGGCAATCCGCGCTCGAGATGTACCGACGCATGGTATTTAATATCGTGGCGCGCAATCAGGATGATCACCCGAAAAATATCGGTTTTATGCGCAGGCAGGGGGCGGGCTGGCAGTTGGCCCCGGCGTTTGATCTAGTTTATAGCTTCAAGCCGGGATCACCCTGGGTCAGTACGCATCAGATGACCCTGAACGGCAAACGCGACAAGTTTGCGCTGGATGATCTTCTGCGTCCCGCCACAACCTTTCTGAAGGAGGCCCAGCATATTATCGAAGCCGTCATGGAGGTGGTTTCCCGCTGGCCGGAGTATGCGGAAAGGGCGGGTGTCGCCAGGGATTTCTCCGCGGCGATCGGAAAAAATCACCGGTTGCGTCTTGACTGAGCGGGCCTTCCCAGCCGAGGCCCGGGTTTACTCCCACCTGAAACTGCGCGCCCCGATGGTCATGAACACTATGCTCATGGCCAGCATGATCAGCAGATGGGGAAAAATATCCACCAATCCGGCGCCGTCGATCATGATGGCGCGGGCGGCCTCGATCATGTGGGTCAACGGGAAGATCTGCGCGGACTGCTGAATAATCTCCGGTGATCCCTCGAGGGAGAACCAGACCCCGGAGAGCATCATCATCGGCCAGCTGATCATATTCAGCAGGCCGTTGGCGGTCTCTTCGTTGGAGAGGCGGGCGGCGATGATCAGGCTCAGGCAGATCATGCTGAAAGTGCCGATCACCAGTACCAGCAGCAGGCTGAGATAGGAGCCGTACATGCGAAAGCCCACCAGCAGGTTAGTGCCGGCGTAGACCAGGCTGGTGACGGTGACAATCAGCCAGAGGCGGGACATCACCTGGGCAGAAAGAAATTCAAAGGCGGTGAGGGGGGTTGCCTTGAGCCGTTTCAACACCCCGTTCTTGCGATAGCGCACGATCACGTAGCCGACACCGAACAGGGAGCTGAACATAATGTTCATCCCCAGCACCCCGGGGATCAGCCAGTCCACATAACGGATCGCCTCGCCGCTGACAGTCTGTCGGGTAAACTGTGTTTCGCCCCCCTTCAACAGCTGTTCCAGCAGATAGCCGTTGGCCGACTGATCGTTGATCCAGTAGCTGCCGTTGGCGCTGTCCAGCAGCATATCCAGCTGATGGCGCTCGACCTTGGTGACAGCGGATTCGATGCTGTCGACGGGGATGAACTGGATGTGTTTGAGCTGCAGGAAGCGCTCAATGCCGGGGGCTTGTTTCTGCTGCTCGAACAGGCCCACCTTGAACAGAGTCTGGCCGCCGGTGGAGAAGGCGAAGGCAAACCCGAACACAATCAGTACCGGCAGCACAATGTTCCAGGAGAGGGCGCTGCGGTCACGCACAAATTCCAGGTTACGGGCCATGAACACGGCGAAAAAACGGCGCAATCCCATCGCCTAGCTCCTCAGCTCACGGCCGGTCAGTTCAAGAAACAGATCCTCCAGGGTGCGGGAGCGGATCTGCAGATGGGTCAGCGGCACCTGTTGGGCGATCAATTGCTGGATACTGGCATTGATATCCTCACTCAGAATCTCCACTTGTCCGTTGATCCGGTGCAGCTTCAGCAGTGCATCATGGTCGAGTGATTCCGGTACCTCATTGGCCGGTAGGCAGATCACCGAGTGGTCGAAGTGTTTTTTCAACAACGCCCGGGGTGAGCCTTGGGCGATGATCCTGCCGTGGTCCATGATGACGATCTCATCACACAGTTCGTAGGCCTCCTCCATATAGTGGGTAGTCAGCACCAGGGTCTTCTGCTCCTGCTTGATGTCGTTCACCAGTTGCCAGAAGTTGCGCCGAGCCTGGGGGTCGAGGCCGGTGGTGGGCTCATCCAGAAACACTATCTGCGGATCATTAATCAGCGCGATGGCCAGCAGCAGTCGCTGGCGCTGGCCGCCGGAGAGACGACGTACATCCCGGTCGAGGAACTCACTCAATGCACAACGCTCGATCAATTCATCAATCGGGCGGGTACGGGGGTAAAAGCGGCCAAACAGCTCCAGGGTCTCGCCGACCCGGATAAACTCCTGTAGCGAGGTCTCCTGAAACATAATACCGGCCTCATGACGGAACGCCACACCGGTTGGCTCTCCCTTGTACCGGATATCCCCCTGGGTCGGTGTGATGATTCCCTCCAGCATCTCCACCGTGGTGGTCTTGCCGGCCCCATTGGGACCCAGCAGGCCGAAGCAACTGCCGCGCTCAATGGAGAAGCTGACCCCGTTCACCGCCTGGACGCCGTTGAAATGCTTTACCAGATTGTCGACCTGCAGAATGCTGCTCATGGAGTGTCCTGTGGAATTCAGCGGCTATTGTATGTCATTTGGTGCCGGTACTGGATCATCATCAAAGGCACGCAAAGAGATCATTGCAGAATTAACCGCATGGCTCCACCGGAGCGTTGTATGGATCAATCTGCGTTATGAGAAAACCAACAGTGAAGCCCATCCGATTCAGTATACGTTTCATCGTGGCACCAAAAGCAATTTGAGGGCGACCCCCGTTAGCGCTACTGCCGTTGTCAATACCAATATTATCCGTATCAAGTGTTTTTGTAGGAGCAAATTCTGCTCACGCATTTCCATGTGCTTCGCGGTACGGGCTCCGTCCTGGGCAAATCTCCAAGCCAAATCGACATCAACACATAACTGGGACAAAGCCTTAAAAAATCCCAACCGATGGTCGGGGACTGTCAGTATTCTTTTCCTCAGGTCATATCACTGCTCGACCAACAGAATCAGGGCAACCGTGCCCAATGCGATGGTGGTGGTCTTTATTCCGCTTATCAGCCAGGAGGTGCTGCCGATATTGCCAAGGAATGCACCCAGGCCAAAGATACAGATGAATGCGCAGGTGATGGCGGCCAGGAGGGGATCTATGACCAGATCGACGCCGCTCTTGGCCAGACCCAAGGGGGTGATGATCAGCAGCGACATCAGCAGCGGCGCACTGCCATTGACCAGAGCGATTAACAGTGGGATGCCCCGTGCCGCGTAAGCATGGGCGCTACCGGACAAGTCATCGACCATGGCGCTTTCCAGCTCCGCCAGCGCCTTGCGTCGTTCCGCGCTCTCACTCAGATAGGCACTGGAGAATCCGCTGATGCCCAGGGCGATGGCTGCGCCCAGGCAAGCGCTGATGACCACGCCCAGTGCAGCCTGGTCACTCAGATAGAAGCCGGTGATCAGTCCCAGCATGGTGAGTGCACCATCGAAGCCGTTGACCACGAAATAGCGGCGGATGATGCCGTGGGACTTCGTCAGATGAAGCCAGAGTTCCAGTTTTTGCAAAAGCATCTTGTTGTGAAGCCCCGATCAGGCTCAATCGATCTCTGTCGTGTCGTTTTCCACCGCGACGGCATCGATGCTGTGGAGTGAGGCGCCCATTTCACTGATAGCGGCCTGTATCTGCTCATAATCGATATTGCTGCCCTCAATCTCGATTTGCAGGGTTTCGGTCTTGGAATCCATCTCTACAACAGACAATCGGATCTGGTAGTCGCCCTTTCTCGCCAGTGCTTTGCTGAATTCGATTACATTGGGATGCAGCGGCTTGAGGACATCCAGTAGCAGATGAGTTATGCGAATCATAGGTTTCCCTTGTAGTGGTCAGAGCAAATTTCCCATATCGGCCATGGGCGGGTCTGTGGCTTAATTAATTCGTGGGGGTCTGAAGTCGCACTGTTCCAGAAATCCGTATGATCTGAGTTCGTGCTGAACAGTTATTGTATGCTATTTAAGGTTGTTAGGGGATTATCCGGTATCCGGCGGCAGTCGGAGTGGATCATAGTCGAGTGGAGTCCTTCAGCACCGGGCCGCCTTGATGGCGCCAGGAAGAATGAAAAATGACAGCAGTAAAATAGATCAGATTTTAACTGTGCGGAGAAGCGATTTTTATTCACGAATTCTAGTGGAACCAGGCAGCCGGGAGATACGAGTATGCTGATCGGAGTACCAAAAGAGATTAAAAATAACGAGTACCGGGTGGGTTTGATTCCGGCCAGTGTGCGTGAGTTGATTCACCACGGGCATCAGGTCGTGGTAGAGAGTCAGGCCGGTATCGGCATCGGTATGGATGATGACGCCTATCGGGCGGTTGGCGCGGAGATCGTGGAGAGTGGCCGGACCGTTTATGAGCGGGCCGAGATGCTGGTAAAGGTGAAAGAGCCGCAGTCTACCGAATGCCGCCTGCTGCGGGAGGGGCAACTGCTGTTTACCTATCTGCACCTGGCCCCCGATCCCAACCAGACAGAACTGCTGCTGAATGCCGGCGTCACCGCCATCGCTTATGAGACGGTGACTGACAGGCACGGCGGGTTGCCGCTGCTGGTGCCCATGTCCGAGGTGGCGGGGCGCATGTCAATCCAGGCGGGTGCCATGTGCCTGGAGAAGTCCCACGGGGGGGCGGGTCTGCTGCTGGGCGGTGTGCCCGGTGTAGCGCCTGCCAATGTGCTGGTGATCGGCGGTGGAGTGGTGGGCACCAACGCCATCCGCATGGCCATGGGGCTGGAGGCCCGTGTGACGGTACTGGATCGCTCCCTGGAGCGGTTGGCGGAACTGGATCTGCAGTTCGGCGGCCGTCTCAATACCATCTACTCCACCAAGGAGGCGCTGGAGGAGTACGTGCTGGATGCCGACCTGGTGATCGGTGCGGTACTGGTGCCGGGGGCGGCCACACCCAAACTGGTGACCCGGGAGATGCTGGGTCGCATGCGCCCCGGCTCGGTGCTGGTGGATGTGGCGATTGATCAGGGCGGCTGTTTCGAGACCTCCCATGCCACCACCCATGCCGATCCTACCTACATCGTGGACCATATCGTGCACTATTGCGTGGCCAACATGCCCGGTGCCGTGGCGCGCACTTCCACTTTTGCTCTGAATAACGCCACCCTGCCATTTGCCCTGGCGTTGGCCGATAAGGGTTTCCCCCGGGCCCTGGCGGATGATCCCTGTCTGCGGGAGGGGCTCAATGTACATAAGGGTCGTGTCACCTATGAAGCGGTGGCCAGCGCCCTGGGATATGACTATCTGCCCGCCCGGGAGGCGCTGGCGCTCTGAATCGGGAGGTGAAGCCTGTAGTCAGCGGAGGCGTCGTGTCGGTGTTTCCAATCCCGCATGATCGCGTCCGCTGGTTGAAATGTGGCTTTTTCTTTTCACGGCAATCATTTGGTTTACAATGGTTCGGTCTCAAATCAACGCCTGTTCACAAGACCATGCCCAAAAGCAAAAAGAAAGCCGACCTGAAGAAAATCAACTACAGCCTGTTGCCGGAGCTGGTGGGATACCATCTGCGCCTGACCCAGCTTGCTGTATTCAGGGATTTTGCCGAATCAGTCGGGGAGGCGCAGATCACCCCGAGTCTATATGCGGTGCTGGTGATTATCGATGCCAATCCTGGGCTGAAACAGACCGAACTGGCCAAGGCGGTGCGTCTGGATCGCTCCTCGGTGGTGTCGGTGATCGACAAACTGGAAAAACAGAAACTGGTGGTGCGCCAGCGAGTCGAGGGTGATCGGCGCACCAATGCGCTGGCCCTGACCGATGCGGGGCGCGAGTTGCTAAGTGAACTGACGCCGCTGGTGGAAGCTCATGAGGCGCGCCTGTCCGGCAACCTCTCCGAGCGTGAGCACGCCACCCTGATCAGGCTGCTGGGCAAGATTCTGCCCGATGCGCGTTGATCCGGCATCCGTTCCCGGGGCCGGGGTGAGCCTCCTGCAGGTCGTGATACCGTCAGTGGTGAACCCGTCCGTAAGCCGCGACCTCGCCGCAAAGGTCTACCCGGCCCGCGCCAACTGGATGGCCAGAAACGGTAATAGCAGACAGTCGTGACGGCCCGGGTGGGCCTGCACCGGGGTGAAACAGTCGAGCGCAGTTGCCCAGGCGCGGGGGAGCGGTTGTTCGCGGTCCAGGAACGCCTCCAGCTGTTCGATGCGCTGATCCAGTTCGGCATAGGTCTGGCCGATGGCCAGTTGCCGCATCACAGCGGCGGAGGCCTCGGCCAGCAGGCAGCCACGGATATCGAAACCGAGCTCGATGATGCGACTGTTCCGGCTCCAGATCTCAACCTCGATCTGGTCACCGCAGAGCGGGTTGTCAATGCTGGCGCTGCGCCGTTCCATCCCGACCGGCCGGGCGTTTCTGTCCGGCAGACTGGTTCGTCCAGCGGCTGCCGCCAGTGTCTTGATGCGGCTGTTGTAGAAGTCGGCCGGGGCCGGTTGTGCCGTTATGGTTGCCATTGGGAAAGTGCCTCCGGTGTGTCGAAGTCGCGGATTACCGCCGGGTCGTCCAACTCCAGCTCCGCCACCCAGGCGGGGTTCTGGCGGATCAGAAAATCGGCGCCGCGATCACCGCTGGCCAGTGCCATCATGGGTGCCAGCGCGGCGGGCCAGATCCGCGGATGGCCCCGCTTGCCCCGGTAACAGGGGATGACGATCTTCTCGCCGTCCAGTGCGTGGAAGCGGGACAGCAGTTTATCGATCAGTGCCGGCGTAAGCAGGGGCATGTCGCCGAGCATCAACAGCAGTCCGCCGTGGTCGGGCGGCAAGTGGGTCAGGCCGTGGCGCAGCGAACCGGCCAGTCCATCGGCATGGCCGGGATTGTTGATGATGTGAAGCTGTCCTGACAACGGGTGGTTGTGCAAGGTATCCCGCAGCAGCAGCGACTGGTGGCCGCTTACCAGGGTGATCCCGACCACGCCACTGCCTTGCAGGGCGTCCAGGGTGTGCTGGATCATCGGGCGTCCATCCAGCGGCAGCAGCAGCTTGTTGCATCCCATTCGTCGCGAACTGCCGGCCGCCAGCACCAGTGCGGTGACTGGTGCAGTGCTAGTGGTCGCTCCCACCGCCGCCGTTTTGGCGACCGGTCGCAGGCCCTGCTGGCTGAACTCGCGCTGCTGGTTGCGCAGCAGGCCGCCGACGCCGAGCCGGGTCAGGTCGCGGCGCTCCAGCGGGAGGCCGGCGGCCAGTCGCGGCAGCAGCAGATCCAGTCCATTCAGTGCCGCCGATTTGGCGCAGCCGGGCAGGCTGATCAATTGGGTCTCATCCAGGGTGCCATACAGCAGCATGTTGCCCGGCTCCACCGGCAGGCCAAAGTGAAGGGTCTCGCCGCCCGCCTGGTCAAGTGCCGTCGGCACCACATCCTGTCGATCCATAGTGACGGAACTGCCGGCCACCAGAATCAGGCGGCAGCGAGATTTCATCTCGGCCAGTTGTTGGGCCATGGCGTCCGCGTCATGTGTGCAGTGGCGCACCTCGCTCAACACACAGCCGTAATAGGCGAGGCGACGGGCGGTGAGGTGTTCGAAACGATCACCCCGCTCCGGCGCGCTATCTCCGCTGTAGCTGCGTAGCAGGGCCACCGGCAGGGTTTCGAGTCGGCGCATCCTGATGGGTGTTGCCCGTGGGGTGAGCTGTCCCAGCCATTGCCCGATGAGATCCCTTGGGATGGCGAAGGGGATGATTTTGAGACTTGCCACCACCTGGCCCCGCTCCACCATGGACCAAGGCGGCAGGGTGGCCAGGGTGATCGACTCGTGCAGCTCATTGAGGGCGTGAATCTGTACCTCATCCAGCTGCAGCAGACCCCGGTGGGTGGCAATCAGGTTGCAGCGTCCGGCCTCGGCCCGGTCCAGTGCCAGCCCGCTTCCCAAAAGCCGGGTTGCCAGTTGTGTGGCGGCAGGGTTTTCATGCTGATCCCCGGCGTCCAGTCGAATTACCTGCAGCCGTTCGATGCCGGCCCGCTGCAGGCGGTCGATATCCCGCTGTCGCAGTACTCGCCCCTTGCTCATCACACCGTCGGGCGTGTGCAGGGTGTGGGCCAGATAGTGGCTCAGGGCCTGCTGGGTGGACAGTTCAAGCCGCTGCATCTTGTTCCCTTCGGTAACGGGCCTGGATCAGTTGGGCGAGGATAGAGACGGCGATCTCGGCCGGGGCGCGACCGCCCAGGTCCAGTCCAACGGGGCCGTGGATGCGTTGTAGCTGGCTGCCATAGCCCTTTTCAGCCAGTCGTTGCAGTCGTTCGTTATGAGTTTTGCAGCTGCCCAGGGCGCCGATGTAGAACGCCTCGCTGTCGAGGGCGGCGCAGAGTGCCGGATCGTCGATCTTGGGATCGTGGCTCAGGGTCACCAGGGCGCTGCTGGTGTCGATAGGCAGTTCCTTGAATAGCCGGTCCGGCCATTGTTGCACCAGGGGTGTATCGGGAAAACGGTCGGCTCGGGCGAAGCCACGACGTGGATCGATCACTAGCGGAGCCAGTCCGCAGCGTCCGGCCATGGACGCCAGATGCTGGGCGGTATGCACTGCACCGACGATTAAGAGATGGGCGGGGGGTATGTAGACTTGCAGGAAATAGTCATTATCCAGCCGCAGGGAATCGCCCTGTTGTATGGCGTTGTCGAGCGGCTCAATCAATGAGGCTGGAATGGCCTTGTCGGTCAGCGGCTGGTCTGGTTCGATCAGCCACTGCCGTCCGCTCTCCAGAGCCACCAGTCGCCGGATCGTCGCGGGCGGTGTGGCACCCTGTATGCATTGGATCAGTGGGTGATCCCGGTCTACCGCCTCCACCCACACTTCGATTCGGCCGCCACAGGAGAGACCCATCTCCCAGGCCCGGTCGGTCGCCACCTGGAACTGTAGCAGTTGGGGGTCGCCTGACTCGACCACCGACAGAGCAGTACGGATCACCTCACCCTCAATACAACCGCCGGAGACCGAGCCGGCAAACTGCTGGTCTGTGCGGATCACCATGTGGCTGCCCACCGCCCGGGGCGAGGAGCCCCAGGTGGCGACTACCGTGGCCAGCGCCACGCGCTGTCCGTGCTCCAGCCAGTCGACCAGCTGTTCAAGCTCGGGACCCCAGGGGGTGGTCGCGGTCAGTGGTTGCATGATTGCCGCCTCAGGCCGCCTGTTGCCAGAGTTGGGATACCAGCCGTTTGGCCATGGCCATTACTACCCGGCGACGGTATTTGGGACCGGTCACAGTGGTGCGCAGTACATTGACTGCCTTGCGGATTGCCTTGGCCATCTCCTCGGCGGCTTCATTGCTCCAGGGCCGGCCCTCCAGCTGGCTCAGATCGACCCGGACCGGCATGGAGTTGGTGCCGGTCACCACCAGTCGCAATTGTGCCAGGGTGTCGCCCTCGCGCCGCAGCGCGGCGGCCACGCCGGCCAAAGGGAAGTCGATCGCATCCCTAACACGTACCTTCTCGTAGCCGCTGTGCCACCGCACATCCCGCTGCAGGATGATGGCGCTGACCAACTCCCCGGGCTCCAGCGTAAGGTGATGGCTGCCGTCCTCCTGGTAAAGCCCGTCCAGGGGCAGTCGACGGCTGCCGCCGGGACCGATGATGTCGATCTCCGCCCCCAGCACCATCAGCACCGGGGCGATGTCACCGTGGTAGGTGGCGTAGCAGCGGTCACTCTTTACCACCACGTGACAGCGTTCGCCCTGGTATTTCAGACAGTAGTCGTTACCGCGGCGCCACCACTCGCTCTGGTTGTAGAAGATGCAGCGGGTATCCTGGCACAGGTTGCCGCCCAGGCTGGCGCTGGCCCGGTGGCTGGGGCCGGCCACCGCCAGGACGGCTTTCACCAGTGCCGGGAAGCGGTGCTTGATCTCCGGCTCGTCGGTCAGTCGCTCCAGGGTTACTGCCGCGCCGAGGGTCAGCTGGTCTCCGGCCCGGCTGATCTGTTGCAGTGCCGTCAGGCATGACAGGTCGACCAGGGCGTCCGGACCCACCAGACCGCGCCGCAGGTTGGGTAGCAGATCGGTGCCACCGCACAGGACTCGGGTGTCGGCGCTGTCGGCCAGGGCGGCGACCGCCTGTTCAGTAGTCTCGGGACGGATAAAGCGGAATTCGTTGAGATAGTTCATGCGTCGCCCTCCCGGGCTTCCAGCCAGTCACTCACGCGTTCGGGGGAAAGGGGCAGGGTGTCGGGGCGCAGTCCGGTGGCGTCATACACCGCGTCCATCAGTGCCGGCAGGAAACCGGCCAGCATCCCCTCGCTTGCCTCCTTGGCGCCGAACGGGCCGTTGGGGTCGATGCTCTCGACGATATGCACCTCGATATCGGGGCTCTCCACAATGGTGGGTACCCGGTAATCCAGCAGGTTGCCGTGGACCATGCGTTCCTTGTCGTAGTGGGTCTCCTCCGAGACGGTCTGGCCCATGCCCATCCAGACGCCGCCCTGGATCTGTCCCTCCACCGCCAGCGGGTTGAGGGCGCGACCCACGTCCACCGCCACCCACACCTTGTGGGCGGTGACCTTGCCGGTGACCTCGTCAACCGAGGCCTCCACCACCTGGGCCGAGTAGCAGAAACCCATGGTGGCGCCGATAGCGCTGCCGCGGATGCGCTTGTCGCCCTGGAACTCGGGTGGACAGGTGAAGGTACCCTTGGTAGTGAGGGTACCGTTGTCCACCATGGCGGCGCGGACTGCATCGGAGAAGCTCAGCATCTTGTCGTCTTCACCGGTGACCCGGAAACACTCGTGGTCGCATACGATCTGGTTGACGGCTACCTCCAGCTTGCCGGCGGCGGCCTCGATCAGAATATCCCGCAGCTGTTCCGCCGCGTGCTTGGCGGCATTGCCGACCATCAGGGTGACCCGGGAGGAGTAGCTGCCGTTATCCTTGGGAGTCAGGGCACTGTCGGCGGAGATCACCCGCAGCCGTCCCATCTCCACCCCCAGTACCTCGCCCACCACCTGGGTGACCATGGTGTTGGAGCCCTGGCCGATATCCGCAGCCCCGGTGAGGATGGTGATACCGCCGTCAAAATCGAGTTTCAGGTTGACCGTGGCGTGGGGCTCCCCGGTCCAGTGTTTCGGTGTAGACGTGCCGGAGACAAAATGGGCACAGGCCATGCCCAGACCGCGGCCCTTCGGCAGCTTGCCGCGCCGGTTTTCCCAGTCGGATGCCTTGAGCACCTTCTCAAGGCACTCCGGCAGGCCGTAGCTGAGTACCTTCTGGGCATACAGGGTGGTGCAGGGGGCCTGCAGCAGATTGACGCGCCGTACCTGGAACGGATCGAGTGCCAGTTGCTCGGCCATCTCGTTCATCAGTGCCTCGAAGGCGGCGCGCGGGTCCACCGTGCCGTGGCCGCGCATGGCGCCGCAGGGCGGGGTATTGGTGTAGACGCGCCAGCCGTCGTGACGGATCGCCGGCAGGTTATAGATGCCGTGCATCAGGGCGCCGGTATAGAGGATGGTGATGATGCCGTAGCCGGCATAGGCGCCGCCGCGCTGGATTACTTCGTTGTGGACCGCAGTGATGCGGCCGTCCCGGGTCATGCCCATGCGGATTTTGATCTCGGTATCGGGACGACCGCGATGGGCGATAAAGGTCTCCTCGCGGGTCTGGGTCAGGCGCACCGTGCCGCGCGCCTTGCGCGCCAGCAGGGCGGCGATGATCTCGAAATGCAGCGCCTCGGTGCGGGCACCGAAACCGCCGCCGAGAAACGGCTTGATTACCCGCACCCGGGACTCGTCCATTTCCAGGCAGTGGGCCACCTTAAGGTGCACGTAGTAGGGCACTTGGGTGGTGGTATGCAGGGTCAGCCACTCCCGTTCCGGGTCGTATTCGGCCAGGGTGGCGTTCAGCTCGATATGTACATGATTGACCTCGGCGAAGCGGTAGGTGCGCTCCTGGATCAGGTCGGCCCGGGCAAAACCGGCGTCCACATCGCCGAACTCCTGGTGCACCTCGCGCAGCACGTTGTTCGGCTTGTCGGCATGAATCACCTCGGCGCCCTCGGCCATCGCCTTGCGCGCCTCGGTGTAGGCCTTCAGCGGTGCATATTCGACCTTGATCAGGGCTAGGGCCTGTTCGGCGGTGGCCTCGTCGATGGCGGCCACGGCGGCCACCGGGTCGCCCCGGTAGCGCACCTTGTCCCGGGCCAGGGGAAATTCGTTCTCGGCAATCGGTAGCACGCCGAAGGGGACCTTGCAGTCATCCCCGGTACAGATGGCCACCACCCCGTCCAGCGCCTCGGCGGCGGAGGTGTCGATGGAGAGGATACGGCCATGGGCGATGGGGCTGCGCAGGATGCGTGCGGCCAGGGCGTCCAGCCGGGGGATATCGGCGGTGTAGCGGGCCTTGCCGGTGACCTTGTCGATACCGTCCACCAGCGGGGTGCGGACCCCCACCGGACCCTTGGTGAGTCTGGGAAGCGGTGCATTCATGGTGCGATCTCCCGGTTGGTCGCGGCACTCTGTACCGATTCGATAATCTTTACATAGCCGGTACAGCGGCAGAGATTGCCCGCCAGGGCGCTCTTGATGGTGTCCACGTCCGGGTCCGGGTTCTGGCGCAGCAACGCCTCGGAAGCCATCAGCATGCCGGGGGTGCAGAAGCCGCACTGGGTGCCGAGCTTTTCGTGAAATGCCTGCTGCAGGGCGCTGAGCCGACCGTTATGGCTGAGGGATTCAACTGTCTCCACGCTGCAACCGTCCACGCTCTGTACCAGGGTGCAGCAGGCGAGGCGGGGCCGTCCATCCACCAGTACCGTGCAGGCGCCGCACTCGCCGCCGTCACAGCCCTGCTTGGTGCCGGTCAGACCCAATTGGTCGCGCAGGTAGTCGACCAATAGCATATTGTCGGCCACCGCATCCTCTCTGTCGCGCCCGTTCACCCTGAGCGATATCAGCTGTTTTTTCATGCCTGTTGCATCCCCTTGTCTGCCTCTCTGATTGATCGCTGGAGTGACGCTGCTGTGGATTTGCTCCAGTCGCGGGGCTTATATTTACCACAAAATATGTTGATATCAAACAATTTGTTACAAATCTATAAATAGTGGGAAATGTGCGTGCGGCAATGCACGTTCCGAGAATCGATAAGAGGGCTAGACGGGGGAGTGATCAGCGGCAGGGTGTCTTTTTATTAATACGTAATTATTTATACATATATTATGTAGACGTATCATTATTGCGTGTAAATCTGACATATGTCAGGCGTCAGCGGCAAAGGAATAATGCTTTAGTTCTTTACTAACATCTGTTTTGTAATTATTTAAATAAACAATAAAAAATAATAAAAACATTAACTAATGTTACTATTTGATTTAAATAGATTCTTTTGTAACTAATATTAAATATTCAAAATATGTGCTTATTAAACGATACGTAGATGTTGAATCAATAGTATATTTATGTATCAATATAAACACTATTATAGTTGTGTGAATCACGGATTCACTCATAATAAAAAAGAGGAGGCGGGTGTGCTGATGCGGAAAATGGCTGTGATGGCCGATGCAATGAAGCAGTACCAGGTCAACCGGTGGCACACCGGTACGGCGGTTGTTTCCAGTGATTGGGTGGCTGAAGAGGTTCCCGTGGCGCTGGTTTATAACGGCCTGTCCCATGTGGTCATGATGTGCAGCCCGCAGCACCTGGAGGATTTTGCCCGTGGTTTCACCCTCAGTGAATGCATTGTCGAGCGACCCCGTGAGATCTATGACATCGCGGTGACTGAGCTGGACGAGGGCATCCAGGTGGAACTGGAGATCGCCCAGTCCCGTTTCTGGGCGTTGAAAGCGCAACGCCGTGCCCTGGCCGGCCGTACCGGTTGCGGGATCTGTGGCAAGGAGAGTCTGGCGCAGATGGCCTGTACCCTCGATCCCCTGCAGAACGGCCAACAGATCAGCAATGTCGCCTTGCAACAGGCGTTGGGTCGTATCAACAGTCAGCAACACCTGTTTCACAAGACCGGTTCGGTACATGCCGCCGCCTGGTGTGACCCGGACGGTAATATTATCGCCTTGCGCGAGGATGTGGGCCGGCATAACGCCCTCGACAAACTGGTAGGCCACTGTCTGGAGAGCCGCCACACGCTGCATGACGGCATGCTGATCATGACCAGTCGGGCCAGTTATGAAATCGTCCAGAAGGCCGCGGCCTGTGGTATCTCCGTGGTGGCGGCAGTCTCCGGCCCTACCGGCATGGCGATTCGCCTGGCGGAAGAGCAGGGGATCACCCTGATCGGCTTCGCCCGCAACGCCAGCCTCTGTGTCTACTCCCACCCCGAGCGGATCATTTAATGAATAACCCGACAAAGCGAAACGGTGCCAAAAAAACAACGGTGCCGACCTACTGTTACAACTGCGTCTCCGGCCCCGACCCCATGCGGGTCGAGGTGGTGGACGGCGTGGCTACCCAGGTGGTGCCCAATTTCGAGGCCTCCGAGGCCCATCCTGGACGCGGACGACCCTGTGTCAAGGCGTACGGCCTGGTGCAGAAGACCTACAATCCCAACCGCATCCTGCAGCCGATGAAGCGTACCAATCCCAAAAAAGGCATGAAGGAAGATCCGGGGTTTGAACCGATCTCCTGGGATGAGGCCTTGACCCTGTTGAGTGACAAACTCAACGGCATTCGTGAGCAGGGTCTGGTTGATCAGGCCGGTATGCCCCGGGTGGCCGCTACCTTTGGACATGGTGGCACGCCGGCCTATTATATGGGGACCTTTCCGGCCTTTCTCGCCTCCTGGGGCGGACCGATCGACTTCAGTTTCGGTTCCGGCCAGGGCGTCAAATGCGTCCACTCCGAGCATCTCTACGGAGAGTTCTGGCATCGCGCCTTTACCGTCGCGGCGGACACCCCGAATACCCGCTTCGTGCTCTCCATCGGCAGCAATGTGGATGCCACCGGCGGTCCTTGCGCCGTTGCCCGCCATGCCGATGCCCGGGTGCGCGGCTACAAGCGGATTCAGGTGGAGCCGCACCAGTCCATCACCGGTGCCACGTCATCCGAGTGGGTGCCGATCCGGCCCAAGACCGATGCCGCGTTCATGCTTGCTCTGATCCACTGCCTGCTGCATGAGCATGCACATGATCGGTTGGATATGCCGTTCCTGCGTGATGTCACCTCATCACCCTATCTGGTGGGTCCGGACGGCCTCTACCTGCGCGATGCGGATTCCGGCAAACCCCTGGTGTGGAATGAGCAGAGTCAACAGGCGGTGGCGTTTGATACGCCGGACGTTGTGCCGGCGCTGACCGGTGAATTCAAGATTGCACATGCCATAAGCATCGATGCCGATGATCAGCGCAATGAATTACAGAATGTAGAGGGCACCACCGCCTTCAGTAAACTGGTGGCGCATGTGGCCGGTTATACCCCGGAGTGGGCGGCTGAAGTGTGTGATATCCCGGCCGAAACGGTTCGTCGCATCGCCGGCGAGTACCTGGACAATGCCTGTGTCGGCGAGACCATCGAGGTGGATGGTGAAACGCTGCCCTATCGTCCGGTGGCGGTAACCCTGGGCAAGTCGGTGAACAACGGCTGGGGTGCCTACGAGTGCTGCTGGGCGCGTACCCTGATGGCGGTGCTGGTGGGAGCGCTGGAGGTGCCGGGTGGCACGCTCGGTACCACCATCCGGCTGAATCGTCCGCATGAGGATCGACATCAGAGCGTGAAACCGGGTGAGGATGGTTTCATGGCGCAGAAGCTCAACCCCACCGACAAGACCAACTGGGTGTCTGAGCCGACCGGCCGCAATGCCCACCGCACCCTGGTGCCGATCGTCGGCAGTTCGGCCTGGAGTCAGGCGCTGGGGCCGACCCAACTGGCGTGGATGTTCCAGCGTGAGCAGCCGGAAAATTTCAACCTGCCGAAGCCGACCCTGCCGGACATCTGGTTCGTGTTCCGTTCCAACCCGGCGATCTCGTTCTGGGATACCCGCAATCTGAACGACTCGATCGCCCAGTTTCCCTACACCGTCTGTTTTGCCTACACGGTGGATGAGACCAACTGGATGGCCGATCTGCTGCTGCCGGAGGCGACCGACCTGGAGGCGACCCAGCTGATCCCGGTGGGTGGTACCAAATTTGTGGAGCAGTTCTGGAAACACCAGGGAGCGCTGCTGCGCCAAAAGGTGGTCGAGCCCCAGGGCGAGGCGAGGGACTTCACCTGGATATCCACCGAACTGGCGCGCCGCACCGGTCTGCTGGAGAAGTACAACAGCGCAATCAATCGCGGTGCCGGCGGGGTGGCGCCGCTGAAGGGCGACGGCTATGACTTCTCTCTGGATACGGAGACGGTCAATCCGCCCGAGCAGATCTGGGACGCGGTCTGCAAGGCGGCCAGCGCCCAGCTCAGTGACAGTCGGGACGTGAAGGACCTGGAGTGGTTCAGACAGAACGGTCTCTACCTGAAAGAGACATCGCAAAAGAGTTGGTATCTCTATCCGACGCTGAGAGCCCAGGGCCTGCGTTTCGAGATGCCCTATCAGGAGCGCCTGCTGCGCATCGGCAAGGAGCTGGGCAACCGGCTGCATGAGAAACAGATCGCCTGGTGGGACGCCCAGCTCTCCGAGTACTCGGCCTTGCCGGAGTGGCATGATATTCCCGGCCGCTGGGAGCGGGCGCTGGTCAACGAAGGCGCCGATCCGGCCAATTACCCGTTCTGGCTGCTGGCCACCAAGAGCATGCAGTATCACACCGGTGCCAATGTCAGCATCCAGTTAATGCGCGAGGTGTCACTGAATGTACGTGGCCACACCGGCGTGATCATGAACAACCGCAGCGCGGAGAAACTGGGCATCGCCCACGGTGACCGGGTGGAGATCCGCTCCCACATCGGCGTCACTTACGGCCGTGCCGAACTGGTGGCCGGGGTACGCCCCGATACCCTGGTGATCGTCGGCCAGTTCGACCACTGGGCCACCCCCTATGCCAAGGGGCTGGAGATGCCCAGCCTCAACACCATCGCCCCGATGTCCCTGGAGTTGACCGATGCCACCGGTTCCGGCGCCGATATCGTGCGCGTCAGCATCAGCAAGGTAGCCGGAGGTGTCCAATGACCCGTTACGCCATGGCGATCGATCTGCGCCGCTGCGTCGGCTGCCAGACCTGTACCGCCGCTTGCAAGCAGAAAAACGCCACCCCGCCCGGCGTACAATGGCGTCGGGTGCTGGATGTGGAAAGCGGCGAGTTTCCCGATGTACGGCGCAGTTTCATGCCGGTCGCCTGCATGCACTGTGACGAGCCGCCCTGTGAGGAGGTATGTCCCACCACCGCCACCCGCAAGCGCGCCGATGGCCTGGTGGAGATCCGTTACGACCTCTGTATCGGTTGCGCCAACTGCATCATGGCCTGTCCTTACGAGGCACGCTCCATCGTGCACGAGGCGAAGTTCGCTTATGGTGACCAACCGATGGCCAATGAACAGGCGATGTTTGATCCCGAGCGCATCAATGTGGCCACCAAGTGCACCTTCTGTATCGAGCGTATCGATCGGGCGGCAGAGACCGGCCAGATTCCCGGTGTGGATCATGAAGTGACTCCGGCCTGCGTCAACTCCTGTATCTCCGGGGCAATGGTGTTCGGTGATCTGGACGATCCCGACAGCAACCTGTCGCGACTACTCAAAGAGACCAAAAGCTTCCGTCAGAATGAAGAGCTGGGCACCGGCCCCGGCGTCTACTACCTATGGGATAAAGCATGATGAACGGCATCACGTCAAATAATCCGATCTCCTCCCGCGTGCAGCGCAACTGGGACTGGCGCGCCGCTGGTAACTTCGTCGGCGGTGGGGTTGGCAGCGGCCTGATCCTCTGGACCGCCCTGATGAGCCCGTTGGGCTATGACAGCGTGCCACTACTGCTGATCGGACTGGCCTTGGTAGCCGGCGGCCTGTTCTGTGTCTGGCTGGAGATTGGCCGGCCCTGGCGCGCGCTCAATGTGCTCAAGCACGTCTCCAGCTCCTGGATGTCCCGCGAGGCCTGGGTTGCGCCGCTGCTGTTTCTGTCAGGTCTGGCGACCTGGTTGTTCACCCCACTGCTGATCTGGTCAACCGCCCTGTTGGCGGGCGCCTTTCTCTACAGCCAGTCGCGCATCCTGCGCGCCGACAAGGGCATCCCCGCCTGGCGTCATCCCCGGGCCGGACTGTTGGTGGTAGTGACCGGCCTTACCGAGGGGGCCGGCCTGCTGGTGGTGCTGCTGCCGCTGCTTGACCAGGCACAACCCCTGGCCTGGAGTGCGCTGCTGATTCTGCTGGCGCTGCGCGCCTTTGCCTGGCGTCACTACCGGGGCGGTCTGGCCGAGGCCAAGGCACCCCACGCCAGCCAGAAGCGGCTGGCCGCCATCGACACGGTCTTCTTCTGGGGTGGACATCTGTTGCCCGGGGTTTTGCTCTGTCTTGCGCTGGTCATGCCGGTGGCGGCGACAGTTGCCGGTGCCATCGCGCTGCTGACCGGTGCCTGGATGAAATACATCCTGATCACCCGGGCGGCGTTTACCCAAGGCTTCACCCTGCAGCATGTGCCAGTGCGCGGGCAGCCGTCGGCCAATGCCGGGATGCAAAACCGGGTTGCCTGATGGCCGTGGCCCGATTCGGCCGGTGCGGTCTGGCCCCGGGTCAAATTTCGCGGCAAGGGCGGCGCTCCAGGTAGCGTACGGATAGACAGAAGTTGGGCTGTGAGGGTTGCCGGCAACTGGCAGCAGCTTGAATATGCGGAGATCGGCACGAATCTGCCAATGACTGACAACCAGAGTCTGGAGCTGGTGGATCAGGATGAGTTTGACGAGTGGGCCGCCGTGGTGGCTGCCGTCCGGCGCCTGGAGGGCCGCCTGTCGCAAACCCTGTTCAGTCTTTCCCAGGCGATCGCTTATATGATCAAGTCGCCGGTCAATAATGAAAACAACCCTCTGTCATCCTATTGCCTACTCTGGGCATTCAAAAACGCGCAGGACGGAATGCAGTTGAGTGTGCCTGTCAGGCGCACTGTCTACCGGGTATTCGCGGAACAGATACTGGCGACATTGGATCCGTTCTATCACCAGGTCTATCAATTGCCTGAACAGCACGGCGTCACCCCTGATGAAGTACTGCACCCGCAGTCACCGGAGCAGCCGGAAGCGGCTGAGCAAGAATCAGAGGGCCGGCAGACTCGACCGAAACCTCGCTCCCTGATCGAGACACTGTCATCCTATATCGGCAGAAAAAAAGCACCCGATGAATCGGCAGCGGTCGCTCACAGAGTCTCCAGTAAAACGGCGGTCGCTCATGCCCTGGATGACATGGTGCAGGGTGATCAGCGCAACCTCGCGGATCGGGTCGAACAGTCTCTGGGTGGCCACAACAGCACCATGCGGCGGATTCTGCGTCAGGTACAGCTACCGCTGGCCCGGGCGGCGATTGATGATCCTGCCGTTCTGAATGATGCATCTCACCCTGCGCACCAGTTGCTGAATGACCTTGACCAACTGGCGCTGTTCACGCCCTCGAGTGGTGATTCTGTACTCTCCAGGGGTGTCAACGAGCGCCTTGAATCGGCATTGGGGACGCTGGAGGTGGCGGGGTGGAAAGGCCGACCTGGACGCGGTATCGCGGCAGGTGGCAGAGCTGTTGACCGAGCAAAAGTCGGCCTTCAGCGCCAATCTTGAACAGGTGTTGATGGCCTGCGCCCAGGAGCAAAAAACGGCGGCAATCAGCCAACAGATCAGAGAGTTTCTGCAACAGGAGTTGACCGGGTCAATCTCGGTGCTGGTGGACCAGTTGCTGCACCTGGGGTGGGTCGGGCTATTGATCCAGACCGCCACCGAGGGGGAGCAAAAGGCCAAGCATCTGCAGAGTTGCAAGAGTGTCCTGATGCTGCTTAACCAGGCTTTGCAGCCGGGTTCACGAAACGCCTATCTGAAGACGGAAACGTGGCGTGATGTGAGTCGGGTGCTGAACAAGGGTTTTGAGGCCTATCCGCTCTATCGTGAACAATCCCATGCGCCGATAACACAGTTTGGCGAGTGCCTTGAACAGGGCAGCGAAAGTTACAGTCTGTACAACGGGCGGCGTATCGAGATAAATGGCGACTATTTTGATCAACTGCTGCCGGTTACCGCCCAAACGGATGCTTCAGCCGATCAGACGATAGTGTTGGATCCGCAATCGGTGCGTCAGCTGGAGCAAATTCGGGTCGGTGACTGGATTGCCGAGCAGCGGCTGCAGGGGCATGTGCGCATGCTCAATCTGGCGCTGCATGACACAACCGACAGGCGCTACCTGTTTGTTGACAGTTTTGGCGTCAAGGCGCTGGATTGCAACTCGCCGGAGTTGTTGCGCCGACTCCGGTCAGGACAGCTATCGCTGGTGGAGGATGCGGGACTGCCGATGGTGGAGCGGGCGGTTGAGCGGGCGCTCAGGCAGAGTTTTGAGCAGTTGCGTGAACAGAGCGACCAGGACACGGTCACCGGCCTGATGAATCGCCGGGCCTTCAGACGGGCACTGGAGCGGTTGTTGATGAGCAGCCGTCAAACACGAAACCGCCACGCCCTGATCTGTCTGGACGTGGACAAGTTCAGCCTGGTGGATGAGCTCTGTGGTACCGATGGCGGGGACCGGTTCCTGGCGAATCTTGCGGGTATCTGCCAGAACTTCCTGAGCGATGGCAACACACTTTCCCGTACCGGTGACAACGAGTTCAGCATCCTTCTGCAACAGCGTCGTCCGGACGAGGGGTTCAGCTTCGCGGAAAACCTGCGCAAGACGATTCAGCATTACCATTTTCAGTGGAGTGGCGAGCGGATTTCGGTGACGGTCAGTGTCGGTCTGACCGAGATCGACAGTGACAGTGGCCCGGCCGATGAGCTGGGTCAGGCCGCCCAGTCGGCCTGTGAGGAGGCAAGCGCGAAGGCAGGAACCGTTGCCGCTGCTATCAGTATCAGGGCGTGGTGTATGCGCAGAAAAAGCGTCTGGTGCAGTCGGTCCCCCTGATAGAAAAACCGCTGGAAACTGACCAACTGGAGCTGTTTGCGCAGCTGATCCAGCCGGTGTTTGCCGGCGATGGCCTGTCGGACCACCATGAAGTGCTGCTGCGGCGGATGGATGAACAGGATCAACCGACCAGTCCGGATCAGTTTATCGAGGCTGCGGAACGCTATGAACGGATGCCGGTGGTTGACCGCTGGGTGATGCAGTGCTTTTTCAACTGGGCCAACAGCGAACTGGCCAGAGGCAGCGCCACCGAGCTGGGCGGCTTCAGTATCAATCTCTCCGGACAATCCATGGCGGATGATAGCTTTATTCCGTCCCTGAAAGGACAGATAGAGCATTCGGTCATCCCGCCCGAATTGCTGGCCTTTGAGATTACCGAGACGTCAGCCAGATGGGGCGGGTGAGGACACTGATGCAGGAGATCAGGGCACTGGGATGTCGGTTCTTTCTGGATGACTTCGGTACCGGCTACGCGTCTTACTCCTATCTCAAGGAGTTTCCAGTGGATGTGGTGAAGATTGACGGTATCTTCGTCAAGGATATTTACGAGGATGAGGTGAGCTATGCCATGGTGAAATCGATCACCCAGTTCGCCCATCACATGGGCGAACTGGTAGTGGCCGAATTTGTCCATACCGAGGCGATATTGAAGGTGTTGCGCAGGCTGGAAGTGGATTATGCCCAGGTTTTTTGTATCGGACGGCCGGGGCCGCTGAAACTGCTTTCCCGTTACCAGCCGGTAATCTGATTCAACCGGTAACCGGGGCATCGCCAAGGCGTCCGATGTAGGGTGGATAAGCGACAGCGCATCCACCGTGGCAACCGATGGATGCGCCTACCGGCTTATCCACCCTACACATTGGTTGCCCCGGTGCGGCCGTGCGGCCAGATTGGATCTGGTATAGTCCCGGGTAATAGCGGCGCAGGTACTATGGGGGGCGATAACATGCATACAAGAACACTGGGACCTTTCACGGTCTCTGCCGTTGGTCTCGGCTGCATGAGCATGTCCTGGGGCTATGGCGTAGCCGACGATGCCACCTCAAAATGGCTGCTGCAGGAGGCGCTGGATGCGGGCTATTCCTTCCTGGATACGGCGGCTATGTACGGTATGGGACACAATGAAGCACTGATCGGTCGTACCCTCAGCCATCGGCGCGACGAGTTTGTCCTGGCCAGCAAGTGCGGTATCGCCCGGGGCGAAGCTGGCAACCTGACAGTGGATGGTCGGCCGAAAATCCTCAAACAGACCTGTGAAAGGAGCCTGCAACTGCTGCGGACAGACGTGATCGATCTCTATTATCTGCATCGACTGGACCCCAGGGTGCCGGTGGAGGAGAGCGTCGGGGCGCTGGCCGAACTGGTGGCCGAGGGCAAGGTGCGCACCCTCGGGCTCTCCGAGATCTCCAGCGAGTCCCTGCGTCGGGCCCACGCAGTGCACCCGATCACCGCCGTGCAGTCGGAATACTCTCTCTGGGTCAGAACCCCGGAACGCCGGATGCTGGCCACCTGCCGGGAGTTGGGCGTCAGTTTTGTCCCCTTTTCTCCGCTCGGCCGCGGTTTCCTGACCGGTTGCGCCCGGGATGTGACCAATCTGGAAGAGGGGGATATCCGCACCAATGTGGCCCGTCCACGTTTTGAGCCGGAAAACTTTGCCGCCAATCAGCAGTTGCTGGAACCCTTTGGCGAGATTGCGCGGGAGCAGGGCTGCAGCATGGCCCAGCTGGCCATCGCCTGGGTGCTGGCCCGGGAAGAGCAGACGCTGGTGCCGATTCCGGGTACCAAGCATATCGAGTACATGCGGGAGAATGCCAACGCCGGGGATATCCGCCTGGAGCCGCCGATAGTAGAGCGGCTGGACCGGCTGATCAACGACCGGACAGTCAGGGGTGCGCGTTATAATGCCCAGCTGATGGCATCGATCGATTCGGAGAAGGATTGAGGTTAGTCGGTGCCCAGGGAACGCCCTATCCGCACACCCGGTCAGCGCTAACTTACTACAGGTTGCCCGCAGGGCGCCGACTGCCCAATTCTGCCATAAGGGCGATTATTGGGCCCCATTGTTCTATAATAGAAAAAGTCGCTTGTTTTTTTATTGAGTTTTCAATAGAGTGCGCTACATTGCAGTGTACTTGTAGTTTTTCGGCAGTTATCCTCTCGCAGTTCGTGGCAGATTCTTCCGTAAGCGCTTGGCAAGCGTCTGCATATCAACGATTAATTTTTACAGAGGTTAGCAACATGGCTACAGGTACAGTTAAGTGGTTCAGCGACGAAAAAGGCTTCGGATTCATTACCCCGACCGACGGTTCCAAGGACGTATTCGTTCATCACAGCGCCATTCAGGGCGGTGGCTTCAAGTCACTGGCTGAAGGCCAGAGCGTCTCCTTCGACGTCGAGCAGGGTCAGAAAGGCCCCAGCGCGACCAACGTCGTCGCCCAGTAAAACGGGATCAGGATGCCTGGCATCCGTGAAGAAGCCCCGCCATCCGGCGGGGCTTTTTTTTTTGGATTTGCCCGGTAGGAGCGGCTTCAGCCAAGAAATTCGCGGATAAATCCGCTCCTGCAAACGCACTGCCCTTATGCAACAGATAGCTGGGGCAGAGCTTTTTGTGTCCGGGAAAAGCGTTGGTCATATGGGCTCTGATACACTTGGGATGGTAAATATAGCGTTTGGTACAGATTGGATGGAATAGCCATGTTAACAACGGAATTTCTTGTCACTGCACTGATCATCGTCATGCTGCCGGGAACCGGCGTTATCTACACCATCTCCACCGGTCTGTTCGTCGGCCGGCGTGCCAGCGTGGCGGCGGCCGTGGGCTGCACATTTGGTTGCCTCCCCCATCTGTTGGTGGGCATTCTGGGTTTGTCGGCGATTCTCCATCTAAGTGCACAGGCGTTCGTGGTACTCAAATACCTGGGCGCGACCTACCTGCTTTATGTCGCCTGGACCATGTGGCGGGACACCGGACGTCTGGCCATCGAGGAAAATCGCTGCCGGCGGGGTATGCAGGACATTGTGGTCAAGGGCTTCCTGATCAATATCCTCAATCCCAAACTCTCCATGTTCTTTATCGCTTTTCTACCCCAGTTCGTGCCGGTCGGGTCGGATTCCCCGGCCCTGCACCTGATCCTGTTGAGTAGCATCTTCATGCTCATCACCCTGGGGGTGTTTTTGCTCTATGGTCTGTTTGCCGGAACGGTGCGGGACTATGTGATCGGTTCCCCCCGCGTGCTCAATCACCTGCAGCGCGGTTTTGCCGTGGCCTTTGCCGCCCTGGGGGCCAAGCTGGCGATGGCTGAACGGTAACTGTTATGTACTACTTCGCCTATGGCTCGAATATGTCCAGCCGACGTCTGAAGCAACGGCTCAGTTCGGCGCGGCCGGTCTCGGTGGCGACACTGCCAAGGCACCGGTTGTGCTGGCACAAACAGGGGCGGGACGGTTCGGGTAAGTGCGATGCCGCCCATACCGGTGATGACTCCCATGCCGTGGTGGGCGTGCTGTACAGGGTGTCAGCGGAGCAGCGCTCACTGCTTGACCGGATTGAAGGAGTAGGGGTCGGATATGTGGTGATGGATATCCGGTTGATGCTCAGTTCAGGCGAGTTTGCACAGGCCTTCACCTATCAGGCGACACAGATCGACACCTCTGCGTTACCATTTTTCTGGTACAAGACCCACGTATTGCAAGGCGCCTACGAGCATGATCTGCCTGCTGACTATATTGCACAACTGGAGGCGATACCGGCACTGGAAGATCCGGATCGGGAGCGCCATCGTCGGGAGTTGCTGATCTATGGCCCCGATGCGGGGTGTTCTCACTGACTGAAGTTCCTGCTGGCCTCAGAGCGAGATCCTGCTGAAGGTGGATGGCTATGCCTGGTCAGAGGGACAACTCCAGCACCCCGATAGAACGATCATGTTCGATAATTTACCTCCTGCCGTAACCGCGCACCTTTTGTCTCCCTTGCCTGGCGGTATTGCTGATTTTTCATTGGCTCGCAATTGTTTCGCTGTGAGCTACCATTCCTTCACTTGGGAAGAAAAAAGCACCACACCATCACGTACCCCATGCAATGAGGAAAAATCGATGTTTCAAGCACTGCATAATGATGCCCTCGGCAAGTTGATCCTGCGTCTGTCGGTAGCGATCCTGATACTGTTTCATGGCGTCTCCAAGCTGTTAAACCCGGGCTCCCTGGGTTGGATTGGCGACATGATTGCCGGTTACGGTCTGCCGACGTTCCTGGTCTATGGCGTGTTCATTGGTGAGGTTATCGCGCCCATCATGGCCATTATCGGCTGGCATACTCGTCTGGCCGGCCTGCTGATGGTGGGCAATATGCTGGTCGCATTTCTCCTGGTGCATACCGGTGAAGTTTTCATGCTCACGAAGAATGGCGGCTGGCAACTGGAGCTGCAAGGCATGTTTCTGTTCACTGCGTTGGCCGTGCTCTTTCTCGGCAGCGGGCGCATAGCGGTCAAGCCCGACTGAGCAAGTGCTTGGGAGGGTGTGCTCCGGATGCCGAAGTGATGGTGTGAGGCAGGCGCAAGGCAAGGAATGCGGTCCTGTTTTTTTAGGCTGTGATGTGACGAACTGACCATTCGGTTTGTTCAAAGGACTGTGTAAGCCGGGCATGCCGCAGTAAGGAAATTATCCGGAAGGATTTCCTTCCATCCGGCCGCTACGCGTGTTACCCAGCCAGCCGAGCGCCAGTCCGGCCCAAAGGGAAAGTGGACGTGTCTGCGGTAAGCCGAGTGCCTCTGTACTGTCCAGCACGAGCGGTCGTATATCTTCCCCCTCATGCGCTAACCCATGCAATCCTGCAACCGATGCGGCATCCACCGTGGCGCAATAGAGGTGCACTTGTTCACTCGACAAATGTGGCGCCGTCAGGTAGATACCGATCAGTTCGATGGACGTGGCAATCAATCCGGATTCCTCGGCAATTTCGCGCTTTATTGCGTCGAGTGGCGTCTGTCCGGTCTCGATGCGCCCCGCCACGATGTCGATCAGCCAGGGAGAGACACCGGCAGCATGCGCGCCTGCACGATACTGTTCCACCAACACAACCTTGTCTGCGGAAGGATCATAGAGCAGGGCGGCAACCACATCACCCCGATGCAAAACTTCACGCACTAATGGACCGATGGTGCCACCGTCAAAGCGGTCATGCACCACCGTAAGGCGACGCAGTTCAAAAAATCCTGTATAGGCCGTGTGGGTGTGGAGAATATCTGCCGTTAGTCTTTTGCTTGCCATTGATTAATTATTATTCCTTTCACCCTCTTTGTCACATGCTGTGGGTTATTGACTCAATGAGGACTCACCCGAAGGGCACGTGAGCTGTGCTCCCGATACGGGTTTTTGATGGGTCCACTATACTGGGAAAGGGTCTCTTCTCAACTGAACAGGGAGCCTCGACATGAATCGTGATCCCGATACATCCGAAACGCCGCTTACCGATTCTGCACAGCCAACCAGACAGGAGTCGTTCCAGCAATCAGAAACCACCGGCATGGAGAAGACGGTCGGGCAGCTCATGATGCCTGCCCCGGCGGTATTACCGACTGACCACACTGCCGCTGAAGCGCTGGCCTTTCTGGTCAAGGCCAAAGATGTCTCCGACATTACCTATATTTACGTGACCCGAGATGATGTGCTGGCCGGTGTCGTCAATATGCGGGATCTGATTCTGGCGAAACCGTCCCAGACCCTGAAAGAGATCATGTTAGTCGATCCTTTTGCCTTTCAATTCGAAACCAGCGTCACCGAAGGCGTGACGGTCGCCTTAAGTCGTCACTACCCGATTTACCCGGTCGTGAACGAAGAAAACCAGTTGCTGGGAGTTGTACGTGCCTGGAAACTCTACGAGCGCATGGCATCCGAACTGAGTGCACAGGCAGGCTCTCAAGTGGGTGTCGATCGTTCGGAGCAGGTAGACACTCCGATCTTTTCCGCCTTCCGCATGCGCCATCCCTGGTTGCAGGTGAACTTGCTCACGGCTTTTGCAGCGGCTTTTGTGGTGGGGCTGTTTGAGGACACCATTACCCAGATGGTGGCGTTGGCCGCGTTTCTACCGGTGCTGGCCGGGCAAAGCGGAAATACCGGCTGTCAGGCGCTGGCGATTACCTTGCGAGGGCTGACGTTGGGTAAGTTGAATAACTATCCGGTGCGCCGGTTGTTGCATAAAGAGATTATGCTGGGAGCGTTCAATGGCCTGTTGGTGGGTTTGGTGGCCGGTGCCGCGATGTGGGGGTATGCGTGGTCTTCCGGTGATGCCAACCCGGCCATGTTGGCTTTGGTGATTGTCATTGCCATGGTAGGCGCCTGTATCGGCAGCGGAATTTTCGGCGTGCTGGTGCCCTTGACCCTGAAGCGATTTGGCGCCGATCCGGCGATGGCCAGCAGCATTTTTCTAACCACCTTCACTGACATCATCGGTATGGGCCTGATGCTGTTTCTGGCCACGACGATGATTCTCTGACGGGTTTGAAGTTGAAACGACGATGTTCTGTGATAGTGCGATCCTGTAACACCATTTTGCAACGCCAAGGTCGCATCTAAAACAGGCACCCGGAAAAAAATGGATAGAGCGATCCCAGTCTCTTCAACCTGTAACAATGCCACTCGACCGGTACAGGTGACGTCTGCCGGCCGGACTGACTCATCCGCTCACTGTGATATCTTTACTTGCAGCGCATCGTCTTCGCGCTTGGCATTAATGATCAGATTCCTGGAGAATTCCGCCACCTTCAGTTTTAACATACTTTCCCCGGCGCGCCTCACGGTTATCTTGACCGCTTCACCCCGCGCGGGCGACAGGACAACCATCTCCGGATCGGAGGCTATCCAGTGGGGATTTACCGGAATGTGCCGTCCCCTGACATCGATACCCTTGGCTCTCACTTCCACGGTATATTCTTTTCCCACCTGACGGGTGCCAGTATAGGTGGGGGGTGAAACCCAGCGATCACCCATGTACAGACTGCGGGTAAGCCTGGAATCCAGTTTGAAGGAGACCTGTATGTCCTTGAGTTTGTCGGCCGCAACAGCCTTGTCACTGTCTGCAGAAGTTCGTGTACCAGCCTCAGAGGCGCGCTTGATGGCGATCAGTTCCACCTCGAAGACAAGTGTCGCGTTGGGACCGATTTGGCGCCCCGTGCCACGCTTACCGTAGGCCAAGTCAGCGGGGACAAAGAGCTGCCACTTTGATCCCGTCGGCATGAGCTGCAGGGCCTCCGTCCAGCCGCGGATGACCCGGTTGACGGCGAATGTTGCCGGCTGGCCACGCCGGTAGGAGCTGTCGAATTCAGTCCCGTCGATCAAGGTCCCCCGGTAATGGACGACTACCCTGTCGTCGATGGCCGGTTTGTCGCCGATGCCGGTTTTTATGATCCTGTACTGGAGGCCGCTTTCCAGGGTGACCACTCCCTCCCTGGTCTTATTCCCGGTAAGGAAGGTCTCACCTGCCTGTTTGTTCTTTATCGGTTTCTCGACCCGCTGCGCCAACTGCTGCTGTTTCAGTGCATTGAGGATTTCATCCACCTCCGCCTCGTTCAGCAGCGTCTTGTTGCCGGACTGGGCGTCCCGGAAGCCTTGGATATAGCGTTCCAGGTCGACCTCCACCGAATGGTCCTGGAGTTGGCTCCAGATATTCATGCCGAGGGCGTAACTTAGCCGTTCCGTCTCACCTTCAAGTACCGTAGTGTCCTGTGCGGTGGCAGTCCCGACAAGCAGCGCCATTCCGACTATTATCACCCATCGCCTAACCATTCCAACTCCTCCATCAGTTCGCCTGGAGTACTGATTCCGCATCAGCATTCTGGATCTTGCCGCTACCCGTTGGTGAATCATTCGGCTGGGGAAACAGCTCGATTATTGATTTGTTTTCCTGTTCTGTCAGCCAAGTCCGAATGATGTCCTGTTGCTTGGCAGCCAGCAGGCGCTGCTTGATTACCGGACGCGCTGCGTCCAGGCGTCTGGCGCGCGCCGGCCGCCGCCCCGCCAATCCAACGATAAGGAATTCGTCTACGTCCTTCTGCAGCGGGTGGCTGGCCTCACCAACCCGAAGTAGGGCAACGGCCTCGCGTAGCGGTGGCGTGAGCGTCCGGGTATTAACCCAGCCCGTGTCGCCGCCCTGAAATGCGCGCAACCCCAGGGATCGAGTCTGCGCCAGATGACTGAAATTCTCGCCCTTGCGCAGGTCCGTCAGGATCTCCTGTGCAGCCGCACTGGAGTTGACCACAATAATCCGAAGGCGGACCTCCTCGCCCATGGCCAGGTCTTCCCTGTGGGATCGGTAATAGTCCTGCACCTGCTGCTCGGAAATCTCCACGTCAGCCACCAGCCAAGCCGCAACGCGGTTCACCAACAGGTCAGTGCGGATGGTTTCAAACAGCAGGCGGTCGTTAAGATTCCGCTCCTCCATCCACATCCCGAAGCTCGCGAGATCCGCGAAGCGGTTGCGCAGTGCAAAAATGGCCTGGTCTAATTCCTGGCTGCTGACTGTGATTCTCTGTCGACCGGCCTCCTGTAGGAACAGGCGTCGGTGGATCAGTTTCTGCACCGCCAAACGGCGTAATTCCTGACTGCCAGGATTTTCAATATTGAGTTCTTGCGTGAGTCGCCAACGTAGACGGGAGTCGGCCAACAGGTGCTTCAATTCCGCGCCTGTCACCGGTTCGCCGTTCACCCGGGCCAGAAACTCCGGCTCCTTGCTTGCGTGTTTAACACGCTCATACGCCGCTGCACGCCGCTCCATATTCATTCCGACCCTGTTGGCATTCTCCCGGGTCTGTACATCCCTGGCCGATACACCGACGCTCCACAGTGAAAAACCGACAACCAATGCCAAGCTGTATCTCAGTAGCGAGTCAATAGAGGGGATTGGACCTTTCAAGTTTCTGTACCCTTCCGACAAAATGCGACTCCCTGCTTGACTGAGAGGAGTTGGGTGACCCGCGATATGGATGGAAAATCCAACCATTGTCACGTCATACACTCAGATCCCGGGGTGCTCTGTATCCCTCCCCTTGGGAAGAGAAGGCGGGATAGGCTGGGTTGCACGCTGCCGCACTGCTTGCCCTTTTTTCCGCATCATCCATGATGCGCCAAGGCCTGCCATACCGGTGAGCAGCAATAGAAAGGTTGCCGGCTCAGGTACCGTGGTGAGTGGACCGACTGTGCCCGAGACGATTAATGGGAACGGGTCGTTGATAGCATCAAAAATTTCGAACGCGCCATCAAAGAGGCCGAAGGCGTAAGTGCCGCCCAACGGATCAACGATGTCACCAATGAGGTCAAAGTCAACCACAAAGTCGATATTGGCGAGAACGCCTCCAATGAAAGTCAGTTCGGGGAAGGCGTCATAGCCGGCGTCGTCCGTCTCCACGAAATTCACGCCGCCGATCGTCAATGAAAGCATTATTGTCGGGTCGATGGAAGGTGAAATGATGGCGTTCGGATCCAGAAGGAGAAGGCTCTCGTTGAAGGTGACAGAACCCGTTATGGCGTCGTCGACGACGACGCCAAACGGATTTCCTGGATCTGCAAAATCGACCAAGCCATTGAGGGCGATGATCGAGGCCCGGGCCGGCAGCGTGGCGAACAGCAATAACATCATGGCCGCAACGAGGCGAGCAATGGTGGTTTGTTGATTACGCATCATGGTTCTCCTTATTGTATGTGCACTTGCAATTGAATGACCTGGCATCAAAGCGGATACAGGACCGTTTATATAAAATCCCTCCTGCTCCCCTTCCAAGGGGAACAGGAGGTTGCTGGCTAAATTATCGATCAAAGTGATCGTTGTCCGGACCCGCTTCCGGAGTGCTTGAGATCCCAAGGAAATTCGGCAGCTTGTCCGGCTGGCCCCGTCTGCCAGTCGCCGGGACCTGCTGGAACAACGCCGGAGATGCCAGCAACTGGGTTCTACCGCCGGTGTTCTCGGGCGCGGTGCCATCAATCGGCACGAAGATCTCTGGCTGGTCAAAGGGTGCGGCCCGGTGTGCGACCCGCGGATCGGTCAGAGACAGCAGGTACTTCACCAGGGATACTGCTGCAAACTCCGGTGTCAAATAACCCGGTTCCGGCGTTATCGCATGGGAGACATCCGGCATAAAATCATACTGGAAGGGAGTATCCGGAAGCGCATCCGCAAAGGGTATGTCTGGTATGATGCCGCCATTGGATTCGCTAAGAGTCGTTCCGAACCCAAACGCCTGCACATCGACATCGACCATATTCTGGTCCCGGCTTTCCGCGCTGGTGATCGGGAAATCTCCACCCCGCAGGTAGAAGTCGACCACCTGGCGCAGGGTCAGGTAACTGCCGGTATGGAAGTACGGGCCGGTCAGTTCCACGTTGCGCAACTGTGGCGCCTTAAACTGCCCATCGCGGCGCAACCGATTGGGGAAAGGCCAGGTGCCGTGGACCGGGGCGACCAGGCTGCCCGGTACGTATACCGCCAGGTTGAGGCTGTTTTCCACCGGGATGTTGTTTGGAACCCCGGACTGGTTGTTCGGGCAGCGTGGTCCCCAGCCAAAGTTGGGTGGCCCCGCGCCGAATGCAGCCGGGTCGTAGAGGCCGCAATGCAGGTCGGCACCAAACAGATTCTCGGGGAACTCAATGGCCGGACCACCGTTAGGCGCGGTGATGGTATTGGGGGAAAAGCCCGCCATCTCATCAATCTGCGGATGCAGCTCGCCGGCCGGTACCGCATTGACCCACTCGGCCAGGTATTCAGGCAGCATGGGGATTATCGGCTCCCTGTCCAGGCCAGGGTTGATGGACTGGTCGGACGTGGTCTCCTCAAATAGTCCCCCGCCTGCACCCAGGTCCGGATCGAAGTTGGTCATGTTACAACCGTCCGGGTGAAGTGCGGCATCCACCGGGTCGTCGCAGAGCTGGTAATCCGCCCCTCCGATATTCTTCAGGGTCAGGGCCACCAGGGCGAGCGGCCAGCCAAAGGGATCGTCGCCACCACGGCCGATGTCCTCGTCATTGGGGCGCAGTCCAACGTTGTAGACTCCCTGATCACCAAAGGCGAAGGCGCTTGGGGCCGCAACGATCCGCTCGACCAGGGTCCCTGTGGCGTTGAAATTCAGCGGCTCAATTTCCACTGCGTCCTGGGCCGTTTCAGCCACTTCCTCGGTCAGCACCAGTCCCCCGACGGCGGCGATCGGACCCGGCGCCTCGGGTCCCGGTAGCATGCAGTCAGCAAAGGCGCAGTTGCCGGGCGCACCCGGATCAGGAACGATAGGCGGCGTGGGAAATTCGAACTCGGCATCGCCCTTGATAATGCCGTGGGCAATATTGATGCTGTGGTCGGTCTGCTCGGGACCGAGGTGGCAGAGCATGCACCGGGAAGTCCGGGCGAAGGGGTTAGAGCCGAAACCGAGTTCGTTTCTCGGGTTGCCAACCTCCAGTGCTGCCGTCAGGTTGGCCCCTGCGAACATGTCCAATCCAACAACTTCGTCCTCACCAAAGCCATCGTACTCCGGCGTCGACGGATTGTCGGGGATCAGGCAGAGCACCCCGCTGCGTACTGTGCCGTCCGGGCAGGAGCCGACGTCTACAAGACCGGGTACCAGGGTGGGAAACAGAACCCCCTGTTCACCGGGCTGACCGACGCCATTGGCTGCCCGTGGATTGGCATCCATGAACCGATCGAACGGGGTGTCATCGGGGATCAGTAGCTGTTCATAGGCCTGTACCGCCAATCCGAAGAGAAGAGTGAAATTTGCCTCCATCTGAGTGAATTCATTGGTATTTGCTGGATCAGCCGGCCCATTGGCAATCTCCAGTACATACCCATCGAAAGGATCGCAGGTGGGTGTCATGTCGGCTTCGATCTGTTCAGCCGGATCACAGCTGTTGTCCATCGGCACCGAGGTACCGACGAGATGCCGGTTACTGCTGTTCCAGAGCCGGTTCTTAAAGGCCGCCCGGATCATCTCTGAGTAGGTGATGCACAGCCCCGGCTTGCCGATGGCAGTGGGACGACCCAGGGCAATACAGCGGGCGCCGCCCTGGTTTGACCATCGACCAATTCGGCTGTCCCGGATATGCACTAGCTGGTTAGCCAGCGGGGTCACACCATTCTGGAACAGCTTTTTCCCGATCTTGGGCCAGTTGCGTCCAAAAAACGACATTTCGAACTCGGACAGTGGTGGCCCGGCCGCCTGGGACGCCAGGCTGGAGAACTTGATCCGGATCGGTTCGTCACCATCGGTCCAGGTGGCGATGTCGCCTGATTCGAGCTGCACCGGATCTGGATTGGTCATGGGTGCAAGTGGGGCGCCGACCGGGTTGACGAAGATGTGGAAGAACGGGTCTGACTGGCCAAACACACTGCCGCCATTGAAGTGGAAGCGGGCCCGTCCGTCCCAGAAATTGTCAAAGTTGAATGCCGCCGCATGCATGGTGGGGGTGTTGCGAGGCTCGACCCTTCTCAGGCCCTGCATCAGCGGGATCGGATCAGGCGTCGGGGTACCCAAATCCGGTAGCAAGGGGGCTACCCCCATGGTTGGAACGCCAAAGGCCGTGGGTCCAACAGGCACGTCATCAAACTGCGTGAAACGGCTGACGCCCATGGAGGACATGACGTCGTTGACATCGCTGACCACATTGGCGGGTTGAAAGAGTGGTTCGCCCGGGGTGCCGGGATCCACCAGTTTGTGGAACGGGAAGTCACTGGCCACCACGTCCTGATTATTGTCCTGCGGCATCGGCCGATTATTGAATACTTGCAGTTCGAGATCTCCGCCCAGGTGGTTGGGGTTGAGTTGGTTTTTGGTGCGATTGTCAACCCCGGCGTGGAAGTGACAGGAGCCGCAGGCCTGTACGCTGTCGCTGCCTACCTGCATATCCCAGAACAGTGCCTTGCCCAGTTCCTCCGCGCGGCGACGGTTTTTGATGAAATGCTCTTCATTCACCGGTGCTTCAAGTTCGTCGACGGGCTCCAGTTCCAGTTCGCCGGCCATGAGTTCACCTTCGTAAAGGACTCCGTCAACCACCGCCGGCACGGCGACAATAGTCCCGTTGGAGGGGATACGCGGGTCCGTCCTGCCGGGGCCAGTTCCCCAGCTATATCCGTAAAAATTACGATTACCCCGACCCCTGGGATTGTGGACGACCAGCCAGCCGTCGGGCACCTCGTCCAGTCCCACTCTTTCGTCGATGATCTGGGCGCACGGATTTGGCCCGCGTGGAAACCCCGGAGGCCGGGCGGTAGACGAACAGGCCACCAGTGCTCCGATCTTGGTGCGCAGTGCGGTGGGAACGTTGGACATGCCTGGGTCCGCACTGACCGGCACGGCCTCGTCCGGATCGAACAACGGGCCGGGTAGGTCCCAGCTGACTTCTGCGTCACTGGTCTTGATCCGCATGGGCTGGGCGGTCAGAAAGTTGTAGTCCAGTCGCCAGACGTTCAACGGCGGCATGGTCACGCCGAAGCCCGGACGGCGTACGACAGCCGAAGGTGCGAGGATGCTGGTACCGCTAATCGGCGCCAGGTTTGGTTGCTTCAGCAATTGCACCAGCTCTTTCCACAGAGGGGCCTGTTTCAATGAAGCAATACCAGTCTCTACTTCAATTTCGACCGGCAGTTCCGATGGGTTTGCGGGTGTCGTTATCGAGCCCCCGGGGGCGGCGGTCGCTGCTGCAGCAGCATATGCCGAAACAGCCAAAAACCAGACATGTGATTTTTTTACAGAATATTTTATAAACATGAGGCCTTCCCCCAATTGATGTTGAGAAGCACTGCTCAGTTATTTCAGCGGTGTCCGTCCATCCATTGGTAACAAGACCGCTGAAGCATGTTGAACTTCAGCCTGGTAAGGCACTAAGTTAGCTTTAAGCCTAGCCAAGCTGGTCTGTCTGATGGTTTGTATGACAAAACTGTAATCATTGAAGTCAATGACGGAAGAGTTATTGATTTGTGCTGTCATGTTCTACATCCCCATCGTCAGGTAGCGTTACGATTGCCAGCGGAATTGAATGGGGAGACAGTGAATAATGGGGCTGATTTTGCACCATTAGCCACGCTACCGGGAGGCTGCAGATATCCGGTTTATGCGGAGCGAACCTGGCGTTAATCCAAGATGACAAACCCGCTGCAGTTGCCGACAGGTCTATATATCCAGGCAGGTAAGGTCGGTATTACAGTCAGTATTGAGAGAGGAGTTTCCTGGGCTGGCCAACTGCTGATACGAAGAGCATGGTCACACGTCAGTATCACCGGTAATGCACTGTACGAGTGGCATATTGTTGTTGCGGTGGTAGCTGTTCATTGGAAATTGCAGGCGGAATCGGCTCCCTTGTCGTTCCCGGCTCTCAACCAGGATTGAGCCGCCGTGCAGTTTCATGATCGCTTTGACAATGGAGAGGCCCAGGCCGGTCCCTTCGTTGGGATTTGTCTTTGTTTTTCCCGGATGATAATAGCGTTCAAAAACCCTCTGCAGTTCCTCTGCAGGTATGCCACAGCCGGTGTCCTGAATCGTTATTTCGACGCCTTGCTTTATCGTACAAATGACTAAACTGATTTGGCCATCGTTTGGTGTATGATTGAGTGCATTGGCGATCAGATTACTCACCGCATGCTGGAACAGGATAGGGTCGGCGTACAGGAGTGCATCTCCCTGGCAGGCTATTTTGATTCCGTTTTCCTGGGCCTGGGCATCATGAAACGCCAAAAGGTCATCGAGTGTCTGCCGGACATTTAGCCAGCTACACCGAATCTCGGTTTGTGGATTATCGGCCCGGGCGATCAGTAGCATCTCGTTGATAAATCGCGTGAGTCTTGCGCATTCTTCGATATTGGAAGATAAAACTTGCTGATACTCCTCTGCTGTTCTTACCCGGGATAAAGCCACTTCTGTCTCGCCGGTCAGGTTGTTGATAGGGGTGCGAAGTTCGTGAGCAAGGTCTTCCACGCATTTCGAAGAGCGATTGAACGAATCTTCCAAACGGGAAAGCATACGGGAAAAAGCTTCGGCCAGAGCAGTAAGCTCTTCTGGCCATGTTTCTGGTGGATTGAGAGCGGTGGGTTTTTTTAGTTCACTGGCGGTTATCTGTTCAGCAATCAGGGCCATTTTGTTTATCGGTTGCAGCCCGGTACGTGCGATTAATGCACCTATCCCCGCAAATATAAGGGTGCCTAATGCCAGTGCCATTAATGCATATTTTCTATACTCTGCAATTAAGGCATGCTCTCCCGTATCATCCAAGGCTACCTGGATGATCCGCTTTGGCCCATTGTCGCCACCGCTTTTAGTCCAGGTGGACACCAGAAAATACGATCTTCCGTTAATGGCTCTCCAGTGTGGCATGAGGCTGGTGGTTGAAATGGCCGCGGGTATTACTGGGGATGGAAATACAGATGCCGGAAGTACCGAATCCATATCCACGGTAGAGATTAACACCCGTCCTTTCTCATCCAGTATTCTGGAATGGAAGAAATAAAACAGATAGTCCTGATTGTACTCAGGCGCCAAACCTATTTGGTGTTCCAATAATTTCAGATTATCGCCGTGGTGTCGCAAAGTAGCCAATAACGAATGCACCTTGTTCGATACCAATTGGATCTCATCCCGTTCAAGTCCACGGATTAACACCCAATCCTGGAACACGGTGACAGCAGTCATCATTGTGAATGCAGACAGAGAGTAGAGGAGGATCAGTCGCCTTTTAATCGATAACCGAAGTAGTTTTTTTCGTCCATGAGAAGCGTCTGAATCTGTATCAGCGTTCTTCAAGAACATAGCCCACCCCGCGCACAGAATGTATCAACTTGTGATCAAATGGATCATCAACTTTACTGCGCAAGCGGCGAATTGCCACATCGACCACATTGGTGTTCGTATCAAAGTTGATATTCCAAACCTGTTCGGCGATTTGTTTACGTGTCAGTGTCTCTTCCGCGTGTCGAGTGAGAAGAGAGAGTAGCTTAAACTCTTTTTGGCTTAGATTGATCTGTACGTTTTCACGTTTGGCGACCAGGTGTACTGAATCAAGCATGAGATCTGAAAAATGAAGGACCTCTTCTGGCGCGGCTGGTGTTCGACGTAACAGTGTTCTAATGCGTGCAAGTAACTCAGAAAAAGCGAAGGGCTTGACCAGATAGTCATCTGCGCCTAATTCAAGGCCTTTTACCCGGTCTGTTACTGAATCGCACGCGGAGAGAAACAAGACGGGTGTTTGTCGGTTGTTGCTGCGCATTGTTGAGAGCACGGACCAGCCACTACACTGTGGCAGCAGTACGTCAAGAATCACCAGATCGAAGGCCCGGTTAATCGCCAGTCGAGCGCCATCCGTACCGTTGTCCGCCCATTCAACCAGGTACTTGTTTTCAGTAAGTCCTTTGCGTAAATAGGCCGCTGTTTTAGTTTCATCTTCGACAATAAGGATTTTCATGTCGGCCTCCTGGGAGGCTATCAATACTTCCAGTTAGATGTCATTGTTCAACATTGTCAATCTTGGTGGCAGCATGTAACAGTCATCCAACTACCGCTGTAGTTGTCACACTGCCCTAATTCTCTGACTGCTAACCACAACGAACCGCAAGTTTCGCGCCATTACTATAACTTGTTGTTTTTCTTATGATGCGCTCTGACGATAAGTAGGGTGATTGTAAAAAAAACCGACATCGTCTGCGATGCGGGTCTTACATTTACCTGATTATCTATATCGCTCAGCCATAGTCAGGAAAAATATTAGCCGCGAATGGACACAAATGAACGCAAATCCTGTTGTTGCGTAAATACCGCATTCCCTGGCCGGGCGGGTACCGGTCGTTTTCGACTAGAGACGTATTCTGTTACAGAATGGCCAGATAACTGATTTATTAATATTTGCGTGTATTCCATCCTTAGGTCCGTAAACGGTGCATCCCTGTACCACTCCGCGCGTTCATTCGCGGCTTTATAAACTAGCTGAGCTTAGTGGGTAGCCAAGTACATTAAAGCTCCGGGGGGTGGTACGACTGTTGTGCAGATGTTGGCATTGATGGAGTTTGGTGCAGTACTCCCCCAATTATCCCCATGTTTCAGTAGAATTGCGGATAGTCGTGTTTCCCTGACAATCATGATGTCAAGACCCGACCCCGTCGTTCTATTCGGACGTTGGCTCCAGTCTTGACTTAAAGGGTTTAAAACCGTTTATCAAAAATCACCTTTTCGAAATACGGGTTGGACTTGGCGGCTAACATATAGAGTATCTGATCCAACACCACCAGTTGGTTGTTGTTGCCGGTCTTCAGCTTGAGGCACTCCGCTCGATCTTGATTGCTCACTGTATCCAGTGCGACACCTTCCAGTTGTTCACCCGACCTCAGTGTCAGGATGACCGGTAACTTATACATACAAGCAATTTCAACGTAGTCATGTTGGGCGCAAGATATCATTTTGGATTACCTTTTTCATTTTTACTTCGAGCCTAATTATTTCGCCCAAAATATCCCTGTGCTGGATGGAACTGGTTATGGTCAGGTTTCGCTTTTGCACTCATCCTGTTGTGTGGATATAGAGTCGAGGCCTTTGGCCAACCTGTCCGGTTGCTTATTGTTCAGGCACTCCATTTCAATGGAGTGCGTCTGGCAGATGCGCCCGGAGTGGCGACCCACGTAGTAGTCGAAAATATCCTTGTCGGATATATCACAGGCGGCCTGGGTGCAGTTATCGATGGCAACACAGGGAAGGGGTAGTTTTAATTTTATCAGGTTAGGGTTTTCACTGCCGCTATTGAAACTGACGAGACGCGTTTTCTGATCCTGCACCATAACCTCCAGCCGCTCTTTCCGGTGCACGACATCAGGGTCGGTTCTGGAGAGCAGCCCGAAGAATACAGGCACTTTGGTTGGTATGTCCGCCAGGCGCTGAATATCTTGCAGGGTGGTAAAAATGTCCCGACGGTATTGAATCACCTACATCTTGTAGCGTTTTTGGCTGTGCTTCATCTTCGCCCACGTATTGGTCAGGGTTATCGAGCGCGAACTGGAGCGTGTGTTGAACGGATATGAGGGTGTAATAGAAATTGACCAGCAGGGCGTCTTCCGGATCATCCGCGGTATTCATTGCAACGGCGTGGGGCCAATAAGGCAGATCACTGTGAGCCGTCAGATCCATGCTGTGAAACTGAGGGCCGGTTTGTGTCTCGGACGGAAGTTCGTTGAGCTTGCTGGGAAACCCTTCCTGATTCATGGGTATCTTGCCGCCGGCTCCGCCGATCTGGGTAAAATCGACGGTCACCCGGGGCAAGCCGTTGGTCTGGTCTGTCGCCGTGCTTGTACAGGCGTTACTCTCCCCCTTGGCGCCTCATACAGATAACTTTGCCTTCATGCAACCTTGCGCCGACAGTTCTTGGATCGGCTCTTGGTTTTCACAGACATAACAGCGATCAACTCCGCACCGCTGTATATCGCCGATACGAAAGAGTCACCACAAAGACGTTCAGATTCTCGAATATTCCTGGCACTGCCGCCACCCAGGATATCCCGAGCCTCGTCGGTGAGGCGAATAACCGGAGCAACCTCACTACTATTCACCCAGCAGGACGCCTTGGAGCTGTTATTTCCCTGCAATGGGAAAGCCGACCGGATCGGGTCCAGCGGTTGTGATGGTCCGACAAAAAGCACACCATTATCCACGGTTGCATGAATCAGCAGAGAATTGGAGGAACTGGCCACTTTGGTGCTTGAGGAAAATTTTCCCTGCGCACTGGCCAAGCCAATCGCAGATTTGATGGACATGCCCGCTGAAACACGGAGCTGTTCCATCAGTTCCGATGAGTCGGAGACTTCTTTTAACTGCATGCGAATGGTTTGCTCATCCTCCTTGACTGGTGCAAATCGGATGCAGCGGTTGGGGATGATCTCGACGCGTTGCGAGTCCCATCCCAGATCTAACTCAACACTCCACTAGGGTGTTCCCATATTGATCGAACCCGCATTAGTGGTATGAGTGAATCATAGGGTGATGACGATTGCACAGGTTACTGGACTTAGTAGACATCGTAAACGCCTTTCAATCATGAAGAATTCTTACTGGATTTCATCATTATAGATCTAAAAATTATGTTGTCCGGGATGAAATTACGTGGGTGGTGGCGACGGCGTGAAAAATTCCCATTCACCGCTATTGATGAAAGCCTGCAAGTCACCTATTGTCGCGGCTACCGGCGGCGTTACTTCAGACGCACCATCTGTATGAAACTTCGACAGCAACCGCCGGTAGTGACGATAGAGCTAATAAACCAGTGAACGATCCTCGATTTCCTGCTTGCGTCGCTCATATTCCTGTGAGTTGACTCGTCCTTCACGATAATCTTCCCGCAGTGAATCCATGGCTCGTTTGTTGGAATATTCGTAAGCCGCACCACCGACAACCGCACCGGCGGCCACCTGTCTTGTTGAACATGCGGTTGGTCCAAGAGAGAGGATCGCTGCTGCTAACAAAATGACCAGACTAAGCTTATACATGACATACCTCACTTTGACTCTCGAAACCGCAAGTCGCTTTTCTCTTCCGTCAACACACTATCAACTTTCGAGATAACAATAGGCCAAGGCAAGGGAGCAATGGACCTCTGTCAGGACTTGCTGGAATCTGAACTCAATAACCTTTGTCCTGCTGTTCCTGAGACGCAGCCGGTTTGTTACTCTCTACCTGCTCAAAGGCACTGAACTCAGAACGGTTGAGCCGATGATCGCCATCGGTATCAAGGGTTTCCCAATCCTTAACCATGGGTTCGTTGTATTTCATCGCCTCATCCTTGGTGATGGTGCCATCCATGTTTTCATCCACCAGGGCAAAATCATCCGTGCGAATACCCAGATCACTGAGCAACTGATTATCTTCCAGCTCCAGATACATTGCATCGTTGTAGGCCTCGGTATGCCTGAGCTCGTACTCGCTCATGGAAGTCGGCATGTACAGTTTTTCATCCCGGAGCTCTAACCGTTCCATCTCCACCGGAATCAGTCTGTCACCAATACCAAACAGACCGCCCACTGAGATAACGGCATATAACTGGTTCGTTTTTGAATCCAGAACGACTTTATTCACTTCACCGATTTCATCGCCCTTCTCATTATGCACATCCAGGCCCGTTATCTGGTCAACCTGTCTATTTAACAATGCACCGCTTACCACCGGACGCATATAGTCCGTGGATTTATCCGGCTCCCGTCGATCAAGTACGTCTGCATCCGAGGTATCGTTACCGGCAACGACGGCCCCTGAGCTCAATACCAATGAAACTGCCGCAACGATCAACTGTTTTTGAAAAGATGTTCTCATCTGTCTTCTCCTTGGCTTCCTTATTTCTATGTGGCTATAGATATGGCACCCGGGTCAATGTCGTGTGACATTTCGTTGATAGTTTGCAGAGTGCAATTCAGGTGCCAGTCTTCATGGCCGGTTATTTCATTCTCAAAGCGGGGGCGCTGAAGGGGTATCCATGGGCAACAGATCGGAATTCCAAGGTGAATAATTATGCGGAAATCACCCACATCCTAACAATACTGAGGGGGATTTAACCCGTCATCGGGGCATATCCAATAACGGGTGATCAATTAAAATTGTTAAAAATTGCCGTTCAGCGTGCTGTTTGCATTCAGAACAATGTGCCCATTCAGTATACCTGCACCGCCTATTGGGACTCGCACAAATCCCTAATCGAGTGGGGTTGATCACTCCCGGGAACAGGATGCCGGTGATTCAGCGTCCGCTGGTTGCTATTCGCCCGGCAACACAACGAATGCAGGGAAGTAAACTGGATGGCGTTGTCGAAATTATGTGATGGTGTTGTTTGGGTTTGATGAATTAGACTTGGGGCTGGCCTCCTACAGAGCAAGTTCACTCCGTTGTGCAGCCGGAGCGGCTTCAACTGCAAATTTCGCGGACAAATTCGCTCCTACAAAAAGACCACACTTCATGCAGTAGGAACATAGTCCTCTTTATCGGTTCGCGCGACAGTGCGTGTCGTTGGGATAATTATGTTGGCCAGCGCTGAAGTCGCCCCGCCATCCTGGCCGCAAACCGGTCAGCTCGCCCGGTGGATAACTGTTCGCTTTTGTAGAGTGACATCATCTCGAAGCGGCATTGTGGCGCACAAGTACCGACAATAGCGCTCTTTAATACCCGTTTGACCGGTTGCCGTAAAACCAATCGATCCACCCACCAGGGTGAACCCAACGAAGTGACCACCAGCAAGTGACGCAGTCGGGTCAACCGGGGCTTGATGGGGCCGTACTGATCGGCATGGTCATAGGCGATGCCCGGTGCCCATACCCGATCGAACCATCCTTTAAGGATTGCCGGGAAGCCGAACCACCAGGTCGGGAATAACAACACGATGGCCTCTGCTGCGAGTAGTCGCTCTACCTGGGATGCTACCTGCCAGGCAGAATAGGTTCCCGAGTAATAACTGTGTCGCTCCGTCTCCGTCAGGGCAGCGCTAAAGTCCCGGATATAGAGGTCCTCCACTTCCACTGCGTGTCCATCGGCTTGAAGGATGTCCATAGCCCGCTGCGTGAGTGAAGCACACAGGCTTTCAGAAAGTGGGTGGGCTTTTATAATCAGACATTTCATCGATGGTAGGTTGTTCCCCGATATTGCGCTGCATTGCCGGTCATTATTTATTGCCGGGTGAGCGTGGGTGTCGGTTATTGTACTTCCCGGCTGGTTTATCCAGGCCGACCTTCGAGGGCTCTGATGCGGTGCTCAAGTTTTTCCAGGTCAATTTTATACACCGCATCGCCAATACCTTTTGGGATGGTACAAATAAGCTTTTTTCCATGATATACACGGATATTGTTCAGGTCAAAACCAAAACTGGGTTCGAAAGACTGCGTTGCAGTCGCCGAGCTTCCCAGTGCTTGTAATCCTCTGACTATGTCTGCGGTAGTAAAGGCGGTGGCCGCGACTGCCAGGCTTACGGTCAGTCTGCTTGCATCCGACTCTCCCAGGGCAACCCATGCCAAGGTAACGGCAAAAACAATTTCCAGGAATATAAAAAACCTTGGATAGTTGGATTTGATATGAAAGAGTACGACGCCAAATGATAGAAATGATAAGGCTATCGCCAATTTGATGATTGGATTTGCAACCCAGTCTTTAACCAAAGGCCACAAGCCCACTGTCCCAGCGGATAACAGAATGGAGCCGATGACAACGGCAATGAACAGGAGCGATAAGACAATGCTTATGACCAGTATAGTTGCGACGAGTAGTGTCGAGGATTGTTGTGTGTCCGGGTTACTGTCCTCTTCAGAAGTTTCTGTTTTTGACATCTCATCAGACTCCTAAAATTGATTGGATTTATAACGCTCGTATGATTTGGGCAAGGTACGGGCGTCAGTTGTCGTGGATATGTCGTGAGTGTATTTATTGCCTGTTGTTTGTTTATAGATTAAATGTTCTTCATCTACAACTTTAGTTATTTACATGGCCGCGGTTGGCCTATGCGAAAACGTACTCACCTTACTCGGTGTACGATCGATCGAGTCTGACCCAGTTGATCACAGTAACAGCAGTGCAATGACCGGCATGACCATGAAGGCCAACAGTGTCTGGAAGGTGATTATGGATGCCATGGTGGCGGTATCGCCACCCAGCTGCCGGGCCAGAATATAGGCTGACGGGGCGGTCGGTACCATGAAACAGATAATCAGGGCACCAGCGGGTACGTCAGTGAGACCGGTGATAGCGATGAGTAGCGCTGCCGTGGCGGGTTTCAAGCCGAACTGGATGATCGAGGAGATCAATATGGGGCCGATATGTCCGCGAACCGCCTCCGGTTTCAAGGCGGCGCCCACCGCGAGCAGGCCGAAGGGCAGGGCAGCCCGGCCGATGATCTCCAGAATATCTTCTGCTATACCGGGCACCCCAATACCGCTCAGGCTCAGGAACCATCCGGCTGCACAGGCGAGGATCAACGGGTTACCGATCACATCACGGATGATGGGTTTCAATCCCTTGCCGGAGCGCGTGCCCCAGATGGCAAATGCGGAGATGCACAGCAGGTTGATCAGGACAATCATGAATCCGGCGGTCACGGCACCCAGCGCCAGTCCGTCGGCACCAAAAAAGGCCTGGGCCACAGCCAGCGCGATATAGGTGTTGAAGCGGACACCGCCCTGGAATATCGATGTGAAGGTTGCCCCGTTCACCGATGTGCCAAGTTGCTGCCATGCAATCAAGAGTGCCGCAGCCAATATCACCGCACCCATCACCACCAGCAACATGGCTGGCCAGGGCGCCCCCGCCAAGCTTTGATTTCCCAGAGTGCGGACAAGCAGCGCGGGGAAGAGGATGAAGTAGGTCAGCTTCTCCATCCCGGACCAGGCATCGTCTGGTAGAAACTGGCTACGCTTCAGACCATACCCGATGAGAATGAGAACCAGGATGGGGGCAAGAGCGGTTGCGATATCGTTCATTGATCGGTTGTTGCTCGGTTGTGGCGTTAACGGCTTGGGGATTATTCCGTTTTTTTTGTCCAGGCGTCCAGTAGGGCGGGTACGCTTTTCCCCCTGCTGCTATGTGATCCGTTCTTTACCGGCGCCGGCAGGGCAAACGGGGCAGATCGCCTTTGATACAGCGATGAAATGCCCCGGTATATTACCTGTGCTGATCGACCCGTGCAGTCGCTAAGCCCATCGTGAATGCATCGTGTGGTTTAATTCACTTGACCGCTCAACGCGTCATTCTCCAGGTGTTGCTTGAGATCTGCATCCAGGCCGAGATGATCGGCGAGGTGGTCGAGGTAGGTACGCTCGAGAAACCCGGCCTTGCCAATCACCAGTGCGCTGGCGAGATAGACCTCGCTGGCCAACAGGGCGTCATCCGCCACTTCAGCTGCAATCGCCTGTGGATCGAATGGGGTGCGCAGTTCCGTCTCCATCCAGGCTCGTAACGATGCATCACCGCCGCAGCGGGCAATCTCCTGGTCGATCAGGGTGCGCTCTCGTTCGTCAATATGGCCGTCAACCCGTGCCGCGGCCAGTATCGCACGCAGCACGATGTGACTCTCAGCAGGGGCATGTGCCAGCGGTTTCGGCGGGATACCGTCGGACGGTTCGGATCGATTCTGGTTGTAGGCACGCCACGCCACGGCACCCAGCGCGGCCAGTCCGCCGTATGTCGCCAACTTGCGACCTGTCTTGCTGCCTAATAACAGCCCAACCAACCCGCCGGTGGCAACACCCTTGCCCAAATCGGAGATACCCCCTTCCGGGGTGGTAACCCCGCTATTGTTGAGTAATGATTTTCCTGCGCCAAGCAGTTGATCAAGTAAGCCGCGGCTATCCATTTTGAGCTCCTTACAGAGATAAGTTGAAACCGCGGATTATTACTTGGTCGGCTGAACTGAAGCTGAATTTCACACCAGTCCGACGGAAGCGTATGTTGTCATTGTCATGCTGCTGGGGTCCGTTCGTCATCCCCAATCTACGAGCCGCCAGGAGATTGGTAGGTGACCCGGTAGTTCGTTATCACGCCTCGCCAGAATGGATATGTTTGCTGGTTCGCCATGCGCGCAATGCTGAATTGAAATGGGATCATCATGCCGTCGATCAGTCGGTAATCCGAGCGGGAGACGAACTCGCCAGAACCATGGTAAGGGGTTGTCAGGTCGCCATCTGCCTCTGCATGCATGCTGAGCAAGCGGCCGTCATCTTCTGCAAAAGTGGCTACCAGACTGGTGGATTGCCCACGATAACTGGCCACTGCGCGGGCATGGGAGGCATCCATCGCTTCCCAGCGCAAATACCGGCTGGGTCGCAAGGCCTGTGGAAAGAGGGGGGCTTCCAGCAGCCAGCGCCGCAATGAGATGCGATCCAGCTCTGGAGATGATCGCTCATCCACCACGGTGATCAGTGATAACAATTTTGCTTTCATCTCCATCTTTCCGTCCAAAAATGCGTCATACACGGTGGCTGATAGTCCGGGGGCTATAGGCGTGCGGGCCGCAAATACCAGGGCAGGGGTGTTGGGTATCAGCGTCTGGCGGGCGGTTGTGGGTTCAAAGTGTTCGGTCAAGGGGCGCCGGAAATCACCGGTCATGTCCAGTTCCACGTAGGCGACAGGCTTTTCCTGTCCGCGGAACACGAACTCAAGATACCGTTTGACCGGTATCGGTAAAGGTGCTTGTTGCCGTTTTTTCCAGGTGGCTGAGGTGCCAATGTTTCTGGCTTGATAATGCAGGTTATCAATTCGTGTAGTGGTGTCTTTCACCAGGAAGGTGGCATAGCCGGCGCCACTCAATAGTCCTATGAGTATCAAGGTCATTAATTTTTGAGTGCTGTTCAAACGCGGGCGTGTCGCCATGACGGTCTCCTGTATCCTGTTATCCGTACCAAATGGTACGGATTGATTAAAATCGTACCCAGTGGTACGGTTTCTGTCAATAGACGACAGGGGACCAGTGGGATGAAGACGCAAAAGCGCGATCAGAGAAGGGACCAGATTCTTGATGTGGCCGTGGAATTATTGGCAGAAAAGGGATATCGCAACGCCAGTATGTTGGAGGTGGCGCGTCGCGCGTCAGCCTCCAAGGAGACGCTCTATGCCTGGTTCAACAACAAGCAGGGTCTGTACGAGGCAGTTATCCGGCGTAATGCCAAGTCGGTACAGGCCGTTTTACAGGGGCAGTTGCAGGATGATCGGCCACCGTCTGTGGCGCTTCAGACGTTTGGTGAAGCACTGCTGACACTACTTCTTGGCGAAGAGTCGATTGCTATTAACCGCGCTGCGGTATCCGAAGCCAAAACCGACCCGACACTGGCACAGGTACTGTGGAAGACCGGGCGCGCAGCCACATTGCCTCTGTTTGTGGCGCTGTTGGAGCGATACCACACCGATCAGCGGTTGCAAATCAAAGATATCCAGTTGGCGGCTGAACAGTATCTGGGGTTGTTGCTGACAGACCTGCAGATGTGCCGTTTGCTGGGTGTCAGCAAAAAACCTGGGAAGACGTTCATCAAGCATCGCGTTGAAGATGCAGTAGATGCCTTCTTGCGGCTCTATGGCGCTACAGTATATAGAGTGTAAGTTGGGGTGAGGCACGAACCCCAACATCATGATGGTCGTTAATGAAAACCGTTGGGGTCCCTGTGTCACCCTCAACCTTGATCTGGATCACTGGATTCGCCGTCGGGTACCGATGGCATGCTTGGAAAAACGGAACAGATTCATTTTCTCAATAATTAACGGCCTTGTATGGCATGCTTACCCACACCCATTAATACCGTCATGGTATCTTTTGAACTATGCATTTCAAATGGCTTTTTTACTTCCACACCGATGAATCCATTCGCTTCGAGTGCCTGTACAACTCTATTTTCAGACAAACCCATATCAGAGGTGTCATCATTCGACAACCAGTCCCACTGAACAAACACACCGCCACCTTTCAAAAGAGACTTCAGCAATCCTAGCGTCATTTCATAATCAGGTAAAAAGCCACAAACTGAAGACGCAACGATCAGGTCAAATTTTTTGGTTAGAAGAGGGTGGCTATCAATCAAATCTTGGGTTAAAAAGCCTGAGATGGTCGAAACATTACTTAGATTTTTCTTAGCTAGGAGCTTTATCATTTCTGACGAGCCATCAAGGGCAACGATATCTTTTACCCTTGGGCTAAGTATTTTGGTAAGCGAGCCGGTGCCACAACCAAAATCAAAGACAGATAGACCATTGAGCTCGATTACATTAGAAAGTTCTTCAAATGCGTTATTGGCATATTCTTGTACCGAGACATCAACATCCCAGTCATCAGCATATTCGTCCCATTCATTGCTCAATATTGTTTCTCCTATAGATGAATGACCAAATCAGGTAAACGCTTAACGTCTAAAGCGGCCGAGTGCACTTTTTGCGCGTCGGCTGCCTTTACTGGTTATGTTTCTATTTCTTAGCATCACATTCACTACCCTAAGTAATTCGAGGCTCCTCTATCTTGCCAAGAAATACCTTTAGACATTCGCCAACTTTAAATTCATTAAACCTATTTACGACAGCACGTAAGTTGGGGTGAGCCTGCGAACCTCAACGATATGCCGGTTAGATTTCGGTCATAACTCACAATGGACTCCTTCGTCATTAACCATAATGTTGGGGTTCGTTCCTTACCCCAACCTACGGGCTGCAGTGCTTGATTAGGCATCACGCCGGTTCTTCTCGGCAAATGCCTTGAAATTGTTCATTTCTTTGAGAGTCGCCTCACGAAACATGTTCGGCATCAAAGTCGACATCATTTTCAGCAAGCCTTTGCAGCGAAACTCGCTCTCTAACTGCCACTCTGACTTGTCGGGATTTATCTGGCGAAAGCGATTGGTGACTCGATTCCACGCACCAAGCCAAAAACCGGGAGCTTCATAGATGCAGGTCATCTCATCTGGAAGATTCTTGCGTTCAACCGTTTCAGTCATTTCGGTGTCTCTACCGCCCAACCGATTCACTAATTTTGTCTGTGACCCTTCCGTGCCAGGAATCCCGCACAAGGTCTCGGCGCTCACAAAGCCATCTCGCCATAATGGCCAATTGTCGGGGTCGTCGAATAGTTTGAGAACGTCCTCAAGGGGGGCATTGATTTCAACGATCACCGAATATTTCATTGGTTCCGCCTAAATACCTAACGAGCCTGTCGAAAAATCCGTTTAAGCCGAGTGGGGTGGGTACGTTTTTTGTGCCTACGCAGCCATTCATTCACCAAATGCCTCACCTGCCGCATCAATCCTCCCACTACCCTGGTCCAATGTATAATCACCATGCGCCCCGTCCCGATGTAATGTGGAATAGGGCTGGTTAATCGCCCGCTTGCATACTCGATGTTTGACCGGATTGTAGTAAATATAGTCAACATGCCGCGCAAAATCCTGTTCATCCCGGATCTGGTGTTCCCCGTAACGTCGCTGCCAGATCGTTGATTCCCGATGTTTGCGTTTTAAAGCATTGATCCATTCAGGGCGTTTATAATCTGTCGTACACGCCTTACTCACGGAATGCTTGATCATTCCCCATCGCGTCGCGTAGTCCGCGTCATCCGGTGGCAGAGTCCAGATGCAGTGCAAGTGATCAGGCAACAAAATCCACGCATTGATTTTAAAGGGATGTTTTACGCGCACCGTTTTGATAGCCCGCTGCAATGCCTTACGTATTTGTGTGTCACATAACGGGTTTTGCCGGCGATAAGTCACCACCGTGAAGAAATATGTTGAGCCTTCCCTATTGGCTCGCATGTATCGAGGCATCCTTGTTTAATCCCTGATTATTGTTGTTTGATCCGCGTGGGCACAAAAAACGTGCCCGCCCTACCTAGTTGGTGCAATATTCACATCGTACCCGCTATTTCAGCGTGATTTATATGGTAATTTTTCGGGAATTAATGTAGCATTTTTGCCGTTAAACATCTCGCGTAAATGTAAAGGGATTTACATCTTGGAATTAACGTATCTCCCTGCATTTTTTATTTTTTGCTAGGAAGGTATGAACTTAATGTCAAAGCGCCCCCAAATTACCGCAATACTGATGTTTGCAGCCACTCTGGCGATTTCAGGCTGCGCCTCGAAAAGTCACCAGTTGCAGGCGGCCCACGTTTCGACATCGGGCTATAAAAAACTCGAATGCAAAGAACTGCATGCAGAGCTGCAGGGAAATATTAACCGTACCAATGAACTCATCGGGATACTGGATGAAAAAGCCAGTAACGATGAAACAGCTATGGCGATTGGCATGATCCTGTTCTGGCCCGCATTGTTCGCTCTGGAGGGTGGGGACGGTGTGGAGGCTGCCGAGTACTCTCGCCTGAAAGGTGAATTCAACGCTATCGAGGAAGTCGCGATTCTTAACGAATGCGCTGAAGTCGTTGAGGTTGCGAAAACGTATAAAGAATCAGAGAAGCTGGCAAGGCTTGAAAGAGAGAAGGCTAAAGCAGAGATACAAACCACGGGGCCCAATCAGTTTTAACATGATGGTAGTATTTGATAACCCTGCCCGTCTTGGGCAGGGCTATTGTTCGACACTTCCTTATCAAGATTATCAAGGTTCTTGCCTGAACATTGAGGCAACAGGATTCGGCCGCATCGTCGCTTTGGCTTACGGGTCGTCTCGATTACCGTCTTCCCCCCAAGATCGACCCCAACACCCCGCGAATAATCTGCCGGCCGATGCTGCTGCCCACGGCCCGGGCGGCGCTTTTGAAAAAGGATTCCAGCACGGTCTGGCGACCACTGCCACTGCGCTTGTGGGCCTTGGCCAGTTCTTTCTGTTGGGCCTGTTCCACTTCAACGGCCTTCTGCTCTTCGGCTTGTCTGGCGGCGCGTCTGCTGAGGATTTCGTGGGCGGATTGGCGATCCACAGCCTGATCATAGATTCCGGCGACCAAGGAACCGGCCATGATGTTCTGGCGTAGCGGTTTGGTGATGGGGCCAATCTGGCTCTCGGGTGGTCGGATCAGGGTACGTGCCACCATCTGGGGCCGTCCCTCGGCGTCCAGGGTGGAGATCAGCGCCTCGCCCAGTCCCAGTTCACTGATCACCTGTTCGGTATCCAGCGCCGGGTTGTCGCGGAAGGTCTGGGCGGCGGCGCGCAACGCCTTCTGGTCCTTGGCGGTGTAGGCACGCAGGGCGTGCTGGATACGGTTGCCGAGTTGCCCGAGCACGCTGTCCGGGATGTCCAGCGGATTCTGGGTGACGAAGTAGACCCCGACACCCTTGGAGCGAATCAGCCTAACCACCTGTTCGATCTTGTCCAGCAGCGCTTTCGGGGCGTCGTCGAACATCAGGTGGGCCTCGTCGAAGAACAGCACCAGTTTCGGTTTTTCCCGGTCGCCCACCTCTGGCAGCTGTTCGAACAGCTCCGAGAGCAGCCAGAACAGGAAGGTGCTGTAGAGTTGTGGGGCGTTCATCAACTGGTCAGCGGCCAGGATATTGATCACTCCCAGCCCGTTCTCGTCGGTCTGCAGCAGGTCCGGGAGATTGAGTGCCGGTTCTCCGAACAGCAGGGTGCCGCCCTGGTCCTCCAGGCTGATCAGGCGACGCTGGATGGCGCCGACGCTGGCGGCGGATACATTGCCGTAGAGGGTGCGAAATTCTGCGGCGTTCTCGGCCACGAACTGGAGGATGGCGCGCAGGTCCTTGATATCCAGCAGCAGCCAGCCGTTTTCATCGGCGACCCGGAACACCAGCGCCAGCACCCCCTGCTGGGTATCGTTGAGATTGAGCAGACGCGCCAGCAGCAGTGGGCCCATCTCCGAGATGGTGGTGCGTACCGGGTGGCCTTGTTTGCCGTAGATATCCCAGAAGGTGACCGGGAAGCCTTTGAAACTGAAGTCATCAAGCGGCATGTGGTCGAGCCGCTCCTGGACCTTGGGATGGGGTTTGCCGGGCTGGCTGAGACCGGACAGGTCGCCCTTCACATCGGCCAGGAACACCGGTACCCCGAGGCGGCTGAAGGATTCAGCCAGCCCTTGCAGGGTAACGGTCTTGCCGGTGCCGGTGGCGCCGGCGATCAGGCCATGGCGGTTGGCCATTTTCGGCAAGAGTCCGACGTCTTTGTCGCTGCAGCCCAGGTAGATCATCTGTTCCATTGTCGACATTCTCTCTCTGACTTTGAGATATTCACGATTGCCGGAATCCACGTGGGTACAAAACCCGTGTGCACCCTACCGGACCGTAGGGTTGTTCCGGTTCAGGTTCTGGCCAAGGGCAGGCACGGGGGGCTGCCCCTACAATTCTTTCAAAAAACACCGATGATTCCGTAGGGGCAACCCTCTGTGGTTGCCCGTATGGTCACGACGGTTCCAGTCCAGACGGTCTACCAACCGCCACCCCCGCCGCCGCCTCCGCCGCCGCCGGAGGAACCCCCGCCGCCACTGCCGGATGATGAGCCCGGCGCGTGGGAGGATGATGAGATGGCCGAACTCATGGCGCTGCCCACGGCACCGCTGAAGCCGGTCAGGTTGTGGCTGTTCCAGCTTTTGCCGCTGTACCAGGCCGGATGATAAGCGTGACCATCTTGTCCGGTGGCGGCCAGCACCTGACTGAAGCGCTCCGTCCACTGCTGCTCGACTCCCAGTGCCAGGGCATAGGGCAGATACGCCTCGAACAGAGCCGGTGTCTTGTCCGGCGGATGTTTGAAATTCAGTTCGTCCTGTTCGGCAACGCCAAGATACAGCTTGAACCCTTCCACCTTCTGCAACAGTTGCTGGCCGGCCCGGGTTGGGGCCTTGAGCCATTCATAGAACAGCACATTGATGGCGATGGCGAGCAGCAGCATCAGGGTGAAGGGGAGTGAGATGGCGAAGGTGAGCATGCCGATGCCGAACACTTCACCGGCAAAGAAGGGCAGGGCAAACAGGGTGCTGCCGATTGCCTTGGCGTAGCTGCCGATGCCGGTGCTGCGTGCATCGTGCCAGGCCTGATAGATGCCCACCGCCATCTTGAACACCGCCACGCTCCAGATCGACAGCCAGACCACCATAAAGGCGCCCATGATCAGCTTGTCTTCCGAGCCAACGTTCCACAATCCGGCACCGAGCAGGGCCAGGGTGATCAGCAGGCCCGGGATGATCAGTCCGCTGTTGGTAATGAAATAGCGTTTTTCATAGTCTCGTTTCAGCGAGGCTTTATGCGCCTCCAGCGCCTTGGACATTTTTCGGTGATTGGTGTGATGCAGCTTGATCTTGTGGCCGCCGCTGCCGAACAGGGCGCTGGCAATGGCCCCTTCCCCGGGGGCGAGCTTGGGCATCTTACCGGTCTTCTCCAGGGTGAATTTCCCCGCCTTGTCCTCTTTGATCTTGAGATAACCGCTGACCGCCATATGGACCACGGCGGCACCAAAAGTCTGGTGGTCATAACCCATCTGCCTGATGAAGCGCATGGCGGCCGGAGAATAGTTTTTAGGTGGCGTGTAAAGCGGGATAATGATGCCGGTCTCCGGATCACGCCCGACCCGGTACCAGACCGCCGTGAAGTAACCCAGCAGTATCAGGATGCCGCCGCCGGCGATCAGAAAGCCCCGGTTGTCGGTGAAGAACCAGCTGAGGCGCTGCTGTGGGTCCGGCTCAATCACATGGCCCTTCGGCCAACTGGCGACCAGAGTCAGCCCATGGTGTATCGGCAGTGCGGCGGTGGTTTCGAATCGGGCATCACCGTTCCCGTCCACCCGGGCGTCGTACTGTTTGCCCCGGTCGCCCCTGGCGCCGGTGTAGCCTTCCACCCGTATGGAACCGACCGGCACGTCCGGCGGCAGAGTGACTCTGGCAGCGGCCCGCTCGATGGGGAAGTCCCAGCCGTTGCCGGTGACGTTCCAGTAGAGTTCGTCATGGTCATCGAAGAAACCGAGTTGCCGGTTGGTGCGGTAGCGCAGGGTATAGCGATAGACACCCGGTTTCAGGTAGACGTTTTTGTTGCCGGCATAGATGCGGATACCATTGCTCTGATCTTCCGTATGGTAAGGCTCGGTCTGGCCGTCGCGGCGCAGCTCCAGCAGGTCAAAGTCGACCCGGTAGCGATTGCCCAGCCGGTCCTTGTAGTCGGTGGGAAAGTCACGAAAGATACCCCGTTTGATTTTGTTGCCCTCGGCGCGTACCTGGATGGTCTCTTCCACCTCCATGCTGCCGTCGCGTTGCACCTGAATATCACTGTAGTAGTTAAGTATGCGCTCTTGAGCGACGCCCGGTGTGGACAGCGTCAGCAACAGCAGCAGGCACAGTCGTAGAATCATTGGTGGCACTACCGGATCTCCGGTGGGTCAACTTCAACACTGCTTTCCAGTTCAAAAAAGGTGGCAGGACGGAAATGGAATCCGCGGGCGATCAGCAGATCGGGGAATGAGTCGATGCGCACGTTCAGATTGCGCACCGCGCCGTTGTAGTAGCGGCGCGCATACTGGATGTGGTTCTCCACATCGCTGAGTTGTTGCAACAGATCCAAGTATTGATCGCCGGTCTTGAGATCGGGATAGGCCTCGGCGATCAGCAGCAGGGAGCGGACCTGTTCACTGAGTCCGCTCTCCAGCCGTTCGCGCTCGGCCGGTGTGGCGGTAGCGGCCGCGGCGCTGCGCAGATGGGTGATGTGATCCAGGGTGGACTGTTCGTAGCGACTGTAGGCATTCACCGCGTCCACCAGTTTGGGGATCAGGTCGTGACGCCGTTTCAACTGCACGTCGATATCACTCCAGGCCGCCAGTACGCGGTTTTTATCCCGGACCAGCTTGTTGTAGATGATGATTGCCCAGACAACGAGGGGCAATAGCAGCAACAGCATTATTTCCATCGCGCCCGTGATCCTCTGTTTTTATCCTTGTGTTGTCCGGTGGCGACCGGCGATGGATTCCAGTGTGCGTGCTCCCTGGTGGGATTTCAAATTTTTCTTTTTTGCGAGAGAAGGTGGCGTAGGGGCAGGGCACTGAGCCCGCCTTGGGCCGATGCAATCCTGCCCAGCAGGGCAACCACGGGGGGTTGCCCCTACGGATTCGTCGGTGTTTTTGAAACAAGATCGTAGGGGCAGGGCACTGAGCCCGCCTTGGGCCGATGCAATCCTGCCCAGCAGGGCAACCACGGGGGGTGCCCCTACGGCGTACGAAGAGGTAGGGTGGTCACGCTTTTTGTGCCCACGCTACGGGGTTTGAAGGAATCAGCTGAACTGCAACTCGAAGCCGCGACCGGCCAGCTGTTTTGCCTCCTGCTCAAGTTCGGCGCGGGGCAGGGTGTGGGTCGTGAGCCACTGGTGGGGGAACGTCAGGCTCAACCGGTTATCGGCAACCTCCACCGCCACCTTCACCCGGGTGGAGGCGGAACGCGCCCGGTGCAGCAGCACGGACAGACGTAACAGGATACAGAGGCGCAGGGTGGTCAGGGAGATATCCTGCGGCAGTTCATTGAAGACGTCGAAGGGAAATTTGCGCCGGTGACCACGGATCAGGGCCGAGAGTACCCGCTGCTCCTGGCGCGAGAAGCCCTGCATATCGGAGTTGGCGATCAGGTAGGCGCCATGCTTGTGGTACTGGCTGTGGGAAACGGTCAGGCCGACCTCATGCAGACGGGTGGCCCAGCAGAGCATGTCGATATATTCGCCGTGGCGCAGGTTCCAGGCATCTGTCGCCTGGGCAAACAGGGCGCGGGCGGTGGACTCGACCCGGCTGGCATGTTCCATATCCACGTCATAGCGGCGGCACAATGCTCGCACGGTGCTCTCCCGCACGTCCTCGTACTGGGTCCGCCCGAGCATTTCGTAGATCAGGCCTTCCCGCAACGCCTTGTCCGAGACCTTGAGCTGACTGATATTCAGCGCCTTGAACACGGCACGCAGTACCGCCACACCGCCGGCAAAAACCGCCTTGCGTTCACTACTCAGGCCCTCTAGCTGGATGTGATCCACGTGGCCGGTGTCGATCAGCACGTCACGCAGTTTTTTCAGCGCCTGATTGGTAATGCCCTCTTGCTCGCCGGCCCAGCCGGCCGCCTGAATCACCTTATTGATGGCCCGGATGGTGCCGGAGGCACCGACCGCCACTTCCCAGCCGGCGCTACGGTACTCGTTCTTCACCGGCAGCATCTCCAGCGCCCCGTTCAATTCGGCGGAGCGCATCGCGTCGGCGCCGATATTGCCGTCACTGAAGTGCCAGCGGGTCATGTTGACACAGCCCATGTGGATGCTTTCGGTGCGCCGTGGCTGGAAGCCGTCACCCACAATCAGTTCGGTACTGCCACCGCCGATATCGATCACCAGCCGGCGTTCATTACCGGCGGCCAGCCCGTGAGCCACACCCAGGTAGACCAGGCGCGCCTCCTCGCGGCCGGCGATGATCTCGATCGGGTGTCCCAGCACCGCTTCGGCTTGCGCCAGAAAGCGGGTGGAGTTGCGTACCTGGCGCAGGGCGCTGGTGCCGACGGCCCGGACGCTGCCGGGGGGGAGGGACTTGAGACGCTGGCCGAATCGTTTCAGGCAGTCCAGGGCACGCGCCTCGGTCTCGGGGGTCAGCTCCTTGTTCTCCTGCAGGCCGGCTCCCAGGCGTACCATCTCGCGCAGCCGGTCGACGACCTGAAAATTACCGTTGTCCACCTTGGCCACAATCATGTGAAAACTGTTCGAGCCCAGATCCACCGCCGCAACGGTATCCGACAAGTTGGCGATGTTGGCAATATAACGCAGCATGGGATGGGAGCTTTATGGCAAACGGGACCGGCATGCTACCACCGGGCCTTGTCGATTGAAACCGCGGTTTGGGTTGTGCTTGCGATGCCTTCCAGACCCGCCTGGCGGCGCCTCGCCATGCCCGGGTCTGGTTGGTTCGCGGATTGCCCGGATCACTTTTTCTGTCCCAGACTGCGCAGTTGTCTGGGCGGCAGGAGCCAGATCATTTCGGCCGATGCGGGTTTGGGGGTGTCCTTGAACTGCAGCAGGCAGGCGGCGCCACGCTTGAGTTGCAGAAAGTTGAAATGGGAACCGTTGGTATACCAGGAGATGAGCTCTGACAGGTCTGGTTCATGGCCGATCAGCAGGGCTGTGCTTTGCGGCGGTAGACCGGCCAGCAGGCTGTTCAGTTTGGCGGGGTCCGATCCCGGATTCAGTTGGGTAATTGCCTCGCGAGCGGCCTCCGGGTAGAGCTCGCCGATCAGATCGGCAGTCTGAATGGCCCGCACAAGGGTGCTGCTGAAGATATAGTCGGCGACGGGTTCGACCCGTTTCAGTCCCTGCCTTGACTGTTCGACACGCCGGCTGCCTTTTTCCGTCAGCGGCCGGAGGTTGTCATTCTTACTGATTTTGGCGAAGGCGGTCCGGTCTTCGGCGATGGCGTGTCTGATGAAGATGATTTTCATATCTGTTGGGTCGGTCAATCCGGTTGGACAGCGAAAACAGGTTAAAATATAAGATTACACTGGTTTTTGCTGACATGGCACCTGTTTGTCAGGGGCCATCCGCCACTGTATGGTCAGTGTATATTTATACTGTGTAACCAGGGCCTCTTCAGCAATACCGGATGACAGCATGAACTATTGCAGCCAGTGCGGCAGCAACATCGAAATCAGAATACCTGAAGGTGACAGCCGGGAGCGTCATGTCTGTATCAGTTGTGGAGCGATCCACTACCAGAATCCCAATGTGGTGACTGGCTGTATTCCCGAATGGGAGGGCAAGGTGCTGCTCTGCCGGCGTGCAATTGAACCGCGCAAGGGTTACTGGACCCTGCCGGCCGGATTTCTCGAAAACGGAGAATCGACCCAGCAGGGGGCGCTGCGCGAAACCCTGGAAGAGGCCAATGCACGGGTCGCGGTTGGGCCGCTCTATACCCTGTTCAGTCTGCCCAGCATCGACCAGATCTATATGCTGTTCCGCGGGCCGCTGCTGGATCTCGATTTCTCGCCAGGCCATGAGAGCCTGGAGGTACGGCTGTTTGAGGAGCGGGAGATACCCTGGGACGAGTTGGCGTTTCAGGTCGTGGTGGAGACCCTCAAATACTATTTCATGGATCAGCGCAGCGGGGTTTTCCGTCTGCGTTCCGGGGTGATAGAGCGTCTGCCAGGCGAGCAGCGGTGCTATCGAACGACACTGCACGAATAGCCGAAATCAAGCGGGCGCATAGACCAGCCGCACATTGGTGGCGATCAGTCCGTCGTCCACGTCACTCTCCTTGAGATAGAACTCGACAATGGTCTCCCTGTTCATCAACAGCTCCGGGGTCACCTCCTCGGCCAGTTCATTGATGTGGCAGAAGACGCTCTCGTAAGGAGACTCCGGGTCACGCGGGTCGGTGATCCAGAGGTTGGGCGAGATGTCGCGGATAAAGCGCAGAAAGCCGTACCCCTTGTCCGCGAACCATTTAGTACAGACGCCGCGGACACAGGAGCCGGGTTTGCCCCACTCGTTGCGCGGCTCGTAGGAGAACGGCAACAGATCCGGTATCAGGTAGCCGCGATAGAAGGCATCGGCTTGACGCTGCAGTTGCTTGGAAACGTTATTGAAGCCCAGCAGTTCCACCCGGCAGCCGCGATTTTGCAACGCGGTGACCACCTGCAGAAAGTCACCGTCGCCGGTCACCAGCAGAATCAGGTCCAGGTTCTCCGCCTGCAGCATGGCATCCACTGCCAGATCCAGGTCGGCATTGGCCTTGGTAGTGACGTTGCCCTCCTCATCGGTGTAGCGCTTGACGTGCTTGACAATAATCTTCCAGCCGTAGTCGCGCACCATCTGCTGATAGATATAGGATTTTTTCGCGTATTCGTTGTCGTCCCGGGCGCGCTCCTGGTCAAAGGCGAGGTAGGTGTTCAGGCGTAGCAGGGTGCCGCGATCACGCGCGGCGAAACGACGCAGGATGTCGTAACGCAACTGGTAGCCACCATTGAACTTGATGTTTTCCGCATCGACAAAAACACCGACTTTAAGCATCTCTGGAATCCATTGTTTGATTTTTTTTGGGGTATAACGATTCGGTCTTTGATAAGCAAGTAGGGTGGGCACGTCGTCTGTGCCCACCCTACGTACCAAGATTATCCGTTCTCGACGGAAACCCATATTACATCAAATGGTCAGGGGCGGCTCAATCACCGGCAACGCCTCCTGTTCTGTAGATGCGCTGACCAGGTACTGTTCCAGAATTTTCAGATACTGGATGACGACTCCCTGGGTATTGTCAATATTCTCGTTCAGGATGCCGTGCCGCTGGGAGTGCACAAACTCAAGCCGTTTCAGCTTGCTGCTGATTTTGTCATACACCCGGTTTGCACTGTCTGGTACCACCACGGGGTCCTCGTCACCCTGGATGATCAGGGCAGGGCAGTGTACATCCTGCAGGCGCTTTACCAGCTGGTTGACCATCAGGCGCAACTCGAACAGGGAGTGAACCGGCATGGTGCTGTAGTTGATATCCGGGTGTTCGGTGTCGTTGGGACGAAACGGCATGATCCCTTCATAGGCGCGCAGCCAGCTCACCAGTTTGTTGGCGTGATGCACCAGCGGTACGAAAATCATGTTCTTATTCCGGAACTTGATCGGCGCGGAGATAGATACTACACCGGCCAGTCCGTCCGGTTGTTCGGCCGCCTGCAAGAGGGAAAGGGCACCGCCGGTGGAAAAACCGATCAGGCAGATATCATCACAATAACTCTGCATGATGCGATAGGCTCGTTGTACTGATACGAGCCAGTCCGTCCAACTGCGTTCGCGCAGATCCCAGGGTGAGGTGCCGTGTCCCTTCAGTCGTGGACCGATGACGGCAAATCCCAGGTGTCCCAGTTTTTCGGCAAACAGCTTGACCTCGGCTGGAGAGGCGAGAAATCCGTGTACCAGAACAACACCCAGTCGGTTGGGTTGTTCCGGCAGGATCAGGAAAGGTTCCGCGCTCTGGGTGGCCGTCTCGCGGCTGTTCAATTCCTGGTGTCGCGGCTTGGAAAAGCTGGCTTTATCCCATTGGTAGGCTATCCGTTCGTCGTCAAAGAAGTGTCTGGCAAGCTGTACCTGGGTAGTTGTTGCGGCACGCTGGATAACCCCGACAATCATCTCGTTCATCCCGACTACCGGACCCGCTTCGTTGGCATATACCTCAATCATGTTCTCAAGCCGAATCTGATCGAATTCATGTTCCTGGCAGAGCTTGGGCATAAACAGGTAATGGCCACCTTCTTGCTCGATCAACTCCAGTTGCGCGGCGGTGAGGAAGAACTGGTCGAGGCCGGCACAGCGGCCCATCATCAGTTCACCATAACAGTCGGGATTCCTGAGACTGCGCTGCAGATTGATCCGGGGGAGTGTCTGTGCCGACTTGACGGCGAGATAGAGCATGCGATGGAACAGGTTCACGTCAACCGCCTGTTGCCCCTGTTCAAGCAGTCCATAGATGATCAGTGCGGCCAGGTGACTCAGGTTGATGGTTACCTCGTTGTAGATCGCTTTCATGTAGTCGTTGCGCAGGCGCAGGGCATTGTGGCGCAGACGACTGGTGAGCAGGCGATGCATAAACGGCTGATCGGATGTCTCAAGGCTCAGCAGTTCATCCAGTGATTTCATTTCGGGAGCCAACTGCTTTAAGATAGGTCTCACCCACCAACTCCAGTAATCCCGGCTATACAGAATGTCCCCCAAGTGGATATCCATGTCGGTGTTTTTCAGCAGTATGTTGCCCTCGATCAGCAACTCTTCCGAGAGGCGGCGGCTGATGCCGCGATTGATCAGTTCGAATCCACTGTGCAGCAGATTGTCGCTGACCCGCATCGGATAGAAGGTGATATTGGCCGGCACGATGGTGGAGGGGCGTTCCGCTGCTGCCTGCAGCGCCTTGGGCGTGGTGAACTCCAGCCGGGTCATCCAGTGCCTGATGAGTGGCTGGTTATCCTGTTTAATGGCGAGCCGTATCGTCTGTTTAAGAATATCCACCGCCAAGGACAATACCGCCGCGCCGGTATGGTGTTTTCGGCGCTCCAGTGCGGTGCGTGAATAGATGCTGTAACCACCCCGCTTATCCTGGGCACGGCGGTCCTTTACCATGCCTCCCTCGGGGAAAATGACCACCTTGTGTCCGCGCAGAATCTCCTCCGCCAAGTAGGGAATCAGGCGCGGATGGTTGTGCGGTACGGCGCCCACGCTGAGCAGATAATTGGCCAGGGTGTCATCCCCGGTAAAGAACTCGCTGGCAGCAATGGCGCGACAATAGGCGCCGGTTTCCTGATAGATCAGGTATTGCGGGATAAAGGTTTCAAAACGGGCAAAGTGATTGAATAGAAAGATCTCACCCTTGGCGACCTGGCCCCGGTCGTGATGCATCTTGATATTGACGCTTAACAGGCGCTTGATAGTGGAAAAGATGCGCACCGACCACTGGTAGGTGGAGATATTGATCTTTGTTTCGTCCTGCCGATCCGTCAAACCGCTCTCCCCCGACACGGATGCCTTGGCTGCTGGATATTTGGAACAATTTTGAGACCGCTCAAGACGGGTTCTCCCGGTTATTTGATAGCAAAAAGTATAGGCGTTGATGGGAGCTGTGTCTGCTGTCGAAGTGGTTTCTGTGTGATCCGGGTAGGATGCGTTGAGTAGCGTTAGGTTGAATAAAACCATCCCAGGTCATAATTGGATAGCTTGGCGTGATGCTCGTCGTAGAGGCAGGCCCCGTGCCTGCCCTGGCCTCTGCGGCATACGTCCATCTGCGAACACAAAAAAGGCGGCCCCGTTGCCGGGACCGCCTCGTCTCGGTCGTGTGCGCCCGAATTACTTGTTGGCGCGATTTTCGATCAGATCATCCACCACGCCGGGATCAGCCAGGGTGGAGGTATCGCCCAGGGTGTCGATCTCGTTGCAGGCCACCTTGCGCAGGATACGGCGCATGATCTTGCCGGAACGGGTTTTGGGCAGGCCGGGTGCCCACTGGATCAGGTTGATCTTGGCGATCGGACCGATCTCGTCGCGCACCAGCTTGACTAGTTCGGCCTTCAGCTCGTCAGTCGGTTCAATACCGGCCATCGGAGTGACGTAGGCATAGATGCCCTGACCGGTGATGTCATGGGGATAGCCCACCACTGCGGCCTCGGCCACCTTTTCGTGCAGTACCAGGGCTGACTCGATTTCGGCGGTACCCAGACGGTGGCCGGAGACGTTCAGCACATCGTCGATACGGCCGGTGATCCAATAGTAGCCATCCTTGTCACGGCGGGCGCCGTCCCCGGTGAAGTAGTTGCCGGGGTACTGGGAGAAATAGGTGTCCTTGAAGCGCTGATGATCGCCATAGACCGAACGCATCATGCCGGGCCAGGGGCGGGTCATGATCAGGGCGCCCTCGCACTCGCCCTCCAGTACCTCTCCGGTGGTGGCGTCCACAATCGCCGGTACCACCCCGAAGAACGGCATGGAGGCGGAGCCGGGTTTCAGATCGGTAGCGCCGGGTAGTGGAGTGATCAGATGTCCACCGGTCTCGGTCTGCCACCAGGTGTCGACAATCGGGCAGCGCTCGCCGCCGACCACACGGTAGTACCACTCCCAGGCTTCCGGGTTGATCGGTTCGCCGACGGAACCCAGCAGGCGCAGTGAGGAGAGGTCATGTTTCTTCACCGGTTCTTCACCGACCCGCATCAGCGCGCGGATGGCGGTGGGAGCGGTGTAGAAGGTGTTGACCTTATGTTTTTCGCACACCGCCCAGAAACGGCCGGCATCGGGGTAGGTGGGGATGCCTTCGAACATCAGGCTGATGGCGCCGTTGGCCAGCGGTCCATAGACGATATAGGTGTGACCGGTGACCCAGCCTACATCAGCGGTACACCAGTAGATCTCCCCCTCCTTGTAATCAAAGGTGTACTTGTGGGTCATGGCGGCGAACAGCAGGTAACCGCCGGTGGTGTGCAGCACCCCCTTGGGTTGTCCGGTGGAGCCGGAGGTGTAGAGGATGAACAGGGGGTCTTCCGCGTCCATCTCCTCTGGCTCGCAAGTGGCGGAGGCGTTGGCCATGGCGTCGTGATAGTAGATGTCCCGACCCTCTTTCCAGGCTACCTTGCCGCCGGTGCGCTTGACTACCACGCAGGTCCGTACGTTAGGACAATCTTCCAGGGCGATGTCGGCATTGGCCTTGAGCGGGACGTTCTTGCCGCCGCGTACCGACTCGTCCGAGGTGATCAGGGTCTGGCAGTCGGAGTCCAGGATACGGCTGGAGAGGGCATCGGGCGAGAAGCCGCCGAATACGATGGAGTGCACCGCGCCGATTCGGGTACAGGCCAGCATGGCCACGGCTGCCTCCAGGATCATCGGCATGTAGATACAGACCCGGTCGCCTTTCTTGACACCACGATCCTTCAGCACATTGGCAAATTTGCACACCTCGGTATGCAGTTCGCGGTAGCTGATTTTTTTATCCTCGTCGGGATTGTCGCTCTCCCAGATGAAGGCGGTTTGGTCGCCCCGGGTCTCCAGGTGGCGGTCCAGACAGTTATACGAGACATTTAGTTTGCCGCCCTGAAACCACTTGACGTTGGCTTCATTGAAATCCCAATCACTCACCTTGTCCCACTTTTTCGACCAGGTAAGAAACTCCTCGGCGGCATCGCCCCAGAAACCATCCGGGTCTTTCACTGAGCGCTGATACATCTCCTGGTATTTGGCCGCATCTATATGGGCTTGCGCGGCCGCCTCAGCACTTACCGGATAGATTTTCTCTTCGGACATGGCTTGTCTCCTTTGCTTTAAATTACATGACCGACAGTTCGGTCGTTTCTCTCATTTAGTGTAGTTGCTCTGCTGAACTGCTTGGCTGTTCTACGGATTATCCGATTATCGGAAACATCAAAAATGTCCCAATTCGTATTGCCGGTGAATCAGCTTGTTGACCGGGTTATTGTATTCCGTCAGTACCGAAGCGATGCGTCTGAACACTTCCGCGGTGGTGATGGCGTCACCTCGTGCCGTGTGTCTTCCCTGTACCTCTACCTTGGCGTAGTCGGCGACCTCCTCCAGTGTATAGTGCCCAACCCGGCCGGTATGAACCAGATAGAGTAGCATGGTATCTAACCATGGATGCTTCAAATGGCAAAGCAGCTCCCGCTGCAGAATCTTGTTCAGAAACCGGATATCGAATCCGATATGATGCCCGACCAGCACGCTCTCGCCGATGAACTCGGCGATCTCCAGCATCACCTCTTCGATCAATGGCGCGTCTTTCACATCCGTGTCGGTCAGATGGTGAATCCGGGTCGAGGCAGCCGGAATCTTGCGCCCCGGAAATATCAGGCTATTGAATTCCCGGCCGGTCAGTTCAAAACCCTGCATTTCAATCAGGGCAATGGAACAGATCTCGTCGCCGGCATAGGCCTGCAGCCCGGTGGTTTCGGTGTCCACTACGACGAATCGGGTCTCCTCCAGCGGCCGTGTTACCAGCTTTTTCGGATCAATCGACAGCAGCCGCCGATGCAGTGCCAGCATCTCCGGATCGGCCAGTAGGGCACCCTTGCTCAGGGTGCGCCGGAATCCCGCATGTATTTTCCCCAGTAACTCACCAAGTTGTTCACTTGCCATATCTGTTCGGCGTCCCCTGACCGCTCCGGCACAATATCCGTATGTTTTGTAATGCTTCAGGCCCTGGGCCGGATTGGATTGCTATCGCCAAAATCGGTCGTCGTGGTTTCCGCCACTCCTCTCTTCTTAGAATATATCTGTTGCATAGTCGTCTTGCAGTTGCTCCTGAATCCGTTTGACCGCCCGCATGGCCATGCGCAGGGTACTGCGTGATTGCGCGGAGAGGCGTTCCGGATTGATCAACTTGTTCAGTTCCCGGCCCGATTTGCCCTGCTCGATCTGGTGCGTCAGAAGCAGATCCAGTAACTCCTCAAACGCCTCCTGCACGGAGTCTTTGAAATCGGTGGAGAGCTTCCCAACGCGCATCAGCGCGTTCAAACGATCAGTGGTGTTTTGTGCCGCGATGCCATTCTGCAGCGAGAAGATACGCGCCGCGTCGGCAATGATGCGCAGGCCGTTGCGCTTGATATCGATATATTCACCCTGATCGTCCTTCATGGTAACCAATTGATTAAAGAAGCCGATAGCGGGTTTTCCCTCGGCATCGTGATCCGACATCATTTTCAACAACCGGGGCTTCTCCTTCAGTTCGGCCAGCGCGTGGCGGCGCAGTTCGCTGGTCAGGGCGTCATCGCCATACAGGGTGTCGAAATCGAACACCACGTTGGACCAGCGTGCTGCCTTTTCGGTCGGGTGGTCCGCGATGTGGCTGATCTGCTGCTTCCATTTCGACAGGGTCTTGTTGTAGAGCGAATTGCGCGCCATGATCGCGCCGGGGCAGAGCGGATAGCCGATGCGCTCCAGGTTCATGTTCAGCCGGTTACAGAAATGATCGAACCACTCCCTGACAGCCTTACTTTCACTGATCGGGGTGTCTTCAATAATGATGCCGTTGTCCTGGTCCGGGTTAAGCAGCATCTCCAGGCGGCCGCCGGAACCCATGATCAGCACACTGAATCCGACTGGCGCTTTGCCCAGGTCCCTGGTCTCCATCCAGCGCAGGGTCAGCTCCACCGCCCGGCGCTGGGCTATCAGGTGGTACTCGCTGAGCAGTCTGACCGCGCTGCTGGGGCGGTGGTTGGTCTCCTGGATGTCGATGGCGGCATCCACCAGCAACGGCGTCAGGCTCGCCAGCTCTTTGATGCTGCCGGCCTCGCGGAACCGGTTGGTCAGGGTGCTGGGGCGTGAGATGAGGATGCGCAGGATATCGGTCTGGGAGACGATACCGATCGGGTATTGATCCTCCAGTACAATCAGGTACTTGGCGTTGTGCCGCTTCATGATCTCTTCCGCCTCCCAGAGGGCGGTTTCCGGGTCGATCACCCGGGGGGTCTCCGGCGCCACCTGGGTCACCCGGTGCTCCGGCTCCGCGCCCTTGAGCATAACCGCTTCGGCCAGCCCGGCGTAGGTGAGCACGCCGCGCAGCAGGCCCTGGTCGTCGGTGATCACCAGACTGCCGATCTTGCGTGCCTTCATGGTGCTGAAGGCTTCCCTCAGGGTGGTCTCCGGAGTGCAGGAGGCGACGGGTGAGTGCATCACCCGGGTGACTGGCTGGGCCAGCACGCCGGTCGAGATGGAGCGGTCCGGGCTGCGCTCCCGCAGTTTGGTGGCGATCACCCGGTTGAGTACATTGAACAGCTCCGGCTGTGCTTCTTCGAGCGCCTTGAAGAGATCCTCCGGGATCGCCAGGATCTCCGACTGACTGGTGGCCACGGTCTTGGTGGTGTAGTCGTTCTTGTCCAGATAATTGGCCAGTCCAATCAGGTCACCCGGCAGTACCGTGTCCTGACGGCCGGTGGGACGATGCATCACCACGCTACCGTCCAGCAGGATATAGATCTCCTTTTTGTAGGGTTCGCCGGGACGAAACAGGGCCACCCCGCCGGGCAGGACGCGCCGGCTGGCGCAGGCCACCAGTGCCCGCAGGGTTTCCAACGGAACATCCCTGAAGGTGCGGGTGGCGGCCAGTAGCTGCTCGGTCGTGAGGGTTTCTCTCGTCTGTTTCATTCGCTGCTGTCTATGCCGCAATTAACCGGTTGAACATATCGGACGGTTTACTCACCGCCCCGCGCTCGCGTTTGTTGCTGTTGTCGGGGAAGAAAAACTGCTATTTTTTCGTAACTATTCAGCCATACCGAATAAACAGATCCGATAGATTTTCCCGGTAGCTACCGAGAGTTGAATAGTTACGTTTTTTCTCTTGAATCTGGCTGTTGTCAATAAAGGTACCCTATTGATCGATTGGATCTTTCTGCTGGTCACCGCCGTGATTGCCTGGCACGCCCTGACCCATCGCAATGCAGATGGCGAGAACGATATCGGCCATCTGCTGTTCGGGGCGATCGCCCTGCTGTTTTTCGTTCGCGTCCTGTTTGTCGATATCCTCCAACTATTGTAGAAGCGGCGGCAACACGGCGATGCTCACTGCGCCTATTCAAACCGGTAGGCCCGCTGCTGGTTGTCCCGCTCCGGTAGCCGCATCAGCCGTTCTGGTTTCGGCTTGGCGAGCTGCTCAGCCAGATAGCGGGCGCGGTCCGCTATGCTGGGCGGGCGTTCCGGCTGATTACGCAGAAACCGGGTGAGAAATCCCGGACCTTCCGCCAGTTCGGGTTCCAGTAGCAACCCCTCCCGGTAATCGGCCAGCGCGCCGGGATAGTCGCCCAGCTGATCCTTGAGGATGCCGCGATTGGCGAGGGCGACGCCCTGTGCGCGCCGGTTCGTATCGGTTAGCCCCCGCGCCGATTCACGCTCGATCGACTGGTCGTAAAGGGCTAACGCCAGCTGCAGCTGGCGCGTCGACTCCCGTTGCAGTCTGGCAATCTCCGACGCTTGTTCGGCCGGGTTCAGTCTGCCGGCCTCGACGGACTGGCGTATGCCGATACGCATCAGCGCCTGTGCCTTGCCCCGCAGTGCGCCGATATTGTGCGGCTGCTCCAGGGATATCCTGCTGAAGATGTCAAGCGCCTGTTCGAGCTCGCCATCCTCCAGATACTTGCCGGCGGCCGCCAGTTCCCGGCCCAGCGCGGTCGACTCCCGCGGGCTGCTGTCATAGAGTGTCCAGCCGATCCACGCGACCGTGAGCAAAATCGCGATGTAGCGCAGTCTCCGGAAGGTCGTTTCATCCATGGGGCGCACCGGCAATCGACAGATTGAAAATCCAGGAAAACAGCGTCACCAGGACAAGACTGATAAAACGCGCCCGGTTCTTCTGTCCGTGCAACTCGTCAGTGGCCAGTTGCCTGCCCAGTTTCCGCTGCAGCCGGCGCACACTGGTCACCCAGATGATGTTGCTGACCGGAAAGAACAGCAGCACTGCGAGCAGCGCGACCCAGAAATAGAACATCGGATTCATTGTCTGATTCAGCTCTTGGTCCCTGCCGGGTCTCCCGCTCCAATCTGGTTCTACTTTAGTTTGATAGAGTACTTTTGTAGGGCGGATAAGCGACAGCACATCCACCATTGCCTTGGTGGATGCGCCTAGCGGCTTATCCACCCTACGAAACTCCGGCCGCCGCAAAGAATCGCGAACGCTCCAACCTGGCAATATCCGTTGCCGTATCTCCATTGTCCAAAGGTGCTATGGCACTTTTTTCGAACGTGCCCGGGAGCCGCGCGGTTGTCCGACTCAGCCCGGCTTGTCCAGATCCAGCTGGATATCACCGATATCCTCGTGCAGCGCCACCACCTCCTTGTGCGGCACGGTGGAGAGTTCCATGCGGTAGGCAAGAAACCACATCATAGCCACGCCCAGTGCCCACCAGAGCAGTTGCCAGGCCCAGATTGAAGGCATGCCGAAAGTCCAGGTGGCGGCATTGGTGGGATCGCCGAATATCCAGTTGCCGATTACCGCGCCGGGTCCGATGCCGAAGAAGAACCAGATCAGGGTAAGAATCCAGGCCGCCGGGATCAGGCCGCGCTTCTCGGGCGAGAGCGAGGCGTGATCGTGCAGGAAATTGTGAAATACCATCCGGTGCTCGCGCTCGCTGCTGTTTTGGGTCATGGCAGAGATCAAGATCGCCAGGCCGAAATTGAACAGAATGCCCCAGAAGGCGGAGTGCAGGGTCATGGGCCAGCGGCCCCAGGGCATGTACTGGGCACCGATGCTCTCAGTCAGGGTGACCGCGATCAGTCCGGCGACCAGTCCCGCGGTGACGCCTTGCCGGGTCAGGTAGGGCCACCAGCAGACGGCGATCAGGGCCGGCCACATCTGGAAGCCGTAGGCCACTGCCAATCCACCCAGCAATACCAGGGCATCGGTGGAGGTGGAGGCGACCATCAGCGCGGCGATGACAATCAGAATCACGCCCAGGCGGCCGTACAGCTTCTGTTGGGCATGGCTGGCGTTGGGGATGATGAAGCGTTTCAGCAAGTCGCGAGTCAGCATGCCACCGGCGGTGGACATGTAGGCGGAGCCGGTGGATTGCATGGCCGCCAGGGCGCAAACCGACAACAGACCCACCAGCCAGGGGGCTGTCTCGGACAACAGATAGACCAGTTGCGGCACCAACATGTCGCCCTTGCCCTCGGACTGCATCAGGTCGATACCGCCCAGACCGGTGCCCATGACATTGTTGACCAGGTCGGGGAAGCGGGCCATGAATTCGGCATCGGCGCCAAGAAAGTGGGCGCCGATACCCTGAATGGCGGTGAAGAACATCAGTATGAAACCGATCACCAGGGAGGAGGCCCAAACCTGCTGCGGAGCGAATGGTTCCGGACTCTTGTTGCCAAAGGCCCACATGGAGAAGGCCGGTGCCGACTGTATGCCCATCAGGCCAAACATGTAGGTCAACACCATCACGCCGGTCCAGGCACCACCGACCGGCGCGCTGTCCGTGCCGAGGCCGGCACCGAATTGGATGACACCGGGGATGGCGATATAGGCGCTGTAGCCGTCCGGTGTGGTTTTACCGAACAGCGCCTTGCCGGTTGCCGGGTCGATCTGAGTCAGTGCGGCGATGCCCTGGTTGAGGCGGGTGAATCCGCCGACATCGTGCAGGGCGATAATGCCGATCACCGCAATACCGCCCCCTAGCAGGATGGCCTGGGCGGAATCGACATAGGCCACCGCCCGCAGGCCGCCGGAGGCGACATAGATGATCACCACGATAGAGAGCAGCCACATGCCGACCGTGGTGCTCAGCATGTCATCGGTGAGCACGTTGAACAGGAAGCCGGAGGCGCGCAGCTGAATACCGAGATAGGGCACCGAGAAGATCAGTGCCACCAGTACCACCAGGATGCGGATCATATCGGAACGGAAGTAGTAGGCCATCATCTCGCCCGGGGTGATGAAGCCGAAGCGCTTGCCCAGCATCCATTGGCGCTTGAGAAAGAGCACCCCGGTAAAGGGGATGGTGATGGCGTAGAAGGAGGCGTAGGCGTACTGAAAACCGTCCCGGTAGATGAGGCCGGGGTGTCCCATGAAGGTCCAGCCGGAAAACGACGTGGCGGTGGCGGCGAGGATGAATACCCAGAGCGATATCTGCCGGCCGGCAACGAAATAGTCACTGGCGGTTTTTGCCGACAGCGCGCCCTTGATACCCCAGAAGATGCAGTAAGACCAGTAAAGCGCAACGAATACAAACAACCAGACAACCTTTGCGTCCATTGGTCGTATTCCCCCTCAGTAGTGAAAATCAAAAGGTTTTATTATTTCTGTTTTTTGAATCTGTTTTGGCATGGAAAGTTTGTTGGTGATTCAAAATAGTCGGTATTATGCGAGAAACGTGCCGGTAATTAAAGCTATTCGGCTCAATGGCTTGGCTAATTTCATGACGCTCCTGTTACCCTTGCCCGTTACCATAGGTGACAATTCTGTGTGGTTCCGTAACAGGCCGTCTCAGCCGCCGCCCTTCTTGCTTCTCGGGATGCCGAACCGCTGCCTTCTCTCCCACAGTGCCTTGCGGCTGATGCCGAGCCGCTTGGCCAGTTCCGTTTCAGTCAGCTGTTCCTGATTCTCCAGCACGAACTGGCGGAAATACTCCTCCAGTGACAGGTCAGCGGTGCCCGGATTCAGGCTGGCCGTCTGGCTGGCGGCCGAATGGGCGCTCTCGATGGCCAGCAGATCCGGGGTGATGATCTCTTCCTCGCACAGGATGACCGCCCGCTCCAGGGCGTTCTCCAGTTCCCGCACGTTGCCCGGCCAGCCGTAGGTGATAATGGTTTCAAGAGCGTCCTGATTCAGGGTCATGGGCGAGCGGTTGAGCTGCTTGCGGGTCTTCTCCAGCAGGAATACAGCCAGCTCCACCACATCCTGTCCGCGCTCTCGCAGCGGCGGCAGGTTGAGCTCCACCACGCGCAGACGGAAATAGAGGTCGCTGCGGAACTCGCCCTCCTGTACCCGTTGTTTCAGATCCCTGTGGGTGGCGGCGATAAGCCGCACATCCACCAGCCGCGACTGCTCGGAACCGACCCGGCGGATCTCGCCGTTCTGCAGTACCCGTAACAGCCGCGCCTGGGCCGCCAGGGGCAGTTCGCCAATCTCATCCAGAAACAGGGTGCCGCCCTCGGCGGCCTCTATCAGGCCGGTTCTGGCGGTGTCGGCGCCAGTGAAGGCGCCTTTCTCGTGGCCGAACAGCTCCGATTCGATCAGGGTTTCGGGAATGGCCGCGCAGTTGACGGTGACGATTGGAGCATCCTTGCGCAGGCTCTGTTCGTGCAGGGCGCGCGCCACCAGCTCCTTGCCGGTGCCGGACTCCCCCAGGATCAGCACGGTCGTGTCGGTGGGCGCGACCTTGGTAACCCGCCGGCATACCTCCTGCATAGCCGGACACTTTCCCACCATGCCGTCGACCGGGTAGGATTTGTTCAGTTCCGATTTCAACACCTCGGTCTTGCGGCCCAGCTTCTCCTGCTTCAGGGTGCGTTCGATCAGCATCACCAGTTCATCATGGTCGAACGGCTTGGCGATGTAGTCGATGGCGCCCTGTTTCATGGAATCCACCGCCGAGCGCACGCTGGCGTAACTGGTCATGATCAGCACCGGGACGCCCGGCGCACGATTAATCACATCGGTGCCGGGCACGCCGGGCAGCCGTACATCGGTGAGTATCAGGTTGAAGCTCTTCAAGTCGAATTTCTGTTCCGCCTCCTCGACCGACTCGGCGGTATTTACCTTGTAGCCCCTGCGGGTCAGGAGACGGTCCACGGCGCTTCGGATGACCGACTCGTCCTCAATAACCAGTATTTGACTCATGACGTTTAAGGTCCATGTGTTGGGGCAGTTGAACAATCACCCGGGTGCCGATCCCCGGCGCCGAGTCAATCTCAATACTGCCGTCGTGTTCATCGATGATTTTGGCCACCATGGGTAGCCCCAGTCCGGTTCCCTTGCCGGCTTCCTTGGTGGTGAAGAAGGGTTCGAAGATCTCATTCCGAACTTCATCCGGTATGCCCTCGCCCTGGTCCATTACCTCGATCTGTATCCGGGTCTGGGAGGCGAAGGCGAAAATCTCTACCCGGTCGCCCGGTTTTGAGGCATCACAGGCGTTGGTCAACAGATTGACCATGACCTGGGCCAACCGCTGGCGATCCCCTTTCATGGCCAGATCGTCAGGGCTGCTGTTGCTGAAGGCGACATGTTTGCCGGCACGGGTCAGGCCCACCAGCTGGATTGCCTCCTCCATGATGTCGTTCAGATTGAAGATCTCGAAATTCAGGCCGATGCGTCCGCTGCGGCTGTAGCTCATGAGTGAGTGGACGATGCTGCTGATGCGCCGGGTCTGCTGCAGTATCGCCTCGATACTTTCATTGGTGGTCTCTTCGTCCCGCTCTTCCAGCAGGTTCTGGGCCAGCGAGGCGATGCCGGAAACCGGGTTGCCGATCTCGTGTGCGACACCGGCGGCCAGCTTGCCGATGGAGGCGAGCCGGTCGCTGTGCGCCAGTTCCGCCTCCAGGGTTTCCAGGTCGGTCAGGTCCTCCAGCAGCAGCACCAGGCCGCTACGTGGTCCGGTCCGGTAACGCGGCAGATCGGGGTCGAGAATGGCCGCCTTGTGCAAATTGAACCAGTGAGGCCGGTTGTTGATCGGTACTTCCATGTGATGGATGTGCTCATCCTGGGCCAGGGCAAAACCGGCCAGCAGTTCGCCCCAGGGCTGGGTCAGGGTGGAGAGCTTGCGCCCGGTGGCCTCGTTGCTGGGCACGCCGCTCATCACTTCAAGCGCCAGATTCCAGGTGACCACGGTATGGTCCGGATCGACCGCGCAGACCCCCAGGGGCAGGTCGAGCAGGATCTGCCGGTGGTAGCGGCGCAGGGCGTCCAGGTCCGCCGTCAGGCCCTTCAGTTTGCTGCGGGACTGCTCCATCCGCTCTTCCATGTGGCGAATCGAGTCGGCCAGCGCGGTCTTGGCGTCGGCGTCGACCTTGAGCTGCTGATTGATGATCATATAGGCCATGGCCGGTCCCACCAGGCCCGATAGGTTGCGCTCGATTCGTTGCCTGAGCCGTTTCAGTTCACGCGGGCGGGTTTCGCTACGATCCAGCTGCAGATCTTCCAATGCCTGGTTTACTTCCATCTCGGCCGCTTCCTGTCCCAGCATGACCGCCAGCCCTTCCGCGAACTGAATGGGGGAGGCGGCTGTCAAGGTGCCGGTCAGAGGGGCCATGATCGCTGCCTCGCTGCGGCAGGCGAAAGCGGTCTCTTCCTCTTCGGGTGACTGTCGGGTCATCAGGGAGATGATGGCGAACAGCAGACCGTTGCAGGCCAGTGACCAGAAGGTGGAGAACTGCCACTGATCCAGTCCGGCGGTATCCCGCATGGCCGGCAGGTCGATGCCGGTGCTGATAAACCCGGATTTTTCCAGCAGCGGCAGCAGCAGGGTAATGATCCAGATGGTAATGCCGCCGAGCAGTCCGGCGATAAATCCCTCGCGGGTGGCGCGGCGCCAGTAGAGCAGGCCGATAATGCCGGGCAGGAACTGGGCGACGGCGACAAAGGAGATCAGGCCCAGTTGCACCAGTCCCTGATTGTGTTCCAGTACCTCGTAAAAGATGTAGCCGGCGAAGATGATCAGGCCGATCAGCAGGCGCCGTCCCCACAGCAGCCAGCGATAGAGATCGACCTTGGGGTCGGGATAACTGGCCGGCAGCAGCAGATGGTTCAGGCACATGGAGGAGAGGGCGAGGGTGGAGACGATCACCATGGCGCTGGCGGCGGAGACGCCGCCGATAAAGGCCAGGATCGGCAGCCAGGCGGGACCCTCGCTCAGGGTAATGCCGAGCACGTAATAGTCCGCGTCCATATCCAGTTGCAGATAATCTCCTGCCCACAGGATGGGTGGGATAGAGAGATTTAGCAGCAGCAGAAACAGTGGAAATGCCCAGCTTGCCGTTGCCAGTGAGCGCATCGACAGGTTTTCCGTGAAGGTCATGTGGAACTGTCGCGGCAGCAGGAAGGCGGCGCAGAAGGCGAGAAACAGCAGCGTGGTCCAGGGGCCTTCCCGCACCGGTTCGTACAGTTTCCGCAGTGCCTCGGGGTGGTCCGCCAGATACTGGTTGAGGGATTCGGGGCCGGAGAAAACACCGAAAATGGCGAAGTATCCCACTACCAGCATGGCGATAATTTTAACCAGCGACTCGAAGGCGATGGCCGCCACCAGGCCGCGATGTTTCTCCCGCGGTGAAATGTGCCGGGCGCCGAACAGGATCGAGAACAGGGTCAGCATGCCGCAGAAGCCGAGCGCCAGCAGCTGCGGGATATCATCGTGGGTCAGCACCTGGATCGAGGTGGTGACGGCGCGGATCTGCAGAGCGATATAGGGTAGCGAGCCGAGCAGCATGAACAGAGTCACCAGTACGCCGCCGAGCTGACTGCGGTAGCGGAAGGCGAGCAGATCGGCCAGCGAGGTCAGCTGGTATTCCCGGGTCAGCCGCAGCAACGGTTGCAGCAGTACCGGACTCAGGATAAAGGCGATGGTGACGCCCAGATAGACGGTCAGGAACTGGTAGCCTTCGCTGTCGGCAAAACCGACGCTGCCGTAGTAGGTCCAGGAGGTGGCGTAGACGCCAAGGGAGAGAACGTAGACCGGCGCGTTGTCGGTCCAGCGATCCGGCACCAGGCCGCTGTCGGTGACATAGGCGACGAAGAAGAGCAGCAGCAGGTAGAACAGACTGGCCCCGAACAGGATCTCCAGGTCATACGTCATGGTGTGGGTATCGTCGGCGTAACCAGGCGCCCAGCAGGATCACAAACAGCCACAGGGCGTAGGGCATCAGCCAGTGGGCCTGATCGTCCGCCCACCAGGCCGTCAGTGGTGAAGCGAAGAGAAAGAGGGCGAATAGCGCCAGTAACAGGGCACTCTCTCGTAACCTGATCGGGTCCGGGTGCTTTTGCATCCCGCAAGAGTACCAGTTGTTACTAATAGTAACAACTTGAGCGAGTGCGGCCTGACCTATTGAAACGCATTCGCCATAGATAGGGCGCCCCATGGGCGCCGAAACCGCACCGGCGGGCGCAGTCCGCCCTATTTGGCGTGTGCCTGTCATAGGGTGCCCATGGGCGCCGTACCTTTCCGACAAGGCAGATGGTTCAATACAAAACTTGGTGTCGATGAACACAGATCGTATGATCGGCGGGTGGCACTGAGCTGCTGCGGATGGAAACAGGGCTGTATTGGGCAGGTTCAACCGGTGAGGTGAGGGGAGTCGATGAATCCTGAAAAGGTGGTGTTTGGTTTTTTTATTGTATTGGCGCTGACGCTGAATTTCGGTTTTTTTGTGGGTGAGATCGACAACCCAGACCACCACCATGTGTACGAGTTGTTTGCCGTGGTGGTGGTCAATCTGATCGCCACACTGCTCAAGTTCGGTGACCGGACCCAGATGGGAGCGGTGTTGCTGGCCACCAGTCTGGTGGCGGTGCTGCAACTGTTGGCGGCGGCGCTGATCTGGGCGGTTGTCGAACATGCTTCCGGCAACGGCATGACTCCGGCGATGATGGCCAGCATCGTCTCACTGTCAGGCGGTGCCATGCTGGCGAATGTGATTTCAGTGGTCCTGCTCGTGATTGAGACCGTGATGTTGCGGCGATAGTCCAGGCCGACGTCCATGCGCAGTATCTTTTTCCTCATCTTCCGCCGCATGCGTCAGCCCCTGCTGACGCTGGTGTTCACCTATGCGGTCGCCGTGTTGGGCCTGACCCTGATACCGGGACAGGATGATGCCGGCAACCTCTGGTTCATGGATTTTTTTCACGCCTTTTATTTTGTCAGCTTTATGGCCACCACCATCGGTTTTGGCGAAATCCCCTATCCCTTTACCGATGCCCAGCGGCTCTGGGTCACGTTTTCCCTCTACGCCACCGTGGTGGTCTGGATCTATGCCCTTGGCACACTGCTCGCTCTGGTTCAGGACAAGACATTTCAGCAGGCACTCACCGAAAGCCGGTTTGCCCGCCGCGTTCGCCGGATGCGTGAAGATTACTATCTGGTGTGCGGATATGGCGAAACCGGCAGTGCCCTGACCTACGCCCTGACTGAACGGGATCGTTCGGTGGTGGTGATTGATATCGATCCTGATCGTGTCAACATGCTGCAACTGGAGAATCTGCGGCAATACGTACCTGCACTGCAGGGTGACGCATCCCGCCCCAGATGCCTGCTTGAGGCCGGGCTGAAGCACCCCTGTTGCAAGGGGGTGGTGGCGCTCACCAATGTGAACGAGGTGAACTTGAAAATCGCCATCACCAGCAAGTTGTTGCATCCTGAGATCAAGGTGATCTGTCGTTCCGATTCCCATGATGTCGAAGAGAACATGGCCTCGTTTGGCACCGATTACATCATCAATCCATTTGACACGTTCGCCAACCATCTGGCCACTGCGTTGCAGGCGCCGGGACTCTATTTGCTGCATGGCTGGCTGACGGGTGGACGGGGGCTCCGACCGGAAGCACCGATCTATCCACCGCCGACGGGCCGCTGGATTGTCTGTGGTTACGGGCGATTCGGCCGGGCGGTCTACCGTCGGCTGAAGAGTGAGGGGATTGAACCGGTGGTGATCGAGTCCAAGCCCGAGATGACCGGCGTACCGGAGGCAGGATTTGTGCCGGGTCGGGGCACCGAGGCGGATACCCTGCTGGAGGCCGGCATAGACCGGGCCGTCGGACTGGTCGCCGGGACCGATAACGATGCCAATAACCTTTCCATCATCATGACCGCCCGGCAACTGCGGCCGGATCTGTTTGTGATTCTGCGGCAGAATCAGAAGGAGAATAAACCCATTGTCGATGCGGTGCAGGCCGACATGGTGATGCATCCCAGCGCCATTATTGCCAACCGCATCCGGGTGCTGTTGGGTACCCCCTTGCTGTATCAGTTCACCAGCCTGGCACTGCATCAGCATGATGACTGGGCACGGGAACTGGTGGAGAGAATCCACCGGCTGGTGTGGCGTGAAAATCCGGCCATTTGGGAGGTGCTCCTGGATAGTGAGGAGGCACTGGCGGTTCATGGCGCATTGATGAGGGGGCACCAGGTAACCCTTCCGCATCTGCTATCCGATCCGGGCGAACGGACGCGTGCCCTCCCGGCCATCTGTCTGTTACTTGAGCGGGAGGGGGAAAGCCTGGTGTTGCCCGATGATGATCTGACACTGAAGGCCGGTGACCGACTGCTGTTTTGCGGTCGACAATCGGCCCGTGACCGGATGGAGTGGGGTCTGCAGAACGACCATGCACTGAAGTACATTCTTACGGGTGAAGTAAAATCGACCGGCTGGATCTGGCGTAGATTGAGACGCAGTGGTGGGTCCACCGTGTAATGATGAACAGAAACCGCAGGTCGCGGCGAGGGCTGGTCCCGTAACTTTTTGTGATCCATTTCGGTGAGGTGTGCCGGACAAAGATGGGTTAGGATGGCTCTATCTCACAGTCCCGGAGGAAGCAGTGACCGGTTTGCGGAACACTTCTGCGTACCGCTGGCGGTCGGGTGGCTGGAATATAACTTATGGGACAGTAAAAAATTCTTATACCAAAATGACTCGATTCTTGGCTTGTTATATGGAGGCATCCCATGCATTATCTAATGGAAAAACTACAGAAAGATCATAGGAATCTGGAAAGAATCCTCGATCTTTTGACGTCTCAGCTCGATCAGTTTCTGGCGGGACGCGAGTCGGATTTCGATCTGAAGATTGAACTGTTGGAGTACATGGAGGCCTACGCGGACCAGGGGCATCATCCCCTGGAGAATGTGATGTTCACCGTGGCTAAACCCCTGGTAGGCGAACAGGCGGATCTGCTGGATCGACTGATGCAACAGCATCAGGAGTTGGCGCAACTGACGCGCACCTTCCGTAATTCCCTGGAAAATATCTATCAGGGCGGTGTGATGCCACGGGACGAACTGGAGGTGCAGGGGCGGGAATTTATCGCACTGCAACGCCAACACATTGCATTGGAAGAGCAGGATGTCTTTCCTCTGCTGGACGAGGTGCTGCGGGAACAGGACTGGGCGGCAATCATTGAACAGTCGCCCAACCACGATGACCCGGTGTTTGACAAGCCGGACAAGATCCGTTTTCAGACTCTGTTCGAATATCTGAGCACTGCTGAACAGGGCGAGACGCCGGCGACCCGCTAATGCAGTCGTACAAACCGGGTCAGCGTTTTGTGGCATTGCTCCGGATGGCCATTTATTCAAGCAAAACAGCACTTGGTTGGAGGAGTTCGGGAGCAGAAACCGTTTGATTCGAATGCCGGTGTGTACCCGGCCGGATTGAGTGATCTATAACGAGGCCAAGGCCGCAAGCCCTGGTCGATTAGATGATTGTTCACTCCAGCAGGCTGCCACAACAGGTATATGGGAAAATTGATAACAGCGCGTTCCTTGGGAGGAAGAGAGTATGGCTCATATTGTTGTATTGGGTGCAGGTACCGGGGGTATGCCCTGTGCCTATGAATTGAAAGAGACCCTGGGCAAGGATCATCAGGTCACGGTAATCAACGAGCGGGAGGAGTTTCAGTTTACTCCGTCAAATCCCTGGGTGGCCGTTGGCTGGCGGGATCGATCGAGTGTGACGTTTGATATCCGTCCCCACCTGGAACGCAAGGACATCGGCTTTATTGCCAAGCGCTGCGACAAAATCGACGCCGAAAACAATACCCTTGAACTGGCGGATGGAGAGGTGGTCAGCTATGACTACCTGGTCATCGCCACCGGTCCGAGGCTGTTTTTTGAGGAAGTCGAAGGTGCGGGTCCGGTAGTTGGCAATACCCAGTCGATCTGTACCGTGGACCACGCGCTGGATGCCTATGACGCCTATCAGCAGTTACTTGATGATCCAGGCCATGTCATCATCGGCGCCATGCCCTTCGCCAGCTGTTTCGGACCCGCCTACGAATTCTCCTTCATCATGGATGCCGATTTGCGTAAACGGAAAATGCGCGACAAGGTGCCCATGACCTATGTGACCTCCGAACCCTATATCGGCCATCTCGGTCTGGGTGGTGTGGGTGATTCCAAAGGTTTCCTGGAGTCAGATTTGCGGGCCCACCATATCAACTGGATCACCAATGCCAAGGTGACCAAGGTTGAAGCGGGTAAGATGCATATCGAGCAATATGATGACAGCGGGCACCTGGTAAAGAATCACGAACTGGACTTCAAATACTCCATGATGCTGCCGTCCTTCAAGGGTGTGGATGCGGTGGCCAACGTTGAGGGGCTGTGCAACCCGCGCGGTTTTGTCTTCGTGGATAGTCATCAGAGAAATCCGACCTATACGAATATCTACTCGGCCGGTGTCTGTATCGCCATCCCACCGGTTGAGGCGACGGCGGTGCCGACCGGCGCGCCCAAGACCGGCTATATGATCGAGTCCATGGTGACGGCTATCGTGCATAACATCGCCGACGATTTGGCCGGGCGCGAGCTCTCCACCAACGCCACCTGGAATGCCATCTGTCTGGCGGACATGGGTGATACCGGCGCCGCTTTCGTGGCGTTGCCGCAGATCCCGCCCAGAAATGTCGCCTGGTTCAAGAAGGGCAAATGGGTGCACATGGCCAAGATCGCCTTCGAGAAGTACTTCATCCGCAAGATGAAAAAGGGCACGACCGAGCCGATCTACGAGAAGTACATCCTCAAGATGCTGGGTATCGGCAAGTTGAAATAACAACGCGTCAGTGCAAAAAAGCCCGGCTTGATGCCGGGTTTTTTTGTCGATCAGGGGTGGACTTATGCCGCGGAGGCCACCCTGTTTCAAGACAACCCGTAGGGCAGCCCCGTGGTTGACCTTGGGGCGGTCTGGTGCCCGATCCGGGCAGGCACGGGGGCCTGCCCCTACATCCGGCGGATCAGTGCCTGAACTGCTCCAGCATGCCCCTCAATTCGTGCGCCTGGTGACTCAGCCGATTGCTGGACTCGGCTACCTGCAGGGCGCCCTGAGAGGTGTCCTGGGTGGACTCGTTGATCTGTTCCATATGATCCTTGATCGTCCCAATGAGGGTGTTCTGTGAAGAGGTGACCGTTGACAGGTTGTCACTGATCAGGGTGACCGAAGAGATGGCGCCGGCAATTTCCGCCAGCAGTTCCGCTGCGCGTTCGAAATGCTCTTCCGTCTGAATCGCCCGGCTGCGTGCGTTATCCATCACGTTCACTGCCGACCGGGAGCCGGTCTGCAACTGGCCGATGATTTTTTCAATTTCCTCGGTGGACTCCTGGGTGCGTGTTGCCAGGGTGCGTACCTCATCGGCCACCACGGCGAATCCGCGGCCCTGTTCTCCGGCACGGGCCGCTTCGATGGCGGCATTCAACGCCAGCAAATTGGTCTGCTCGGCGATGTTGCGGATCACATCCATAACCATGCCGATGCTGGCGCTCTTCTCATCCAGCTGGCTGATGACATCTCCCGCCTTATTCATGTCGCTAATCAGCGCCGAAATCGACCCGATGGCCTCGGTGGCGATCAGGGTGCTCTCTTTGGCAAACTGATCGACCTGGCCGGAGGAGTCGGCGACTTCAACCGCCATTTCGGATACCTGGTGGATGCTGTCGCTGATTTCATCAATGGCCTGGACTGCCTGTCGGCTCTGAACCTGCTGTTGCGCGGCCTTTTCACGACCCTGCTCGGCGATCCCGGCCAGTTGCTGGGTGTCCTCGTCCAGTGCGTGGGTAGAGCCGCCGATCCGGCCGATCATGTCGCGCAGGTTGGCCGACATCTGGTTGAAACTGTTGATGATTTCACCGATCAGGTCATGGCTGACCAGGGTGCACTGGTGACTGATATCATTGTTGCTGATGGCCTGCGCCACCTCGGATATGCGCTGCAGACGGCGCAGCAGCACTTGTTTGCAGACCCAGTAGTTGGCGATGCCGATGGTCAGGCCGGCAATGATGCAACCGATATTGAACCAGAGCTGCATGCCTGGCTTCCATTCTACAAAAAACTGTGCATACAGGGGGAAGAGCAACCCCATGGTCAGACCGAATCCCATATAGGCGATGAAGAGCGTACGTAAAATACTCGGCTTCATAAGCGGTTACCTGATTATTATTGGGTAACGGGATATCGGCTAACTGACTGTGATCTTTAATGTTTTTACATAAATTATGCTGATGCAAGCAATAAATTCGTCTATGCCAATGCCTTCCGGCCGGTCTGTATCAATCGTTCTGCCACTGGTGTCGCTGGACAAGATCGGCCAGAGCCCCGATGTGTCGCTGAGCGTCATTTAGTGCGGGAATGTAGTGGTACTCTTCGCCTCCGGCGCGGCGGAAGTATTCACGATTCTCTTCGCCGATCTCCTCCAGGGTCTCCAGGCAGTCGGCCGGAAAACCGGGGCAGACTACGTGAACCCGTTTGATCCCACTGGCGCCCCACTGTTTCAACGTTTCATCGGTATAAGGCTGAAGCCACGCCTGTCGTCCAACCCGCGACTGGAAGGTGATGGCCCACTGTTCGGGCGACAGATTTAGTGCGGTGGCCAGCCGTGTTGCGGTGATCCGGCACTGATCGGCATAGGGATCGCCTTGGTCGGCATAGGCTTGGGGAATGCCGTGAAACGACAGCAGCAGCCGGTCGCATTCGCCATGGGTCTCGGAAAAGTGCTTTATGCTCTCCGCCAGAGCGTCGATATAGCCTGAATCATCATGGTAGTGGTTGACGAAACGGAGCTCGGGAAGCCAGCGCCACCGCCTGAGCACCCGGCCGATCTCATCAAACGTGGATGCGGTGGTGGTGGCGGAATACTGCGGGTAGAGCGGCAGCACCAGTATCCGTTGGGCGTTGGCCTGGCGCAGGGTCTCCAGACCCTCGGCGATGGATGGCGAACCATAGCGCATCGCCAGCACCACCTTGACCGGACCGACGGACCGCTGTTCGAGGGTCTGCTGCAGCGCGCCGGCAATCTCCCTGGAAATGACCAGCAGGGGCGATCCCTGGTCGGTCCAGACCTTGCGGTAGGCGGCCGCTGAGCGTTTCGGACGGATGCGCAGAATGATGCCGTTCAGTACCAGCCACCAGAGGAGGCGGGGAAACTCCACCACCCGGGGATCACTGAGGAACTCCCGCAGATAACGCCTGACATCGGAGGTCGAGGGTGAATCGGGAGTGCCCAGGTTAGTGATCAGGATGCCGGTGCAGGGAGGCGTGCGGTTGTCGGGGGCAGGTCCGTGAAATCTCATGTGCTGCTTTAGGTGGCCGTGGAAAGTCCGGCCTATGATCCCCTATTCGTCCAGTGTGGTGCAATGCCTCGCTCTGCGGTAAGCAGGATTTCAGCATCCTGCAGGTCGAATTCACCATCGAGCGATAAAGGCGTCGATAAATCGGCCGGTGTATGATGCATGCTTGGTACATTTAATATTGGCATTCATTAGAGACAGGTGAAATCGGAGATGTTTGTCGGGTGATGGTTTATGGCTGAAGTGGTGGATAGCACGATCATAGAGCGTTTTGCCGATGCGTTGTGGATGGAGCGGGGGCTTAGTCGCAATACCCTGTCCGCCTATCAGTCGGACCTGGTCAAGCTGGCCGAGTGGTTGGGGAAGCGGCAGAGTGTGACCCTGTTGGAGGCGGGCCGTGGGGATCTGCAGGCCTATCTGGCGGCTTGTGCGCAGGCGGGAAAAAAGGCGCGCTCCACGGCCCGCATGCTCTCCTGTTTTCGCCAGTTCTATCAGCACGCCCTGCGGGAGGGCTGGATCAAGTTGGACCCCTCGGCCCGGATCGATGCGCCCAAGCTGGGCCGGCCGCTGCCCAAGTCCCTGACCGAGCAGGAGGTGGAGGCGTTGCTGGAGGCGCCGGAGATCGATGACCCGGAGGGGTTGCGCGACCGCGCCATGCTGGAGCTGTTGTATGCCACCGGTCTGCGGGTGTCGGAACTGGTGGGACTGCGGTTTTCCCAGCTCAGCCTGAATCAAGGGCTGGTTCGGGTCATGGGCAAGGGGGGCAAGGAGCGTCTGGTTCCCCTGGGGGATGAAGCAGTCGAATGGCTTTCCCGTTTCATCCGCTCGGCCCGTTATGATCTGTTGGGCGAGCGGCTCAGTGATGACGTGTTTCCGACCCGTCGTGGGGCTGCCATGACCCGTCAGGCGTTCTGGTACCGGATCAAGAAACATGCGGCCACGGCCGGGATCAGCAAGCACCTCTCGCCCCACACGCTCAGACACGCCTTTGCCACTCACCTGTTGAACCATGGTGCCGATCTGCGTGTGGTGCAGATGTTGTTGGGACACAGCGATCTTTCCACCACCCAGATCTATACCCATGTAGCGCGGGAACGTCTGAAGAGTCTGCATCAACAGCACCATCCCCGCGCCTGAAAGGCGGCGGGGGTGCTGCTCTTACCGTAGGGGCAGGTCCCCGTGCCTGCCCTCACCAGGAAGCCCTCCCAGTCCGAATTCGCGGTGCCATCGCTCCTACAAGGTAAGCACCATCCCCGTGCCTGCCCTCACCAGGAAGCCCTCCCAGTCCGAATTCGCGGTGCCATCGCTCCCACAAGGTAAGCACCATCCCCGCGCCTGAAAGGCGGCGATATGATAGCCTTGAACGTCCCCAAGCAGAGTGTAGAAGGAGTTAAGCCCGTGCCGTCATTTGATATCGTCTCCGAAGTGGATATTCAGGAGGTGCGCAACGCCGTCGATCAGGCCAAGCGGGAGATATCCACCCGCTTTGATTTCAAGGGAACCAAGTGCAGTTATGAACTCACCGATACCGAGGTCACCCTGAAGGGCGAGCAGGAGTTTCAGCTCAACCAGATGATGGATATCCTGCGTCAGAAAATGGTCAAGCGGAAGGTGGATGTCGCTTGTATGGATATCCAGGAACCGGAAACCACGCTGAGCGCCGCGACCCAGAAGGTGCTGATCAAGCAGGGCATCGAGACTGATACGGCGCGTAAAATGGTGAAGATGATCAAGGGTAGCAAACTCAAGGTGCAGGCCCAGATACAGGGCGACCAGGTCAGGGTGACTGGCAAGAACAGGGATGACCTGCAGCAGGTCATCGCCTTGTTCAAGCAGGCCGAGTTCGATCTGCCGCTCAAGTACATCAACTTCCGGGACTGATCGTGAACAACTTCGTGGAGTTTTGCCGGGGCCTGGCCCTGTTGCTGCTGTTGTCCCTGCTGAGCGGCCCGGCAGCCGCTCAATCCGACGACCGGCAGATTGCACAGGTGCGCCAGAGCCTGGCGCTGCTGTTGCCGGATATTCTTCCCGACAGCATCCGTAGTACACCGATACCCAATATTTTTGAAGTGGTGGTGGGGGCACGGCTGGTCTATGTGACCGGTGACGGCCGTTACCTGATTGAAGGGGAGATTGTTGATCTGGAGCAGCAGAAAAATCTCACCAACCCCCGGCTCAACCAGATCACCGCGGCTGCCGTGGATGCGATCGGCGAGCAGAACATGCTGATTTTCGAGCCGCCGGGGCAGACCAAGTACACCGTCACCGTGTTTACCGATATCGACAGCGCCTACAGTCGCAAACTGCATCAGGCGATCAGTCAATACACCTATCGGGGGATACGGATACGTTATCTGTTTTATCCCCGGGCCGGAGAGGAGAGCGACTCGTTCGCCAAGGCCGTGGCTGTCTGGTGCGCCCCGGACCGGCAGCAGGCGATAACCGGGGCGATGGCCGGTGAGCCGGTCGATTCGATATCCTGTCCAAATCCGGTGCGCAATCATTGGCAGTTGGGGGAGCGCATGGGCGTATCCGGTGCCCCGGTGATGGTGCTGGAGAACGGAGATTTGCTGCCGGGCTATGTCGAGGCCGAGCGCCTGTATGAAATCCTGGATAAGATGAAGCGGCTGAAACAGCCCTGAGCCAGTCTGGTTACTACGCCTCTCTTTCCCTTTAGGGTGCTGTACGGGGACGGATCTGCATAATCAACTCCCTCACCTTGCAGAAATGTGCAGCCGTTTACAGATTATTTGGTCATAGTGTCTGAAGATTCAAGTTTGAGGGAAAAGCTGCCGATAGCACGCTCATGGAATATCGCCACTCTGCGAGGGTGATTCCGGCCGGCTGGTCCGGGATCAATAAATAGATATGAATGTACTGCCCATCCGCACGGTCGTCTGTTCCGATAAGGGACGGGTTCGGGAAATCAATGAGGATAGTGTGGCAGTGCTGGAAGCGCATGGCCTGGTGATTCTGGCGGATGGCATGGGTGGGTATAATGCCGGGGAAGTGGCCAGTCAGCTGGCAGTTGAAACGATAACCGCAACGCTCTTGCCGCTCTATGCGGAAGCTCATACGGCCCCGTCATCGCAAACCATCCGCTCAGCGCTGGAGGCGGCGAATGAGTCGATTCTCTCCACCATGCTGGCCGAGCCGGCCTATGAGGGAATGGCGACCACGGTGGTGGTGGCGCTGTTCTGCGATAATCGGGTGCACTATGGCCATGTGGGTGACTCACGGCTGTACCGCTTGCGCAATGGACAACTGGAACAGCTGACCCGGGACCACTCCATGATCCAGGCGCTGGTGGACGAGGGGATGTTTGGTTCCATACAAGAGGCGCTGGATGCCGGGGTAAAAAGCAACGTGCTTGTTCGTGGGCTGGGCATCCATGAGACAGTTGAAGTGGATGTCGGGGTCTCGGATGTCGCGCCGGGTGACCTGTTCCTGTTCTGTTCGGATGGTCTCAGTAACATGATTCCGCATCGGGATATGCTGGATATATTGATGGAAGCAGACGGCAACATAAACGATGCTGCCGAGCGTCTGCTGGCAACGGCGCTGGACAACGGCGGCCTGGATAACGTGTCACTGGCATTGATATGCCCTCAACATTAAGGTGAATGCGGCCGGATAACTCCGGGTCGGGAGTAACGATGGAAAAGTTGGTTATTAAGAAAGACGATGCGCTGGTGGATGAGATCGCCATTGACAAGCAGATAGTCACCATCGGACGGGACCTGGAGTCCGATCTGCAGTTGAACGATCCCTCGGTGAGTCGGCATCACGCCACCATCAGGCGCATCTATACCGATCTCTACATCGAGGACCTGGGCAGCACCAACGGCACCCAGTTGAATGGGCGCAGCATCACCAAGCATGTACTGAAAGCGGGAGACCGGCTGGCCATCGGCAGCTACATGCTGGATATGGTGTCGGAGTTACCGGAAGCGGAAGACGATCTGGACAAGACCGTGGTGATTCAGCCTGAAGCGGTCGCTGCAGCCCGCGCCAAACGGGCCGGTCCCGTAAGAAAACTCCTACCCAAGAGTGCGACGTTGCGTTTTTTCCGCGGACCGAACAAGGGCAATCTGGAGAAGATTGATCGTTCACTCTTCACCATCGGTAAGCCGGGTGAAAATGTGGCAGTGATTGCACGACGCCCCCAGGGGTTCTACCTGCTGCATATCGGTGGCTCCAGCTTCCCCCGCATCAACAACAAGGAGATCGACTCCAAGGGCGGTGTTCAACTGCAGGAGGGGGATATGGTGGAAGTGGGTGAGTATATGGCAGAGATCTCCTTCGCCCAGCCATAAGCCGACCCCGGTAGCCAGTGTGCCCCGAAAGCCTGGTTGTAGCCCTCTAAAGGTTTGACCTGGCTATATGACCGGGACACGGTTTTCAGCCGGTTAGCTAAAGCCTCCATCGGTGGGGCGTTGCCTTCCGGGTTATCTGTTCCGACTCTTTCTCTCTTTGATCCTATTACCGGACACTGGCATCTGGTCAGTGACCATGCGTATCTCTTTATAGAGAGCTGCCTACGGCAGCATCGACCCTACCTCCGATATACCTGTGTGTACGGTTTTGTTTGATGTGACCTGGCCATGATCATCTGGCCGGCAGGTGCTTAGACCCTCGCGACTGAAACCAGTGATGCTATCCGGGTGGCGGATCAGCATTCGCGGCATATTCTTGCACGATACTGGCGCATCAAAATGATGCTTTGCACAATAATCGATCTCTCCTTTCTAAGCGCTTAATTATTAACTCATTGTATTTATAGTAAATATCTTCATGGCACGTTACTTGTATACAAGTTTGTATCTTGTATACAAGCGGTGGACGGCAAATGAAGCGTTGTCTTAATTTACAGATTTCCAACTTACGATCCCTCTATTTGGCAGAAGAACTGAACCCGGTCGTCTTGGCTGAATACCTGCTTGAGCGTGACCATCGCGATCTGGGTATTTGGATTGAGCCCCCCAATAAGGAGTGGTTACTCAAGGAGGCGCAAGCCCTCGCACAGCGTCGTGGTGAGATAGAGCATTTACCTTTGTACGGCATTCCGTTTGCCGTCAAGGACAATATTGATGTTGCAGGAATGCCCACGAGCGCTGCCTGTCCCGCTTACAGTTATTTCCCGGGACAAGACGCGGTGGTGGTTGCCAGGTTGAGACAAGCGGGCGCTTTTCCCATTGGTAAAACCAATATGGATCAGTTTGCCACGGGGTTGGTCGGTGTACGAACACCCTATGGACCCGGGCGTAATCCGTTCAACAGGGAATATATCGCGGGCGGATCCAGTTCCGGTTCAGCCATCGCTGTGGCCAAGGGCTTGGCGAGTTTCGCGCTGGGTACTGATACGGCGGGTTCGGGTCGTGTGCCGGCAGCCTTTAATAATCTGGTTGGCCTGAAGCCCAGTCGTGGGCGGATCAGTAACCGGGGCGTAGTCCCGGCTTGTCGCAGCCTGGACTGTATATCGATCTTTAGTCTGACTGTGGCAGATGCCTGGTCGGTCCTGCAGGCAACATCCGGGTTTGATTCGATCGACCCTTTCTCACGCCCTGTTGCAAGTGGACAACTGAATTTAACACAGGTGTTTCGTTTTGCTGTGCCGACGGCCGATCAGTTGGATTTCGATGGTGATCAGGAGGCCGCACGACTGTTTCGTGAGCAGGTTGATCGTCTGCAGCAAATCGGGGGTGAGAAGGTCGAGGTCGATTTTTCCCCGTTGTTTGAAGCAGCCTCCATGCTTTATGACGGTGCCTGGGTTGCCGAACGGGCACATGCCATCCAGATGTTTCGCAAAGAGCATGCTGATGACCTGCACCCGACGGTAGCCGGAATCATCTCCCGCGCGGATAACTATTCGGCGATAGACACTTATGATGCCTACTATCGCTTGAAGGTCCTGCGCCGTCGTGCTGAGCTGATTTGGCAACAGGCGGATATCCTTGTAACACCCACCGCACCCACCATCTATCGGATCGACGAGGTACTGGAGCAACCGATCACCTTAAACAGTCGACTCGGTTATTACACCAACTTCGTCAACCTGATGGATCTTTCAGCCATTGCCGTGCCGGCCGGTTTTCGCCCGGATGGCTTGCCTCAGGGTATCAGCCTGCTGGCACCAGCCTGGGAAGAGTCCGTGTTATGCGAACTGGCGGGGCGCTTGGAAAGCTTGACGCCATCGCGGCTGGGTGCGACGGAGTATGTGGTTGATGCTGCCGATTGTCTGACACACCTGCCCAAATACGACCCTATCAACCAGGGCCTTTCCATAGAGCTGGCCGTAGTCGGTGCACACCTGAGAGGCCAGCCGTTGCACAGTCAGTTGATGACTCTCATGGCCGACTTTATCGGCATATTTCAGACCGCAGACACTTACCGGCTTTATGCACTTGATAATACAGTGCCAGCCAAACCAGGTCTGGTTAAAGACAGCAAAAAAGGAGCGTCGCTTGAGGTGGAGTTGTATCGGTTGACGGTAGAGGCGTTCGGTCAGTTTGTGGCGGATATACCTGCCCCGCTAGGCATGGGTACCGTAACACTTGAAGACGGGCGAAATGTAAAAGGTTTCATATGCGAACCCTGGGCTATTCAAGGTGCCAGGGAGATCACTCAATACGGCGGATGGCGTAGTTACCTGACAGCGTTGTCTGCTCAACAGGCCATTACACAGGAGTAAGACCATGGATGCCATCGTCCAAGATCGCCCCCCAAAAACTCAAGAAACCAAAGGCTTTCAGCCCGGACCACTGGGAACCCATATTACCGTACGTGGGTTAAACAAGTCTTTTGCCGGTCAGCCGCTGTATCAGGACTTTGAACTTAATATCCCGAAAGGAAAGATCACCTGTGTGTTTGGCCCTAACGGTTGTGGAAAGTCCACACTGATCAACATGATTGCGGGCTTGATCCCGCTCGATTCGGGCCTGGTGCTATTTGATGGGAAGACCCTGAAACAGACCCGTATCGGTTATGTATTCCAGAATTACCGGGATGCGCTGTTTCCCTGGATGAAGTCAAGAAGCAATATTGCCTATCCGCTGAAACTGGCCGGTTATGACAAGGCAGCGCAGGAGGCGCGTGTTGAAGAACTGACCGAGACCTTCGGTATCAGTTTTGATCTGGATCGGTATCCCTATGAACTTTCGGGTGGCCAACAACAGCTGGTCTCAATCATGCGGGCGCTCGCCCCGCATCCGGAAGTACTTTTTCTGGATGAGCCGTTTTCCGCATTGGATTATGAAATGACGCTGACTATTCGCGACACCCTGCAGCGTATCTTTATGAATACCGGGTTGACCATGGTGGTCGTCTCCCATGATCTGGAGGAGGCCGTCTATCTGGCGGATGAAATTCTCCTGTTGACCAAGCGACCCACTCGGGTGGCTGAACTGGTTCCCTTTGAAATCGAACGGCCACGCGATGAGCAGACCCTGGCGAGCGACTATTTTGTACAGACCAAGATGCGAAGCCTGGAGATATTTCAACGGGAGGTTCGGCGATGAAATACGTGAGTTATAACATCGAAACAATTTCCGGCGCGCTCAGCATCCTTTCAAACAATCCCTGGATGCAACGACTTGGACATATTGGTCACGCCCTGATAGGTCCACTGTGCATGTTTGTCCTCTGGTGGTGGGCGGCGGAAGCGGACCTGGTGAGTGACAAGTTGCTGCCCGGTCCGATAGAGACGTTGGGATCCCTGGGACACAGCCTGCTGAGTGGCGATATGTTCCGGGATGCCGGTTATACCATGTACAGAACCGGCTATGGTTTTGTTATTGCTATGATTCTGGGCGTCCCAACCGGGGTCGTTCTCGGTTCCAGTCAGAAACTCTACCGGTCGGTGGAGTTTCTGGTGGATTTCTTCCGTTCTACGCCGGTCACTGCCGTGTTCCCCCTGTTCCTGCTGATCTTCGGTATTGGAGATATTGCCAAAATATCGGTGGCAGCTTTTGCCGCCTGGCTGGTGATTCTGTTCAATGTCGCTTATGGCGTGATGAATGCTCGTCAGACCCGCATCATGGCAGCAAAGGTGATGGGTGCATCATCCGGGCGTATCTTTTTTGATGTGATGTTTTTTGAGTCACTGACCCAGACCTTTGTCGGTCTGCGCATGGGGGTCTCAATCGCCCTGGTGGTGATTATTGTTGCAGAGATGTTCATTGGATCCATGGATGGTATGGGGCATCGAATTATCGATGCACAGCAGATCTATGACCTGGAGGATATGTACGCATCCATCCTCATGACCGGTGCTATGGGTTATGGATTTAACCTGTTTTTCCTCGGCCTGGAGCGATGGCTGGTCCATTGGTCCGGACGCTAGCTGATTTACCCCGTCCCACTTCGTTAGATACAACTGGAGATTAATCTCATGAAATTTAGAAAACTGATTGTTAGTGCTGCCATGGCATTGCTCATACCCATTACCGCACCCGCCAAGGAACTTGAAAAGGTGGTTGCCTCCTGGCTGCCGATCATGCAGACGACTGCCTATTACGTTGCACTCGAAGAGGGTCTTTTCGAAGAGGCAGGTATAGAAATTGTTTCGCATAAGTTTGGCAATCCAAACCAGATTATCGATTCCCTGGTGTCTGGTCAGGCGGACTTTGGCCCACCGGGAGCAGCCGCCGGTATCGCCATGCTTGCGGAATCCAGATTTCCTGGCACCTTCAAGGTATTTGGTCTGCAAGGTGGCGGTATTAAAGTGGACTTGATCAACGATGGCCTAATCGTCAAGGCAGACTCCAATATCAAGTCACTAAAAGATCTGAAAGGTAAAACCCTGGGTACCGTACCAGGCATTCAATGGCAGACCATTGCACGTCATCTGGTGCGTATGAATGGATTGGATCCTGATAAGGATGTTCGTGTAACCGCCGTGGCCGTTCCCCTGCAGGTTCCATCAGTGGTCGCAGGTAGTGTGGATGCAACCCTGTCGCTGGAGCCGGTGGGTTCTATCGCTGCCGCATCGGGTGACGCAACACGCGCCATGGTCAATCCTTGTTCCATCTTTATTACCGATCCGTTTTACTCAGGAGCCGCAGTACTCACCACAAAGTTCATAAAGGAGCGGCCGGAGGTGGCGCGTAAAGTGGTCGAGGTGATTGATAAGGCTACCCGCATGGTTAACGCGGACTTCGATAAGTATAAAAAGGTGATACCCAAATATACCGCTATCAAGACAGAACAGCTGGATCTGTTGGCCAAGCCATATCTGCGGCCGTTCGCTGAACTGAACGAGACTGATTTTGATTCATATCAGGCCTTTGTCGATGTGTTCTATAAGGAAGGTGTATTGAAGGAACCTATTGATATTCGCACCAAGATCCTGGCCTGGGAAGATTTTAAATAAGTTCAACCTCCAACGGTGAGGCGCATACAGCGCCTCACCCAAACCAACGGAACAATGTTATGAACAAAGATTCCTCAAGTTTTCGCGCGGCGGTTGTCCAGACGTTGGCTGAACTGGGTGACCTGGATGCCAATATCGCGCTTACTCAAACTCATGTTGAAGAAGCGGTGCGCCAGGGTGCGCGATTGATCGTATTACCGGAATGCATGAACAGTGGTTATCTGTTTGACTCCGAGGCACACTGTCGAGAAATTGCGGAGCCGGTCACCGGACGTTATGTGCAGGCGCTTGCTGAACTGTGCCGGGAACACAATATTTTTATCGGCACCGGGTTTACCGAGTGGGATGAGGATAAAGGGAAGGTATTCAATAGTGCCTTGCTGATCGACCCGCGCGGCGATTTGATTCTGCATTATCACAAGCAGTTCTTGGCCACACATGACCAGAACTGGTTTGAATTCGGAGAGCGCGGTTGTCCGGTGGTGGATACCGAACTGGGCCGTATTGGTCTGCTGATCTGTTTTGACGGTCGTATTCCGGAAATTGCCCGAAGCCTTGCCCTGCAGGGTGCGGAGGTGATCCTGGATATGGCGAACTTTTTTGCCATGGATCAGGCCGATCTGTGGGTGCCGGCACGAGCTTACGAAAATGGTGTATGGATTGTTGCAGCCACCAAGTCCGGTGTGGAACGGAGTATCTACTATCCGGGGGGTAGTATGATTGTCTCACCGGATGGCGAAACCAAAGCCTATGTCCCGTACGATACACATGGCGTGGCGAGTGCTGAAATCGTTCCGGCGCAAGCCCGGGATAAATCCTGGTTTTACGGTGCGGATCGATGGGCTGATCGTCGGCCGGCCACCTACGGGCTGTTGGGTGAGCCGTTTGAAGAGACGCCACTTGCATCGCTGCTGGATCAACCCCTGTTGCCGGAACAGGCGACCGCGAAGGGTGCGGCTGTGCAGGCACACGCAACGTCCAATACGGGCAGTCTGGATGAGGCGTTGGATATGCTGGATCACGCAGCAAAACTGGGTTCCAAGTTACTGGTGTTGCCGCAACACATGACTTTTAGCTCCTGGTTACCGAGTCGCAGTGAAGTAGAGCAGAACCAGGATGCCAGCGACCACGCGACACAACGTGTGCAAACCATTTGCAAACGCTATGGTTGTACAGTGGTGTTACCGCTCTTTATGGAGCATGCCGGACAATTCGTTCCGGTGGCGGTAGTGATCGGTCCGGGTGGAAACGAACTGGGGCGGCAACAGCAGATTCATCTGGAGCCTGAAATGGTTTCCTGGGCAAAGGGTGGTGAGTGCTTTAGCGTGATAGATACACCGAGTGGTCGACTGGGTGTGTTGCTGGGATATGATGGAATGTTTCCGGAGTCCTCTCGTGTACTTGCCCTGGCTGGTGTGGATATTATTGCGTGGTGCTGCGCATGGCGCCATCCTAATGACCGAAAACTCTTGGCCATGCCCAAGGCGGAGGATAATCGTTGCTTCCTGATTTGTGCCAACCGCAGTGATGCACCCTATCCAGGTGGTTCGTTCATTGCACCGCCTACCGGATTTCCGCAATGGGACATGGACCTGGCGGCGCCACCGGTATTAAGACACAATGCGGTGCAGCCCGGTTTTATGAATCTGGCGCTGGCCCGGCAGAAGTCAATGATACCCAGTGTGGATATGATTCGTAACCGTATCACCGATACCTATGATGTATTGATAGCTGACAACAGTATCGGGTGATCTGGCGTCAAGGTTTTTATTTAAATCAGAAGTACGTCGTCAAGGTATTAAATGAATAGATCAAAGCGCCGAAAAGTAACTGTTAATCGCCTGGCTGATCGTATTTACAAGCAGCTCAAGGATGAGCTGTATGTACATTTGAAACCCGGCGATCGACTGACTGAGTCAGCAGTGGCTCAGCGACTGGATGCCAGTCGCACTCCGACCCGCGAAGCATTGCAACGACTGGTTCAGGAAGGACACCTGAACGCACATTTGCGCAATGGTTACACCATCTGTTCTATTGATCAGTCAACCCTGAATGATTTGTACGCTGTCCGCGTGTTGTTGGAGACGGAAGCAGTCCGCTTGTATTGCACTGGCTCCAGTGATAGTGATCTTTCCCCATTGGTGGCAGTTTGGGGAGTGCCGCGCACGGAGCAGATAAACGACCCCAATGAACTGGGGCGACTCAACGAATCTTACCACTTTGGTATCGTGGCTCTTTCCGGAAATCGGGAGTTGGTTCGTCTGCATGGTGATATATTTCAGCGCATTCAATTAATTCAACGCCTGGATTTCAGTCGGGAAGAGCGGGTCGATGCAACTTATGATGAACATCTGGCGGTGTTGCAAAGTATGACGCGTGGAGAGAGTGACAAGGCCAGCGATATATTGCGGCAGCATATTGTACAAAGTCTGGACATGGTGTCTGAAATTACTAGGCAATTTACTGCTGATTGAAATGCCAGCGAAACAAACCCACTGTTGTATGACCCTCCGGTGCTGGGTAAGGCAGGGGAAACCTGGTGTTGACGAAGCAGAATCTCCAGCAGTCTGCAACTATGTGGCATGGCTGTCTGGAATCAGCCCTGTTCACGGCCAGTCGCTGTTGTGGATCACCACCCGATAGCCGGCAGGGTCCTCAGAAAGTCTGACCGGCCCGGTCCCGGTAGGGATTGGTCGGCGGCACAGAACAAGGGCAATCTGGAGAAGATTGATCGTTCACTCTTCACCATCGGTAAGCCGGGTGAAAATGTGGCAGTGATTGCACGACGCCCCCAGGGGTTCTACCTGCTGCATATCGGTGGCTCCAGCTTCCCCCGCATCAACAACAAGGAGATCGACTCCAAGGGCGGTGTTCAACTGCAGGAGGGGGATATGGTGGAAGTGGGTGAGTATATGGCAGAGATCTCCTTCGCCCAGTAGCGAGACCGCTCCGGCCACATTCAGGATCTGAGCGCATGGCAACGTCCATGCACGGGCCTGATCCGGTTATTCCTGCGCGGCCAGTGTGTTCAGCCACTTGCCTACCGCTTCCACCAGCGGTGTATCGTAACCCCGGAACATATGTCCGGCCCCCTTCACCTCCACCTGGCTGTAAGCATGGTTTCCGGCACGTTGGGCAGCGGCCAGGCGCGCTGTCCGGGTCAGGCTGACGGTGCGCAGATCATGTTCACCGAAAATATCCAGGGTCGGCTGGATAATCTTCTCCAGGTGTCCCAGGGTATCGCCATAACCGGACCGTTCGGCACCGGAGAGTCCGACGGCGATGAACCCCTTGAGCGCTTCGTCAGTGGATCGGGAAACCCAGTATGCCGCCATTTCGCTGCCGAGGCTGTGTCCGGCAATCACCAGGGTCTGGTATCCTTGCTGGCGCAGGTAGCGCATGCCGGCTTCGATACGTGGAAGCGCCTCGGGAAAAATTGGGTAGTATTCATTGACCCCCGCATCCGCACTCAATACCGGCATCTGCAGCGAAAGCGTTGCCCAGCCTTGTTCCGGCAACTGTTCGCGCAATGGATTGATCACCTCCGGCCAGTCCGGATGTACGCCGATCCCGTGGACCAGGATTAACGCGCCCTGCCGTGGTTCATCGGCGGGTTCCGTGTAGATGGAGAGGAAACGGTGATTGCCGGTTTCGAGCCACACCGGTTCGCCGACCAAAATGGCATCGACAATCTGGTTGGCCCAGCGCGCTTCGCGCTGCAGATCGGATGCCTGTGCGGGAAGGACCCACACCAGTATCAGCCAGATGAAGTTTTTCATGACCAACCCTGTCCTGAAAAAGTGTAAAAGAAACCTGACTATTCAGCACTTGGGAACCAGAAAAAACCCAGCAGCGATGCTTAAGACTGACCGGCGTCAGGTGGCTGTAGGTCGCGTTAGCCGGAGGTGTACCCGACATAGCCGCGGAAGAGTTTAGCTGAATGATTACAAAGAAGCATAGGCGGCAATGGGCTGAACGTCTATGACGCTTGAGCGACGCCCGGGGAAGAGCGCAAGAATCGGGTGGTGTCACGCTGCCGCGCTATCTATAGTGGGTTCAACAGCCACCGGTATTCTTTTTCCAGACAGGAGCACGATATGGACAGCGCCAACCTTGTACGCCTTCTCTGTCTGGCAGCGATCTGGGGCGGTTCGTTTCTGTTCATGCGTATCGGCGCACCGGTGCTGGGAGCAGCCTGGCTGGTGGAGTGGCGGGTTGGGTTGGCGGCGCTGTTTCTGGCCGGAGTGGGCTGGCATCTGCGCAAGCGTCTGCAGGCCGGAGAACATTGGCGGCATTACCTGATATTGGGCTTTTTCAACTCGGCACTGCCGTTTCTGCTGTTCAGCTACGCGGCCCAGACGCTGTCCGCCTCGATGTTGTCGATACTGAATGCCACCGCACCGATCTGGGGTGCCGTAATTGTCGCGCTATGGACACGCACCCTGCTCGCCGGGAAGACCCTGGCTGGATTGCTACTGGGAATTGCCGGAGTCGCGCTGCTGGTGGGTTTTGATCAGGTGGCCCTGCGTCCCGGGGCGTCGCTGGCGATTGCCGCGGCGCTGGCTGCGGCCTTCTGCTACGGCATCGCCTCGACCTACGCCCGCAGTGCCCGGTCGGTAGATGCCTTCAGTAATGCCCACGGCAGCATGTGGGCCGCCACGCTGCTGATGCTGCCGGTAGTGCCGTTTTTTCCCATGACCGGGACACCAAACGGGACGGTGATCGCCTCCGTGGTCGCGCTGGGTATCGTCTGCAGTGGTATCGCCTATCTGCTCTACTTTCGGCTGATTCAGGATCTGGGTGCGCCCTCGGCGTTGACCGTGACCTTTCTGATCCCGATGTTCGGCGTGTTCTGGGGACACCTGTTTCTTGATGAGGTGGTCGGCTGGTACACCCTGGCCGGCTCACTGGTGGTGATTGTCGGTACCGCCCTGGTGACCGGATTCTCACCGCGTCAGCTCTATTTACGCAAGGCCGGCCAACATGTCTGAGTCCCCGGCCAGCGAATTGCAGCTTCAATATCAGCGTGTCGCCCGGGCGATCCGCTATCTGCGTGCCCATGCCCGTCAACAACCGCCCCTGGGCGAAGTGGCCGCCGAGGTGGGATTGAGCGAGTACCATTTCCAGCGCCTGTTCAGTCGCTGGGTCGGGGTCTCGCCAAAACGTTTCCTGCAATACCTGACCAAGGAGCGGGCCAGAAAGGCGTTGCGTGAATCGCACTCGCTGTTGGATGCGGCTTACGAGGCTGGACTCTCCGGCCCGGGCCGGCTGCACGATCTGATGATCAGCTGTGAGGCGATGACCCCGGGACAGATAAAGTCTCAAGGGGCGGGGCTTGAGGTCGGCTACGGCTGGAGTGAAAGCCCCTTCGGCATGGCCCTGATCGGCTGGACGCCGCAGGGCGTCTGCCACCTGGGTTTCCATGATGAGCCGGACCCTCGTTTTGAGGATGAACTGACCCGGGAATGGCCCGAAGCGAGCCTGCGACGGGATGAGGCGCAGGCCGGGCGACTGGCGGCGCGGATCTTCCCGGCGCGGCCGCAGGCGGGCGCCCTGCATCTGGTACTACGTGGTACCAATTTCCAGATCAAGGTGTGGGAAGCGCTGCTGCAGGTCGGTTCCGGTGAACTGATCTCCTACTCCCGGCTGGCCGCCCTGGCCGGTGCGCCCGGGGCATCGCGGGCGGTTGGCTCGGCCCTGGCGGTCAACCGGATCGGTTATCTGATCCCCTGTCACCGGGTGATCCGTGAAACCGGCGAACCCGGGCAGTACCGCTGGGGCAGCGAGCGCAAGCTGGTCATCCAGGGCTGGGAAGCGGCCCAGTGTGAAACGGTTCAGTCGCAGAGTGATTTCAGCCGGTAGAGGGCATCCAGTGCCTCCCGGGGGCTCAATTCGTCCGGGTTGATCTGCTGGAGCGCCTCCAGGGCGGGCGAGGGGGGTGCCGGTTCTGCTGCCGCGGCAAACAGGGAGAGCTGGCTGGCGTGCTGGTCGCTGTGCCGCTGGGCCGACAGTTCCAGCTCCCGCAACCGTTGACCGGCGCGCTTGATGATGGGGCGCGGGACGCCGGCCAAGGCCGCCACCTGCAGGCCATAACTCTGGTTGGCGGGACCTTCCCGCACCGCGTGCAGGAAGACGATGGATTCACCATGCTCCACCGCGTCCAGGTGAACATTGGCAATGCCCGGGTACTCCTCCGGCAGGGTGGTCAGTTCAAAATAGTGGGTGGCGAACAGGGTGAAGGCGCGGATTTGGGTGGCCAGTTCCACGGCACAGGCCCAGGCCAGTGACAGGCCGTCGAAGGTGCTGGTGCCGCGGCCGATCTCATCCATCAACACCAGGCTGTTTTCACTGGCGTTGTGCAGGATATTGGCGGTCTCCTCCATCTCCACCATGAAGGTGGAGCGGCCGCCCGCCAGATCATCCGAGGCGCCGATGCGGGAGAAGATCCGGTCCACCGGACCGATCCGGGCGGAACCGGCTGGCACGAAACTGCCGGCATAGGCAAGCAGTACGATCAGCGCGGTCTGGCGCATATAGGTGGATTTACCGCCCATGTTGGGGCCGGTGATGATCAGGATGCGCCGCTGGTCGCTGAAATCAACACTGTTGGCGACAAACGGGGCGTCACTCACCTGCTCCACCACCGGGTGGCGGCCATCCTCGATATGGATACCCGGAGCGTCATCCAGCTGCGGCGGACTGAGTTGCAGGGTCTCGGCCCGTTCGGCGAAGTTGCTGATCACATCCAGCGCTGCCAGGGCGGCGGCGCACTGCTGCAGCGGGGCGATAACCGCCTGCAGGGTCTCCAGCAGCGCCTCGTAAAGCATCTTCTCCCGAGCCAGGGAGCGCTCCCGCGCCGACAGCACCTGGTCCTCGAACTTCTTCAACTCCGGAGTGATGAAGCGTTCGCTGCCCTTGAGGGTCTGGCGGCGTACATAGTCATCGGGGACTTGTTCGGATTTACTGCGGCTGATCTCGATGTAGTAGCCGTGGACCCGGTTATAGCTCACCTTCAGGTTGGCGATCCCCGTGCGTTTCTTCTCCCGACTCTCCAGATCAAGCAGGAACTGATCGGCATTCTGGGACAGATTGCGCAACTCATCCAGTTCGCTGTCATAGCCCTCGGCCAGCACGCCGCCGTCACGAATCAGCATCGGCGGCTGCTCGATCACGGCGCGCCTGAGTAGGTCCAGGGTGTCGGGATGGGTGCCGCACTCGCCGGCCAGCCGCTGCAGCAGTGGCGCGTTCAGTGTCGCCAGTCGTGATTGCAAGTCTGGCAGTTGATCGAGGGAGTCCCGCAGGGTCGCCAGATCCCGTGGCCGTGCGCTCTTCAGCGCCACCCGTGCCAGGATGCGCTCGATATCGCCAATGCCCTTCAGGCACTCCTGCAGTTCCGGGAACGTCTGCTGTTTCAACAGCAGGCCGATGGCGTCGTGCCGTTCCCGTACCTGGGTGATGTCGCGCAGCGGGCGGTTGATCCAGCGCCGCAGCAGGCGGCTGCCCATCGGCGTGGTGGTGCGATCCAGGATGCCGGCCAGAGTATGCTGGGCCTGGTCGCTGAGGCTGTTGTCCAGCTCCAGGTTGCGCCGGGTGGCGGCGTCGATAATGATTGCCTCCTCGCGCCGCTCCACCGAGAGACCGCGCAGATGGGGCAGGGCGCTCTGCTGGGTATCCTTGACATATTGCAGCAGGCAGCCGGCGGCGCCGATCGCCAGCGGCAGGTCGGTGCAGCCGAAGCCCCCCAGGTCGCGGGTGCCGAACTGACGGGTCAGCAGCCGTTCCGCGCTGTCCCGGTCAAAATGCCAGGCGGCCCGGCGGGTGGTGCCGCCGGGGGCGGTGAGGCCATCCGGCAGGGTGTAGTCCTCCATCAGCAGCAGTTCCGCCGGGTGCAGCCGTTCCAGCTCGCCCGCCAGCGCCTCGCTGCCGGCCAGTTGCTGCACCACGAAGCGGCCACTGCTCAGGTCGAGGGTGGCGAGGCCGAAGCTGTCGGCCTGCTGAACCAGGGCGGCCAGCAGGTTGTCGCGCCGCTCCTCCAGCAGGGCGTCATCGGTGACGGTGCCGGGGGTGACAATGCGCTGCACCCTGCGCTCCACCGGCCCCTTGCTGGTGGCCGGGTCGCCCACCTGTTCGCAGATCGCCACCGACTCGCCCTGCTTGACCAGTTTTGCCAGGTAGCCCTCGGCGGCGTGATAGGGGATGCCGGCCATCGGGATCGGCTGGCCGGCCGACTGGCCGCGCTTGGTCAGGGTGATGTTGAGCAGCCGCGCCGCACGTTCCGCATCGCCATAAAACAGCTCATAGAAATCCCCCATGCGGTAGAACACCAGCATATCCGGATAGTCGGCCTTGATGCGCAGGTACTGCTGCATCATGGGTGTGTGGGATGGGCTGGCGGTGTTGCTCATGAGGCTGTGCGGCGGCTCGTTTGGTCGGCTGTGGGGTTATTCGAAGCTGTAGTGTTTCTCTACCCGCTTGAGGATTTTCCAGGTGCAGGAGAGACCGGCCGGGAGGGTGACCAGGTCGCCGCGTCCGAAGGTCTGGGGTTCGCCGCCATCCGGCGTGATCTCCACCTGGCCACGCAGGAAGTAGCAGACCTCGGTGCGGTCGTATTGCCAGGGAAACTCGGAGACCTCTTTTTCCCAGATAGGCCATTCAAATACACCCAGAATCTCCAGTTTGGCCGGCGAGGCCTTGTGTTCACAAAGGATTTGCATAGGGACCTTCTGAGTTACTGATTCAGGGCCGCACAGTGTAGCCCAAATCGTGCGGATGGTCAGGCCCGATCTGTCGCGATAGGTTATGACAAAACCGCATGGCTTGCGTCTACGGGGGTGAACTCAGATACTGTCCGCATGAGTGATGAACTGGCACAACAGGCGCATGAGCTGGCGATACAATTACTGAAGCACCGACTGAAGCTGGCCGCTGCGGAATCCTGTACCGGCGGCTGGATCGCCAAGGTACTGACCGATATCGCCGGCAGCAGCGAGTGGTTCGAGCGGGGATTCGTTACCTACAGCAACCAGGCCAAGCAGGAGATGCTGGGGGTGAAATCAGAGACACTGGCGGCCCACGGCGCAGTCAGCGAAGCGGTGGTGCGGGAGATGGTGACCGGTGCCCTGATGAACAGCCGCGCCGATCTGGCGCTTTCAGTCAGCGGTGTTGCCGGTCCCGGGGGCGGCACCCCGGAGAAGCCGGTGGGCACTGTCTGGTTTGCCTGGCAGAGTCGCAGGGGCGAAACGGTCGCCATCTGCCATCGGTTTACCGGCGATCGGGCGGCGGTGCGCCGGCAGGCCGTGGCGGTGGCGCTGCAGGGGGCGCTGGCGCTTTTGTAACACGCACACCCTGTTCAGATTGTTAGGGGGCACGTCTTCTGTGCCCACGCTGCAATCCCGTGTTGCCGCATCCGCGTGGGCACAAAAAGCGTGCCCACCTTACGATTCTGGCGTTGCTGTAATAGTAGGTGGGTGGCCTCTCGCGATGAGTCAGCTCTTTGCGTGTCCCGCCAGCCGTTTCAATCGCCGGACGCCGAAAAACACGGCAACCAGCACCACCGGGATGGCGATGCCGATGCCCAGTTCCACATTGATGCCGATACCTGTCGACTTGAGTCCCTTCAGGCCATATCCCACCAGGCCCAGCAGATAATAGCTGAGCACCACCACCGAGAGCCCCTCCACGGTCTCCTGCATCCTCAGTTGCAAATGGGCACGACGGTCCATGGATCGGAGCAGATCCTTGGTCTGTCCCTCCATGCTCACGTCCACCCGGGTGCGCAGCAGATTGGAGGCGCGGGCTATGCGGGTGGCCAGACCCTGGATACGCTGATCCACTGATTGGCAGGTGTGCATGGCGGGCGCCAGGCGACGTTGCATGAACTCATGCAGCATCTGCACCCCCTGAATGCGCTCTTCCCGCAATTCCGCCAGGCGTTGCTGGATAATGTCGTAATAGGCGGTGGCGGCACTGAACCGGTAGCTGGTGGTGGAGGCAATCTGCTCCACCTGGGCGGCCAGGCCGGTCAGCTGTTCCAGCGCATGACGCTCATCCTCCAGGTTGTCGATGTCCACAATCTCCCCGATCAGGCTGTTCAGCGCCTGGTCGAGCCGACCCAGTTGCTGGCCGTACTGCTGGGCCAGCGGGAAGGCGAGCAGGGCCAGCAGGCGGTACTGCTCCAGCTCATAGAGACGTTGCATCAGGCGTCCGGCCTGGCGGCTGCGCAGATGGTCGTCCTGGATCAGGAAACGGCTGAAACCATCGGCGTGGATATGAAAATCGGTCCAGACCCGGGCGGCGCCACCGGTCACCGCCGAGCCGGTCACCGTATTGCTGGCGAACAGCGTGGCCAGCTCCTCGATCTCCTGTTTCGGGTAGTCCCGGGGAGCCAGTGCCAGATGTACAGCCGTCAACAGTTGTCCGGGCAACTGTTCCAGCCAGTCCGCCGGTACCCGGCTGATGGCGGTCTCCTGAAACGGCTGATCAAAGGGGGCGTGGTGAAAGAATGTGTAGCTGGAGAATTCACTGTGACGCTCCCACTTCAGACGGAACATCCCCATGTCGGCGCTGTGGTGGCGGGCGGACGCGGAGGGCGGGGCCACGCGAAAGCGTTCGCACAGCTCGCCGATCATCTCCCGCTCTTTTCCCAGCAGGGATTCGTCCGAGAGGATCGCCAGATGGCTCGCCTGCACCGGTGCGGTCAGCTGTTCGTAGGGGCGGGCGTGAACCTCGCTGGCCAGCTGGCTGCGTAAAGGATAATTGGCGATGCCGACGGTCTCTCCTGGTAACATGCTGTCTGCCCTGTTCAGTGGGTAGGGATTAAAAGGTACACCGTGCTGATTGTACCCGGAATCGTGCACCAGGGGCCGGTGATCGGATTGAATTTCCATTTGATATTGCGCTGTCGGCGATGGATTCCCATTTGCTTTATGTTGAATTAAATAAAGTTGAACAGGCTCATGACTTGAGCCTGTGGCTGTGCAATAATAGAGAACATCAATAGAACTTGTCGGGTGGCGGGATGTCGCCTTTAGTCAAACCGGGGGAAACAATGGACGAAAATCGCAAGAAGGCTTTGGGTGCCGCACTGGGTCAGATCGAAAAACAGTTCGGTAAGGGCGCGGTGATGCGCATGGGTGACGGCACGGCCATCAGGAATATCGAAGCGATCTCGACCGGCTCGATCAATCTGGATATCGCGCTCGGTATCGGCGGTGTGCCCAAGGGGCGCGTGATCGAGATCTATGGTCCAGAGTCCTCGGGCAAGACCACGCTTACCCTGCATATCGTGGCCGAGTCCCAGAAGCAGGGTGGCACGGCCGCCTTTGTCGATGCCGAGCATGCCCTGGATCCCCAGTATGCCGAGAAGTTGGGCGTGAATGTGGATGAGTTGCTGGTCTCCCAGCCCGACACTGGCGAGCAGGCGCTGGAGATCACCGACATGCTGGTGCGCTCCGGCGCGGTGGACGTGGTGGTGGTCGACTCGGTGGCGGCGCTGACGCCCAAGGCGGAGATCGATGGCGACATGGGCGACACCCACGTCGGTCTGCAGGCGCGGTTGATGTCCCAGGCGCTGCGTAAACTGACGGCCAATATCAAACGTTCCAACTGCGTGGTCATCTTCATTAACCAGATCCGCATGAAGATCGGCGTGATGTTTGGTAATCCGGAGACCACTACCGGCGGCAATGCCCTCAAGTTCTACTCCTCGGTGCGTCTGGATATCCGCCGTACCGGTGCCATCAAGAAGGGTGATGAGGTGATCGGTAACGAGACCAAGGTCAAGGTGGTGAAGAACAAGGTGGCGCCGCCCTTCAAGCAGGTCAACTTCGAGATCCTTTATGGCGAGGGTATTTCGCGCGAGGGAGAACTGATCGATCTGGGTGTGCAGTACGGGCTGGTGGAGAAGTCCGGCGCCTGGTACAGCTACAACGGCGACCGCATCGGCCAGGGCAAGGATAATGTGCGCAACTTCCTGAAAGAGAATGCGGACATAGCCCAGCACCTGGAGGATCAGATTCGTCGGCAGGCCTTCCCCCAGCCCGAGGCGAAATCGGATGAGACGGGGGCCGGTGTCGAGGCCTGACGTGTCCGAGCAAGCAGAGCTGGAGCAGGCGGCGATCCGCCTGCTTGCGATCAGAGAGCACAGCCGGGCGGAATTGCGCCGCAAGCTGCAGTCCCGCTGTGAAACGCCGGCGTTGCTGGAACAGGTGCTGGATGGGCTGGAACAGCAAGACTATCTGAGTGACGCCCGTTTTGTCGAACAGTATGTCAGCAGTCGCAAACTCAAGGGTTTTGGGCCGGTCAGGATCAGCCAGGAGCTGCAGGAGCGGGGAGTGGCGTCCACCCTGATCGATGCCGCGACCGATCCCGGGGACAGTGAATGGCTGAACCTGATACACCAGTGTTGCCGGCGCAAGTTCGGTGACTCATCACCAACGGATTTCCGGGAGCGCGCCAGGCGTGCCCGGTTCCTTGAATACCGCGGTTTTCCCTGCGAGCTGATTCGCAGTTTCCTCTGGAGTGATCACGCCGGGGAGCTCTGATCCCTTAATCCCTCAATATTCCTCTTCTCCCCTTCAACAATGGTTCATGCGCCGGTAGCCAAATTACCGGTGCTAACTATGGGGACATCATTGGCTGAACTCCTTTCTGTATCGCTGTCGCAGGTTGCCCACACGCCGTGCATTTACATCTTGTTACAACCCGGAACAAATCACTACAACTTGAACGAATCCGGTTTACAGGAAAAAGCTAGCCTGCACCCAATTGTTTTACCGCGTAAACCATTGGCCGGGAAACAATCCCGCGTTTCTGTGTGACCAAGAATAATCTGCAATCGAGGCTATTGTTATGAGGATAAATAAACGGCGCTGCATAATCGGGGGAGTCGTTGCCGCTGTGTTGAGTGCAACCTGGGGATCGGCATCGGCATTGAATCTGATGAAGAATGATACGTCGGAAATCAATCTGGATATTGAGGCGATATTCGGCATATTTCATAGCGACGAAAGCTATGCACAACTGCTGGGTACGCCCGGCAGCGTCAGTTGGCAGGAAGGTTATGTCAAGTATGGCTTCAGCGGATCGTCCAAAGCCGGTTCCGGGTCGCTGTTTGGTGCCATCAATCTGCTGACATCAGGAACCTTTGGTGATGGGGATGCGGCCGGATTTACCACCGGTGATGAAACAGAGACCGATTTTGAGGATCTCTATGTCGGTTGGCGCAACGAGATGTTTGAAATCTCGGCCGGTAGCCAGAATATCACCATAGGTGATGGCTTTCTGGTCAACGGTGATGCGCTCAACTTTGGAAAAGGCTTTGAGGCGATTCCCGGTGCGCCCGATATGGATCGGGGAGGGGCTTATTGGCTGGCGGCGCGCAAGGCGTTCAAGAAGAGTCTGATGCTGAAGCTCGGAGGTGATAGTGGCTTCAGGGGTGATCTGTTCTGGCTGGAGTCGGACAATCCCGCCCAGGCGAGCATGGAGTTGGCCGGTCTCAATGTGGAGCATGTATCGGACCATGGAACCGTGGGGGCCTATTTTCTCAAAGGGCTGGACGTGGATGCCACCGAGGCGGGATTCCTGGGGTATACCCATCGTGACGGACAGCGCACCGCCGGAGTCCGGTTTCAGGGCAGTATGGGTATCGAGAATCTGTTTCTGTCCGCCGAATACGCCAGCCAGGATCAGGGTGACAACACACGCCTGGATGGGGATGCCTGGTACATGGAAGCCGGTTGGACCTTCTCCAATATTGTCTGGTCACCCAGTCTGAACTATCGGTACAGCCAGTTTGATACCGGGTTTGATCCGCTGTTCTTCGGCTTTAATCGCGGCTATGGCACCTGGTTCCAGGGCGAGGTGGCTGCCAACTATGCAGGGCCCTTTAATAACGACACTGGAGTGCATCATATCGCGCTGAAGGCAACTCCCATGGAAACATTGACGGTCGGTGCGCTGTTCTTCGATTTCAATGGTGAATCAAATAGCAACCTGGATGCCACCGAATTGGATCTGTTTGCCGAATGGGTGGTGAACGATCACCTGATTCTCAGCCCGGTAATCGGTTTCTATAATCCGAAAAAGAGTGCCGCCCAGGGTGGAACCCAATTAGGCGGTGCCGGTACCAGCACCTATTTCCAGCTCTTGACCATCGTACCGTTTTGACCGGGTATCTCCGGGCGGTCGCGGGTCTTTCGCAGGGGTAATGACAATCAATGGATAACGGTTATGAATAGAGAGTACAAGCTACTTATAGGTGGTGCGTGGGTTGCCGGGGACAACGGCAGCTTTGATGTGCTGAATCCGGCCACTGAAGCGGTGGTGGCGGCATGCCCCAGTGCTTCGGTGGGTCAGTTGGATGCGGCCGTCGCCGCGGCGGACGAGGCATTCAGGCAATGGCAGTTCAGCAGTAATGACACACGCAAGCAGTTACTGCATGACATAGCTGACAAGATTGAAGCCCATGCGGCGGAGTTGGCCGAGATCGTGGTGGCTGAACAGGGTAAGCCGATGTTTCTGGCACAGGCGGAAGTGGGTGGCGCGGTCGCCTGGACCCGGGCAACCGCAGAGCTGGATATTCCGGTGGAGGTGATTGAGGACTCGCCGGGAAAACGGATAGAAATGCACCGCAAACCACTCGGTGTCGTCGGTTCCATTACCCCCTGGAACTGGCCGTTGATGATTGCCGTATGGCATATCATGCCGGCGCTCAGAACGGGCAATACCGTGGTGATCAAGCCCTCGGAATTTACCCCTCTGAATACCCTGCGTCTGGTAGAGCTGATTAATGAAGTGGCGCCCAAAGGGGTGGTCAATGTGGTGGCCGGTATGAGTGACATCGGGCGGGCCATGAGTGTCCATGCCCGGATCAATAAAATCGTCTTTACCGGTTCTACGGCGACCGGGAAGGATATCATGTTCCATGCCGCCAACAATCTGAAGCGGTTGACCCTGGAGCTGGGTGGAAACGATGCCGGTATCGTGCTGCCGGGAACCGATGTGGACGCTGTGGCCATGCCGATTTTTCAGGGGGCGTTTCTCAATATGGGGCAGACCTGTGCCGCACTGAAACGGCTCTATGTGCATGATTCCATCTATGAGGCGATGTGCGGCAAGCTGACCGAGATTGCCCAGCAGCAGCAGTTGGGCAGTGGCATGGATGAGGGTGTCACCTTTGGTCCGGTGCAGAACAAAAAGCAATTGCAGATTGTGTCTGACCTGGTTGAGGATGCGAGAAACAACGGTGCGCGTATTCTGTGTGGTGGCGAGCGCCTCGCCGGCAGCGGTTATTTCTATCCCCCCACCATTGTTGCCGAGGCGAGCGACGGCATGCGGATTGTCGACGAGGAGCAGTTTGGTCCAGTCCTGCCGGTGATTCGTTATAGCGATGTCGATGACGCGGTGCGCCGCGCCAATGATTGTGATGCTGGCCTGGGTGGTTCGGTGTGGGGGGCTGATGTCGAGTCTGCCACACAGGTGGCGACTCGCCTGGAATGCGGTACAGCCTGGATCAACGGGCATGCCGAGGTATTGCCGCATGCGCCGTTTGGCGGTTGCAAAATGTCCGGTTTCGGGGTCGAGTTTGGCGTCGAGGGGCTACTGGAATACACCTCGCCCCAATTGCTGAACATCAATAAGTAGTCTTCGCGTTTGTCCCGTTTAAGCGCTTGCAGGGCAGTGATTTCTCACTGCCCTTTTTTACTGGCTCAGTTATGTGTTGATGTTGTTTTAGCTTGACGATTTGCCCAGGGAAGGGGTTATGCCGCGAAGCACAGGATGTGCGTGAGCGGATTTGCCTGGTAGGAGCGGCGCCTCGCCGCGAATTCGGCCCAGGGCGGACCTCCTACAGGTCAAATCCCTCTCCGGTGGCCAAGCGTAGCGGTAGGAGTGGCTTCAGTCGCGAATTTTGCGGATAAATCCGCTTCTGCAAAAACAGCGCGCCGTATGCAGCAGGTAACCAGGATGTAACCATTTTTCACGCTTCAATGATCGTTGCGGCGAGCTGCTGCTCCAGCAGTTCCCGGCTTTGCAAATAGAGCTGTCGAGTCTGGTCTGTATGCAGGACCAGTGTGCCGATCGGTTCTGACTTGATACCGGCCTGCAGGCGTGACAGCGAATGGCGTACCCCGTCCAGTCCAAAATTGCCGCTGGCCCCAGCCAGTTTGTGTGCCAGATTACCGGCCTCGTTCCGATTTGACCCGGTAATCGCCTGGTCCAGCTTGATGAGCAGTTCGTCCGCCTGATCATAGTATTTTTGCATCAGTAGTTTGAACTGGTGGTGTCCCAGATGATTGATGTGCTCGGACAGCAGGGTCTGGTTTAACAGCTCGATATTCGCCTGTGGCGCAGGATTTGCCGGTTTATCGGATGCCGAATGCCCGGCTCCAAGCGTCCTTTCCATGGTCTCCCTGAGAGTGGAATACAGGAGGGGTTTGCCGATGACATCGTTCATGCCTGACTGGTAATAGCGGGCGACCTCCTCATCGGTGACCGATGCGGTCAGCGCAATAATCGGAATGGAGGCTTTGGTTTGATCAGGCAGCTGGCGAATTTGCCGGGTGGTCTGCATGCCGTCCATCCTGGGCAGATGGATATCCATCAGGATCAGGTCGTAGGTGTTTTCCAAAAGCAGTTCGATGGCACGATAGCCATCTGCGGCAACATCAACCTGGTGATGATCCTGCGCCAGCAGACCGACGGTGACATCCTGATTGATCGGTGTATCTTCTACCAGCAATATGCGCTGTGCAGAGAGCATTATGGTGCTGGTCGGCGGCGATTGTGGTGTGCGGTCTGTCTGCAGTGGATAGTTCAGCTGAAACCAGAACAGTGCGCCCTGGCCGGGATTGGATGTGTAGCCGATTTCACCGCCCAACTGTTCCACAAGTTTTTTGCAGATCGCCAGTCCCAGCCCGGTACCGCCATAATGACGGGTGATTGAGGAGTCGGCCTGGCTGAAGTGCTGGAATATCCTGTCGCTGGCCTGCGGGGGGATGCCGATGCCGCTATCTTCCACTTCAAAGCGAACCCACAGATCGTCGCCGTTGAACAGAATCGGTCTCGCGCCTATTCTTACAGTGCCGCGTGAAGTGAATTTGATCGCATTCGAACAGAGATTGAGCAGGATCTGGTGCAGTGCCTGGGCGTCACCCATGACCTGTTTCGGCAAGTCTTTGGCCAGATCAATTTCCAGTGTTAATCCTTTTTCGTCAGCTAGTGGGCGCAGCAGGCCAGCCAGGTCGGTCAGCGCATTACTGAGTGAAAGCGGCATGCTGGAAAACTCCATTTTTCCCGCCTCCAGCTTACTGAAATCGAGTACGCTGTTGAGGATGTCGAGCAGGGATTGGCCGGAATGGTAGATCGCCTCGACCTGGCTACGCTGTCTGTCTGTCAGTTCGCCTCTTAACAGCAGCTGTGCCATCCCGAGTACGCCATTCATGGGGGTGCGGATCTCATGACTCATGGTGGCGAGAAACTGTGATTTCGCCACTGTCTCCGCTTCCGCCTTTTGTCTGGCTATTTCTGCCTTGAAGCGGTCCTGCTCGGCCTGTTCCCGGGCCTTGCGGGCGCTGATATCGGCAACCGTACCTTCGTAATAGATCAGGTTGTGCTGATCATCCACCACCTTTCTGGCGGAAATGGAGACATGAATCCGATTGCCATTTTTTTGCCTCCACAAAGTCTCAAAGTCTGTGACGCGCGGCTCTGTTTCCAGTAGGGTCAGGATACTGTGCAGATGGCCGCTGTCGCAGAAACATTGGCCGCTGATATCGCTTATGGCATTAATGGAGGTCTTCTGGGGGTCGTAGCCTAACAGTGTAATGAGTGCCGGATTGACGGAGATGATTTCACCCCGTGGAGAAATTCGGAAGATCCCTTCTATGGCGTTTTCAACCAGTGAGCGATATTCCCGCTCGGATTGCTCCAGGCTGCGATAAAGCTTGGCCGTCTCGATAGAGATGGCAGCTTGGGCGGCCAGTACCTTCAGGGTCTCAACGCGCTCTGGTGTGAATACGCCCCTGGCTTCGCTGTTCTCAAGATAGAGAACGGCGGTAAGCTCACCATGGTACAGGATTGGCAGGCAGAGTATGGAACAGGGTGGTTTGTGTCTCAGGTAGTTGTCCTGGAGAAAAAGTTGGTCCTCGGCCGTGGAGTCGATCACTACGCTGCGCTGGGTGCGTGAGACATAGTGGACCAGCGCAAGCGGTAAATCGGTTCCGGCCCCGGACACCGGAGTGCCGGCTCTGATCCTTTGTTGGCCGTCCATATCGGTGTCGGCGGCAACGATCATTTCGCCTCCCCGGTTAAGCATCAGCACGCTGCGCTGGGCACCGGCGCTCTCCATGGCCAGTGTAATCAGCCGATCCAGTATACGCTCAAGTACAATCTCATCCGCTATGGTATGGGCGGCTTTCAGCACCGAGGTGATATCCAAATTCTGATTGCTGAATTCCCTCGTCTGTTGCTCCTGTGCGTAGTCCGCCTGGACTGCCGTGATCAGGTCTGACTGTTCGGCAAAATTGTGGTTGTAGTACCGGATCATCTGATCACATTTACTGGCCGCGCCCCAGGCCATGTAGATATTCCAGGCTGCTTGCAAGTTGGCTGTTGCCAACGTCGGTTTTCCCCATTCGATATAGAACCGGCCGGTAAGTTCGTTACAGAGGGCCCTGTCCAGGATGAAAGCGGTTTTTTCGGCGCTGGTGATGGCATTTTCATAGTAGGCCATTGCCAGTGCCCGCTTCCCGGAGATGCGGCAGAGTTCCGCCTTGATCAACAGAACATGGTGTTTGTGGTTCTGAGGAGAGAAGCCGGCGAGTTGCTCAAGCTGTTTCAGGATGCCCCTGATTTTGTGTCGACTGGTTAATCTGCCGGGCAACGGTTGTTCGGTCAACAGGGCAATCTCGGTGAGTGCAGAGAGATAGAGAAAGTAGGGCGCGGTGTAGGTGCCGCTGATATTGCCGAGATACCCCAGACCTTTGCGACATACGGAGGCGGCCTCAGTATATTCGGCAAACAGATAGTGCAGTATCGCTTTGTAGAAGTAATGCAGACAGATGGCGGTCTTGTGATTATTGGCCTTATGTTGCTGCAGCATCACCGATTCGCGATAGTATTCACCCTCAAGGCGGCTGGCGGGTTTGCAGTTACCGAGCAGATTATCAATGGTCTGTAGTGTGAAGAGCGAGTACTCTTCCGACTGTTTTTGTCTGGTCAGTCGGATTTGGTGCAGGTACTCGGTCAGCGTCTGTTTCAGGATATCCAGTCTGGGGGCAAGGAAGAAATAGTACTGGATATAGGTCGCCAGGGCGTATGCGCCCCATTCCACATCACCGCAATCCAGTGCCAGGTGATGGCCTTGCAGGAGTGGCTCCAAAGTTTCGGTAAGCGGCTGTTTCCAGTGCGCGACATAGGTGTAGTGTAAGAACAGCGTTTTATGATGAGAGGTCTTGGAAGAAAGTTGCTGGTCCAGTTTCAACGCCAGTTGGCCCAGCGCATAACCTTTATCTATCTCGCCGTAATAGCCGCACAGCATACCCCCGTATCCCGCAAATGATTGTGCGGCACAGGGCATCAGTCCGTGCTTTAACGTCAACTCTACCTGTTTTGCCATGACCAGCGGACGTAATGATGAGCTGGAAAACTTCACGATGCCGAACATGCTGGTCAAAATGGGCAGGGCGGCCTTGATTCGGGGGTTACTGATCTCCGGTGCTTCGAGAAGTTGGGTTTCGGAGTATTTGCCGAGTTGCCATTGTGTTTTTGATAACGTCAGGTAAATCCGCAGCCTGCCGGGTGATTCCGGCAGCTGAATGCCGAGCAGGGACAGTACTTCCAGTGCAATCTTGAGGGCTTGGTCAAACCGGTTACAGGCGGTTTCCGCCTGAATTCTCAATTCGTGGATCTTCAGTTGATCCTGCAGCGTGTGTGCATGAGACAGGATCTGTTCAATCAGGCTTTCCATCCGGACAAAATCGGAGCCGCCAAACGCGCTCTCGGCCGCCGCGGTATGGATAGCCAGGCTGGTCCGGTAATGGCTTGACCAGCAATCTTCCGGTAACAGTTCCAGGCCATGCTGGAAGTATTCCGCCGAACCCTCGCAGGCCGCCGATTGCCGGGCCTTGAGGCCGGCCCGGAGGTTCAGTTCCGCCAGCAGGATGCGTTGATCCGGCTGCGTTATTATCTCTTTGGCCATATTGAGATGATTGGCGACCTCGAAAATATGCTCATCCAGCTCATTCTCGGGGGTGCTTCGCCTCAATAGTTGGCCAATCTGCAGGTGCAGGGTTTTTCTCTGTCCGGGCAACACCAATGAGTAGGCCGCCTGTTGCACCCTGTCATGAACAAATCGGTACCAGGTCAGCCCCTGGGCATTCGCCTCGGCCATCTGGTAATGCTCATCCAGTGGAATCAACAGGCCATCGGAGAGGCTGGGCCATAGCGCCTGGGTGGTTGATTCGTAATCGCGATCATAGACAACGGAGAGGGTTTTAAGATTGAACCGGTTGCCGATACAGGCCGCCAGTTTCAAAACCTGTTGGGTGTCCTGCGGCAGACTCTCGATACGGGTGACCAGTAGTGTAATGACATCATCAGCCATCTCCTGGCTCTGGATGCCTTGTTCATCCCAATGCCATTTTCCCTGTCTGAAAAAGATCAGTTTCTGGTTATACAGTGAGCCGAGGAACTGCTTCAGGAAAAAAGGATTGCCCTGGGTCTTGTGCAGACAGAGGTAGGCGAGTGAGCGGGTCTCATCGGGCTCGCGGTGCAGTGTGTCGGCAAGCAGATGAGAAATTTGCTCCTGGCTAAGCGGTTCGAGCTTGATCTGGTTCAGGCAACCTTTTGCGTTGTCGATCAGCAGGCGGATTGGATGTGTCGGTCCGATCTCCTGTTCCCGGTAACTGGCAACCAACATCAGATTGGAGAGTGTGCTGCTTCTTGTAAGGCTGTTGATCAGATTGAAAGAGGCCATGTCGGCCCACTGGAGATCATCCAGGAACAGTACCAGTGCCCGGTCATGGGCACTGAAGACCTCCAGCAGACGGATAAACATACGTGATACCAGGTTCTGTGCCTGGTGTGGCGTAAGTCGCTGGGCTTCAACAGCTTTGCCGATAATTAATTCCAGTTCTGGAATCAGGCGAATCAGCAGAAAGGCGTTATCGCCCAGAGCAGTCTGTAATCGGGAGCGCCAGAGATCGATCTGTTGTTCCGGCTCTGTAAGTCGTTGTTTGATGAGCGACTGCAGGGCAAAAATGATTCCCGAGTATGGCCGGCTGCGGCGGAACTGGTCAAATTTCCCGCTGATGAAAATGCCCTTCTGTTCGATAACCTGTTCGCGTATTTCATTCACCAGGGTGGATTTGCCGATACCCGAGTAGCCTGAAATCAACACCGTCTGTGGCTTGCCCTGCATTGTCTGCTCATACCAGCCCAACAGTTTGCCGATGGTGTGCTCCCGACCATAAAGACGCTGTGGGATAAGGAATCGCTCTGGACGATCCTGGCTCGCAATGGCAAAGGTGTCGATGACGCCTGTTACCTGTTGTTGTCGTATGCACTCGCTGAGGTCAGCGGTCAGGCCAAAGGTGGACTGATAACGCTGTGCCGCATCCTTGGCCAGTAGTTTGAGTACGATCGCCGAAAGGGCTTGGGGTATGTCGTGTCTGGTCTGATGCAGGGGAGGTGGATGCCTGGCTATGTGACTATGAATCAGTTCAAGCTTGTCCTGCGCGATGAATGGTGGGTGACCGGCCAGCAGTTCGTAGAATATGATGCCCAGACTATAGAAATCGGTTCTGAAATCGATACGCCGGTTGATTCTTCCGGATTGTTCGGGCGCCATATAGGGCAGGGCATCGAGCTGGATCTGAGTGGTCTCTGGTTGCGCCTCTTCGCTATCGAGTTTGGTTGCCAGAGTAAAATCAATAATCTCCACCCGCCCGGTGCGGTGATTAAAGATGATGTTGTCGGGCGTGATCTGCTTATGTGTGATACCGGCTTCGTGAATCCGGCCAACCAGTTCACTTAACTGATGCATCAACGGGAGCAGTGACTGCCAGTTGCCGGCTTCGTTACGTATAAAGTGTCGCAGCCGGTCGCCGCCCTGATCGTGGAAGACGGTAAACAGTAGCTGTTCGTTCTGTTGGTGGGAGAGCGGCCGAATGACTCCCGGAATATTCAAATCACGCAGCAGATAATACTCGTGCCGCAGACGGCTGATGCTGTCATTGATCGGCGTGGTACGGCTCACCTGTTTGATAATCACGGGCAGATTATCCGCATCCCGTTTGGCACGGATAATGACCGATTTGCTCCCCTCATGGAGCAGAGTCAGGCCATGATATCCGCCCAGCCGCAACATGGGCTCAGTCCGGTTTTCCCGCAAACACGTAACCCGCGCCATGGGCCGTGAGGATAAAGGCGGGTTTGGCTGGATTGTCTTTCAGCTTGCGCCGTAACCGGCCGATCAACACATCAACAGAGCGGTCGTTGGGTGTCCATTCCCGATCACGGATTGCATCCAGTAGCTGGTCCCTGGAGAGGACGACTCCGGGCCGGGAAACCAGCGTTTGCAACAACTTGAATTCACCCTCCGGCAAGCGTTCCGATGTCCTGTCCGGAGCCGATAGCAGTCTTCTACTACAGTCGAGCTGCCATCCCTCAAAACGAAGCACGTCGGGATCGGCATGATGCATTTTCAACTGTTGACTGTCATGTACACGCCAGAGCAGATTTTTGGCTCGCACCAACAGTTCCCGGGGATTGAACGGTTTGGTGACATAGTCATCGGCCCCCAGTTCCAGGCCGACAATCCGGTCGATCTCATCGCCTTTGCTGGTAACCAGTATAATGCCGACTTTCGACTCCGCGCGGAGCTCCCGGGTAACGGTCAGGCCATCCTTTCCCGGAAGATTGATATCCAGCAAAACCAGGTCGATCCGCTCGTCCTTTACACGGCGCATCAGGTCTTCGGCCTGTTCCGTCTCCAGCACATGGTAGCCCTCACTGGAGAAATAACTGACCAGCAGCGCGCGTGAAGCGGCGTCATCCTCAACGATCAGTATGGTGGTCTGTTTGCGATCAGTCTGCATGGCGTGCCTTGTATCGGTGAGGCCGAAGCCGGTCCTGCATAGCTGTTCCAGCGGGTATGACGGCGCCTAGTATTTCATACAAAGTGTAGGGAATACTATCCATTGGGCGTGACTTGTCAGGTTATTAAGCAGGAAAGAATATTAGACATTACTGGTTATCCATATCGGGCAGAAATATTGAAATGATCTCGTTTACATTTGGTTACACATCGCAACAAATTAGAACATTTAGGCAGAACTTCGTTAACGCAGGGGGGGTACTTTAGGCTGGCAATGAAAGGCTGGCAATTGCCCCGGGGGAATTGTCAGTCCTCCCGTCTCCTGGGATGATGAAAATAGTTGCGCCGGCAACCTTGCGGCGATTTTATAACAATCAAATATGAAGGAGTGGTGGTTTGAAACAGATCAGCAAAAAAAGCGCACTTCTGATCGGTGGGTTTCTTGCCCTTGCTGGAAACGGCGTGCTTTATGCCGCCTCACAACCCACGAGTGGCGAACAGATAATCCAGAAGCGCTGCATGGATTGCCATAGTGAAACCGGCAACCCAAGTCTGCCTTACTCCAGGATCAGTGAACAGCGTAAAACCCCCGAAGGGTGGCAGATGACCATACAGCGAATGGTCAGTATTCATGAAGCCAAAATGTCGGCGGATGAACGAAAGCAGGTACACAAATACCTTTCCGATACCCAGGGGCTGGCGCCATCAGAGACCGCAGCCCTGCGCTATGGACTGGAGCGTGACGGCAACCTGCTGGAAAACAACGATCCCGCCTATGCCGAGATGTGCGCCCGCTGTCACTCCGGCGCCCGTTTTGGCCTGCAGCGCCGTACCCAAGAGGAGTGGTCGCTACTGGTTCAATTCCACATGGGACAGATTCCCACGTTGGAACTGCATTCTTTGGCTCGTGACCGCCCCTGGTTCGATCTTGCCATGAATCAAGTCGTTCCGAAGCTGGCGCAGGATTATCCATTTGAATCGGCAGCCTGGAAATCGTGGCAGGCGGCGGATAAGCCGACCTTCGAACATGACTGGGCAATCACCGGATACATACCCGGAAAGGGTGATTTTGACGCGCTGATGCAGGTCCGCGCTAAAGGCGGAGACTTGTATGGTCTGCGGGTCGTCGGGCAGTACGCCGATGGCACGCCGCTCACGGGTAGTGGACAGGCGATTACCTATACAGGCTACGAATGGCGTGCGTCGCTGACGCTGGACGGTATCAAGATGCGCCAGATCCTGGCGGCCAATGAGCAGGGAACGCGGATGCAGGGGCGTCTGTTCATGGCGGAGGCGAATGAACTGGGTGCGGCCATGGTGGCGCAGCGGGCGGCCAAAGGGGATCATGCGGTGACCGGCGTCATGCCCTCTCATATTCGCCAGGGAGCAAGGCAGGAGATCACCATTGTCGGTGTTGGGCTGAAAGGTACGCCGGCGTTGGGCAAAGGTCTGCGGATAGTCAAGACCCTGTCTGCCGGGGCGAACCGTGTCCGCCTGCTGGTGGAGGCGGAAAAGGACGCCGCGGTGGGTCTGCGTGACGTTGCCGTCGGTACGGTTCAGGCTCCTGCTGCACTGGCGGTGTATGACAAGGTGGCGCGGGTTGATGTTGTGCCCGGCGAGTCGGTTGCCAGAGTCGGCGGTAACGGCACGCCGATTGCCAAGGCAAAATCGGCCTATCGGGCGGTAGGTTATGCTGCCGGTGCCGATGGCAAGCCCGGCACCGAAGACGATGTCCGGCTGGGTTATATGCCGGCCACCTGGTCTCTGAAACCTTTTGATGAGACGGCCAGGGAAGACAACGACCTCAAATATGCCGGCGCTATCGATGCAAACGGCGTATTTGTCCCAGGTGATGCCGGACCCAATCCGGAACGCAAGATGTCCACCAATAACGTGGGCAACCTGAACGTGGTTGGCACGGTTGATGACGCCGGTAATAAGGTGAGTGGCGAAGGCCATCTGCTGGTGACGGTGCAGCATTTTGTCCGGGCCTCGGTGCTTTAGGTCGGGTTGTGTTTACGATACATAAGCGAATGCAATCCACCGAGGTGAGCCATGGATAACCTGACACTGGTCAGACCCAACCTGCATCGGATGGCGGTGGACCGGCATGACATGCTGTTCCATGTACCGACCAGCAGTCTGTTTGAACTCGATGAGTTGAGTGGTGCCCTGCTGGATCTGTTTGATGAGCACGGAACGGTCAGCAGGCAATTGATCGACCAACGGCTGAGCACGCATTTTTACCAGGCCGATCTGAGTGACACGATCGACGACCTGAAGTCTTTGGAAATACTTTGCGACGACGGTAAGGCGGCGAGGTTGAATCCGCCGCCGATCAGCGTACAGAACTTTCCGCTTACGACCCTGGTGCTGAATGTCAATACCGGTTGTAACCTGAGCTGCACCTACTGTTACAAGGAGGATCTGGCGACTCCGTCCGATGGGCTGAAGATGTCCTACGAAACGGCGCTGGAGTCAATCGAGATGTTGTTGCGGGAATCACCGGGGCAGGCGAAGTACAACATCGTCTTCTTTGGTGGCGAACCGCTGACCCATATGCCACTGATCCGTAAGGTGGTGGCCTATTGTGAAAGCCGCTTTGCGGAGCTGGGAGCCAGGCCTGATTTTACCCTGACCACCAATGCCACTCTGCTGACGCCTGCGTTGATCAACTGGTTCAGGCGGCACCGGTTCGGACTCACGGTTTCCATGGATGGTCCGCGTAATCTACATGACCGGAACCGGCTGACGGTCGGTGGACGCGGTACCTATGACCTAGTCAGTGAAAAGGTGAAACTGTTGTTGGAGGCCGATCTGTCACGCCCGGTCGGCTGTCGGGTGACACTCACCCACGGCATTACTGATGTGGTGGCCATTTTTGACCACCTGCACGATGATCTGGGGTTCCATGAAGTCGGGTTTGGTCCGGTGACTTCCGGTGATGTCACGGCATTCAATCTTCAACCGGAGGAGCTGCTGCAGGTATTTGAGGGTATGAAGCGCCTCGGGCAGCGCTATCTTGAGCAGGCGCTGGAGGATCGCAGTCTCGGCTTTGGCAATATGCACCAGCTGATGACCGATCTGCACGAAGGTAACAAAAAACAGCTGCCCTGTGGGGCGGGCGTAGCACTACTGGCGGTGGACACGGAAGGGGGAGTGAATCTCTGTCATCGCTTTACCGGTTCCGAATTGCCTAAGTTTGGCACAGTAACAACCGGCATTGATAAATCGCGCCTGGCCAGCTTTGTGGAACAGCGCCTGGATCGCACTGACACAGGGTGTGAGACCTGTCGCATCCGCAATCTCTGTTCCGGTGGCTGCTATCACGAAAGTTATGCCAAAACCGGTGATCCAGCCGTACCGACCTACCATTATTGCGACCTGATGCGAGACTGGATCGATTTTGGTGTGCAAGTCTATTCACGGCTCATGCTCGAAAATCCCGGTTTTTTCGAGAATCACGTATTACCCAGGAGGAGTTTCTGAAATGAAACATCTGAAGTCTATTAATAAAAAAGCCAAAACAGTGGAAGAGGCAGTCAGTCGGGAAGAGGTTGAAGAGGTGATGGCCATGCAGACGGTTGTCGGCTGTACGGCGACCACTGATCCGGGCTGGGAGGTGGACCCGTTCGGCGGCCTCTCATCACTCTGCGCGCCCATGGAGTCGGATCTGTATGGCTGCGCGGACGCCTGCTGGTGGCCTGCCCAGGTACCGGACACCATGAGCACCTATCCGGATTGGTCCAAGGGGATAGATAAGGCGAATGTTGACTGGCGTAAGCTGGATGGCATCTTCCCGGAAGATGAGTGATGGAGATGAGTTTGATGAAAACCAAAAAAAGAACTGTACGGGCATTGCTGGCACTCGCCGGAGTGGGCGTAATCCTGTCGGGTTGTAATAGCAACGTGAAACAGGCCGCCACCACGGCGCCCCATGAGTATCTGTTGACGGTGACCCGGCCAAATCAGCTACAGGTAATCGACACCCAAACCAACAGCATCACTCGCTCCTGCGATGTCCCCGGCTATTTCGGTGCGGGCTCAATCGCCATGTCGCCGGATGGCCGTATCGCCTATGTGTTGTCCAACAAGTGGGAAGACATATACGGTTTTGATATTACCGACTGCAAGATGGTCTTTTCCGCCAAGCAGTCAAGTAGTGACGTGATTGTGAAGACGTTCTTTTCGTTGGCCGTCAGTCCCGATGGCAAGGAACTCTATACCGTACAGAATCCGGTGCGTGAGCTGGATGACCGTTATGAGGTCATGCAACCGCAGCTTGCCGTGTTCGATACGACGGCGGGGCTCGATGTGCAACCAAGCCGCAGCTGGCCGGTAGATCGTCGCATCACCAAGATTGCCACCATGGATAACGGTGAGGTGGTTTTGGGAGGCGCCGATCTCAAGGCGATTGATCCGCGGACCGGAACGGTGCGTGTCATCAGTAAACTGCAGAACTGGGAACGGGGTGCGCGCTGGCTCACGCCGGATGCCTTCGCTGTCTCTTCCCAGGGTGAGCATGTTGGTGAATACATCATGGCCTATGTCACCGCAGAGTTTAAGGATGACAGTATGAACTTTGAGACTGCGGACTGGTGGTGGGGCATGAGCCGGGTCGACCTGAAGTCCGGTGCGGTGGAGCAAATGGAGACGGTCCCCTTTCAGTTCATTGTATTCAGCTGGGTATCCGATCCGCACGATTCCAATATCATCTATGGCGCCTTCAATACGCTCTCCAAGCACAACATCAAGGAGAAGAAAACCCTGGCCGTAACGGATATGGATCACACCTATTACACCATTAACATGACATCGGATGGCAGCACTCTCTATGTCGGAGGAACCTCCAGCGATATCTCGGTGCATGACCCCGAGACGCTGAAGAAAATCGGTAGCATTCAACTGCCGGGCGATATGTCTACCGCGGATATGCGTCTGGTGAGATTGCAGGAATAGCCACATGATGTTCCCGCCAGATCGGCCCCCCATGCCGGGGGGCTGTTTTATCCCGGAGTGGATCCATCACCCCAAGTGCACGTCTCCAGGGATGGCGGTGGCAGACAACGTCGGGAACTGGTTGTCGAGGAAGCCCGAGCCGAGGGGTGTGCGTGCGTGGATTTTCGGTCGATCATGTTTGACCGGCTGATTCGCTCCAGCGAGCCGAACACACAAGCGGCCGCACGGGCCGCTTTGGGCTGGGTGTACGGTTTTGTCTGGCCCATGCGTTATCGCATGTTGGTGCTGCTGCTCCTTTCACTGCTGGCCACCGCTCAGGTGCTGTTGCAGCCCTGGTTGACCAAGGTATTGATTGACGACGGATTGCTGGCCGGTGATCGGGATCTGCTGGTCAATGTAGCGCTTGTGATGATTCTGATCGGGATCCTGGGCATGGCGCTGTCGGGCCTGAATCGCTATCTGCATACCCTCCTGTCGGGTCGCATCCTGTTCCGGTTGCGCGAAGATCTCTATCGGCATCTGCAGACCCTGTCGCCCACGTTTTACGGTGAGCGCCGGACCGGGGATATCCTCTCCCGCCTGGACGGGGATGTGGCCGAGATCCAGCGCTTTGCCGTTGACTCCCTGTTTGCTGCCATCTCCAGCATTCTGGGCCTGATTGGGGCGGTGGTGTTGATGTTGATGCTCTCCTGGCAGTTGTCGCTGATTGTGGCGCTGCTGATCCCCGTCGAAGTGCTGTGGATGCGCTGGATGCGGCGCAAGCTGGAGCAGCGAACCCGGACCCTGCGGGAGCGCTCGGCCGATCTCTCCTCTTTCCTGGTGGAGACCCTGCCGGCGATGAAGTTCATCCAGTCGGTGGGCCAGGAGGCGCGTGAGGCCAGGCGTCTGGGTGGTCTTGGCGACCACTATCTGGGGGATCTGATCAAGCTGCAGATGACCGAGTTCTTTACCCGTGCCGTCCCCGGTATGTTGACCTCCCTGTCCCGGGCGGGCGCCTTTATTGTCGGTGGGTTCTGGGTGATTGACGGGCATTGGCAACTGGGTGCGTTGATTGCCTTCTCCACCTATCTGGGTATGGCCATTGGTCCGGTGCAGAGCCTGTTGGGACTTTATGTGTCGATCCAGCGGGTTTCTGTGAGCCTGGGTCGCGTGGCGGAGTTGCGTTTCAGCCCGCCAAGTGTGACGCCGCCCGATACACCGTGTCCATTGCGGAAAACAGGCGGTGATATTGTGTTTGACGCAGTCTCCTTCGCTTATCCCGGGCGTATCCAGCAGGTGTTGCAGGGGTTGAGTATCGCTATTCCTGCCGGCAGCAAGGTGCTTCTGACCGGGCGTTCCGGCGTCGGCAAGTCGACCCTGATTGACCTGTTGCAGCGTCACTATGATCCGCAGTCGGGACGCATCCTGCTGGATGGTGTTGATCTGCGTGACTGTGATCCGCAAGCGATCCGCCAACGGGTGGCGGTGGTGAGTCAGGATATTGTGCTGTTTCGCGGCAGTCTGTTTGAGAATCTGCGTTACGCAGCGCCACAAGCGGATGAGAACGCGATACTGGCCGCAGCCAGGCGTGCCCGGCTGGGAGAGCTGATCGAGCGCCTGCCGGAGGGTATCTCCAGCCAGGTTGGTGAAAGGGGCGTGCAGCTGTCCGGTGGGCAGAAGCAGCGGGTGGCGATCGCCCGCGCCCTGTTGCAGGACCCGTTGGTACTGGTGTTGGATGAGGCAACCTCGGCCGTCGACCAGGAGACGGAGACAGAGATCATCGCAGCGGTGGATGAGCTGTTTGCCGATCGTACCCGGATACTGATCAGTCATCGCCCCGCGCTGTCCGATGCGACATCGATAGTACTAAAACTGGATGACGGGGTGATTGAGGTGCTGCCCCGGCCGGAGATGGCCTATGAATAGAGTGGTCACGGTGGGTGTGGTGGACAGCGGCTTCAGCCGTGATCAGGCGCAGACTGTTGATTGTGCCGCAGCCTTCGTGGTTGATTCCGAAATGCTGGTGCAGCGTGAGATGCAGTACGACTGCGTTCAGCACGGAACAGCCGTAATCCGCGCCATCACCACGACAGCCCCGGCCGCCCGACTGGCGGTGGCCCAGGTGTTTACCGAGCGTTTCACCACCACACCATCCCAGGTGGCGGCGGCTATCCATTGGTTGCTGGAGCAACAGGTGGATCTGATCAATCTCAGTCTCGGCCTGCGGGCTGACCGGCCGGTTTTGCAGGCGGCCTGTGCGGCAGCGGCAGCAGCGGGAATACCGCTCTGTGCCGCCACCCCGGCGCGCGGTGATCCGGTGTTTCCCGCCGCCTATTCCGGTGTACTGCGCATGACGGGTGACGCACGCTGTAAGGAGACCGAGTGGTCCTGTCTGGAGACGCGCTACGCCGACTTCGGTGCATTTGTCCGCAGTTCGGACAGTCGGGTCGCCGGGGCCAGTATCGGTACCGGCTATCTGAGCGGGCATATCGCGGCCTACCTCGCGACCGGCGGAGCGGCGGATGTCGATTCAATTCGGCGTCATCTGCGCGAAAATGCCTGCTATTTCGGCGCCGAACGGCGGACAGGATGATGCTATGTCCGGGTTTTTCGTATCACAAGACCGAAGCGGTTGTATGTCGGGTCGACCGAATAAGGTGAGAGGAGATTGACATGTCGTTGGTGAATGCCGCGGTGTCCGAGCCGGAACTGGCCTTTACGCTCTGTGATGCCGCGCTACTGGAACGTCTGTCCGGTCTTTCCATGCCGCTCACGGCGCGTGACTGCATGGCGGCTCTGGGTTGGCGCGAGACGGTGCTGCCCGAAAAGCTGGCCGACCGTGCGCTTGACCGGATTCATTTCGGTAATGAATTTTGTGAACGGCTGTTGCCGCACCGTCCCCAGCTTGAACGGGTAGTGGATTGGAGCGTCGAGCAGGGTCTCGGTGTCACCCTGTTGACGCCGATGCTGGCTGATCGGGGAATCGACCTGTTGCCCCGGTTGTTGGAGCGGCTGCCTGAACAGAGCGAGGTGGTGGTCAACGATTGGGGTGTGTTGCGACTGCTGAGGGAGCAATTCCCCCGGCTGTGTCCGGTAGCGGGACGGCAGATGGGCAAGATGATCAAGGATCCGCGCCTGCCCTCGGCGGAGTGGGCCAGTGCGATACCGCCGGGGATGCAGTCGTCGCTCTATCCGAAACTGATGCGGCGCTTTGGAATCGAGTCGGCGGAAACAGATATCCGCCCCTTTGCCGAACCGGCCGACCTGCAGCCCAACGGCTTGCGGCTCTCCGTGCACCTTCCTTATGGTTACACCCTCAAGGGGCGCATCTGCAAGCCGGGCTCGCTGTCGCTGGACAAGCAGAAAAAGTTCATGCCTGGACACAGTTGTCAGAAGGAGTGTCTGGTCTATTTCAGCCGCATGCAACGGACCGGTTGCCAGAGTCCTCATGAACTGCCCAGCTTCCTGCGTGGCAATACCATCTTCTATCGCCATGGGGAAGAGCAGCAACGGGTGTTGGCGGAGGCACTGCAACAGGGTTGGGTCAATCGATTGGTACTGGCGGGAGACTGGAATGAAAATCGTTGCGCCGATTAGCAAGGCAGAAGAGTTGGAGCCGGTTCTGGAGGCGGGTGCCGATGAGGTGTTCTTCGGTATGGTGCCGCAGGAGTGGACCCGGCAGTTCGGCATCTCCACGGTAAGCCGCCGGCTGTTCGGCAACATCAGAGAGTATGCCGAGATGCAGTGGATCATCGCTACCGCCCATGCGGCCGGGAAACAGTCCATGCTGACCCTGAACGCCCAGCACTACAACGAGCAGCAGATGCAGTGCCTGATCGAGTTGGCGCGACGCTTTGCCGGCGAGGGGGGGGATGCTTTGATCCTGGCCGATCCCGCTCTGCTGATGGCGGTGGCGGAGCTGGACCTGGGCGTCCGGATTCACCTGAGCTCCATCGCCGCCTGCCGCAACAGTGAATCAGCCCGCTTTTTCGGCGAACTGGGGGTCGACCGGGTCATCTTTCCACGCTATCTCAAGCTGGATGAGATCCGGGATATTACCGCCGCCCTGCCACACATGGAGTTCGAGACGTTCATCCTCAACGACGGCTGCATTTACGAGGAGGGGGTCTGTCACACCATCCACCTGCCGCAACAGTATGGCGGTCCGATCTGCATGGATGCCTATCAGTACAGTTTCTACCGCGCCGACGGACAGCGTATAGACAAGGCAACACAGCAGGCGCTGTTGCAGAACGAGGCCGATTACAAGGAGTGGACCTGGTACAAATTCAGTTGCGGTTTTTCGACCTCTGAACAGGGCTACACCTTCGGTCCCTGTGGTCTCTGCGCCATCTCCCGGCTGGCCAGGGATGGGGTGACGGCGATCAAGATCGCCGGGCGGGAGGCGCCGCTGGAACGCAAGCTGAAGAGTATTCAGCTGGTGCGATCGGTGCGTGACCGGGTGACTTCCGGTGCAACGGCGCAGGCCGTTTATGACTATGCCTCGAATGTACGGGCTCGGCCCGAGCTGTGCCACTCGGGCTACATGTGTTACTACCCTGAGGTGCTGGAGGAGGTGGAGTGTGGCCAGCCCGGGCTGCGTGTGGCCGTGCCCAAATGACTACTTGAGCTCTACCGTCACGCTCTTTTTCTGCTCCTTGGCATAGATTTCGTCCATATCCTGGACCTGGCCACTGGCCAGCTCTTCCTCGATGGCGTCGCGTACCTCGACAATCACCACATCCATCTGGATTGTGACACCGGCCAGCGGCGGGTTGGCATCCACCACCACACTCTCCTCATCCACCTTGACCACGGTGACTACCACGTCGGTATCATCGCGGCGGGTCTTGAAGCGGCTGCCGACGGTGATTTCACCCGCCATGCGGAATTGCGCCCGGGGGATAATCTTGATCAGCCGCTCGTCGGTGGCGCCGTAGGCCTGTTCCGGGGTGAGAGTGATCTGCAGGCGTTCGCCTATCGATTTTCCTTCCAGGGCCGTTTCCAGAGCCGGAAAGACGGCGCCGCGCCCCTGGATGAAGGAGACGGTATCCCCATTGTCCGAGCTGTCCAGCAGATTGCCGAGCTGGTCGGTCATGGTGTATTCGATGGTCACTACCTTGTCGTTGCTGATCTGCATCTTGTCGCCCCGCTGTATGCTCAAATGGCCGGACATCTTAAGGCGGATTGTGCCGATGTCCAAGCCGGACGGTTTTCGGCGGGAACCGTCTTCATCAGGCAGGCTTGCGCCGGGCCGGGTCTATTTGTTCTCCCCGGTCGATTTCCGTAGAATTGCAGGTGACAACTCCAGTGGTTCTGCCTAATATCCACCATTTCGTTCAATCACAAAGTCTAGCCTGTATGAAGACCAGCGCCGAATTACGCACCGCCTTTCTGAATTTCTTTATCGAGAAGGGACATACCGAGGTTCCCAGCAGTTCGCTGGTGCCCCATGACGATCCCACGCTGCTGTTTACCAATGCCGGTATGGTGCAGTTCAAGGACACCTTTCTGGGGCGGGAAAAGCGTGACTATGTGCGTGCCACCAGCTCCCAGCGTTGCGTGCGCGCCGGTGGCAAACACAACGATCTGGAAAATGTCGGCTACACCGCCCGTCACCACACCTTTTTCGAGATGCTGGGCAACTTCAGCTTTGGTGACTATTTCAAGTGCGAGGCGATCAAGTACGCCTGGGAGTTCCTGACCGAGGAGCTGGGTCTGCCGGAAGAGAAGCTCTGGGTGACGGTGTACGAAGAGGACCAGGAGGCGGAGGATATCTGGCTCAAGGAGATGAAGATCGATCCGACCCGCTTCTCCCGTTGCGGCGCCAAGGACAACTTCTGGTCCATGGGCGATACAGGGCCCTGTGGCCCCTGTTCCGAGATATTCTACGATCATGGTCCCGACGTGTGGGGCGGCCCTCCGGGTTCGCCGGAAGAGGATGGCGACCGCTATATCGAGATCTGGAACCTGGTGTTCATGCAGTTCAACCGGGATCAGTCGGGTGAGATGACCCCGTTACCTCGTCCGTCGGTGGATACCGGTATGGGGCTGGAGCGCCTGGCGGCCGTGCTACAGCAGGTGCACAGTAATTATGAGATCGACCTGTTCCAGCATCTGATCAAGGCTGCCGCAGAGGTGACCGGGTGCAGTAACCTGGAAGAGAAATCCCTGCGGGTCATCGCTCCCGGCATCCCTGCCTCCCGCGAACTTAGTTCATCCCTGAACGTCATCGCCGATCATATCCGCTCCTGCGCCTTCCTGATTGTGGATGGCGTGCTGCCCTCCAATGAGGGGCGTGGTTATGTCCTGCGCCGGATCATCCGGCGCGCCATCCGCCACGGCTACATGCTGGGCATGAAAAAGCCCTTCTTTCACAGGCTGGTGGCACCCCTGAGTCAGGAGATGGGTGCAGCCTATCCGGAATTGCCCAACATGGCCCCGCAGGTTGAACGGGTGTTGCGCCTGGAAGAGGAGCGGTTTGCCGAGACCCTGGAGCAGGGGATGAAAATCCTTGATTACACCATCGAATCACTGGATGGCAAGCAGATCCCCGGCGAGACTGTGTTCAAACTCTATGATACGTACGGATTTCCCACTGATCTGACGGCGGATATTGCCCGCGAACGGGATCTGACCCTGGATATGCCCGGCTTTGAACAGGCAATGGAGGCGCAGCGGGAGCGGGCGCGCGCCGCCAGCCAGTTCGGCACTGCCCAACAGGTGGAGATCAATCTCGATGGTGCCACTGAATTTACCGGCTACGAGAAACTGGAAAGCAAGGCGACCATCATCGCCCTGTTCCAGGATGGCCAGTCCGTCGATACCCTGGGCGACGGCGAGGTGGGGATGGTGGTGCTGGACCGCACGCCGTTCTATGCCGAATCCGGCGGTCAGGTGGGCGATGAGGGCGTCCTGGTATGTGGAGACACCCGGTTTATCGTTACCGATACCCAAAAGCAGGGCGGTGATGTGTTCGTCCACCACGGACACTTCAAGGGTGACTCGATCCGGGTCGGTGCCGAGGTGGTGGCCCGGGTGGACGGCCACAGGCGTGCCGCCACCGCACTCAATCACTCCGCCACCCACCTGATGCACGCCGCGCTGCAGCGGGTGTTGGGCGATCATGTCCAGCAGAAGGGTTCGCTGGTCAATGCCGAGCACTTGCGTTTCGACTTCTCCCACTATGAGCCGGTCAGTCGTGACCAACTCAAGGCGATCGAGCGCATGGTCAACGAGCAGATCCGGGAGAACCATGTGGTGCAGACCCGCATCATGTCCCTGGAAGATGCCAAGGCGAGTGGAGCGATGGCGCTGTTCGGCGAAAAGTACGGCGACAACGTGCGCGTGTTGCGCATGGGCGACTTCTCCACTGAGCTTTGCGGCGGCACCCACGTCAAGGCGGTGGGGGATATCGGCTTGTTCAAGATTGTCTCGGAAACCGGTATCGCCTCCGGCGTGCGACGTATCGAGGCGGTAACCGGCGCTGCGGCCATCCAATGGGTTGAGGAGGACGAGATCCGGCTACAGCGGATCGCGGACCTGGTCAAAGCTGGCCGTGACGATGTGGCGGAAAAGGTCACCCAACTGGTGGAACGCAGTCGGCGCCTGGAAAAAGAGCTGGGACAGCTGAAGAGCAAGCTGGCCAGCTCCGCCGGCAGCGATCTGGCCGGTAACGCCGTCGAGGTCGCCGGTGTCAAGGTGCTGGCAGCCAAGCTGGATGGGGTCGATCCCAAGGCCCTGCGCGACACCATGGATCAGTTGAAAAACAAGCTGGGCAGTGCCGTAATCCTGCTGGCGGCGGTCAGCGGTGAGAAAGTCAGTCTGGTGGCCGGTGTCACCAAGGACCAGATCCCCACCCTGAAGGCAGGCGATCTGGTGAAGTTCGTCGCCGAACAGGTGGGGGGTAAAGGCGGCGGTCGTCCCGACATGGCACAGGCCGGTGGCAATGACCCCGCTGCACTGCCGGGCGCCCTGGCCTCGGTCGAAGGCTGGGTGCGCGAATCACTTGGATAGTCGGCAATACCGGCTTACGAAACCATGGAAACCACGCTTCTTTTATTGTTTAATTAGCGCCCTTCGGACGCCCGGCTTCTGAGCGGGCGAATTATGTAACTGGAAAGTGAGTAGCAGAATCAATGGCCCTTATCGTACAGAAATACGGAGGCACATCGGTCGGCAGCATCGAGAGAATACAGGCGGTGGCCGACAAGGTTGCGGCGGTAAGAAGCCGTGGTGATCAAGTGGTGGTAGTGGTCTCCGCCATGTCGGGCGAGACCAACCGGCTGATCGCGCTGGCCAAGGCAATCGAAGAGCACCCCTCCGCGCGTGAGATGGACGTGTTGGTATCGACCGGCGAGCAGGTGACTATCGCACTGCTCTCCATGGCCCTGCACAAGGCCGGTTGCCCGGCCAAATCCTACACCGGTGGGCAGGTGCATATCCTGACCGATAGCGCCCACAGCAAGGCGCGTATTCAGGACATCGATGACATCAAGGTGCGGGCTGATCTTGAAGCCGGTTGCGTGGTGGTAGTGGCCGGATTTCAGGGTATTGATGACAATGGCAGCATCACCACCCTGGGTCGCGGCGGCTCGGATACCACGGCGGTGGCCCTGGCGGCCGCGCTGAAGGCGGATGAGTGTCAGATCTTCACCGATGTTGATGGTGTCTACACCACTGACCCGCGGGTGGAGCCGAAGGCCCGCCGCATGAGTAAAATTTCGTTTGAAGAGATGCTGGAGATGGCCAGTCTCGGATCCAAGGTGCTGCAGATCCGGGCGGTTGAGTTTGCCGGTAAATACAATGTACCCCTGCGCGTACTCTCGAGTTTCGAAGAGGGCGAGGGAACCCTGATCACCTTTGAGGACAAGGGTATGGAAGACGCAAAAATTTCAGGTATCGCGTTTAACCGCGATGAGGCCAAACTGACCATCCTGGGTGTGCCGGATCAGCCCGGCGTGGCCTACCAGATACTGGGGCCCATTTCCGATGCCAACATCGAAGTGGACATGATCATCCAGAACATCGGCCAGGATGAGACCACCGACTTTACCTTTACCGTACATCGCAATGATTACGACAAGGCCGTCGCCATTCTCAACGATGTGGCGAAGGACCTGGGGGCACGTGAGGTGATCGGTGACAACACCATCGTCAAAATATCCCTGGTGGGCGTGGGTATGCGCTCCCATGCCGGCATTGCCAGTTCCATGTTTGCGTCCCTCTCGAAAGAGGGAATCAATATCCGCATGATATCGACGTCGGAAATCAAGATCTCGGTGGTGGTCGATGAGAAATATCTGGAGCTGGGTGTGCGTGCGCTGCACGAGGCGTTTGACCTGGCGGCAGAACCGACAAAGATAGGCTAGAGTCTGACTATAGGGACAAGTCAGTTCCATCTGCCGGCACCCGAGGTTAAATGCGCATGCAAAATAGACCTTTAATTCACTTTGTTTCTCAATGAGTTAGCTGGTAGAATTCCGTCGCTCTTTCACCACATCTCCTGTGGGGTAAGTGCTTGGTTGGCGGCGTTTCCTTGTGCTTTCCGGAGGATGGAATTCCTCAGAAGGATGGCGCTTGAGGCGTCATAGTTGGAAATTTAAACAGGGAGATTGGACGATGTTGATCTTGACGCGCCGCGTAGGCGAGACTCTGATGATCGGCGACGAAGTGACCGTAACGGTGCTGGGCGTCAAAGGTAATCAGGTCCGTATCGGTGTCAATGCCCCACGTGATGTAACCGTGCATCGTGAAGAGATTTACGAGCGCATAAAGCGTGAACAGCAGTCTGACCAAGATATAGTCGACGAGTAGTTCGTTTACTTGGACGGGGCCGTTCAGGCCCCGTTGCATTCATTTCCTGAGATTAGATCCGGTGGCTGTGCCATCAGGGGCAGATGTGGCCTTGGAAGCACTTAAACAAAAGCCATTTTAAAGTGAAATTCATAGAAGCAATACGAAAAAAAATGGGTTAGAATACCGCCTCTTTTGGGGTGCGGGGTGACGCCCGGCTTGTTCTGTATGGCAGGACGGCCTCAAAGGGGAGAGGTGCGAAGCACCGAATCACGCGCGCCCCTGATGGTCCGTAAGGACCATTGAACGTGTGAACCGATTTAGGAGAGCTGGCCGAGTGGCTGAAGGCGCGCCCCTGCTAAGGGCGTATACGTTAATAGCGTATCGAGGGTTCGAATCCCTCGCTCTCCGCCATTATTATGAACGACAGTAGATGTTCAGTAACCGTGGGCGATTGATAAGTCCACGATTCGAACCCTCGATTAAATCAGAAGGTTCGATCGCGGAGCGCGAAGCGCGTAGCACAGCGACCGTAGGGAGCTAATCCCTCGCTCTCCGCCATTATTATGAACGACAGTAGATGTTCAGTAACCGTGGGCGATTGATAAGTCCACGATTCGAACCCTCGATTAAATCAGAAGGTTCGATCGCGGAGCGCGAAGCGCGTAGCACAGCGACCGTAGGGAGCTAATCCCTCGCTCTCCGCCATTATTATGAACGACAGTAGATGTTCAGTAACCGTGGGCGATTGATAAGTCCACGATTCGAACCCTCGATTAAATCAGAAGGTTCGATCGCGGAGCGCGAAGCGCGTAGCACAACGACCGTAGGGAGCTAATCCCTCGCTCTCCGCCATTATTATAGTCAGCTATGTAGTTGACAAAGGAGCAGAAAATCTTCAGAATTCGCGCTCCAAAGTTAAGCGCCCGTAGCTCAGCTGGATAGAGTACCTGGCTACGAACCAGGTGGTCGGAGGTTCGAATCCTTCCGGGCGCGCCATTTAGGATCAAGCGGTTAGTGTGAAAGCACTAGCCGCTTTTTCGTTTCAGCACGACCAGTGCGGGAGTTTTGCGGGAGTTTTCTCCGCACATACTGTTTGCTGTCTGGATCAGATTACCTCGTTCGGCCACAGAGTAGTGCGTCGTGATATGCCCTGTTTTTTTTGATGATTTCTGACATTTCTCATAACTCGTGCCTACTGTACGTAGACGCAGTCCACGTGTGTGCTTCAGATCATAGATCCGCACAGTAGCCAAACACCCGTGCATAATTGCAAATGGGCTGTCTGTTTTAGCGGGGGATGTTCAATGCTCGGCTAACCGGCTTGTTAGCTAATTTGCACTATGCATATATATGGTTTCGTTACTATGAAATTTTTTACTAAAGTAATCGTGCTGATTGGCCGTTACATATGAAATTAAAATTTACCATGTAATCAATACGTGGGAAATGGACCCAGTTTAAAACCGGGTTCAACAAAATAATAAATGTTGTGGTAGTAGGCAGGAAAATATAGTGAGTACGGCGAGGCGGGAGTGTAATAAGCTATTTTCGGTAATTTTATTGTTGCTCATTGTCGGTTTTATCGGCGGTTTACCAGCAAGTGTGGCGACAAATCATTTCCAGTTGTTGTTGGTGTGTTTGCCTCTCGTTGTCGTCGGGTTGTTGTGGCTTTGTGCGCAACTGCCAGAGTTTATGTCCAAAAGTGGACAATCAATAAAAACTACCTTGCGCGATATCCTACGTGATCGTTCCAGCTTCCGGGCCAGAAAGCTTTTACTTAACTCTCTGCCTGTAGGGCAGCGCTCGTCCTGAATCCGCTAATAGTAGCGGATTCAGGCCATAATCACGCTGTCGCGAGGCGGTATGACAATTAATGAACTGGAAAGCATGGTTAAGGCAACCGTTCCTGTCCAAGGCAAAAAAAGGTGAGCTATCGTCATTAAATGGTGAGTTGGTATCCGTAGGACGCTCTGCAATGATTGAGCGACATGGTTCCTGCGGTGATGAGATAAAGAATAAATAAGAATCGGTTAACGCGTTCTTTGAAACGTGAATCAGTGTTATTACAGAGTCAACACCTACGAGCAAAGCGATGCTGGTTGTCGATGATTCGCCTCCATGAGGCGGATCGCAAGTATTGTCCTGAAAGGGCAATTATTAATGTGATCAAAAGCAGCAATGGTGTTGCTAAAGACATGCAAACCAAGGTCGGATACAGGGGGGATATCTGTAGTGATGCTTACCGATTGATTCGCAAATAATATAAATGAGCGGGGCGGGGTTAATGGGATTTATTGAATGGATCAGCTGAATCCAATTGAGTTGGCTTACCCCCTGATCGTTTAAAAAAGAGGTGGCTTCGTTTGGACAGCCGCCCGCGGTTCGCCCGCTAAAGACTCGCCATGTCAGGAATGCTTGTTTTATTACACTCTGGCACTGATCAGATTTTGTTAAAAATAATAAGAGAGGAATATATGAGGCGTGTAGTCATCGATCCGGTAACGCGTATAGAAGGCCATCTACGGGTAGAAACGCATATGGACGGTAGTATTGTGACTGATGCGCGTTGCTCCGGCGACATGTTTAGAGGTATCGAAAAAGCGCTGATTGGCTATGATGCCCGTGTCGCACAACAGGTCACCCAGCGGGTTTGTGGGGTCTGTCCATATGCTCACGCTGAAGCGGCTGCGCTGGCACTGGAACAGGCCATGGGGTTACGGCCCAATGAGAATGGCCAACTGCTACGTAACCTGATCGTTGGTGCCTACCAGCTTCAGGATCATCTGCTCCACTTTTACGTCCTTTCCGCCCTGGACTTTGTCGACATCACCGCCATTCTCAACTACCACGGGAATGACACGGGTCTGAAGACTCTGAGGGATTGGGTACGCAGCGAACTGGATAGTGGCAAGATCTTCCCGGCAGCTCCTTTCCTGCCGCGTTACGAGGGTGTTTACGCCACGGATCAGGAGCTAAATATCTCCGCAATCAAGGGTTATCTCGATGCCATTCCCATAATGGCCGATCTGCACAAAATGGTGGCAGTTTTTGGTGCCAAGGCACCTCACCCGGTTGCCATTGAGGCGGGTGGCGTGACCACCCTTCCGACCGTTGACCGGTTGAATCAGTACAAGACTTGGCTGGATGGAGTGGCACACTTTATCCGTAATCAGTATCGTAACGACCTGCTTGGGGTTGCCAGCGCATTTCCCTCCTATTTTAATGAAGGCAAGGGACCAGGCAACTTTCTGACCTTCCCCTATTTCCCCGATTCGTCAGGCGAGAACCACGCCTTTATCGGTGGTGCCACACTCGGCGGAAACTATCAGGCGCTGGATCTATCACGCATTACTGAAGACCACACTCACAGTTGGTATCGGAATGAACCCTCTTCGGGCCTTAAACCGTTGCAGTCGACAACACTGCAGCCGCTGAATTGGGATGAATACCAACAGGAAATCACGCGCAAGAACGGTAAGTACAGTTGGACGCGTGCCCCCCGATATGGCGGGAAGGTGATGGAAGTCGGGCCGACGGCGCGGGTGGTCAATACCTATCGAAGCGGCCAACATGATGATTTCAACCGTCAGGTCGATGGCATCAATAGCGAATTGGATATTGGTCTGGGTGAGTATGATTCAGTGATGGGTCGCCATCTGTCGCGGCTGATCTGCTCGTTGCGTATCCTCGACCGGTTAGAGGCGCAATTGCACGAGGTGAGACCGGACAAGAGTGCCTTCATCGAGCAGGACATGCCGAAAAATATGCGCGGTTATGGGCTTACCGAAGCGACACGCGGCGCACTCGGGCATTGGATTGAAACGGATGATAAGGGTTATATCAGTAATTACGAAATGATCGTGCCGACCACCTGGAATATGTCGCCACGTGATGCGACCGGAAAACCGGGTGCGGTAGAGCAGATGCTAATTGGGACCCAGGTCGCTGACCCTGCGCAACCGTTGGAACTGGCGCGCATTGTGCGTTCAACAGACCCGTGCATGGCATGTTCGGTTCATTAGAAGTGGGGATGAATACGATGGAAAGAATGACACGGCGTGAAGCATTGAAGAGGATCTATGGAGCGATCATTGCCACTGGCGCAGCCTCATTCATCAGTTTTGATGATCTCCTGGCGGCCGACGAACATGTCGATAAAAGACTGAATATGGTCTGGTTGCACGGTAGCTCCTGCTCCGGCTGCTCCTGTAGTTTTCTCGACATTGAGTATGTTCCGGTACTCGATATTCTGAGCCGTTTTACCAATGTCATCTTTCACCCCGACCTATCATTGGCCACTGGTGATCAGGTGACTGGGATACTGGATCGTGTAGTCGATTCAGATCTTGACTATCTGTTAGTGGTAGAGGGATCAACTCCAGTCGGTATGCCACATGCCTGCCTGATGGGTCACAAACCTTTCGTCGAGTGGGTGGTACCCATGGCGCAACGGGCAACCGCGTGCGTTGCCGCCGGAACTTGTGCGGTATTCGGTGGCGTCACGCGAATGAATGACATGCAGACCGGGATACAGACTTTACCTGAACTGCTTGCTGCACAGAATCTAACCAAGCCTCTGGTGAGCCTGCCAGGCTGCCCGATGAAACCTGAGCATATGGTCTACACCTTACTGCATTATGCGATGAAAGGGACGCTGCCGGAGCTTGATTTGCAGCATCGGCCGATTCATTTTTTTGGTCGTACGATTCACGAGCGTTGCAATTACTATGCTGATTTCCAGGAGAAGCATTACGCCAGATACATTGGTGACAGCGGCTGTCTCATCAATCTCGGTTGCCAGGGCGTGGTTACTCGCAATGACTGTATGCTCAACGGCCACAATAACAATACGAGTAGCTGCATCAAGGCCGGGCATCCCTGTGTAGGGTGTGCGAGCGAACATTTTCCACGGCAGATAATGATGCATCGACATGATGACCCGCGGGTCATTAAACGGAAGTTTTAAGACGCTTAGCGGAGATCAAACATGAGTAACCGCCAGGAATCACGCATTCACCTTACTAATTCGCTACTCTTTCGGGCCTTGCTCTACCTGGGGGTGAGCGTTTGCATTGTCTCACTATTATCCATTGCAATTTATTACCAGCGTCAGAACATGCTGCTCGAACAGCGTATTGTCGAAACCGGACACGGCCTGTTGTCTACACTCGTTGCCGATTCCAGCGAATCAATAAACAAGGGGCAGCGCCAATCCTTTCAACATGTGATTGATAACTTCTCAAAAATTGACGAGGTGGATAATGCTGCACTCTACGCCCGCTCTGGATTAATGACCTACAAGTCAGGCGAAGTTACCGTTGGCAAACCGTTTAACCACAAGGATGGGGTTTTGGCCAATCCCAACCGTGCGATCTTTGACGCGACCCGCGGTCGTCACCAGAGAGAAGACTGGAGTGTGCGTGATCCGAATGAAAAACCCTCTACACAACAACATATAGGGACGGTGCGTTCAAAGGGCCATGACTGTGCTGACTGTCATTATGCGATTGATCCTGCACTTGACTTCGATGAAACAGGGCGTGCTCATCTCATGGAAGATGACAAGGCGCATTTTTTTCAGCGCCTGACGGTGACTTCGGAATGTGTGGTCTGTCACACCAACTGGCGTGAAGGTGAGACGGGTGGCTACCTTCAGGTTAGCATGGACAACAGCTACGCGGTGGCACAGAAAAACGAAAATCTGATTGGCGTGTTAATTATCATAACTGCAGTGCTGTTGCCTGCACTCATTATCGTATTGTTGGTCTTTCGTCTTATCATCTATCGACCGATCTACTCCCTGATTCACAGCATCAATGACCTGACCCAGGGCGAGGGAGACCTGACGCTTAAACTGAATGACAGGAAGCAGGATGAAATGGGCCTGCTCTCCCGTCTGTTCAACCGTTTTATCGACAAGATCCATATTATCGTATCTCAGATCAAGATGCGGATGCATGGCGTACAACTTGCCGCGACCACACTGGGTGAAAAAAGCCTGACCATTAGTGCCAACAATCGAGATATAGCAGCGGAGCTCAGTGATATTGCTGGACAGACAGATTCAATGAAGCATTCATCGCAACGGGTACTGGCAGCTATCGAGCACATTGATTCTGGATTAAATGACATAGTCCGTGCCATGCAACAATCGCGGACCAGTTCGCAACACAACCGAAACTGCACTGACCAGGTGGTCAAACGAGTCGATAAGGTTTCGACACGTATGCAGGCCATTATCGATAACTCACGTCAAGTGGCGACACAACTTGAATTGATTGACAAAATTGCGAAGCAGACCAACCTGATTTCCCTTAACGCCGCTATTGAAGCCGCACGTGCAGGTGAGTATGGGAGTGGATTTGCAGTGGTCGCAAGTGAGGTGCGTAGTCTTTCTGATGAAACCACGGCGCTGACCAGCTCAATCAACAACTCTCTTGGGGTTTTCGTGCAGGAGATCGAAATGGCGGAACAGGAGGTAATGGCTACTAAGGATATGGTCAACGAGGTCACCGAAACTTCACGTGCTACCGAGCAGGATCTCTCAACGGCAGTTGATCAGGTTGATAGTCTGAAAAATGAGTTCACCGAGGTGAATGCCGCGGCGCATAAACAGGATGAGATTGCCGATCGTATTGCCGAAAACATTCTGAAGGCAAGCAGTGAAGCGAATAAGACCCATGAAGTATCGCAAAGCCTGTTGACGCTTGCGGAGCAATTGGTTCAGTCTGTGAATGAGGTTGAGAGTGAGACTTCCAAGTTCAAAACCGGCGCTATATTGACAACCTGAGAGAGCCAGTCCGTGCGAGCGGGAGTTGCAGAATTCGCGGATGAACCCGCTCCCACAAAAGCGCTATCCTGCATGCAACAGGGCAGATCCTGCGCCGCGCATCCCCACAAAAGCAATGGGTTAAAGAGTAAGCGTCTGGACGTTGATTTCATATTTCAGTCCCGGGATTGCTGGTTCTTGGTTCATTACTTGTGCGGACAATATCAGCGACCGCCAGGGCCACCATTCGCCGCCACTCCAGTCCCAGGATCTCTCTCATTCGACGCCCCGTGGACAGGCCAAACCGGATGACCGGTGTCAAGTGTCTAAGGAGTGAATATAAGAGTCCGCCAGCCTGTTCCCGTGTTAGGAGGTGAACTCGTCGTTTAGGTTCCCACAATATACGCAGCTTGGAAAACTGATCCGGCCAACTCCATTCATCGCTATGGTCGATCAAGGAAACAAGATCACTAACGACCATGGGCGTTAGTGATCTTGTTTTCTAAGGTCGCTGCCATTTCTGGATACGGTTGTTGCCGAGATCGGTTACGAAAACGGTTCCGTCCGGAGTAACGGCCACGGCCATAGGGTATTGAAATTCACCCGGTCCATTCCCCTGATCTCCGAAGCTCGTGAGAAAGGCACCGTCTGCGGTGAATTTCTGGATTCGGTGGTTGTAGAAATCGGCGACGAAGACATGGCCTTCCGGTCCCACGGCAATACTGGTTACGGTTGCAAACCAGCCATTGAAAGGCCCATGAATGTTGAGTGCGAAAGGACCGCCCCATTTGCGGGAAAATTCTCCTCCCGGATCGAACGCCTGTACCCTGTCATTGTAGCCATCCGCGACAAAAAGCGTTATATCGGAAGCCAACGCGACATCGGTGGGGTAACTGAATTGCGCTGATCCGGTGCCGGATTTGCCGGTTGTTCCCCACTGTCTGATAAAAGTACCGTCCGGGCTTAGCTGTTGGATGCGGTGATTGTAGAAATCAGCCACATAAAGAGTACCGTTCGGTCCGGCAGCGACGCCGCCCGGCGCATTGAATCGGCCCGGCCCGGCTCCCGGTGCGCCGATTGTGCGTTTTGGCATTCCGTCCAGGGAGAACACCTGAATGCGGTCATTGAAATACTCGGGCACATAAATCTCGTCGCTCCGGATCGCCAGGTTCATGGGGCGGCCGAGTTCGCCCGGACCGTCACCCGGTTTTCCGAACATGCGGAGGAAGTCACCGTTCAAGGTGAAAACCTGAATTCGCCCGTTACGGGCATCGGCCACGAACACTTCCCCACCTGCAACAGCGAGACCTGTGGGATCATGGAATTGCCCCGGTTCCGCTCCTTGTTCGCCCCAGGCCGAAACAAAGCGGTAGCCGGGCTCGCTGGCTGACGGTACAAAGGCGAGCCACGCACTCAAGAACAGGAGCGTCAGAGCCAGAACAATGCCGCCGCCAATTTTTAGAGCCTTTTGCCGCACTGCTTTGGGCTCTCCTAAAAGTTGACCCGGAAACCTGAGCGCAGGATATAGTCCTTCTCCAGTGCCGTGCCGTTGAGATCCTGCACGACAGGCACTTGGATACCGGCTTCAATAATCCATCTTTTGGTCACGTATTGCAGTCCGGGGAGAAGAAACAGGCTCAGCCCGCCGGAGTTGGGATCATCAACACCGCCGCTTCGGTTCTTTTCCTGATAGATCAGATTGCCTTCAAGCACACCGTACAGGAAACCCGGAACGCCCGAGCCCAGTTTGCGCGGCCACAGGCGATATTGCAGTGAACCATCGAGACGGGCCACGTCGCCGAACTCGAAACTGTTCGCTTCGGTGTTGACCTTGTAGCTGGCCTGCGCATCAATCTGAAAATCGAGTGTCTGGTAGGTGAGGACGATACCGCCGAACGGGTCCCACGAGCCGGAACCGGGCTGGACACTGGCGGGCAGACGGCCAAGGGCATCGGTTTCATCATCTTCGCCGGTCGGTGTTTCAGTCCCGGCAAATGGTGCGATACGGAGTGTCCGGCCGGGCCAGTCGCGCCGGTAGACCGTGTACCTGGCAAACAGACTCACATCGCCAAGACCGCTGGCGCTGCGCTCCCTCCGCGTCCCACCCGCGGTTATTTTCAGGTTTTTATCGACATAGGGGACTATGCCGAACAGCGCTAAATCCGGCGTTACGCCATAGCCGAGGGCTGAAACCAATGCCCAGGCGGTTCGGTTACGGTCTTCGCCACTCGCATCGTCTCCTGACTGGTCCAGGACAAATTGCTCCCGGAATACAAATTCACCTTTAGCAACGGGCAGTGCGGTGTTGAACGATTGTGGCGCAGCCAGGGTCGGAGACATCCACCCTGTCATGATCATGCCGGCGAGATAACCGTACACAATTGGGCATCTGGCATTTTTGAAGTTCATTGTTCGCTTCCTTTCCCAGCAAAGCCGCGCAGTGTGAATCCAGCCGCCTCCACGGCTTGCCGGGCTTTCTCTACATTCATGGTGGCATCTTCCTTCATGATGACCGTGACGGTTCCCGAGCTCATATCAGTTTCGATCTTCTCCACGCCTTCAATCTCACCCAGCTGCTTTTCGATGCCATAGGCGCAGAATGGGCAGGCGAGGCCATCGACCTTGAGTGTATAAGCCGGATTGGCACCCTGGGACTGAACCGGGCTGACCCACAGGGCGGTTACCAGAATGGCAACGGGGAAGCCGCGCCATATTGTTGAGAGATGATTGACGATTGTCATGACGGTTCCTCTTGATCGTCGGTTCGCGATTCCAGGGCCTCGATAATCGAACAGGAACCTAATGTGCCCTGTCCGGGGCAGGTGGTTATCAGCTCATCAAGTGCTTGCCGTATATGCTGAAGATGGCCGATCTTGGCGTCCACCTCATCGCGCTTGATCCGCGCCCGGCGTTGTATATCGGCGCAATCCGCTGAGCCATCGGTCCTGAGTTGAAGGAGTTCAACAATTTCTTTAAGCGAGAATCCAAGAGTCTGGGCCTTGCGGATAAACCGGATACATTGCACTGTTTCCGGGGGGTAGCGGCGGACCCCACGCGAGAACCTCGGCGGCTGAGTAATCAGCCCCTTTCGCTCGTAATACCGGACGGTTTCAACGCCAACGCCCGCCGCGCTCGCCACTTGACCAATTCTCATCGCTTTTTTGTTCCTTATCTCTCATCAAGCTACACTCCGTACCGTGGTACGGAGTCAAGGCAGTACGCGCTGCAATAGGTCAACCCTCAAAAAGAGCATCGATTATCGGACACTCCGGAACTGCGCCCCCTTCACACCGGGATGACACCTCCGCAAGCGTTTTTTCCAGTTTTTGTAAATCTGTGATCTTGCGACGGATACTCGTGAGATGCTGGAGCGTCAGGGTTTTTACCTGTCCGCAGCTATAGCCCCGATTGACCAGACCCAGCAGTGTACGGACCTCTTCGAGGCGAAAGCCGAGTTCCCGGCTGCGGCGGATGAATACCAGCCGCCGTAGATGATCATCGCTGTATTGACGATGCCCGCCTTCCGAACGTGGAGGCTCTGGGATCAGACCTTCGCGCTCGTAATAGCGGATAGTTTCGACTTTTACCCCAGAGCGCTGTGACAGCACGCCAATCGTCAGATTTCGTCTGTGTTCATTCATCGGTTGAATTCAGAGTCCAAAAAAAATACTTGAATCTGTAGTTACTACAGGATCTAGCATGAGTATAGAGGCTGTTGAAGGAGTTTTTTTGCTATGAACAAACAAGCGCTATCGAAAGGCCTCCGTGAAGGGCAAGGGCAATCCACTGGCGGAGGACCTTCCTACAAGGCCATGTTGGCATCGGGGAGCATCGTCGGTGCTGTGCTGGCCTCGTCCTGCTGTATAGTCCCGCTTGTCCTCCTGACGCTTGGTGTCAGCGGCGCCTGGATAAGCAATCTGACCTTGTTAGCGCCTTACCAGCCTCTGTTCATTGTTGCCACTTCAGGTTTTCTCGGAGCCGGATACTGGGCGGTCTACCGGAAACCCAAGGCACAGTGCGCGGGGGAGGGCCATTGCGCCAGCCCCCTGTCAGATCGTGTGGTCAAACTGACCCTGTGGGTGGCGACAGCCTTGGTCATGGCGGCGATAGGTGTGGGCCTGTGGGGCTCCCTGTTTGTGTAAGGAGCTCTTGATGAAGCGGTTGTTAGCGCTGTTTTTGTCGTTGCCAGCTTCGTTATGCCTGGAATGGCCGGGGCGGCGACAGTGACCTTTAGCAACCGCAGTACCGACATCGAAACCCTGACGGCAGCCACGACCAATGCCGGTTATCCGTCAATACCTGCAGCGGAGGACAGGCAAAGATGAATGCCAAAAACGTTATAGACCACAAATCAACGATCACCTGTCCGCATTGCGGACATCAGGAGACGGAGACCATGCCGACAGATTTTTGTCAGTTTTTTTATGACTGCAAGGGGTGCGGTGAAGTCCTGCGGCCCCAACCCGGTAACTGCTGTGTTTTCTGCTCCTATGGGACAAAACCCTGCCCGCCAATCCAGCAAGCGAGAGCCGAGGGACAGTTGGCGGGTTCCTGTTATACCGACTAGGTGGAAGCCGGAAAAGCGGGCAGGGTATTTCCTGCAACAAAGTTGCATGGTTGTGCATAATTCGACTTTAAAAAAGCGGTTTGACGAGGCCCGCCGGGCTGAAGCACAAGCGTTACGCTTTATACCGAAGAGATTGGTAAAACTTCGGTTAGGAAAGGGTTGGTTGCAGGCTCAACCCCTTCTTCGTTTTTATCGAAAAATCCCAAGTGATAGTCCATAAAGCTGACAAGCCGGATTTGTCACGCACCTCCCGAATGCCCGTCTATTGGCCGGCAACTACCGTATTGAGGTCAATTTTGCGTCGTCCGATACAGACTCGACCGTATCCCGTGATTGTATACCTCGATAAATGCGTCAAAACGCTCCGGCTACTGTGCTTCATAATCCTGACCGGTTTTCCGGCGGGGATGCGCGATCGGGGCAACCTCATTAATGATAAAGGGTGCGCGCCTATCAATTCAGCGGATAATTTTTCATCAGAGTTGTGGGGTCATCACAAAAACATCACAAATGGGTCACATGGAGACCTCCAGTGGGAAATCTTCGGTTACAACTGGCCGAATGGCCCCTATTCCAGAACCGGGTGAATTATGGACTGGTGATCGGATGGGTGATCCACCCTTCCAGCGGATCAAAGGTGGTTGGCAGGCCATAGTTGCTGTGACGCCGCGTCCACGCCCATGCGGCCTGGATGGCGCAGAGCAGGGCGTCGAGATGATCCGCACCGGGGTCATCGGACAGGCTGTTTGGCGCTTCCACTGTCAGGCCATGGGATGGCTGAACGCCGCCTTTGTTGACGAGGTTAAGTATTTCCATTCTCGCTTTGTATTGCTCCCGGGTCTGTTTGGCTTTGCTGTCCTGCTTGTAGCTTTGGCGACCGATCAGGCTTCGGGCCAGAATGCCGGGATACGCTTCGACGACGATCCGCCGCGGGTCACCTTGTTGCAGGCCGGGTATCGTGACACCGGCTTCTTTGATGCGTGGCGCGCCCTCAAAGAACATCAGGCCGACCGGTGTTCCATAAAGCTTTTGCGGGCTGATGGATCCGGCGGCGATATCGGTTGCGCGGCGATGCTCCTTGTCTCCTGCAGGGCGGTCTTTGCGGTAGTCATCCAGTGCGGAGCGAAAGCCTTGGCGTCCGAGCTGTTTGGCATGATCGACATAGCCCTGCCAGCTGTCCGGCCAGCCGATGGTCTCGATGAATCGCCTGGACTGTCCGAATGGGAAGTCGATCCCGGCGACCCATGGGCCAGGCCTTTTCAGGGCGGCCTCGAATGCCGCGAAGTCCCGCCACTCAGTCAGATTACCCGCGCGGAGATGAGTGCCTTCAAGCACGGATTCCAGGCAGGTGATTGGTTTGCTGCGTTGCGGGCGGCTGGTGAAATCGATGCCGTAAATAATCATGCGTCCATAGTGGCACTGCTTGGGCCGGCGATCCAGAATAACTCCCCGTTGAGCTGAGGCGGTGCGCGTTGTGCCTCCGCTGGATCAACCTGATCCAGGGAAAAGTGTGCGCAATTGGTCCGAAAGTGGGGTAGCGGATATGGCTTTGCCAGAAACGTTGTGGGAGTATGTCCGGTTTGTTATCGGCGAGCAGCCCTTGGTGGCGTTTGTAATGGGAATGGATTTGGTGATATGTGTGGTTTTTTCCAGGTAATACAGAAGACGGTTCCTATCTCAAGAGAGAAATTCACTGCTGCTCTGAATACGCTTCATCATCGGGGACCCGATGATCAAGGCGTTCATTATCTGGATTTCAACACACCGACGGCCGATGGGGAGGTGGTCTGTCACGCCGCTTTCGGGCATCAGCGGCTTTCAATCCTTGATCTCAGCGATCGCTCGCATCAGCCGTTCCTCAGTCAGGACAAAGTGTTCCTGTATAACGGAGAACTGTATAACTACCGGCAGATCGGGGCGCAACTGAAAAAGCAGGGTGTTGATTTCCGCACCACGGGTGATACCGAAGTTTTCCTCAGATCCGTCGTCTCCGGAGGCGCCGGGGCGCTGACCGATTTTAACGGTATGTGGGCCTTCAGCCTGTTTGATGCAGGCAGAAATGCTCTTTTCCTGTCACGCGACCGGTATGGCAAAAAGCCGCTTTTCTATTATCTCGATGATGAGGTGCTCTGCGTCTCCTCCAGCATCGGTGCCATCAAGACATATCTTGGGCTGAATCTGGAATTTCGTCGTAGCGCGCTGCTGGACTATTTTCTCTTTGGGTCCATGCATCCCTCCGCCTCGGCTGAGACGCACTTCCAGAAAATCTCTCAAATCCTGCCTGGCCACTACTGCACCTTTGATTTCAGCCGGTGGGAGATGACCGGCGCTCCCTATTTTGACTGGCACCATCCACCCGCAGGTTCAACGGGAGATTACCAGCAGCAAGACCTGGTCGAGGTGCTTCGGGACAGCGTCGCTTCGCGGCTGGTGTCGGATCGCCCTGTGGCACTGCTCTTGTCGGGTGGGATCGACAGCTCGTTATTGCTGTCGGTGCTCTATAGCGAGAAATTACAGGACCAGGTGAAAATTTTCATGGGCGATACCGGCCGCTCCGATGATTACAAATATGCCCAAAAATGTGTTCAGGAGCTGGGCGTGGCCGCGGAAACCGTGGTGCTGGATTACGACAGCAATTCGTTCGAACAGTTTTTACAGGTATGCCTGCATCATGAAAAGGCGTTTCCCTTCAATGGCAATGCCATGGCGATGCCGCAGATGTACGAGGCCATAGCCCAGCAGGGGATTCCGGTAGTACTCGACGGAACCGGTGGCGACGAATTGTTCGGCGGGTATTGGGGCCGGCAGTTTCAGGCGGCAGTCCGCAATGCAGTGAGGCGGCATGACTGGGCCTGGATCAAGCAGAGTTATGCCTGTGACGGCAAGGTCAATAATGTTCGCAGACATATTCGGGATGCCTTCTGGCCCGCCCGGTATTTGAATGCCAAACAGTCCCTCAAGACCCGCGTGTCGGCGCAACTGCATCCGTTGCTCAATATACCAGCACCGGAGATCTGGTCGGCGAAAAATCCGGATCCCCTGAATGATCTGGGTCTTGGTTTTACCGATGTCCTGTGCAATGACATCGCGCCGGGAGGGCGCCTGGGTGAATGGATATGGCACAATGACCGCAATGCCATGATGGCCAGTGTGGAGAACCGCAGCCCCTTGCTGGACATGCGACTGCATCCATTTGTTTTTTCCGGGTACCGGAAAAAATATGCCGATTGCTGGAACAAGCACGAGTTGCGGAAGGCGTTTGACGCCTTACAACCCCTGCCGACCCAGTGGCGCAGTCAAAAACAGGGATTTCGGTGGGATGGAAAACATTTCATCAACAATAATCGGACGAGGATTATGGAGTTGATAGAGGCGACGGAATGCCTGTCCGATGTGGTCAATACGAAAAGACTGCTTTCCCTGGCCCGGAAGTATCCCAATATCCTGCGATCTTCCCTGGGCAAGCGTACCCTCTGTATTGCCGGGCTGGAGCAGAGCCTGATTAAAAACTAGCCGGAAGGCTTTTCCGGTTGTCGTTGTTCATCAAACTCGATTATTGCTCTCAGCGAAGTGAAGTTGGAATGGGCGGTTAATCTTTTCATGCAGCTGGGGCTAGTCGGAACCAGCCCCAACATCACGCCACATAAAACCTGCCGGGGCGTCCAGGATTACTCGGGATCGGCGAAAACCTCGTCGCCAGTCGGCTCCAGGTGTGAGACGTCATTCATTTCCTGACGAAATTTTGAAAGCTCATAATACATGCGTCGGCGCGCACGACTCTGGTTGCCAAGCGGACGGTGTTCCGGGATGCAGTGCCAGGGGTTGATTTTCAGGCGCTTGGCAAATTCGAACTGTGCCGCCGAATCGAATTTCTGCCGGGGAATATGGATGGTTGCCGCCGGAATGTAGGGTGACAGTTTTTCCGGCCAGCGCACTGCGGCATTCTCAATCGGCATGCGGTGCGGATCGGTCTGCAACTGGATCTGCAGATCAAACTCCACGTCTTTTTCATCCAGAGTTTTCACCATGTTGTCGCGTAGGTAGTTGAACGGCGGCGAGCCGAACGGCAGGCCGGGAATATCTTTGGGCACCCCGGTTTTGGGGGCAAACGAGTACATCATCGCCTGGCCCTCGCCGAGCAGATAGGGCACGCAACTGTAGTAGCGGTGGCCCAGGGGGTTGAACTGGGTTTCGTTCCACAATGCCTGCATGATGAAATCCAGGATATGTGAATCGAACGGATTGATAAAATAGTAGATCGGCATGTCCACCAGGCTCCAGTACTGCAGCTTGGCATTTTCCCGCACGTCCGGGGTGACGAAGGTGGGGGTGCAGACTCCCATCATGTCCTGGGTGAACTTCTCCTCATCCATCAGCTTCTCGCCCGGCACATCCATGATTTTGATCGCCATGCTGGAGAACCCCACGTCGCGGATATCCGCCGGTACGTCCGGACCGGGACCGGAAAAGCGTATGTAGGCTGGATAACTGCGCTGGCTGGCAAAAATCCCCTGCCGCAGATGCTCCGGCAGGTCATCGCGAATAGTCACCGTGGCCCGGACGATGCCGTGGGTCTTGGTGTTGCCGCCACGCTGGTAGCCGCCAGGTTTGAAATGGCCGCGCATCTGGTCGGCCATGAGGTCGATAATGTCGTCAAGCGCCTGTTCCTCCCAGGGAAATATCTTTTCCTCCGCCAATCCCAGTCCGTAGTCAGGGCGGTTGCGGTTGATCAGGTACTGCAACAGTCCGGCGACCGGCTCGCGGGTCAGGCGATTCAGCGTTGGTCTGAAGTAGGGCTCCAGGCGACGTTCTATGTTCAACCCTGTGACCAGAATCCGATGCAGGACATCTAAAACAGGATAAAGCCGTCTGCGCAACGCCTTGTTCATGACGTGGCCTCGTGCTTTGTCATTGCAGCGTTGGCCAGGTAGCGCAAGGCCCGAATACCGGGCATGAAGAAATAAGCGCCGCCCTGCACGGTGACGAATTGGGGCATCGTGTGAATGCAGTGGGCCGGGCCCTGGGGATCGGGTTGGCTGAAGTGATTGGTCGACCGGCCATTCGCGAGCGGTTGTCGGTTACCCAGCAATGGGTCGGCCTCGTTCTGTACCCCGCCAAACTTGGCTCCCATCGACCAGGCGTTCTGCACAAACTCAAACTGGCGCGAGATATTGGCGACCAGGCAGATGAAGTGCAGGCCCCGTTGTGTCTGCGCGGCACCTGTTTCCAATGCCTGTGCCGGCGACAGCTGTTCACCGTAGACGCGGCCGCGTCGCAACAGTCGATGAAAGCGGGTCGAGGCGATCAGGTCATCGCCAGGGTGTTGGCGGCCAAAGCCAAATATCCGCACCAGGCGTGACAGCATGCCGGTCACGCCTGGAGGAAAATCACCCGTCCTGGGATTGGAACGGCGAATATGTGCACCGACCGGGCACTGCTGGCCATGCGGGTCCCGGGCAAAATCAAACTGATTCAAGGCGGCCGCTGGACCGCTGTTTTCAATCCCCTCGATCGGTTGCCCGGCGCGGTCAACCAGCGGCGTGCCGTCGCGCTGACGGCCCACCATGCGGCTGGCCAGTTGCTCCCGCTGCTGCGGGTCTCCATTGGCCTGCTGGTCCAGGAATTGCCAGAACCCGGGCACATCCTGATGCAGTTGCCGCATGACCAGATAGCTGCCGTTGCGTCCCAGGTCCTGCAAGTTTGGCTGTTCTTCAGCCATCGGCAACAGCAGGGATGGCGTGTCAGCCTCGGGATCAATCAGTGGACGCTGGGTATATTGGCCATATTCGTTCGGGTAGCCGAGCAACAGTTCACCCAGGGAGAGCAGGTTGGAATATCGGTCCCGTCGGTGCAAATCGGTGGTTTGTCTACGTTCCCAGTCGATAGCGGGCTGGCTAATGCCATCGGTAAAACCGAAGGGTTCGATATTGCCGCTGTCGACCGTGGGCAGCTCGGTAACTATCTGAAACGCCTGCCCGAATAACGGGTCCTGGATAGTCTCCCTCCAGGCGGTCAGCCGGCTGGATTTGGCGTACAGCATCAACAACAGATGCGGCACACTGTCCGGGGCGCCGCCCCAGGTCCAATGTTCCGGGGCGTTGTCTGCCACATCACCCAGACGCCGTGACCGGCTGTCATCAGCGGCCATGCCGCTAATGAACTCCTCGGAGAAGCCTTCAAGCACCGCTTCGTCCAGACACAGGGCGCGCAGGCCGCTGGCAGTGACGGCCACTTGCAGTGCCGTTTCCGGGGGTGGGTCACTCCACTCGGCGCTGCTGACGGGAGCCGTCTCCAGCCATTCACCCGCTTTTGCAGCATCGGTAATGTCGAGTAATAAAAACAGCGCCTCCTGCAGACCACCATGCCCGAAACGGGTCAGTGCCTGGATATCGCTGTATTCCGGGTTGCCGCGTCTGTTCATGATGGTTTCCGGGTCATGCTTGAATCTGTGCCAGCCACTGGCGAATTTCCTCATTGCTCTCCTGACGAACCTCCACACCTTCCCGTATGCGACTGTTGCGGGCCAGGTCAAAGGCCGTCAGACCGGGGTACGCCTTGTACCAGACCTGGGTCGGCAACGCCCGACGCTTCAGGAAATGCTTGAATTTCTGCTCCTGTTCCGCACCATCCTTGATCAGCCAGCGGGTTGAGGGGTAACCCGCGCCATTGCTGAATACCAGATTCAGGCCCCAGGCGACTTTGTTGATAAAATCATCCATATAACTCTCCAGGCTGCCGTCGTAATTGCTGGCGAACAGCAGACGTCGGTTGTCATCCAGCATGACCCAGCGGGCGAAGTGGATCGTCTGCACCCGGGTCAGATAACCACGGTTGTAGACGTGCCGCGCCGCGTAATCGAGCAGCCAAAGAAAAAACCGAACCGCATGGCGGCGAAACGGCTGCGGCTTGACCTCGCCGAATGCGCTGAAGGGATTGGTGACATCGTGATCTTCCCGGGCGGCCAGCCGCCGCATATAGTCCCGGGGCGGGCGATCGACCGACTCCGGATCGCTACGCTCCAACTGGCGCAGTCGCCAAACGAGGTAGGGCGACACCAGCAGAAACAGCGGTGACAGGAGCAACAGCAGCAGCGGTACTCCCAGCTTGTGCAGCAGGTTCTTCATCCACCAGTCTACCGGTGTTGGGGCGGCTGGTGTCAGGGTCAGTCGTGCGGCGTCCTTTTCCCGCTCCACAAAGGAGAGCAGCCGTTGGCGAATGGCACGCGGGTTATCCCGCCCGATCTCCCGCACAATCCGCCGAAGCTCTCCGGACAACGCCTCGTGCAGTGCTGTCTCCTCACGAATCTGCAGGACGGTGCGGCCACGCCAATTAATGTAGTTGGCGGCCGGTTCAGTATTGTGTGCCTGCATCCAGTTGACCAGACTGTCGCGCTCGTCGATGAAGGCGTCGCAGTGGCCGAAAATGTGCCTCAGTTGCGGCCCGGCCAGTACAGCCATCTCGGCGATAAAGGTGTCGGACGGTCCATCACAGTCACCCAGAAAAACCAGTCGCGGTGGTGCGGCCGGCAAGGTTGATATCTTATCTTCCGCCACCCGTGTCTGCAGGATCAAAAACCGGGCGACATGCAGGCGATCGAATCGGTCAAACGGAAACAGTGTATTGTGCGGGTCAACCACGCCCGGCTCGCGGTTCATGACCTCCAGCAGTGCCCGCAACGGATCCAGTCGATCCTCGGCAATGTTCGCAATAATCATGAAAGTGGATTGCGGCGTCATGCAGTGCAACCTGTCCGGGCAAGCTGATTTATGGCGTATCGTGCCGGGTTAAGGCAAAGTCCAGCACCCTGGTTTTTCCCCACCAGACCTTGCCCAGATAAACGCCGGGTTCAATCTCGCGGATTTCATCACGTATCACCTTGGCGAAAAATGAGGTTTTTGAATAATCGATCACAATGGTCTCTTCGCCATCCATCCAGCTCTTGTCGCGGTACACCTTGGCGACTACGAAGGTCAGGCTGAAAGGCGTAATCTTGTTAATCAGGATGCCGGACTGGTAGTCCGGGGGAAACAGGTCGAAAAGCTTGCCTTGCCAGGCAAACAGTCGCGCAATGCCCGCCAGGGTTTTGGAGAACAGCGAGCCGGTGACAATCGCGGTGCCGCGGGTATCGCCGGATGGGATTGTGCCGGCATCCGCGTTGCAATAGATGTCATCCAGCTCATCCCGTGACTTGTCCAGCCACTGCATTACCAGTTGGTTCATGGTGCCCCTTTTGTTCTTAGTTGGGATGCGCTGAAGTAGGTCTCCCGGCGCACCTCGTTCATCCGCCCCAGGGGTTGATGTTCAGACAGGCTCTGCCAGGGGTTGAAACGGATCTTCTCACAGGCCGCCAACGCCTCGGGGCTGTCGAATGCCTGTTGCTGGATGGTGAGGGTGGCCACCGTATGGAAGGGAGAAACATCTTCTGCCCAGATCACCGATGCATCCTCGATCGGCATGTCGCCCGGGTGGGTTCTTTTTTGTATGCCGAATTCCAGACAGACCGGTGCCTGGTCCAGATGCGCCTTCATCGCGGAACGCAACTGATCCTTGCCGGGTTGCCCGGCCGGTGGCTCCGACGTCCCGCTACAAGGGGTGACCGAGTATTTGACCGCCATGCTGTCATCTGTTCCGAGCCGGTACGGGGTGGTACTCCAGTAACGAATGCTGAACGGACTGCTGTGCACGGCGCGGGCCTTGAACAGAATCCACAGGGACTTCAGATGCGAGTCAAACGGGTTGATAAAAAACCCCACCATCTTGTCTTCCTGGCGCGCCCGGATAAAGTCGAGGAAATCTTCCGGGGTGCCGACAAACAGAGCCGGATAGCTGTTGAGCAAAAAATCCTGGATGCCGCTTTCGCCCCAAAGCGTCTCTCCCTTGACGCCGAATATCTTGATAGAGAGGCCACGGATATCTTTTTCTGAATCATCCTGCCGGCTGGCGTTGGCGAAACGCAACCGCGCCCGGTAGCTTCCCGGTTGGGCAAACAGCCCCTGTCTGAATTCATTATTGATTGACTCGTGAACACGAAATGTGGCGTCGAGACAGCCCAGGCTTTTTGCCTGATTAAAGCGGGGGATGACGCCATTGATCGGACTGGAGCGCATGATGGTCGCGATGCGCTGATTCATTTCGGCCACCAGCTGTTCGGTGTTGACGGGCTCATCCGCGGTTGTCGTCCCCGTCAGGATAGATCCCACCAGGGTCGCTACCAACATCAGTGGACGCTTTAATCGGCAGATGTTTGCTGTGTTCGTCCCTTTCACCCGTGCTCCCTATGGCTGGTTGGAAAATGCCGGATCTGTTTCCGCTCCCGGGCGTGGCTTCCATGAGATGTCGTAATAACTCCCCCGGTCCCGGGCCCAGGGATCAAAGGCGTTTTTCACATGCATCAGTTCATTCTTAATCTCGGGGATGTTGCGGATCAGCAACCGCTTCAGTGGCGACACAGCGACTTTGTGACCGTTTACCGCTTCCGGCTCGAGGCAGGCCTGACTACCGTCGGCCAACTTGCTGACCGGGTAAGGGCACTCCTGGACCGGGCCGTTATGCATGACCCAGTCGTAGCCTAGGCGCGAATAAAACTCGGGCCGGAAGCTGGAGGTAAAAAAACGGTCGCTGAACAGGCGGCGGGAGGCGTTGATAATGAAGATATGGAACTGGGTCTCGGAAATGGCGAAGCCGTGCGGACGGGTGTACTCCGCCATCCAGCCAACGATATTGTCCACGTCTTCGATATTGTCCACCACCGAGCCGTCCGGACGGCCATGGCAGTCGTTGATAAAGCTGCCATCCCCGTTAAGCTGAGCCGTGGAGATGATTTTGCCGGCGTCGCAGGCATGGGTGCCGTAAATCTCACGCAGGCGTTGCACGGTCTCCTGTTGATGCCGACGCCAGGGGTCGTTCTCATCCAGACGATGATCGACAAAGTCATCAAAACTGGTCAATGTTTTCAGCCCGATCTGACGGCGGAATTCGTTGAAGCGCGGCACGCCACGCTCACGATCGCGCAAAATATCCAGTGCGATAATATCGAGCTGTTTGCTCTCGGAATCCAGGTGTGGCATCGGCAGGTTTTGTAAAAACAGTGGCGAATTACGCAATTGCAGCAGGCCCAGTCGTTGCCGGCCCATGCTCAGGCCCCAGTTTTCCAGACCACGCTGATGCATCTGCACGGTAGCCGCCTTGCGTACCGTCGCGGCGACCGGAATGTTGTGGGTGATCCTGTTGGGTTCGCTGGCATTGCGGAACTCGATCAGGTCAGGTACCAGTGCATGCAGTCGGTAAACAGACGGGAACTCTTCGGGAAAGTTGAACGGCGACCCGAAATGGTTGGTGCCGCCGTTGACATCCGTCTCCAGGTTGTTCAGATTCCATGCATCGTGCTTCCACCACAGACGGCCTTCAGGGCGGCTGTTGCCCAGGCCGAAAATGCCGGCCCCGGATGCAAATACCGAATAGGCGCCACCGGATGCCTTGGGGTTATCGGATTGCCCCAGCCACTGCGCCACTTTCGATGCGGTTCGGCTGAGGAAGTTCTCGTCCTTGCCGGTGATGCGTCGCAAGATTTGCGAGACCCGGCTCTCCTCCTGGTTGAACAGGCCGGACCAGTTTGAATTCATCGCTTTATTCAGGGGTTCGTTATAGAGCAGTTGAGTGGTCCATTCGATGGTGTGAATCTTTGCAATCTCGGCAGCTATCACCAATCGTGCTGCCTGAAACAGCCGCTCATCTTCAACGTCCTTGTAAGCAATGATCCGATCAGGCTGGTCCGGGTTACGCAGCCCCGAGTCGGCGTCCGGGGTTTGCTTCTGTAGCTCGCGGAAATGGTCGACAAAATAATTGTGCTCGCGGGTAAACAGATTGTGATAGAAACTGAGCCCAATATTCCAGTTGTCCGGAAACGCCACCGACTCCTGCCCCAGCCACTGGGGTTGCACCGGGCAGTCAGCGCTGTAGACGGCGCAATCGGCCAGCAGGGGCAGATAGTTGTCCTGCATCAGCAGTTTCGCCTTATCGTTCGGGTCGCGCAGCACCCGCCGCAGCGACGCCTCGTCATAACCATAGATCTGTGAGGCGTCCCACCAGGCGGTGACATGGTTACCGGTGGTCCTGTAGGCACGTTTCAGGTATCGCTTTCCGGCAAACTCAAAGCTTTCGGGGTCGGTTGTTTCGGCATACAGCGAAGGCTGGACACGGTCGCCGGTTCGACACCCCAGGGCCTGGGCTTCGGCCGAATCACAGCCTGCGGAAACCAGTTGGTTTTCGTTGAGTCCCTCGACCGTATGCGAGAACCAGTCGTGGGTCATGAACTGAATCCAGAACGCCGCCAGCACATTGAAGAAGGGCGCTTTAAGGTAATCGCAATTGGAATCGGTGGAATAGTTGCTATCACCCAACCCCTGGTTGCAACCGTTGCCCGATGTCTGTTCGCGGGTGAATAATTTGCGGCTGAGTAGTTGCGGGTCAGGTTTCATCAAGCCCAGGCGTCCGGCGTGACGATTGCGCACCAATTCAGTTTTTTCCAGGCGCGGGAAGGTCTCTTCAAACTGGGCATTGCGTGCAAACGGCATCCCGGTCGCACCCATCAGCGGATTCGCCAGGTCGTTGCAAATGCCGTTCAAAGTACGGTGGGTAATCAGTGAGCCACTGCACAACTGCTTGCCGTCTCCGCCTACCGCCGTGTAGTTCGGATGATTCGGAGGCAGTCGCATTTCATCCCACACCGTGGTGGCGGCGCGTGTGGGATCGGTGACAAATCGCTGATAAGTGTCCTGGTCGAACAGATTGAACTTGATCAGTTCGATGCGCTGGTATTCCAGATCCATCAGGGCGCCATCGACGCCGCGTCCATCCGGATACAGATGCTCACCCAGGCGAGTGATCGCCTGGTCGCCCTGGTGTTTGCTCTGCTGATCGCCGCCGGCGTAATAATTCTGCCAGTCCACCCAGGGCGTATTGCGATATTTTACGGCTTTTTCACCACCGCGGCAGCGCGCCGTGTCTTCTTCAACCTTGCCTAAAAATCGTTGAGTCGGGTCATCGGCTATCTCCAGCAAACCGGATGACGCCATTTTAATGCAGGCCTTGGCGTCACTGTCAGCCACCACCACCGGGCTCAAGAGAGAGAGACCACACAGCAACGAACAGGTGATGGGGTTTGGTTTTCTGTATGACCGCCGCTTCTTCATGAGTCCCCCTATATCCCTTTAGGGATGGGTACGATCCCGGGTCACTTTAAATCCAAGCCCACCATGTTTTTTTGTTATGTCAGTATTATCATAGTTTATTGTGATAATTATCATAGTATAGACCGATCGGCCCTTCGTAGGGTGTGCACTTGCCCCGGTAGTCTGATCCCCAACTGCGACCTGGCCGTGGTCAACAGCGGTAGCAGACAGTTACAGGATGCCATACGACAGCAGCGGGAACAGCTCGAGTATCTGCAACGGTAAAATCAACAGACCGCCTGCAGGGAGCTGGGCAAGCTTCAGAAGATCATGCAACCAGCGTAGCGCCGGTAGCGGCTATACCGACGGATGCACCTCCGGTGACCGCCCGGTTAACGCTCGACATCATAGATCAGGTCCATGCTCTGACTACTGCCGGACTGTACTTCCAGGCGCAATTTCTCGCTCAATCGATAACGCGTGATCAGTGCGCCGCGGTTATCAAACAGTCCGACGGCATAACTGACATAGAGATCGGGTGAAAGGTATTTGCCCAGCAGCAGGGCGGTCTCTTCCAGGGAGCTGCCTTCTTCCAGTCGCACCTCATCCACACCGAGTCCCGCGGCCAGCCGGTCGAGAATCTCCTGGCTTTTTTCCAGCCCTTTCGCGGCAACGGCCTGGCGCAGCATGGCGGCACTGCCGGGCCCTTCCTCTGCCATCCCCTGTCCGGTGATCAGGTAGTTGAGGGCCTCTTCTTCAGGCAGTGACGGGGTGCTGGAGACCTGTACTTCAGGACTGCGCAGATTGCCGTTGAGGTTCAGTATCGCTGTCACCGAACGGTCCTTCGATAGCCGGGTGGCCTTGATATCCAGGTTCGGATTTTGTGGCGGTCCGTTGAAAAGCAGCCGTCCCTGTTCAATGGTCAGGTCCTGACCATAGGCGCGATAGCGCCCCTCTTTCAGCGCCAGCGCACCCTGGGCCAGGGTGCGGCCGTCCCGGCTGTTGAGCGCTACATTGCCTTGCAGCCGGGTCTTGAGTCCGAAGCCGTTGAATCGCACCTGTTCACCCACTTGAACGGCCACTTGTGCATCAATCTTCAGCGGTGACGGTTTCGGCAGGGATTCGGTTTTTCCGATGATCACCTCATCCTCGCTCACGCTCACGGCGCTTTTCGGCAGTTCCCGCAGCTCGATATCAGCCCGGGGGAGTTTCAGGTCGCCCTTGATGCTCAACTGTTGCTTGCGCAGGCTGATATCCAGGTCTGGAGAGGCGTAGGCCTCGGCTTCCGGCAGCCGCACAACCTGAATATCCTTGCCCTGCAGTTTGAGCGTGAGGGGCCAATCCTGTTTGGCGTCGAGACGCAGGTCGCCCTGCAATCCGAGCGTGCCGCCACCGGAGGTCAGTTCTCCCTCCAGCGTTACCCGTTCACTGCCCTGGTTTCTCGCCGAGAGCTGTATCCCTTCCAGCGCCAACCCGAGTTGCGGTACGTTGGCTGCCCCGTCGCTGAGCCGGATAAAGCCTTCGATCTCCGGCTGCTCCAGATGGCCGCCGATGGCCGCTTCCGCCGTCAGACGGCCTTGGATATTGCTCAGACCCGGCAGTAACAGACCCAGGGGTTGCAAATCGGGAACCTCCGCCTTGAGTGTTCCGGTCACGGCAAGCGGGCCATCGGTGGAGAAGGGGGCCGTGCGTGCCTGAGCGGCCATGGCACCTTCGCCGGCCTTTAACTTGAAGTCCAGCCGGTTCCCTTGCGGGGTCATCTGCAGGTTCATTACTCCCTCTTGCAGTGCCAGGCGCAGCGGCTGCTCGTCTGCCGGTTCCAGTAACAGGCTACCCTGTGGCAGAGTCAACTGCGCCTCGCCCGTGAGTGCCTGCAGGGGGCCGGACAGCTGCAGCTTACCGTCGATGCTGCCCTCGACTTTAACTTCTTCGGGTAGCCAGAGCAGCAGGCGCGTCAAGGGGATGGCGGTGAGGCTTGCGGCGATCCGGCTGCTGGCCGGGGTCCATGCGCCATCGGCACACAGGCGGGCGTTCTGCTGGATCAGGCAGGTCGGTTCCAGACTGAACTGGTCGCCGCCGGCCAGCATGGCTGCCGGTCCATCGGTGCGCCAGTTTCCGAATTGCGCATGTTCGATTGTCAGCCGTTCCAGTTGCCCGCGCCACAGCGGGGCGCTCCAGCCACCCTGAACTGCCGTCGTCAGCTGCAGGTCGGTGGCATCCAGTGTCAGCCGCGCCTGGTGTGCCTCCTGTGTGCCGCTAATGGTCAATGACAGCTGGCGCCCCTGCCAGTCACCGCTCTTTAGTCCCTTGGCCGTCAGCTTGCCCCGGGCCGCGCCCTTTGCCCAGGTGAGATCGCCGGTCAGCTGTTCTATCTGCTGTTCGCCATAGTTGAGGCCACTGGCCTGCAGGCTGGCGCTGAGTTCGGGATTGTCGCGCACGCCGCCCAGTCGGCCATCGGCCTGGATGTTGCCCTGCAGCGCCGGCCAGAAAGCGGACAGGTCCGGGGCCTTCAAGGCATATTGCAAATCCAGCCGGTCACCCAGCATGCCGTGCAGGTCGAGCCGGTTGGGTCCGCTCTGCAGCTGCAGGGCCTCCAGGTTGAGCCCGGTCGGATCATAGCGTCCGCGCCCCGTGGCGCTGATGGGCTGCTGCTGCAGGGTACCGCTCAACTGCTGGAGATCGGCCGCCAGCCAGAGACCCTGTTCGCTTACCCCGCCCTGCAGGGCCGCCTGCAGGGCCAGCTTGCCCGGCCACTCCGGCCACTGAGTCGAGGGGTCCAGTGACTCACCTTGGATGACCAGATTCCAGTCAATAGCCGGTGCCCAGGTCAAGTTGCCAGTGGTACGGATTTTGCCATTCAACAGTTCGCTATCGAGGGTTATATCGGACAGACCGCCGGCACTTACCAAACCCTGCAGATGGGCCTGTATATCCGGCACGTCGGCCTGCGGGAAGGTCAGGCTGGCTTGACTCTCCAGTCGCGGCCGTTGGGCCGGCCCCTTGAGCCGGAATGTACCGGCGGGGCTTTCGCTGGTGGGTTCGCTCAGCAGTGGCCAGCGGGCATGGGACCATTCGCCACTCATATCCAGTTGCGGCTCGTCCGTATCAAAGCTGACGGCGCCTCGGATCTGCAGCGCCAGCGGTTCTGACCGGTCACTGATCTCCCGGATGCTCAGTGACAGATCATCCAGCCGGCTGGTGGATAGGCGGGTGTCCAGTCGGGCATTGACCGGGGGCGTGTCGGTGTCGGGGAACAGTAGTTGAGCCTCGCTGCTCAGATGTAACCCCTCCAGCGGTCCGCGCAGATGGTAGCGACCGCCGGCACTTCGCACCACGGCCGCCTGTGGCGGCCACGTCAGCGGCTGCCACTCGCCGTTGATATCGACCACCAGGCTCGCGCCGGACAGGTCTATGTGGCCCTGGGTGCTGATCCTGAACGGGGTTTCGGTGGCATGCTCGATGCTCAGTCTGTTCAGGTTTCCACTAATCTGCCCGGCACCACTGGCCGTTCCGATTTCCGGGAGTTCGCCTTGCCAGCGGATGGTCAGCTGTAGCGGGTAGTGCTCGGCCAGCTCCAGGTGACCCTCACCCTCGGCCTGGTAGGCGTCATAGTTGATCTGGAAGCGGGCGATATCCAGCGTTGCATCCTGTGTTTCGGCGCTGAGTGTGACACGGCTGACCGACTGAATGTCGTCTCCTTGCTGTATCCGGATATCGTCCAGTTCAAGCTGGTCCAGGCGCACTGCCAGCGGCAGGCTGGGTGGGGCCGTGGACTCTGTCGTTTCGGATGGGCCGGTGGCGCTATAGTGGATGCCCCCTGCCTGCAACTGCTGGATATGCAGCAGACCGTTGATCAGGGCGGCCGGTTTCCACTCCAGATGCAGCCTCTGAATGGTTAGATGTTGCTGCTCGTCCCGGTACTCGAGCGCTTCCAGATCCACTCCCGCCAGCAGGGAACCGCGGAACGTACCGATGCGCAGTCGCTCACCCAGAGCCCAGTGAAGCAGCTGCTGGTTGCCCTGTTCCGTACCCAGCAGCCAGGCACCGCTGCCCAGGGCGCCGACCAGCGTCAGTAACATAATGACTAGAAGAGGGCGTCTCAAAGATCCGGTCCCATGGAGAAGTGGATGCGGAAGCTATCCTGGCTCCGGTCTTGCGGGATGGCCAGATCCAGCCGGATAGGGCCGACCGGCGAGCGCCAGCGCAAGCCGATACCGGCGGATCGTTTTAGTCCATCACTCCAGCCGTCGAAGGCGTTGCCGGCATCCACGAACAGGGCTGCCGACCAGGCGCCTTTGATCGGATATTCGTATTCGAGGCTGGTGCTGAGCAGGTAACGGCCACCCACCACCTCACCACTGGTGTCCTGCGGTCCCAGAGACTGGTATTCGTAACCACGCACGCTCTGGTCGCCACCGGCGAAGAAACGGTAGGAGGCTGGCAGATCAGTAAAGGTGGACGCGAAAGTTACTCCAGTGTCGGCGCGTAGCAACAGGCGTCCCTTGCCCAGGGGCTGAATCCATTTTCCGGCTGCCAGAAGTTGTGCAAAACTGGCATCGGATAACAGGCTTTCATGGGCGCCGCGCAGTTCAATATTGAGTCGCGACCCCTGGCGTGGCTGCATGCGGTGGTCGGCCGTGGTGCGTGCCCAGCTGATGCCGGGCACCAGCAGTGTGGCGGAGGTGGTTTCGTCACCGATCAGGGACTCCTCCGAGACCCAGTCGAGATAGCGGGTCTCGTTCCAGTCACCGCGCATGCCCAGGGTACGCAGGCCAATGGTCGTGGTGTCGCTGGTCGTGGTGTCGGTGTCCAGTTCGCGATAACCGCCGCGAATGCTGAGCTGGTCGATATGGGGCCGCTGCATGGGAATCAGGTATTCAACGCCCAGCGAACTGTCAACGCTGGAGAGCGTAAGCTTTGACTGCAGGCGGTGACCGAAGCGATTGATCCGTCTTCTGTCGTAGGCCAGGCTGAGGCGCGGGCCGGTGTCCGTGGCGGCACCGATCCCCACCCGGTAGGCCGTGCGTTTGATCGGCTCCAGTTCCACCCGGACGTTGATCTTGCCATCGGCTGCGCCTTCAAAGTCAGGCTTCAAGGAGACCAGCTCAAAATAGCCGCTGCCGGCCAATGCCCGATGTGTCGCCGCGATTGCCCCGGCGTCGTAGGGATCACCGGCGTGGATTTTCAGGTAGCGTGCCAACAGCTCCGGGTCATAGGTCTCCTGGTCCAACGCCAGGGTGCCGATCTGATAACGTGGTCCGGATTGGTAGTGCAATGTCACGGATGCCTGATCGGTGGCGGGTTCAACTTTCAACTCCCGGTGGCTGAAGCGGCCATCGAAATAGCCACGTTCCGCAGCCAGGGTTTCGATCTCTCCCTTAAGCGTTTCATAGTTGCCGTGATGCACCGGACTGCCGGGACGTACCGGGGTTGTCTTGAGCAACTTGACAAAAGCAGGGTCATCCTGTGCATCACCCTCGATCCGTATAGTGACCTGATTCAGGCGAGTCGGCTCACCCGGTTGGATGTTAAAGGTCGCCCGCCAGCAGGGTTGTTTGAATTGCAGGTTCTTTTCCAGTTTTATCCGGTAATACCCCAGGGCTCTTGCCGCCTTGTCCAGCTCCTCATCGGCACGCCGGAACAACCGTTTTATCCGCCACTCCGGGGCACTGCATGGCTCCGTGCTCAAGGTGAGACCGGCGCGCAGGTTCTCCTGCAGATCGCCGCTGACGCCGGTAAAATCGATTGACGGTTCTGCTGCCCCTGCCACCGAACTGCCTAGCGCGAGCCAAAGCAGGGAGCGCGGCAGAATTCGCCATTTACGGCTATGGGCCAACAAGATTCGAATGGGGTTCATCGAAACAATTATATCCCATGGGATAGACTCTTTACCCCACAGTCAGGCCGGGTAAGCGGAAATTGATTGGTGGGCGGGTACGATAGCGCAGGTCGGGTCAATCGGGACCTGGTTCAAAATTGATCAGGTTCAGAACCAGTCCTTGCGCTTAAACAGATAGAGCAGACCGGCCCCAACTGCAAGCATGACTCCCCAGATCAAGGGATATCCGTAATACCAGTTGAGCTCCGGCATGGCCCAGGGACTGTCGGTTTTGTTACCGAAGTTCATTCCGTAGACCCCGGCGATGAAGGTGAGTGGAATAAAGACCGTGGCGATTACGGTGAGCACCCGCATGGTTTCGTTCAGCCGGTTGCTGACACTGGAGAGATAGAGGTCCAGCAGGCCCGTGGTCATATCCCGGTAGGTTTCCAGCAGGTCCATGATCTGTATGGTGTGGTCGTAACAGTCACGAAAATAGAGTCGGATCTCCTCCTCAATAGGGTACTCCTCGTTGCGCATCAGATTGTTCAATACTTCACGCTGCGGCCAGAGCATACGACGCAACAACAGGGCGTCCCGTTTCAGTTCATGCAGTCGCCGTAGTGTCGCCTTGGTGGGCGCTCCCAGCAGTTGTTCCTCCAACTCCTCCAGTTCGGAACCGAAGCGTTCCAGTACGGGAAAGGATTGATCGATCACCAGATCCACCAGTGCATAAAGCAGATAGTCCGGGCCCTTTGTTCGCAAACGGCCGGTATGTTTGCGCAACCGTTTACGTACCGGCTCAAAGGGATCATGGGTTCCTCCGTGAAAGCTGAAAATGACATGATCGCCTAGAAACAGGCTGACCTGTTCCGTCTCCGAATAGTCATCCTCCACCAGTGGATGACTCAGAATAATAAACAGTTGCTCATCATAGAGTTCGGTTTTCGGGCGCTGGCCGGAATTGACAATGTCTTCAAGGGCCAGTTCATGGAGTCCAAAGATTGTTCCCAGTTCCATCAGGGTGTTCGGGTCTGCATCACCCTGTACATGTATCCAGGTGGTTGTGGGACGATCCAGGGCAGCGCGACAGGCCTCAGGGGTGGTGTCCTGAATCTCCTGCAGTTCAGTGTCGGAATAATCGATCAGTGTGATGCGTGGGGATGTCAGGTACGGTTTGTCCGTAAGCCGCAAGGTACCAGGGCGGGTGCCGGGAGGGTGGTAGCGTTTGGTGAAGAAGCTCATGGTCTATCGACCGCCATGGTATCGTTTGAAGCGTGCGTCATGCGCACAGGCAAATGTTTTGCCGTTTCTATTGTATTGACCATATGTTGAGCGGGGCACAAATTATCTGGCATAACGTTTTCCGGTCTCATCAGTTCCGGGAGCCTTCTGCTCCTGGTCAGCTGAGTAACCGGATGCGTCCGGGCTGAAAAACCGGTGTAGATTTATCCGCGTTGGCTAGCGGGACAGGCCGACACATTGATAGATAGTAAAGCGCTGCCGGCCGTCGCTGATGTCCGAGATCGGGACTACGGTATCCCCATCTATGCTGGCGGCGCTGTTTCGCGCCAGTATTTGCAGCTCTTCCTCCACTTTTTGCCGGTTCCTGTCGATGCCGGCAATCTTATCCACCAGTGAGACGGTGGTGTTGCCGAGTTCCTTGCAGTTGGCCACCTTTTGAGCATCCAATACCTGTACCCGTTCGCCTCCGGGGGTGGGTTTTACCCAGGCGCATCCGCCGGATAACAGGACGCCCGTGAGGGCGCAGAGAGAGAGCACTTGGTTCATCGCGTTACCTCCATGGTGATATGTCTGGTTATCGTCCGGAGCATTCGGGATATTTGGCTGATTGTAGACCAATCAATAGGCGACCCGGGTGACGCCACCCTGTTTCAGTAGGCGGATTCTGTCACCGGCGCGAAAATACTGGTCGTTCTCGACTTCCTGGACAACGGACAGAATCTCTCCCGATTCCATGCGAATGGTGATCTCCTGGCCCTGCTTGGTGGTCAGGTTTTTCTCCGCGGCCTGGCCGGCCAGGCCGCCGGCGACGGCACCGACTACCGTGGCGATGCTGCGGCCCTTGCCACCACCCACGGTACTGCCGGCGATTCCGCCAATCACGGCACCGGAGCCAGTACCCACAATCCCGTCGGTTCTACCCTCAATGACCACCGGGGTGACGGATTCTACCGTTCCGTACTTGACCGTCTGCACTCTGCGTGCTTCGTCGCGAGTATAGGTGGTCCCCGTCAGACCGCTGCTGGTGCAGCCGGCCAGGGTCCCCGCCATTACCAGCGCAACCAGTAGATTGACTGATTTTTTCATCTATGTTCCCTCGTGCATGTGATGGAACTGGTTAAACGCCTGTTAATGCAATTCCGCATTGAACAGGACGCACTCTTTCCTTCCGGGATCATACCCTTATGATTACTGACCATGGATTCGGTCAGAAGGTCACGTGGTTGGTGTGAATCAAAGCGATTATCCGTATTCATTCTCCCATCAATCCCAGCGCGCCATCACGCACACCTCAAACAAACGGGTTGTGTTGCTGGGCAACGCCTGGTGGGTTACGCAAACAACGTTAACCCACCCTACGGTTGAGCTTAAGTCAGTGCGATTCATCGGCGATCGGTTTTGTCGCTGTTAGGCCAAGACCGGTGGCAACTGCTTGGTCCACTGGCCTTTCTCGCTAGCATAGCTTCCGGTCAGGGTGAACCCCAGCAACTGATCCCGGGGTGACCGGAACAGTGCCCGCACACCGCTGTCATCCTGTTCGATCTCCCAGTCGCCCTCGGCACCGTGCGCCGGGGGTGAGACCACGATTGGGTGGGCGGGGGTTTTGATGCTCACCGGCATGGCGGGATAGCTGAGGGACGTTGGCGTTCCGGTCAGGGTCTTGGCCAGGGCCCGTGCGGCATTCATCAGCGGCATGACGAACGGCAGGTTCAGTCCCGCCACCTCGACACAGTCCCCCAGGGCGTAAATGTCGGGCTGACTGGTCTGCAGTGACCGGTCAGTGACAATCCCGCGATTGGTCTCCAGACCGATCGACTGGGCCAGGGTCAGATCGGGCTTCAAGCCGATCGCGGAGAGTATGGCGTCGGCCATGACGCTGTCGCCGCTGGTCAATCTGAGTCGATACCCCGCTTCGTTGCGGTTGATCTCTTCCACCACGGTGCCCAGATGCCAGCGTACGCCGGCGGCAGCCAGCCCGTCCTGCAGGGCTTTCCCGGCCGCTTCCGGCAACAGGGTGCTGATGGGATAGGGGTCGGGGCCGATCACCTCGACCTGCCGGCCGGAGACAATCAGGTCATTGGCAAATTCACAGCCGATCAGCCCGGGGCCGATAATGGCCACCCGCCTGGCCTGTTCGATCTTTTCACGGAACAGGCTGTACTCCTCCAGGTCATTCACCGACAGCACCTCATCGGCGGCATCCCCCTTGAACGGCAGACGTATCGGCCGGGCGCCGGTGGCCAGCACCAGCCGGTCATAGGATATATTGCCCTGATCGGTGATCACCTGCCGGTTCGCGGTGTCGATGGACTGAACCCGGGTGCGGGTGTGGATGACCGCGTTCAACCGTTCCGCCATGGTGGCGGCGTCGGCCGAGATGATCTGCTGCGGTTGCTTGCCCTGGATCAGGGCGTTGGAGAGGGCCGGCTTGGGGTAGGCGTTGCCGCCGTCAGCGGTAACCAGCACCAGCGCCACCTCGGTATCGGATTTGCGGATTTCACGCGCCAGATTATAACCGGCCATGCCGGTGCCGATAATTACGATGGACATTTACTTCATCCTTCTCTTTATGTTGTTAGTTACTGCCTAACCATCCGTAATCCCGGCAGCTCCTCTACACACGTACTCACGGATATGTAAGCCTGTCAGTGGCGGTCCCGCCACAATCCGTTGCGGCGGTTCCAACCGACAGGTATCAGCCCGGCATCAGATCTCCACCATCTCGAAGTCGGACTTGGAAGAGCCGCAGTCGGGGCATTCCCAGTCGTCTGGGATATCTTCCCAGCGGGTTCCGGCGGGGATGCCCTCGTCGGGCAGTCCCTTGGCTTCGTCATAGATAAAGTCACATACAACGCATTGATACTTTTTCATGTTCTATTCCTTCTCTAAAAAATTCACACCCAAGTTTATTGTTATCTTAACTACTGACCCGGCTCAGGGCGTCCCGGTAGTGATTCGCATGGCGCTCCTCGATCTTGGCCAGCGCATTGAAGCGTTTGGCCGCGGTCTCCAGCATTCGGGAGAAGCGTTCGGCATGTTCAGCCGATTCGGCGATCTGTTCATCCATCTCCGCGACCGCGGCGTGGTTCTGCTCTTCCAGTGCGGTATGGCGGAAGGCCGGATACATCTCCGTATACTCGTATGTTTCGCCCTCAATCGCCAGTTCCAGCATCTTTTCCACGCTCAGGGTATCCTTGGGGTAGAGCAGATCCAGGTGCCCGAAGGCGTGGGCGGTCTCCTGCTCGGCAGTCTTCTCGAACACCTCGGCCACCTCGGTGGCGCCCAGTTCACGACAGAGGCGGGCGAAGTAGAGATACTTGCGATTGGCCATCGACTCGCCGGCAAAAGCGGCCTCAAGATTTTGGACGGTCTGTGAAATATTCTGTTCAGTCATGATCTTCTCCAGTGGTTAAATTCGATGGATGTAGATTACGGAAAGGCGTAAATTCGTTCCAATTGAATTAAAAATTAAATTTAATAGGTAAAATAGATTTATGAATCTACCAACACTGCGCCAGCTTCACTACCTGGTCACCGTGGTGGAACTGTGCCATTTTGGGCAGGCGGCCGAGCGCTGCTTCGTCACCCAGTCGACCCTGAGTACGGCGATCCAGGAGTTGGAATCGCTGCTCGGGGTGCAACTGCTGGAGCGCACCAAGCGCAAGGTGATTCCGACCCAGTTAGGGATCGAATTGGCGGACAAGGCCCGGGAGATCATCAGTATGACCGAATCCCTGGTGCTGGATGCCCAGGTCGACCGTAAGCCGCTGAGCGGCGGATTAAGGCTGGGTGTGATCCCCACCATCAGCCCGTTCCTGTTGCCCAAGGTGCTGCCGGGAATACGCAGCGGATTTGCGGAACTCGAACTCTATCTGCTGGAGGATCAGACCCACAACCTGCTGGAACGGCTGGCCGCCGGCGAACTGGACTGTGCCATCCTGGCCCTGCCGTTTGATCTGGGTGGGCTGGAGTATCAGGTGTTCTGGCAGGAGAACTTCCTGGTCGCCTTCCCCGCGGACCACCCCCTAAGTCAGGGAGGCCCCATTGCCTCGCAGAAGCTGCCGGGAAGCGAACTGCTGCTGCTGGAGAAGGGACACTGTCTGCGGGATCACGCCCTGGCCGTCTGTCATATGAAGGCGATGGCCAAACGGGCCTCATTTCAGGGTACCAGTCTCTATACCCTGGTGCAGATGGTGGCCGGGGGACAGGGCATCACCTTCTTGCCGGAGATGGCGGTGGATGATGATTTCCTGGCGCAAAACCAGATTGCGGTGCGAACGCTGGCGGAGAAGGGGCCGCATCGCGAGCTCTGCCTGGTGTGGCGGGCCGCCTATCATCGTAAGGCTGATCTGACCCTGCTGGCCGATTGTATGCACCGACTGCTGGCAGCCGGTTATCCGCAGAAGGTGGCGTGACCTTACGGGGCGGGCCTCGATGCCGGCCACAGTGCAATCCGCAAAAAACACAATGACAGGTAGGGGCAGGCCCCTGTGCCTGCCCTGATCAGGCGCGGCCACGTCCCACAGGGCAACCACGGGGAGTTGCCCCTACGCTGAATGTGGCCAACCCCGCAGGAGGACCAGGTTGCGTTATTTGACCTGTGTACTTCACCTCGACCCATCAGCTGTCACCGAACCACCCACCCGGCCGAAATTCCAACCATACTCATCTATGAAACCTCGGTTCAGGATGAATGTGATCACTAAACATGAAATATATTTCACAAATAAAAACGTGACAAATGTCATTTAATGCCATATCCTTACCGAAATAGTAGGAAATATAGTGCTTGTTCTCTCGACCTAAAACGAGGATACCGATGATCAGTTTTCAGACCAATCCAGCGGCATATCAGCATTGGCTGTTGGCTTTTGAGGGGCCGGTTGCACGGCTCAGGATGAATGTTAAAGAAGATGCTGGCCTGATGCCCGGCTATGAGCTGAAGCTCAATTCTTATGATCTGGGGGTGGATATTGAACTGTATGACGCTGTTCAGCGTCTGCGTTTCGAACACCCGGAGGTGAAGAGCGTAATCCTGGAATCAGCCAAGGAGCGGGTGTTCTGCGCCGGGGCCAATATCCGCATGCTGGGCGGCTCCACCCATGTGCACAAGGTCAACTTCTGCAAGTTCACCAACGAGACCCGCAACAGCATTGAGGATGCCAGCGAGTTTTCCGGGCAGCGCTATCTTTGCGCCATTACCGGTACGGCCGCGGGCGGCGGCTACGAGTTGGCCCTGGCGGCCGATCACATCATGCTGGTGGATGACGGTAACGCCTCCGTATCGCTGCCCGAGGTGCCGCTACTGGCGGTGCTGCCGGGAACCGGCGGACTGACCCGCCTGGTGGACAAGCGCAAGATGCGCCGGGATCTGGCGGATGTATTCTGCTCCATTGAAGAGGGTGTAAAAGGTCAGCGGGCCGTCGACTGGCGGCTGGTGGATGAGGTCGTGGTCTCGTCCAAATTCCAGCAGGCGGTGGATGAGCGGGCCCAGGCGATAGCCGGGGGTTCAGACCGGCCGGATAATGAACCGGGCATCGGACTGGAGCCGCTGGAGATCGGCGGTGATGAGACCCATCTGCATTACCCGCATCTGGATCTGTCCGTGGACCGCACGACGCGCGTGGCGACGCTGACCCTGAAGGGGCCGACGGCGTCGGTGCCGGACGATCTTGCCGCCGCCAAGGTACAGGGCTGCCACTTCTGGCCGCTGGCGCTGATCCGTGAGCTGGATAATGCCCTGCTGCATCTGCGCACCAATGAACCGGAGACCGGCACCCTGATCTTCAAGACTCAGGGTGATGCCGAACAGGTAGCCGCCTATGAGCGCTTCCTGCTGCAACATCGGGACGACTGGTTCATCCGCGAGATACTGCTTTATCTGAAGCGGACCCTGAAGCGGATCGACTACACCTCCCGCAGCACCTTCGCCTTTGTTGAACCCGGCAGCTGTTTCAGCGGTTTCCTGGCCGATATTCTGTTTGCCGTGGATCGCAGCTACATGCTGGAGGGGCAGTTCGAAGGCGATGACCGGTCGGCGCCGATCATCCGTCTGTCTGAATTGAATTTCGGTCCGCTGCCGATGGGTAATGGCCTGACGCGCCTGGAAACCCGCTTCCTGGGTGAGCCGGATACGCTGGAGAAGGCGCGGTCACTGATCGGTGAATCCCTCTCGGCCGAGGCGGCGGCCGATGCCGGACTGGTTACCTTCGCCCTGGATGATATCGACTGGGAAGACGATATCCGCTTCCTGCTGGAGGAGCGGGCCAGCTACTCACCGGATGCCCTGACCGGCATGGAGGCGAATCTGCGTTTTGCCGGTCCGGAAACCATGGAAACGAAGATTTTCGGGCGCTTGAGTGCCTGGCAGAACTGGATATTCCAACGCCCCAATGCCGTCGGGGAGCAGGGTGCACTGAAGTGTTTCGGCACGGGTGAACGTCCACATTATGATCAGAAAAGGGTGTAACAACATGAGTGAACAGACCACAGAAATGACTCCAACCATCGAAGTCAACTATGCCGACAAGATCCCGAACAATGTCAATTTGTCCGAGGATCGCCGCCTGCAGCGCGCCATGGAGAAGTGGCAGCCCGAGTTTATCGACTGGTGGAAGAGCATGGGGCCTGACGGCTTTCAGGATGCAGAAGTCTATCTGCGGACCGCGGTCGGTGCCGATCCCAAGGGCTGGGCGGTTTTCGACTATGTAAAGATGCCGGAATACCGCTGGGGCATCCTGCTGGCGTCCAAGGAAGAGGGACGGGTGATCCCGTTCGGCAAGCACAAGGGGGAACCGGCCTGGCAAGAGGTGCCGGGCGAATACCGCTCCATGCTGAAGCGGCTGATCGTGATCCAGGGCGACACCGAGCCCGCCTCGGTAGAGCAGCAGCGCTACCTGGGCAAGACCTGTCCGTCACTTTATGACCTGCGCAATCTGTTCCAGGTCAATGTGGAGGAGGGTCGCCACCTCTGGGCGATGGCTTATCTGCTGCAGAAATACTTCGGCAAGGACGGCCGTGAAGAGGCGGAGGCGCTGCTTGACCGCCGCTCGGGCGATGAGGACAAACCGCGTATCCTGGGCGCCTTCAACGAGAAGACTCCGGACTGGTTGTCGTTTTTCATGTTCACCTTCTTCACCGATCGTGACGGCAAGATGCAGTTGGAGTCCCTGGCCCAGTCCGGCTTCGATCCGCTGGCGCGCACCTGCCGTTTCATGCTGACGGAAGAGGCGCATCACATGTTCGTGGGTGAATCCGGTGTCTCGCGGGTGATCCGCAAGACCCTGGAGCGGATGCAGGAGGCCGGTATCACCGATCCCAACGAGGTGGACGCCGTGCGCGCCCTCGGCGTGGTGGATCTGCCCACCCTGCAGCGCAAGGTCAACTTCCACTTCTCGGTGACCCTGGACCTGTTTGGCGCGGAGGTCTCCACCAACGCCGCCAATGCCTTCAATGCCGGTATCAAGGGGCGCTTCCGGGAGGACCGGATCGAGGATGATCACCAGTTATTGAATGATACTTACCCGGTGCTGCGCCATGTGGATGGCGAGCTGAAGGTGGTGGAAGAGCCGGCGCTGAATGCCATCAACGCCCGGCTGCTGGATGATTACATCACCGACGCCACGGCCGGCGTCAAACGCTGGAACAAGCTGTTTGAAGGCAGCGGTGTGGATTTCGAGATTTCCGTTCCGCACAAGGCGTTCAACCGGCGGGTGGGCGAGTTTGCCGATATGCACGTAGATCCCGAGGGTAATCTGCTGAGTGCCGAGGCGTGGCAGGGAAAATCCGCCCAGTGGCTGCCGTCCCAGGCCGATGAGGATTATCTGTTGAGCCTGATGAAGCCGGTCACAGAGAAAGGCAAATACGCCGACTGGATTGCCCCTCCCAAGGTGGGCATCGACAAAAAGCCGGGCGATTTTGAATATGTCGCCCTGACCTGAAACGAATTCAAAGAAACACTCCCCAGTTGGGCAGCCTCGCGGCTGCCCTTTTTTTGTCCAGGGATGGCCGGGAGCGGCTTTGTCCAGGGATGGCCGGGAGCGGCTTTGTCCAGGGATGGACTTATGCCGTAGTGCAGGGCAACCACGGGGGGTTGCCCCTACGGGACCGAAGAGCCGTAGGGTGGACACGTCTTCTGTGCCCACCCTACGAAATTGCGTTAGTCCATGTAGGGGCAGGCCCCTGTGCCTGCCCTTGCCCGATGCCGCGCGTAGCCATTCGGGCAACCACGGGGGGTTGCCCCTACGCGCTACTTCGATAAATCGATATTCCGGCCGCTTTTCAGAATCTCTGCCGTGCGCACATTGAGATAATCGTAGAAATTCTTCGGGTACTTCACATAGTGCCGCTCACCCACGTAGCGCAACACCTCCTGAAAATGGTAGGTGAACAGCAGGCCGTCGATACGACTAATCTCCCGGCCCTGGTCAAACAGCACGATACCGGGCCGGTAGGTCAGCCCCAGTTGCTCGGCGAACGCCTTTGGCGTGGTGCTGTTACCCGTCGGATCGATGATCGGATCGGTCGCATTGGCATCCAGCCTGACAAAGGTAAAATTCTCCAGAACCTTCAGGATTTCCGGGTTTTTCAAGTGTCCGTCATGCAGGGCATCGCAGGCGTCGCAACTGCTGTCTTCAAACAGCACGGCCAGCGGTTTGCCGGCCACGGCCTGCAGATCGGTGACCTGTTGCAGCATCGGATGGTCGCGGAAGCGGTATAGCGGCGTGGTCTGCTGCTGCTCGATAAAGCGGCTCAGGTTGGTCTGCAGGTAGGCCTGCTGCTGCACATAGTCGAGGGCATGCTTGAAGGCGGGGACCGAGCGGTAGCCGTTCAGGCGCAGCACGGTCTGGTTCTCCTTGTTCAGGAACAGGATGGTGGGGGTGTAACGCACCTTGAGTAGCCTGGCCAGCTCCTTCTCCGTGACGCTGGTGCCGACATCGAAGGCGACTTCGCGGTCGCCCTTGATATTGATCTGGATGACATCGAAATTTTCCCGGATGAACGGGGTGTACGGGGCGTTGGCAAAGTTTTCGTCGGCCATCTTGGCGCAGTAGGGACAGTCGTTCAGATGCATGAACAGAATCACATGCTTGCCCGCCGCGGCGGCCTCTTCCGCGTCTTCGGCAATGTCCAGAAAACTCTCCTTGAACCAGTCCGGGTGTACGGTTGGAACACCGCCGGTCAGTTTACCCGGTTCGGTGGCCGCGGCCGCCTGCAGGCTGAACAGCGCACAGCAGACGAGTCCGATGATGCCGAGTAGTCGGTTGAGCATAACGCATCCTCCCTGGGATTCTTTCCGGCCGGTATCCGGCTCGTATTATAAAACTCCTGCATCGGGGCGCTCTGTGTGTTGCCGGTGCCGCAGGATATGCCCGCCATTATTAGCCACAGCGTGACGCTTGTCTATTGTGTCGCGAACAGCAACAGCAGGGTCACCAGGTTGGTGAGAAAAAGCAGTGCCGCCAGGGTTTTCCAGAAACCCAGTGGATGTCGCTCCAATAACGGCTTCTGCCTGACGGTGATCAGCTCCGGGTTGGGATGGGTCATGTCTTGCAGGAATTCTGAGAGTGCCTCGTAACGTTTTTCCGGCAGGGGATGGGTGGCCTTTCTCAGGGCGCCATCGATCCAGGCAGGGACGGCCGGATTAGGCTCCCGGGCGGATTGATAACGCATTTTGCGAGCCGGGAGCGCCTGCTCATGGTCGCCATAGGGCAGTGCGCCGGTCAGCATCTCGTAGGCGATGACGCCGAGGGAGAAAATATCGGAGCGGTGACTGCCCGGGCTGCCGTCAAGGTATTCGGGGGCCGTGTAGTTGATGGTGCCCAGGGGGATCTGAGAGTTGTTGCTGTGCTGTTCCTGTACCCCGGCAATGCGGGTCGAGCCGAAGTCGATAATCTTCAGAATGCCGTTTTTGCTGATCAGGATGTTGTCCGGTTTCAGGTCCTGGTGAATCATCTCCATGCGGTGGAAAGCGCGCAGACCGCTGATGATCTGGGTGAGATATTCGCGTGTCTGCTCCAGATCCATCTGGCCCAGGTCGTCCATACGTTGTCGCAGCGTCTGCCCATCCAGGTATTCGGTGACGTGATACAGAAAACGCCGGCGACCCGGTTTATGCACCTTCAGGACATGGGGGTTGTTGATGCGCCGCCCGATCCACTCCTCGTTGAGGAATCCGTTGAGAAAGTCCGGGTCATCGCTAAAATTGACCGAAGGGGTTTTCAAGGCCACACGTTCCCCGGTCTCGTCATTGATTGCCAGGTAGACCTCGCTGCGTTTACTGGCATGAATTTCACGCATGATCTGAAAGCCGTCAATGTTCATGCCGGGCAGCAGGTTGGGTGGGAATGGCAACTCCGCCACCCGTTGATAGATGTCATCGATCTGTTCGTCAGGCAGTGCCATCACCTGGAGCAACTGGCAGGTAACATTGTCGTTGCTGCCCTGTTCCAGGGCCGTCACTGTTATGGCATTGGCCGCCTGCTGCAGATTGTCCTGATGCTCCCTGACCAGTTTCTGCAATTGCCGGTCGGTGAGGAAATCGTGCACGCCGTCGGTGGTGAACAGCAACAGGTCGTTTGCCTGGATAGCCAGGGAGCGGTAATCGATCTCCAGGTGGCTGTCGATGCCCATGGCACGGGACAACAGATCCTGGTCCCTGGAGACCCAGACCCGATGATCCTTGGTCAGCTGTTTCAGTTTCTGTTCGCGATAGAGATAGATGCGGCTGTCACCCACATGGAACAGATGGGCGGTCGTGGATTTGATCACCGCCACACTGAGGGTGGTGACCATCCCCTTGGGTGAATCGTAGCGGCTCTGCCCCTGGCCACACAGCCAGGTGTTGAGTGCGCTGAGAATCTTGCTGGCGGAGGTTTTGACACTCCAGGACTCGGGGGTACTGAAGTAGTCATTGAGAAAGCCGGTGACACAGATCTGGCTCGCTTCATGGCCGCCCTCGCTGCTGCTCATACCGTCGGCGATGACCGCCGCCACGCCCTTGCTCAACAGCAGATCATCGGGCGGGATGCGCGCGTCCGCCGCATCGGCGTTTTGCGACTTGGCGCCGATTTCGGTGCAGCAGGCGTAATCGATTTCAAGACGGCGGGTCATCTGCATTCCGTGTGTCAACGGTGTATCCGGATCAGCCGCCCCGGCGACCAGTCGCCGGGGCGGGTATGGTTGCCGATCAGCTGACGTCGATCATCTGTACCGTACCGTCCGGCATCACCTCGGCGGTCTGACCCGCCGGCTCATCCAGGAACTGTACGGCGGCCAGCGTGACAATGGCCGCACCGGCAATCACCAGGAAGAACAGTTGCGGTGTGACAAAGGAGAAGACGGTCAGAAACAGCACCGCCCCTACATTACCATAAGCGCCCGCCATACCGGCCACCTGTCCGGTCATGCGCCGTTTCACCAGCGGTACGATGGCGAACACCGCGCCCTCTCCCGCCTGCACAAAAAATGAGCAAGCCATGGTAGCGAGCACCGCCAGGGCAATGGGCCATTCTGAAGTGATGTTGCTGAGGACAAAATAGCCAATGGCCAGACCACCAATCAGCAGGGTCAGCGATCTCTTGCGTCCGAACCGGTCGCTAAACAGACCGCCGGTGGGTCGCGCCAGCAGGTTCATGAAGGCGTAACCGGAGGCCAGCAGTCCAGCCTGCACCAGTGAGAGGTCGAAGGTCTGCTTGAAGAACAGCGGCAGCATCGAGACCACCGCCAGTTCGGAACCGAAGGTAACCAGATAGGCCACATCCAGGATCGCCACCTGTTTAAACTTGTAACGGTGTATCTCGGGTATGGTCTCTTTGAATACGTGGCTGTTGATGCGCCATACCTGCAGGGTCTGATACCCATAGAGCAGAACCAGTCCGACGTAGATGCTATAGGTGACGGCCTCGTCCAACATGCCCAGGTTGGCCGGACTCAGCTTCCAGGTCAGCACCGCCAGCGCGGCGTACATGGGAATATTCATCAGCAGGTAGAAGAAGAAGTCGCCCTTGCTGGTGACCTCCATGGCGCCGGTCTTTTTCGGTTTGAAATAGGTCGATCCCTTGGGGGTGTTGCGCGCCAGCCTGTAATAGATGATCGAGTAGATCAGGGTGATCACACCGGTGGAGGCGATGGCATAACGCCAGCCCTCGTCGCCGCCATACAGTAGAGCGATGGTCGGCAGTGAAAGTGCCGCGGCGGCGGAACCGAAGTTACCCCAGCCGCCATAGATGCCTTCGGCCAGTCCGACCTGTCGGGCCGGGAACCATTCGCCGATCATGCGGATGCCAATGACAAATCCGGCACCGACAAAACCGAGCAGGAAACGGCTGATGGCCAATGCCTCGAACGAGTCCGCCATGGCAAAGGCGAAGCAGATAAAACTGGATATAAACAGCAGCGCGGAGTAGACGATGCGCGGTCCCAGCTTGTCCACCAGCATACCGATAATAATACGCGCCGGGATGGTCAGGGCGACGTTGAGGATCAGCAGTGCCTTCACCTCCTGCGCGGTCAGTCCCAGGGTCTGTTGGATCGATGCCAGCAACGGGGCGTGGTTAAACCAGACCATAAAAGAGAGGAAAAAGGCGAACCAGGTGATATGCAGCGTTCGGGTCTTTCCGCTGAAGGAAAAGAGGTTTAACTTGCTTTCTGACATGGTGATGCTCCAGAGATAGACAACAATGGCCTGTCCTTAGCATTGCCTGTGCCAGTTTTGTAACTAACTGATTATAATAATGAAAAATTATATTTATTGAGATTGGTCAACGATTGGTGCACTCGTGGAGTGCAATAAAAAGGGCGCTCGCCCAATTTCGGGTCAGCGGCGTTTTTGCTCTATTGTCCTGCCATATTTCAGTGCATGCAGTCGCCCGCAAGCACCATATTGAATCATTTTTCGGATACATCTCTCCCCGTTGTTACCAGCAAACTGCGACCTGGCCGTTCTGGCAGCAAGTTGGCATAGCGGTTGCAAAAGGACGGTATGAATCTGGATATTTGATCGAGCCGACGGGTTGAGAGGCAGAACATGAAAGAGCGATTGGTATTAATAGGTAACGGCATGGCCGGCGTGCGCACCCTGGAGGAGTTGCTGAAGCTGGAGCCGGATAAATATGACATTACGGTATTCGGCTCCGAGCCTCACCCGAACTACAACCGCATCCTGCTCTCGCCGGTACTGGCGGGTGAGAAACAGTTTGATGAAATCGTCCTGAACAAGCGCGAGTGGTACAGCCAGCACGACATTACGCTGCACAGCGGTTCACCGGTGGTGGAGATCAACCGGGTGCAACGCAAAGTGGTCGCTGCCAACGGGGTAGAAACAGAGTATGACCGGCTGCTGCTGGCGACAGGATCGGCGCCTTTTATTATCCCCGTACCCGGTGCCTCCCTGGAGGGCGTGATCAGTTTTCGTGATATCCACGATGTGGAACAGATGCTGGCGGCGTCACGTCAGTACAAAAGGGCCGTGGTGATCGGCGGCGGCCTGCTGGGACTGGAAGCGGCCAACGGCCTGATCAAACAGGGTATGGACGTATCCGTTGTGCATCTCATGGATACCCTGATGGAACGCCAGCTGGATGCGGCGGCCGGTGCCATGCTCAAGCGTTCACTAGAAGAGAACGGCATGCACTTTCTGATGGGGGCGCAAACCGAGGCGATCCTGGGTGACAAGCGGGTAGAAGCGGTACGCTTCGCGGACGGTTCGGTGGTGGATGCCGACCTGGTGGTAATGGCCGTGGGTATCCGTCCCAATATCGAGCTGGCCAAGCAGGCCGGTCTCTACTGCGAGCGTGGCGTGGTGGTCAACGATACCATGCAGACCTACGATCCACGCATCTATGCCCTGGGCGAGTGCGTGCAGCACCGCGACACCTGCTACGGTCTGGTGGCTCCGCTGTTTGAGCAGGCCAAGGTGTGCGCCAACCATCTGGCCGAGCTGGGCTATGGTCGTTATGAAGGTTCGGTCACCTCCACCAAGCTCAAGGTAACCGGTATCGATCTCTTCTCCGCCGGGGATTTTCACGGTGATGAACAGACTGAAGAGATTGTGTTTCAGGATCAGGCCGGTGGCACGTATAAAAAGCTGGTTATCAAGGACAACCGCATCAGCGGTGCGGTGCTCTACGGCAACACCGTGGACGGTGCCTGGTATTTCCAGTTGATGCGTGAAGGCACCGATATCTCCGACATGCGTGAGAGCCTGCTGTTCGGTGAGGCGGCGCATCTCGGCAGCTCCGGCCACGGCGGCCAGTCCAAGGCCTCGGCCATGGGCGACGAGGCCCAGGTGTGCGACTGTAACGGCGTCTGCAAGGGCGATATCGTTAAGGCGATCACCAGCGAGGGTCTGTTCACCGTGGATGAGGTGAAGGCCCATACCAAGGCCGGCGCCTCTTGCGGTTCCTGTGTCGGTCTGGTGGAACAGATCCTGGCCAACACCCTGGGCGGTGACTACTCGGCGCCGGAGGCCAAACCGCTCTGCGCCTGTACCGACTTTACCCACGACCAGGTGCGTTCCACTATTCGTGAATATGAACTGACCGACAAGCAGGGCGTATTCGACAAGATGGATTGGCGCACCCCGGACGGTTGCCATGTCTGTCGCCCGGCCATCAACTACTACCTGATCTCCGCCTGGCCGGGCAAGGCGCAGGATGATGCCCAGTCCCGTTTCGTCAACGAGCGGGTGCACGGCAATATTCAGAAGGACGGTACCTTCTCGGTGATCCCGCGCATCCTCGGCGGCAAGACCACGCCCGATGAATTGCGCGCCATCGCCGACGCGGCGGATAAATTCAATGTCGGCGAAGTCAATCTGACCGGCGGCCAGCGCATCAACATGCTGGGGGTGAAGAAGGAGGACCTGCCGGCCATGTGGGCGTTCCTCACCGAACGCGGCCTGGTCTCGGGGCACGCCTACGGCAAGGCGCTACGCACGGTGAAAACCTGTGTCGGTTCCACCTGGTGCCGTTTCGGTACCCAGGACTCCACCGGGCTCGGTATTCAACTGGAAGAGATGACCTGGGCCTCCTGGATGCCGCACAAATTCAAGATGGCGGTCTCCGGTTGTCCGCGCAACTGTGCCGAGGCGACCATCAAGGATTTCGGCGTGGTCTGTGTTGATTCCGGTTACGAACTGCATATCGGCGGAAACGGCGGGGTTAAGGTGCGGGCCACCGATGTCCTCTGTCGTGTCACAACGGAAGAGGAGGTGATGGAGCACTGCGCCGCCTTTATCCAGCTCTACCGGGAAGAGGCGCGCTACCTGGAGCGTACCGCGCCCTGGATCGAACGCATTGGACTCTCCTATATCAAGAAACGCATCCTGGAAGATGTTGATGGCAGGAAGGCGTTGTATACACGCTTCCTGGAATCCCAGGACGTAGCCCAGCACGACCCCTGGACCGCGCGCGCCAAGGGGGCGGAAGCCCACGAGTTCACCCCGATAAAACAGATAGGAGAGTGATATGTCAGCAGTCATGAGTGAAAAGTGGGTGGAGATCGGCAAGCTGGATGAAATACCCCGGCTGGGTTCCAGAGTGGTGCGCACCGCAACGGATGAGATCGCCATCTTCCGTGCCGCGGATGACAGCGTGTTCGCACTCTCCAACCGCTGCCCGCACAAACAGGGTCCGCTCTCCGAGGGTATCCTGCACGGTCACCGGGTCACTTGCCCGCTGCACAACTGGGTGATCGAGCTGGAAAACGGCGAGGCCGTCGCCCCTGACGTGGGCTGTGCCAGGAGCTACCCGGTGCGCATGGAAGGGGAGATAATCCTGCTGGCTATCTGACGGTCAGCCGTGGGCGACCCGATTGCGGCCGTCACGCTTGGCCCGGTAGAGGGCCGCGTCCGCCCGCTTGATCACGGGCTCGATCCGCCGGTCATCGGCATTGAGGGTGGTCACGCCGATACTGGCGGTGACCTCGATCGCCTCGCCCTGGTAATCCATCGGTTCCCGCGCCAGACCGGCGCGAATGCGTTCGGCGGCGGCCAGTGCATCGTCCAGTGTGGTCTCCGGCAGCAGAATACAGAACTCCTCGCCGCCCCAGCGTGCCGGGACATCGACCTCCCGAAGTTGCGCCTGAACAAGCTGGGAGACCCGCATGAGTACAAAGTCGCCGGCGTCGTGGCCATAGCGGTCGTTGACCTTCTTGAAGTGATCCAGATCCAGCAGCAGCACCGCGCTGTCCCGCTGGTAACGGTCCTTGCGCAACAGCTCGTCCCGGAAGTGGCGCTGGAAATAGTGCCGGTTGCCGAGGCCGGTGAGGGCGTCGTGGGTGGCCTGCTCCTGCAACATTAATTCAAGCTGCTTGGTCCCGCTGATATCAATCATATAACCGGACCAGATGGCCGGTTGATCACCTTGCGGGGGGGTCTTCTTCGAGGCGACCCTGATCCACTTCTCCTTGCCCGAGGCTAAAACAACCCGGATATCCATGGAAAAAGTTACTTCCTCCCGGTTGGTCTTCAGATCAAGCTCCCTGAAGCGAGTCAGGTCGTCCGGATGGATCAGGTTCCAGAACCTGTCCATATCCGCCAGAAAATCTTCAGGGGGGATGCCCAGTAGCTCCAGCGAATAGGCGCTGCAGTAGAGGCAGTGGCTGATGCCGTCAGGTTCGATAATGTAGTCATACAGCATCGCCGGGAGACTGCGGGTGAAACGGTCGAAGCGCTCCGCCTTCTCGCGCAATGCCTTCAGCTCCGGCGTGGTGATATCGGTATGTGTGTCGGGGGCGTCATCCATCAGCGTTCAAGGTGTATGTGGTTGGAGATCATCGGGGTTATTCACATCATGATGCTCAACAGGGAAAGCAACAGGCCGCGCCCCGGAAAACAGCGTGGACGGGATGCTGCCTTCGGACCGGCTGAAGCGCCAACCGGCCACTGAATCCTATCAGATCCGGGTGGCCCGGGATACGCGCGGCGGCCGTAAAACACCTTCTGAAAAGCGGAACCCTGATACCCGTCAACCGGTAACAGCCGCTGGAGTACTATGTGGGGCAATACAATGACACAATGACAAAAACGCAGTATGGGTAGGTTGGGGTGAAGCATGAATCCCAACATCTGGGGCAACTGCATGGAAGTCCGTTGGGGTTCCTGCGTCACCCCAACCTGCGGGCTCTCAAAAAAGTAACAAAACAGAATGCTTGATTACAATGCTGACCCCCGGGTTTTGCATCCGCAAAAGATTGTAAATTATGACAAAGCAGACAGGAATTAATAAACTATCACGTCGAATTCAGCGACTGGTGTCGTAAAACTGCCAGAACAAATCACGGATTGTTTCTTGAAGTATTATTTCTATGAATTGGATATATGCAGTAGTAAGCGTTGTGGTTGAACTGGATAGACGTCGGAAGTCTTACGACACGTGTCGTATTTGCAATTCACCGGCAGATCAAAAGCGGGAACTAACGTCTTGTAATCACTAGGAATCTAATGGATACTCTGGTTTTTTTAATGGGCGGATAGGTGTCGTAGGGATAGACGTCCTGTGTTGCTGAATAATGCTGTTGCACAAATAAAAGGAAGATAAGTGACTGTATTACCTAGAGAATATAGTGATTACCATCAAGATTAACAAGATAGAGGTCTGCGCATGGAAGCGAGTCTCAGAGCAGTATTCAGGAGTGGTTTTAATCGCTACAAAAAGGAACACGGATTGAGCCTTGATCAACACCGTGCGGCGCAA